>Ga0315287_10006793_pt1 | contig 11422 bp, 10 predicted proteins | sample YL17G11_0_MG_FD_205037 | JGI IMG/M metagenome (GOLD analysis project Ga0315287, IMG submission 205037) | Sediment microbial communities from Yellowstone Lake, YNP, Wyoming, USA - YL17G11_0 | ecosystem: Environmental > Aquatic > Freshwater > Lake > Sediment | place: USA: Wyoming | collected...
CGGCGAGCCTACGCGCGATGGGTGCGGGCGCGCAGACTCCGCTGCATGCGCGACTGGCACAACTCAGCATGCCGGTGCTGCTCATCGCGGGTGCGGAAGATGCGGGCTTTGCGGCAATCGCGCGCGATCTCGCGCGGCGACTGCTGCACGGACGTGTTTCACTGGTTCCGGAGGCGGGCCACGCCGCGCATCTGGAGAACCCGGAGGCGTTCGCGCAGATCGCGCGCGCCTTCCTCGCCGCGGCGGATGCCGCGACCGGACTCGACGATTCCCCCTTGAAGGAGGCACATGTATGAGCGCCGTCGATTGGAAGACCGTCAAGAGCTACGACGACATCCGCTGCGAGCGCAGTGACGACGGCATCGGGAAGATCACGATCTGCCGTCCCGAGGTGCGCAATGCGTTCCGGCCGCGCACGCTCTGCGAGCTGATCGACGCGTTCACGCAGCTGCGCGAAGACCCGCAGGTCGGCGTCGTGCTGTTCACCGGGGAAGGCGGCGAGGCCTTCTGCTCCGGGGGCGATCAGCGCGTGCGTGGCGACGCGGGGTACGTCGGTGACGACGGCGTGCCGCGCCTGAACGCGCTCGACCTGCAGCGCGTGATCCGCTCGCTGCCGAAACCGGTGATCGCGATGGTCGCGGGCTACGCGATCGGCGGCGGCCACGTGTTGCATCTCGTCTGCGACCTGACGATCGCCGCGGAGAACGCGCGCTTCGGCCAGACCGGTCCGCGCGTCGGGAGCTTCGACGCCGGCTTCGGATCCGCGTATCTCGCGCGCGTGGTCGGCCAGAAGAAGGCGCGCGAGATCTGGTACCTCTGCGAGCAGTACGACGCGCAGGACGCGCTCGCGATGGGGCTCGTGAACAGGGTCGTGCCGCTGGGCGAACTCGAAGCGGCCGGCGTGGCCTGGGCGCGCCGCATCCTCACGCACTCGCCACTCGCGATCCGCTGTCTCAAGTCTGCGTTCAACGCGGATTGCGACGGCCAGGCCGGCATCCAGGAGCTCGCCGGCAATGCGACGATGCTGTTCTACATGAGCGAGGAAGCGCAGGAAGGCCGCGACGCGTATCTGGAAAAGCGTCAGCCGGACTTTGCGCGCTTCCCGTGGCGACCGTGAGTAGCGCGCCGGCGCCGAGCAGCCTCCATGCATTCGCGTTGGCCACGCGCCCGCGAACGCTGCCTGCTGCAATCGCGCCCGTGTGTGTCGGTACCGCGATCGCCGCGGCGCACGGTTCGTTGCGACCGCTGACGGCCGCGGCGGCACTCGCGGTTGCCCTGCTGCTCCAGGTGGTTGCGAACTTCGCGAACGACCTCTTCGATTTTGAGCGGGGTGCCGACACCGATGCGCGGATGGGCCCGCCGCGCGCGACGCAGCAGGGCTGGATCTCCGCTGCGCGGATGCGTGTTGCCATTGCGGTAGCGGTGGGTGCAGCCGTCATACCCGGGCTCCATCTGGTGACGATGGGCGGCTGGCCGATCGCCGCGGGCGGCGTACTCTCGATCGCGGCGGCGCTCGCGTACACGGGCGGCCCGCTGCCGTTCGGCTACCTCGGGCTCGGCGAAGTCGGCGTCTTCGTGTTCTTCGGGCTCGTAGCGGTGTGCGGCACGTACTTCGTGCAGGCGGGCGCAGTCCCGCCGTTGGTGATCGCGGCGTCGCTGGCGGTCGGTGCGCTCGCGAGCGCGATCCTGGTCGTCAACAACCTGCGCGACATCGACACCGATCGCGCGGCGGGCAAGCGGACCTTGGCCGTGCGTGTTGGCGCTCGTGGCGCGCGCATCGAATTCGCTGCGCTTCTCGCGTTCGGCTACGCGGTGCCGCTCGCGCTGGTGCTCGGCGGGGCCACGTCGCGCTGGGCGCTGGCTCCGTTCCTCACGTTGCCGCGGGCAGCGATGCTCGCGTTCGACGTCGCGCGCACCAGCGGGCGCGAACTCAACCCCCTGCTGGCGGCAACCGCTCGGCTCGAATTGGCGTTCTGCGCGCTGTTCGCGTTCGGTCTCGCCGCGTGAAGATCAGCGCGGCGCGGATTTCGCGGTTCCGGCTGCCGCTCGCGGCGCCGCTCACCACCGCGCACGGCGTGATCACCGTGCGCGAAGGCGTGTTGCTCGAACTCGGAGCCGAGGGCGGTCTGCGCGGCTTCGGTGAGGCGATGCCGCTAGCTGGGTTCGGGTTGGAGTCGATCGACGAGGCGAATCGTGCGTTGCAGAAGATCGCGCGCGTGCTGATCGGGCAGGACGTGCGCGACCTCGGCGGTGCCCTCGCGCGATGCAGCCGGGTCGCGCCGCTCGCGCCCGCCGCGCGCGCCGCCGGCGACGCCGCGCTGCACGATCTGGCCGCGCGCCTGCGCGGTGTCCCGATCGCGCAGCTTCTCGTGGGGGATCGCGCGCCTCGCGCGCGACTGCGGATCAGCGCACTGATCAGCGCGCGCGAGCCGGTCGTTGCCGCGGCGAGCGCACGGGAGCGGATCGCGCGCGGCTACGACACCTTGAAGATCAAGCTCGGTGCGGACCTCGATCGCGACCTGGCGCGGATCACGGCGGTTCGCGAGGCGGTACCGCGCGCCGTGCGCATGCGACTCGATGCCAATGGCACTTTCGACGAGGGCGAGGCGCTGCGTGCACTCGAGCGGTGTGCGCGCTTCGATCCCGAGTACGTCGAGCAGCCGATCGCGGCGCGCGATGCGGCGAGCTGGTCGCGAATGCGTTCGAGGTCGCCAGTCGCGGTTGCGGCCGATGAAGCGGTGTGCGACGAAGCCTCGGCGCTCGCGTTGCTCGATCGCGGCGCGGTGGATCGCTTGATCCTGAAGCCAGCGGCGCTCGGCGGACTGGGTGCAGCCTTTCGCATCGCGACGCGCGCACGCGCGTTCGGCGTCGGCGTCGTGGTGACCTCGTTCCTGGATTCGGCGATCGGGCGCACGGCGGCGTTGCATCTTGCCGCTGCGATCGACGGCGACGACGTGGCGGTGGGCCTCGCGACCGGATCGTTGCTCGCACGCGATCTCGCGGATATACCCGATGCGGCGCGGATCTCGTTGCCTGCTGGTGTCGGGCTCGGCATCGTTCCGGACCCGGTTGCGCTCGCGCGCTGTGCGGTAGGCGCAGCTTCGGCGATCGCGGCATGACGGGGCTGTGCGCAGCGCTGCGTGCACGCGCGGAGCGGACGCCCGGCGCGGCCGCGCTGGTATGGAGAGATCGCGCGATCTCATTCGGAGCGCTCGCGCAACGCGCGGGCCGGGTCGCGGGCGGGTTGCAGGCGCTCGGCGTGCAACCGGGCGATCGCATTGCTGCGCTGCTGCCCAATGGTCTGGCGTTCGTCGAGTTGCTCCATGGCGCGATCGCGTGTGGCGCCGTGCTGGTTCCGATTGGAACGCGCCTCGCGCCGCCGGAGGTGTCGCGGCTTCTCGAAGACGCAGAGCCGCATCTGCTGATCCACGGCGGCGGCGCGCTCGCGGCGCTCGCGGGCGCGGCGTCTGATCGATCGCTCCGCCGGCTCGAGGTGGGAGACGCGTGGAACGGTTCGTCGGCTGATGCGGCTGCGGCGCCCGCGAGTGGGGTCAGCGACGATCCGATCGTGGCGCTGCTCTACACCTCGGGAACGACCGGGCGACCCAAAGGCGTGATGCTCTCCGATGCGAACCTGTGTGCCAGCGCCGAGGCCTCGCAGCGTCATCTCGGTGTGCACGAGGGGGATCGCTTGCTGGCATGCCTGCCGCTCTTCCATGTCGGAGGCCTGGCGCTGCTGCTGCGCAGCGTGATCGACGGCAGCTGCGTGGTGCTGCACGAACGCTTCGACGCGACGCTCGTGAACGGCGCGATCGACGCCGACGGGATCGCGTTCGTATCGTTGGTGCCGACCGGGCTCGAACGAGTGCTGCGGGAGCGCAGCGAGCGACTCGCGCCGCCTTCGCTACGCGCCATCCTGCTGGGTGGCGCGGCGGCGTCTGCGGCACTCGTCGCCCGCGCAGAGCGCCTCGGGTTCCGCATCGCCACGACCTACGGCCTCACCGAAGCGGCGTCGCAGGTCGCCACGCGCCGGCCCGATACACGCGGAAGCGGCCTCACCCCGTTGCCGGGAACGCGGGTGGCGATCGTCGACGAGCGCGGCGAAGCATGTGCGCCCAGTACGCCCGGCCAGATTCTCGTCGCGGGGCCGACCGTGATGCGCGGCTACTGGCGCCGTCCCGACGACACCGCGCGCGTGCTCGCGGGCGGCTGGCTCCACACCGGGGACATCGGATCGCTCGACGCGAGCGGGGGTCTGCACGTACTCGCGCGCCGCAGCGATCTGATCGTGTCGGGTGGCGAGAACGTGTACCCGGCCGAAGTGGAGGCGGTGTTGGCCGCGCATCCGCATGTGGACGAGGTCGCGGTGGCGGGCATTCCCGACCCGGAGTTCGGCGCGCGACCGGCGGCATGGATCGTCGCGACGCACGCGACTTCGCCCGCGGCACTGCGCTGCTTCTGCCGCGCACGGCTCGCGGGCTTCAAGGTGCCGGTCGCGTTCCATTTCGTCACGGAGCTGCCTCGCAACGCGAGCGGCAAGGTGCTGCGCGATCGGCTCGCCGCGCTTCAGTCGATGTAGTTGGGCTTGCGGCCTTGCTTACGGGCGCGGATCGCCTCATCGAGATTGTTCGTAGTCAGCCGCACCAGCAACTGGTTGCGCGCTTCCAGATCCATCGCGGCGTGCAGGCTGCCGGTCTCCAGGTTCGACCACAGCACCTGCTTGGTCATCGCGACGCCGTGCGCACTATGCGCGCAGATCTGCTCCGCGGTTGCGAGAGCGAGATCGAGCAGTTGCGCGTCGGGCACGACGCGCGACACCAGGCCGATGCGCTCGGCGTCGCGCGCATCGACCTCGCGGCCGGTGAGGATCAACTCGAAGGCATGCGCCGCGCCGATCACGCGCGGCAGGATCCACGAGATGCCGAGCTCCGTACCGGTGAGCCCATTCTTGATTGCGGCGCCGCAGAAGGTCGCCGACTCGGCGCCAAAACGGATGTCGCAGGCGACCGCGAGGCAGAGGCCTCCGCCGTAGGCGGGACCGTTGATCGCGCCGATCACCGGCTGCGGGATGTTGCGCATCGCCGGCACCAGATCGGAGAATACCGCCATCGCGCGCGTCGCGATGCGAGACATTGGCAGCCCCGCGATGTTCGGCGGAATGCCGTGGTCCTCGAGGTCGAGGCCGGAGCAGAACCCGCGGCCAGCGCCGGTCAGCACCACCGCGAAGGTGTCGTTGTCGGCGCCGGCCTCGAGGATCGCGTCGTGCAGCGGTTTCACGGTGTCGAACGAGAGCGCGTTCATGCGCTCGGGGCGGTTCAGGGTGATCAGGCTGACGTGCGGGCGCGGCTTGGTGATCTCGATGTACGGCATGACGCGGCAGTCTAGCGATGGCCGCCAGCTTGCCAGCAACGTCTGCCGAATCGATGGGGTGCTCTAGCCGCTGCGAAGCGCGCGCGCGGTCGCGATCGCTGCGTCGGCCGAGGCCGCTTGCACGGTGAAGTGTCCCATCTTGCGGCGCGGCCGTGCCTCGTCCTTGCCGTACAGCACGATCTCGCGGAGCGATGCGTCGGGCCGCGCCGCCGCGAACGCGGGCGGCGGTGCGCCGTCGCGCCAGTGCTCGCCGAACAGGTTGCCCATGCAGAAGCCGCCCGCGCGCAGCGGACGCAGTGGTTCGAGCGGAATCCCGAGGAGCACGCGCGCGAGCGCGTCGAACTGATCCACGCTGCACGCGACGCGCGTCACGTGCCCGGAGTTGTGTGGGCGCGGGGCGATCTCGTTCACCAGAAGGTACACGCCGTCGAGCGACTCTGCGTCGTCGCCGTGCGGCGCGGAGCGCGCGACGAAGAACTCCACGGTCAAGAGCCCAACCACGCCGATCGCGCGCGCTACAGCGATCGCGATGCGCCGCGCGGCTTGCGCAACGGCGGGCGAGATCCGTGCTGGCACGACGGTGAAGTCGAGCGCGTGGTTGCGGTGGAGATTCTCGAAGACCGGGAACACGGTCTCGTCGCCCATCGCGGAGCGCGCGACGATGCAGGAGATTTCGACGGCGAGGTCGATCCGTTCCTCGAGCACGAAGCCGGCGTCGCCAAATCCGTCGCGCCGCGCGTCGCGAGCGAAGGCGGCGAGCGCGGCCGGTGTCGTCACCGTGCGCTGTCCCTTGCCGTCGTAGCCACCAACGGCGGTCTTCACGACCAGCGGGTAGCCGGACGCTTCGGCCACGCGCACGAGTTCCTCGGCGCGACGGGCTGTCGCGAAGCGCGCGTGTGGGAACCCTTCCTTGCGCAGGAACTCCTTCTCGCGCACGCGGTGCTGCGCGATCGAGAGCACCCGTGTTCCCGGAACGAGCGGGGCGTGGCACGCGGCCACGGAGGCGGCCGCTTCCGGCACGTTCTCGAACTCGCAGGTGAGCACGTCGCAGTCGCGCGCGAAGCGCGCGAGCGCCGCCTCGTCGCTCCACGCCGCGACCGTGGCGACCCCCGTGCAGCGCGCGATCCCGGGCGCTCGCGGATCGGGATCGAAGACGCGGATGCGGGCGCCACGCGCGCGCAGGCGCTCGGCGAGCATCGCTCCGAGCTGACCGCCGCCGAGGATCCCGACGGTCTTCACGGCGCGACCCCCTCCGCCATCGCGCGCGCCGCGACGCGTGCATGACCCGCCTCGGCCTTTCTCGCGAGCTCCTCGCGATGGCGCGCCAACCGTTCGGCGAGCGCGGCATCTTCGAGCGCGAGGATGCGCACCGCGAAGAGCGCTGCGTTCACCGCACCCGCGTCGCCGATCGCGAAGGTCGCGGTGGGCACACCGGCCGGCATCTGCGCGATCGAGAGCAGGCTGTCGATTCCGCGCAGCGCGCGGCTCTCGATCGGCACGCCGAGCACCGGGAGCGGTGTCAGGGACGAGATCATGCCGGGCAGATGCGCGGCACCACCAGCGCCGGCGATCACCACACGCACGCCCCTCGGCGCAGCGTTTCGTGCCCAGGCGACCATCCGCTCCGGGGTCCGGTGCGCGCTGACGACGGCCGTCTCGAAGGGAACGTCGAAGTCGCGCAACACCGCTTCGGCGCCGCTCATGCAGCCGAGATCGGAATCGCTTCCCATCACGATGGCCACGAGCGGGACGCGCGGGTGGAGCGGCATGTCTTCACACCTCGCAGCGGGGTACGAGAGAGAGACTGCGCCGGTGTTGCCCTTCGAACAAATAGATAAATCAACTCCGAGCGATCGATCTGGCCGAGGGATTGGCGCTTGCCTCGCGCATCGGTCGAAGCGAATCGGCGGCGACTGATTTGCGATTGGACCGAAGTGCCGGCAGGGCTCGCGATCCTCGGGGTCGAGTTCGGCTGGGCCCGCCGTTGGTTGTTGCACGGGAAGCAGTACGGGGATCGCGCGGTCCGCTGCTGGCGCGCCGGTCGGGACACGCGGAGCTGAGCGCGCCAGAGCGTTCGAAGCGCCTCGATGGGAACGGCCGACCGCGGGGAGCGGTCGGCCGGTTGGGTCGGGCGCAGGATCACGGGGATGGCTCGCGGTTGGGTGCCGAGGCGGCGCGCAGGGCCGCTGGCGGCAGTCTCAGCTCCTCCGCGCCGTGCGGAACGCGCGCGCGAGGTCGAGCATCACGCCCCCTTCTTCGGCGGAAACCTTTGCGAAGCCCAGCCAGCCGCCCTCGGCCTCGGCCACCTCGCGGGCTCGCGCACGCACCCATGCCTCGCGCGCGCGCTGCGAGCCCTCGTCCTCGCGCGGAGAGATCGCGGCGAGATACACCTGCCACGCGCCGAGCAGATCCGCGCCGGGCGCGGTCTCGAGCCAGCCGCGGAGCAGACCATGGGCAGCATGGTCCGCCGGGATTCCGTCGCCTTGCGCGGCTCGCAGGATCGCTTCGCGCTCGCCGGGCTGCACTACGCCATCCGCCCACGCGACGAGCACCAGCGGAATCCATTCGACGGCGGGGAACGTGTCACAGTCGATGCCCACCGAGAGCAGCGCGTCGAGCGCCGCGGCGTCCTCCGTGCCGAGCTCCGCGGCGAGTGCTGCGCGCCGCTGACCGGCCTCGCGCCCGTTGCTCCGGTCCAGCTCCAGCCGCTGGAACCAGCGTTCCTCGTGAGATTGCTTGGGAACGGATCGCTTCGTCTTCTCCATCACTTTTCTCCCTTGCCGCGCCGCGCGTCTCAGCGCGACGCTCGCATGGGGAAGAGTGGAGCGGCGAATGCTGCCGGCGACCAATAGATAATTCCCGGCTGTCGCATCGACCGGGCCGATGGGCGCAGACGATCGCTGGCACGGCGACGTTGCGATCCTACTGACCTCCGAGGCGAGCCCGGACTGCTGCCGATCGAACGTCTGGATCTAGGCTCGGCTCACGGTCGACGCATCTGCGACCGGGACCGTCCGGCCCACGTTGGTCTCGTCGGACAGGGCCGGCCGCAGCCGCCTCTTCATCTCTTCCACTTCGCGGCGCGCCGCCTCTTGGCGCGCTTCGCCGCGGATCTCCGCGAGCCGCACGCGCAGATCGCTGCCCGCGGCGAGTTCGCCGTCGAGGTGCGCTTCGGTCGCGATCTTCGCGACGTGCTCGCGCACGCCTTCGAGCGCGCGCACGTCGGCGTCGACCGAGAGACCCTCGATCGCAGAGCGAACCTGGCGGCGCATCCGGGCGCCCGCCCACACCGCGAGCGCGCGTCCCTTCTCGCGTTCGAGTCCGCGGATCTCTTCGCGGAACAGCAGCAGGTTCTCTTTCGCCGCGTCGGCTTCGGTCCGTAGCCCTTCGAGTTCCTGCTCGGCGCGCGCGAGTTCGCCGACCAGCTCGTGCCGGTGCGTGACGACCGCCACCGCGAGCGACTCGTCACCGCGCCGCACGGCGCGCTCGGCGTCGGCGGAAAGGCGCGACATCTCGATGCGTCGCTCGCGGAGTTCCGCCTCGAGCTTGTTGCGCAGGTAGAGGATGCCGGCGACGGCTTCCTTCAACTCCGCGTAGCGTGCAAGCCGGCCCTGGATGGCCTGCTCGTAGACGACGCGCGGATTCTCGCGCTCGCGATCGCGTACCCAGAGTGAGAGCCAACCCGAAAACAGGTTGCGGATGCGACCGAGGGAGCCGCGTCGAGGCGAAGACAAGGTCGAAGCGTGCATCGTTCCTCCCGAGCAGCGTGCGCGTTGCGGGCGACTACTCGTCGTCCGCGTCGCGCAGGCCTTCCAACTCGAACTCGACCCGTAGGCCCAGCTCGCGAATCTTCTGCTGCAAGCTCTGGCGCACCATGCCGATCGACGCGGCAGTGCGCGACACGTTGCCCCCGTTCGCGCGCAGCGCCGACAGCAGGTACGAGCGCTCGAAGTCGACGACGGCCTCGCGCTTCGCGGCGGAGAACGTGCGCTTCGGCTCGCCGTCCGCGCACGGCATGGCGGTGTCGCCGGTTTCGGCAGGCAGGCGCAGATCCGAGGCGTCGATCGTCGCGCCGGTTGCCAGCACCGCGGCCTGCTCGACCACGTTGCGCAGCTCGCGCACGTTGCCCGGCCACGGATGGCGAGCGAGTCGCGCGAGCGCGTCCGGCGCGATCGGCATCTTCGCACGATCGAGCCGCCTGGCGAGTTCTTCGAGGAAGTGGTTCACCAGCGCGGGCACGTCTTCGGGACGCTCCCGCAATGCGGGCACCTCGACTTCGACGACCTTCAGCCGGTAGTAGAGGTCTTCGCGGAAGCCGCCTGCGCGCACCTCGCGCTCGAGGTCGCGGTGCGTCGCGGCGACGACGCGCACGTCCACCTCGACCGGTCGATTGCCGCCGACGCGTTCGAGTTTCCGCTCCTGCAACACGCGCAATACCTTCGCCTGCGTTGCGGCCGGCATGTCGCCGATCTCGTCGAGGAAGATCGTGCCGCCGTGGGCGGCTTCGAATTTGCCGACGCGGCGCGCGTCCGCGCCGGTGAACGCGCCCTTCTCGTGGCCGAAGAGTTCGCTCTCGACCAGCTCGCGGCTGATCGCGGCGCAGTTCACCGCGATGAACGGCCGCGTGCGACGCGACGAGCGCTGGTGTAGCGCCTGCGCGACCAGTTCCTTGCCGGTGCCGCTCTCGCCGCGTACCAACACGGTGAGATCGGTCTCGGCGACCTTGCGCACCGTCTCGAAGACCTGCGCCATCGCGGCGCCCGAGCCGATCAGATTCTCGAAGCGCCAGTCGCGATCGATGCGCTCGCGCAGGATGCGGTTCTCTCGCTCCAGTCGCGTGCGATCGAGCGCGCGGCGCAGCACCAGCCGGATCTCGTCGTTGTCGAACGGCTTCGGCACGTAGTCCGACGCGCCGGCCTTCATCGCCTCGACGGCGATCTTCTCGGAGCCGTGCGCGGTGATCATCACCACTGGCGTTTCGGGTTGGAACTCCTTCACCGCGTGCAGCACGTCCATGCCGCTCGGGCCCGCGCCGAGTGCGAGATCGGTGAGCACCAGGTCGAACGCGTCGGTACGCAGTCGCGCGATCGCCGGCTCGCCGGCCTCCGCCTGCTCGACGTCGTAGCCCTCGCGTCGCAGCAGGCCCGACAGCGCCAGCCGGATCGCGGCTTCGTCCTCGACGATCAGCACGCGCGGGTTCATCCGCCGTTCCTCGCGAGCCCTGCCTTCGGCAACACGACGCGAAACTCGGTGCCGCCACCGGGCGGCGACTCGACCTCGATCGAACCGCCGTGCGTCTCGACTACCTTGCGCGTGATCGGCAAGCCGAGGCCGGTGCCGTTTGCCTTGCTGGTGTGGAATGGCGCCCAGATCTGATCGGTGCGGCCCGGCTCGATGCCCGGCCCGTTGTCGCGCACGCGCAGCCAGACTTCGGTGCCGGCCAGGTTCTCGCCGGCCTCGATCTCGACGCGCGGCGACGCGACCGGCGTGCCGTGGAGCGCATCGAGCGCATTGCCGACCAGATTGATCACGACACGGCGGAGCTTCTCGGGATCGCCCACCAGCGCGCCGGCTTCGCCGACGTCGACACGCAGGTCGACGCCGGAGCGGTCGATGCGTTCGCGCAGCGTGTCGAGGCCGGAGTGGACGATCTCGTCGAGTCGCACTTCCTTCGGCCGCAGCTCTTCGTCGCGTGCGTAGCGAAGCAGGTGGGAGATCGAGCGCTCGACGCGCTCCAGTTCCTGCAACGCGACATGCGCGTACTCGACGTTCTCGTGCGAATGCGGGTCTTCACCCATCTGCTGCAGCAGGCTCTTGGCGGCAGTGATCGGGTTGCGGATCTCGTGCGCGATCGACGCGGAGAGGTGTTCGAGATTGCGCGCGTGGCGGTCCTCGAGTTCGCGCCGGTTGCGCGAGACCTCTTCCGGCATGCGGCGGCGCAGTTCGTCTTCGGTCCAGCGCTTGCGGAGATCGGGGGCGAGCAGCGCAAAGAAACCGTGAAAGGCGAGGCCGATGCCCCAGAAGATCGCCGTCGTGAACGCCGGCCGGAATC
>Ga0315287_10006794_pt1 | contig 11422 bp, 10 predicted proteins | sample YL17G11_0_MG_FD_205037 | JGI IMG/M metagenome (GOLD analysis project Ga0315287, IMG submission 205037) | Sediment microbial communities from Yellowstone Lake, YNP, Wyoming, USA - YL17G11_0 | ecosystem: Environmental > Aquatic > Freshwater > Lake > Sediment | place: USA: Wyoming | collected...
TCGAGTACGCTACTCACCGGAAGGATGGATCTTACGATTTCGACGACGCGACGTGCGGCTGGTGCCGACGAGCTGGCCACATACTCATGAAATATCGCATCGTATGTCCTCACCTGATCTCGCTCCAGGTTCAGGCGCAAGGGCCCCAGGTGAACGTAGCACTCTTACGGCCCAAGCCGAGCGCGTGTTGTCGATCGAGGGCTGCTTCCGTTGCCAATCCTAGTCCTCGATCCTCCGCTCGACAAGAGTTGCCAACCCATCGACTCGTGAGCGCCGAGTGCGCAGTCCGGGCACCTGTCCGGCGCCGGCGGGGCGGCGGCTTCCTGGCCTTGCGTTGGAGCCTGTCTCGGGCTTATTCTGAAATGGTCGGGTTGCGATGCGAGAATGCGGTTTTCATGTATGTGATCATTGCGTTGGGGGAAGGTTTCTTTGAAAGACACGATCAAGCGCCTCGTCGCCAACACCCCCCTCGACCCGATTGCCCGCAGGATCTGGCAGTCGATGCACGGCCGGTCTTCGCCGGTTGTTGATAAGGACGATGCGCTGGGATTCGAAATCATCGCGAAGGTGTTGCGCCCGGAATCGAATTGCGTCGACGTCGGGGCCTCCGGGGGCAAGTTTCTCATCCATTTTCAGCGTCATGCACCACGTGGCCATCACGTCGCGTTCGAGCCGATCCCCGAGGCGGCAAAAGCCCTGCAGCGTCGCTTCCCCAATGTGCGCGTCTACGATATCGCGCTCAGTGATTCCACCGGCGAGACCGAGTTTAATTACGTCGTCAGCAATCCCGGCTACAGTGGTCTGCGGCCGCGATCCTATCCGCGACCCGACGAACGTATCGATCGGCTGAAGGTGAAGACCGAACGCTTGGACCAGGTTCTGGAGGCCAGCCGCAAGATCGATTTCATCAAGGTCGACGTCGAGGGGGCCGAGTTACAGGTATTTCGTGGGGCGATCCAAACGCTGAAGACCTATCGTCCGTTTGTGCTCTTCGAACACGGACGTGGCGCCGCCGACTACTATGGAACCACGCCCGAAATGATTTACGACCTCTTGGCGGGTGAGTGTGGGCTGCACATCTCTTTGCTTGGTGGTTGGTTGCACGGCGACAAACCGCTTTCACGCGACGAATTCGTAGCCCAGTTCCAAGGGCTCAGCTGGAACTTCCTCGCGCACGCGTGATTCCGCAGTACTGGCTGGTAACGCGCCGGATTACCGATCAACGCCCGCCTCCGTTGGGGGCATGCGAGACCTCTTCCACGTATCGATCGGAGAGCGATCTCCCATGACGATGGCATGCTTGTTTCACCCTGCAGCGGCTGTAGCCGGAGGTTTGTGAGTGGTCTAGGGTTTCCGAGATGATGCGGCGCGGAAAATCGGAGGGACGATGACCAGCAGTGTGCTTCTGTCAGCTGTTTTTGTCCTCATGACGGCAGGCGCTAACGTCATGCAGAAAAAAGCGATCACATCGCTTGGCCCAACACGCGACCTGTCCATTGAACTACTCTGGCGTTTGGCACGCTCACCGTACCTGTGGTCTGGCATGGCGGCGTATGCAATCGCACTTGGAATGTACCTTATTCTGCTCACACGGTTGCCTCTCAATGTCGCGACCTCGATTGCAGCACTCAATTTCGTCGCGGTTTTGCTCGCGTCTAGAATCGTGCTCGGCGAACCGATTCCGCCGCTGCGATACGTGGGATTCGGCTGCATCCTCTTGGGGATTTACGTCGTCAGTTTGACGCAACGCGCGGCGCGTTGAGTGCCGCCACGTGTCGTACTCTGCCTTGTAGGGGTGCCCGATTCGCGACGGCGCGCGCGCAATCATCGGACTTTTTTATCCGTTGAGTTCTCGAGTGTTTCCACTCAGCAACGCGTGTGATACGATCCTTCTTGTCCGCCCGGCCTTGCCGCAGGGTGGACCCCTCGAGAAGGACCCCCCGCATGCATGCCCGCAACCGCAGCACGGCCCAGCGAGGCATTTCGGCGCTCACGGTGGCCGGAACGCTTTGCGCCGTCTTGGGAGCGTTCTTCATCGGGATCGGCCTGCTCAGCAACCGGTTCTTCGATGACCTGAATCGCGATATCGCACCGCCCTCCGCCAGCGCCGAAGAGCGCGCCATCTACACCTTCGAGCGGGTGTCGCGCTGGGAGTACTTCGATGCCGCCCGCATCAGCCGCCCCGCGTTGCGCTGGTTGTCGCGGATGGAGCATGCGAGCCCGTTGCACGTCTCGGCCCGGACCGCGCTGACCGCGGGCGCGGATCAGATCGGTCCCTGCGGCTCGGTTTCACGCTCCCTGATCGTGTTGCTGCGCCGGGCTGGAATTCCAGCTCGCAAAGTGATCCTCTACACTGATGATGGTGTTGGTGTGCACACCGTGGTCGAAGTCGCCATTGACGGCGAGTGGCGGGTGTTCGACCCGACCTATGCGTGGGTGTGGAGGCGTCCTGCCGACGGCGGCATCGCGACCGCGGCCGATTTACGCGCTGACCCGGCATTGTTCTCGACCGTGCTGGCCCGGCACCCGCAGTATCCGCTCGACTTGTATCACTACCGCAACGTCTATCACCTGCGCTGGGAAAAGCTTCCCGGGTTGCCTTGGATTCGCAGCGCGCTCGAGCGTTGGCGCGGCAAGGAGTGGGTGCGGTCGATCGGAACGCCGTACCTGTACGAGCGTCCGAACTTCATGGCGGGATTGGCGCTCTGGATGGCGGCTGCGGTGGCGCTCCTGCTGGGGGCGCTCCACCGGCACCGCCTCGAGGGCCGCGCCGCGCCCCACCGTCCCCGCCGCGCCGCGCCCGGCCTTCTCCGCTGACCTGTCGGCCGATCCATGGCGCCTGCAGTCCGGACGGCGGAATGGCGGGGAACTCCCTGGAATTACAGGACATGCACGCTTGGTCCAGACGGCCGGTGGGTTGTGGAGCAGGCCCCTATGGTGCTAAACTTCACCCGTTGAGCTCGGCGTCCCGCGCGGCGCCTGGACGGTGTGGCTGCCCGCGACACCGTCCGCGGATTGGAAACACCAGAACCGCCCATGGCGCCTCTTTGCGAGCTCACACCGAATGACTACGAGTCTCTGCGTTCCAACCTTCCGCACGCCGTATTTGTGAACCGGCACCTTGGAGGCGTCTTGAGCGCACGTGCATACATCGCCGCCGCGGCCGCCGGGATCTTGGCGCTGCTCGGCGCCGCCGGATGCGGCGGGCCCGCGACGATGCGCGCGCCGGATTCCGCGGCGATCGTGGACTTGACGAATCCGAGCCTGCCGTTGCCCCTAGAGCGCTTCATCCAGCCGGATGCGGCGCGCATTGCACCCGGGGATTTGTTGGATCTGCGGGTGCTGGGCTTCACGGAGCTTGCAGGCACGTTCTTGGTAGGCCAAGACGGCAAGATCAACTTGAGCCTGGTGGGCCCCGTTCAGGCCGCTGGGCGCACGGTGGCGGAATTGGACGACGACATCACGAAGGCGCTGGCCCAGTACTACCGGAATATCGACGTGGCCTTGAACGTCACCATTCGGGCCGAGCGCAACGTGTACGTGCTGGGCGAAGTGTTGCATCCGGGTCGCTTCGACTTCAAGACCGGCGAGCGCGTCCTGCACGCGTTGGCGGACGGCGGTGGCATGACCTCCAAGGCGCGCGAGAACAGCGTCATGCTTCTGCGCCGCGAGCCGGATGGCACCGACCACGCGTACCGGCTCGACTTCGCCCGTCTTCACGAAGTGTTGTCGCCGAAGGACATCTACCTGCAGCCGGGCGACCTCGTGTTCGTACCAAAGAGCCGTTTCTCGACCGCCAGCGATTTCGCAATCACTTTGCTGGATGTTCTGGGCCGGGCGTCGACGACGGCCTTGGTCGTCGACAACCTCCAGAGCCGCGCCCGGAACCTGACAGTCGCACGCTGAGGTGGTGACCGCAATGGCCGAGACCGCAATGACCTACGAAAGCGTCGCGCCGGAGCGCGCACCACACGGGTTCCGCAACGACTCGAAGTCGATCTTCTTCGTCTTCCTCGAGCTGTTCTTCAGCCGCTGGATGATCATTTGCGGGATCTTCTTCTCGGCCACGATCTGGTCCTACCTGGCGCTGGCGCGCGCTCCCGACACGTTCGAAGGCACGGGCCAGGTCATGATCCGGCGCGGCGCGGTCCAGGCGATCCAAGGCACGCCCATCATGCGGCAGCAGGAAGAAGTCGGGTCGGAGGTCGACATCATGCTGTCGATCGCGGTCCTGGACGAGGTCGCCAAACAACTCCTGAAGAAGTGCGAAGCGGCGAGCGTGGTCGATACCGGCCAGCAGCCGCTCATCTTCGACACCTATTCCTCCCGGCGGCCGTACAACACCCTCAAGCTGGCGGACATGCCGCTCACGGATCCCGCGGCGCTGCGCAAGTGGCTGAAGACGCAGTATCAGATCAAGAAATTCGGAGAATCGAACGTCATCGAAGTCAGCACGGTGTCGGTGAATCCGGTCTTTGCCGCCGAGGCCGTCAATACGCTGATCGACGTTTACGAGAAGTTCAATCTACAGGTGACGCGCTCGCCGGGTCAGGCGGACTACTACCGTACGGAAATTGCCAAGCTGGACACTGAAATCAACGCCTACCAAAAGACGCTTGCGGAGTATATGCAGGCGCGCGGCATCGCCGACGTCCAGAAAGAGCGCGAGCTGGTCACTCTGCGCCGGCACGCATCCCAAATGGAGCTCGACAAGCTCCAGGTTGACAAGGCGGGGGTCAAAACCGACCTCGGTGCCGCCGGTACGCCAGAGCGCTTGATGCAGACGGCGTTCATGCGCGACGACCAGTCGATCGTGAAGTTGCGCGAACAGGTGTTCCAGCGTGAGCGCGAGATCGCCGAGCTGCGCACCAAGTCGACCGAAGACAACCCACTCTTGAAGCAAAAGATCGAAGAGGCGGAGGCGCTGCGCGCCATGCTGAACCGCGAGGAGTCGATCGCGCTGGCGCAGCAGCGGCATTTGTACCAGCAGATCCTCGACAAAGAGACGGAGTTGCAGGACAAGATCTCGATGCTCGACCAGAAACTGGTGGCGTTCCCGACCATCGAGGCCGATATCGACCGGATGAACCGCGAAATCAAGCAGCTCGAGCTCAAGCGGATCGACGTGGTCGAGCAGATGCTGAAGGCGACCACGCTGGAGAATCCCTCTGAGGCGATGAACAAGGTCAAGGTGCTGGGGTATTCGCAAGTTCCGCCTTTCGCGCGCGAAGCGCGCAAGGGCTTCAAGCTCCTGGTCGCCGTCGTGTTGAGCGCCATTGCCGCCTTCGTTGCCGGGCTGTTCGTGGACGGGTTGGACCACAGCGTGCGCAAGCGCGAAGAGATCGAGGAGCAGTTGAACGTACCGTATCTGGCTTCCTTGAGTTCGCACTTGCGGTGAGGATGCGATGAGCAAGATTTTCGACGCGCTGCGCAAGGCCGAGCAGGATCCCAATCCGCTCATGCCGCACGAGCCGCCGGTGCTCCTGGATGCGCAGCGGCATCCGCGCCGGCAGCGCACGATGGAGAGCGAGTTCGGCACCCTGTCCGCCGCGATCCAAAGCTATTTCCCGAAGCAGGCCGAGGGGAAAGTCTTGCTGTTGGCCGGCTGCGTCGAGCGCGAGGGCACGACTTACGTGGCGCGCAATCTGGCGAGCGTCCTCGCCCGGCAAAGCGGCGAGCCGGTGCTGTGTGCCGACGCCAACTTCCACGATTCCGGCCTGACGCGCACCTTCCAGGGCACTGACGCGCTCGGGATGTCGGACGTCTACGAGAGCGGCAAGTCGCGCGATGTCGGCGGCTTGCTGCGCACTGGCGACCAGCCGAACTTGTACTATCTGGGCACCGGGCGCCGGCGCGTGGTGCCAGGAGCATTCTTCGACAGCGCGGAATTCGACGCCCTGCTGGCGTCTTTCCGGCGGACGTTCCGGTTTTCGGTGCTCGATGCGGCGCCGATCCTAAAGCACCCCGACGCGCTGCATCTTGCAGCCCGCGCTGATGGCGTCGTGCTCGTAGTCCGCGCGGGCAACCTCAAGCGCGAGGTGGTGCGGAAGGGCATCGAGATGGTGGAAAGTGTAAACGCTCCGATGTTGGGTGCGGTGCTGAACCGGCGGCGGTTCGCGATTCCGACGCTCATTTACAAGCTCATCTCGTGACGCGGAGCGGCCATGCGAGCCCTCGCGAACGTCTATAGCTCCTTCCTCGACCTGATCGAGAACACCCGGTGGGGGACGGCGGGGTTCCGTCTCGCCCGCTTCGGGCTGTTCGCCATGGTCATCTTCGTGGGCAGCCGCATCGCCTCGCGGCGGTTCCTGTCATTCGACTTCAGCGATATCTTGTTCATGGCCATTACCGCTCTGGCCTTCTTGGTCATCTATGCGCGGTGGGAAATTGGTATCGCCGCGGTGCTGGCGACCACGAGCTTCATCGCCTATTACGACGTGATGCCGACACTATCGTTGTACCATTTCATTCCTGAAATCCCCATCCTAGAAGACCTGCGGCTTATGGTGGGCCAGGGCATCATGCTCTTCATGCTGGCAGCGTTCGCCACCAGCACGGAGGTGAGAACGGCGCACCGGCGCCTGTCCACACCCTTGACCCCGGTCTTACTGTTGTTCCTGCTGGCCATCTTCATCGCGGCGATGGTAGGGATCGTGTTCAACGGTGTTTTTCTTTCCATGATGGTGGACACTGCCCGCCCGTACTCGTTCTATCTCATGTTTTTCGTCGGGCTGTTGTGTTTGCGCAACCGGCGGGCCATGAACACATTACTCGCCATCCTGCTGGTGATGGCTACGATCGTGGCGCTCCTCATGTTCGTGCAGTTTGCGGCCGGTGACCATTTCAAGGTCTTCCTGGGCAAATCCGTACGCGTCGAAGTGTTCGGCGGCTACGCGGGCCGAATCCTACCACCGGGAACCGAGCTCATATGGATGACCGTGCCGTTCGTGATCTCGAGGATTCCAATCTCTTCCGCCGGGACCCAGCGCGTATTGATTTCGCTGCTAGCCATGCTCCTTGGCGGGCTGCTGCTGACGTTCACGCGCAGCGTCTGGATGGGAACGCTCTTCTCGATGGTGATCATGGCGGTCCTGGGGCGCGGCGCGGTGCGCCGCGGCGTGCTACGGATGTTTCTGGCGCTCGGAATCTTCGTGGCGGTGCTGCTAGTATTCCTGCAGCTCGTCTCCACCACGGAGGAAAACTACATGACGCCGTACGTCAAACGTTTCACTTCGATTTTCGATCCGGAATCGTACGAGGAGGGCTCATCTGCCGACGCCAGGCGGCAGGAGATCAAGGCCGCGTGGCCCAAAATCGTCGAGAACCCCTGGTTCGGGGTCGGTGTCGGCGGTACGTACAACTATGTTGAGGCGTGGGACGAAGGGGGTCAGCGGCATTTCATGCGGCCGGTCAGTTACATTCACAATGCCTATTTCTTATTGCTCACCCATACTGGGTTCGTGGGGTTCAGCACCTGCATGTGTATGTACTTGACGTTTTTCATGCGGGCACGAAAAATATTCCGGCGGCTGCGGCGTCCGGACGACCGCGCCGTGGTCATGGCGGCCATCGGCGCCATCGCTTCGGTGATGTTGGCGTCCATCATGCAACCGAGCTTGTGGTATCCGCCCGCCGTGCCGTGCATCGGCCTCATCTTTGCGCTGGTGGAGTTGGTGCGGTACTTCTCCGACATGGAGAACGGCGAGGCCGGGCCGTGGCGTGGCGCACTGCGGACAGCCAGTGCGGCGCTGGTCCAGCCCCTCCGGCCGGGCGCGAACCCGGCCGCCGCCTATCGCGGCGCGCGCGCCTTGGTTCCGCGGGCGCACAGGCCGCTGTAACAGACTTCCAGCTTCTCGCCGACCCGAGTCCATGTGAAGTCGCGTAGAATCGTCGCCCGGCCCTCTGCTCCCAACCGGCTCGACAGCGCTGCATCATCGAGCACCTTGTCCAAGGCCGTCGCCAGGGCGCCCGGATCCCCGGGCGGAACCATGAACCCATTCTCGCCGTCGCGGATCAAATCCGGGAACCCGCCGACGCGCGACGCGACGACCGGCGTTCCGCAGGCAAGGGCCTCCAAGTTTACCAGTTCGAACACCGACTCCAGGGATGGTGTCGCGAACACCGTCGCCGACTGGTAGTACTGCACCAGCCGTGCCTGGTCCCGCATGTCCGGCAGATGCTCGATTTCGTGCACCCCGCGCGCTTGTTCCTCGGCCAACAGCCTGAGGAACGCCTCTCCATAAGTGACGTCACGCGTGATCGTGAGCAGCACCACGCGCGCCGGCTTCCGCAGGTGCCGCAGTGCGCGCAGGAGCACCATGCTGCCCTTGTGTTCCTGTAGTGCTCCGACGAACAGGATGGTGCGCGGCTCCTTCAGCTCCGGCCGCGGCACGAAAGTCGATTCATCGACTCCATAGTGCACGGTGCCGATGCGTTCGCGCGGGATGTCCATGGCGCGCAGCGCTTCGATAGTCGAGGTGCAGCCGGTCAGGTAGTAGTCGGCCGTCGAGCGGAAGATATCGCGCGTCAGCCGGTGGTGCTGGTAGTGGAAGCGCCAGGTCACGTCGAGTGTGTGGCACCATGCCACGCGCGGCGCCGGCGCGTGGCGCAGCAGCCAGTAGAACCCCAGTTCAATGTCGTTGTGCAACTGGATGATATCGTAGCCATGTGCCCGGCGCGCAAAGCCCGGCGCATAGAAGTACTTCATCACGTATTTGTAGGGGAACAAGTGATTCTGGAACTTGTCGATCCAGCGGTCCAAGCCGACGCGCGTGGCGGGTACCAGGTTGAGGGCCGGCCACTTGGTGACCCGCAGCCCCTCCCACACCAGATCCTCGCGCCGCCACACGGCGCGCATCCGCGCATCGGTATTCAGGGTCAGGATGTCGACCGTGTGGCCGCGGTCGCGGAGCGCCAGCGCACTGCGCTTGAGCACGCGCTCGCCGCCACCGGTGACGGGATCCCAGTACGGACTCACCATCAGGATCTTCATGGCGTCACGCCGCCACGGATGCGCTCGAAGTTCACCGGGATGGTGTCCGTATCGGCGGGATCGTATTCCACGTCCGCCACGGCCAGCACCGCGAGGTCGCAATCCGCGTCCGCCACAAGCGAATGGGCAACGAAGGGCGGTATGCGCACCGAGACCGGCGCCGCGATGTCCATGCGCACCGCCATGCGCTCGGTGCCCTGCATCGCGGCCAGGTATAGCGTGCCGCGGCCGGCTGCCGGACAGAACCACTCGGTTGTCCGTTCGTGATAGTGGTTGGCACGCGTCTCGCCCGGTGCTCCCACCGACAAATACACCTCGCCGAATGGCAGGCCTTCCAGGTGCCGCTTCTGGAATACCTTCACGAACCAGCCGCGCGTATCTTCCAACCGGCGCAACGGCCGTACGTCGACCCCCGGGATCATGAGCGGACTCCCGGGTGCGCGGCGCGGTACCAGGCGATGGTGCGCTGCAGGCCTTCGTCCAGCGGCACCGCGGCGCGGTATCCCAGGCGCTCGCGAGCCTTGGCGTTCGAGCAGTAGAACTCCCAGGTTTCGCCGGGCCGGTAGGGGAGTTTGCCGAGTTCGGCGCGCACCGGATTGCCCATCAGTTCCAGCACCCGCAACGCCACGTCGCGGATATGGCGCGGCTCGCCGCAGCCCAAATTGAAAATCTCACCCTCGACTCCGGGGGTGTCGCCGGCCCGCAACAGGCCATCGACCATGTCGTCCACGTAGTTGAACTCGCGGGTTTGCTCACCGCCGGTCATGGGAAAGTCGCGGCATTCGAGCGCGCTCTGAATGAGCGCTGGAATCATCTGATTCGTCCCCTGTCCGGGACCGTAGGTGAGAAATGGCCGCACCATGACGGCACGCAGTTCGAACGACGCACAGAGCATTCGCACGAAGGCGGTCGCGGCGGCTTTGGCGGCGGAGTAGGGCGACACCGGCGCCGGATTCTGCGTTTCGTGGAATGGTGCCGGGCCGTTGCCGTATTCCTCACACGTGCCGGCGTGCACGAGCCGGTCGACGCCATGCTCCAAGCACGCCCGGGCGACGTGAATCGCCGCCATCTGTGTGGCACGGATCTGGGGCTCGAGCAGCGCCAAATCGCGCCGCACGTCGACGGCGCTGGCGAGGTGATAGACGCGCTCGGGTCGCGTCGCCGCAATGATGCGCGGTGCGGTTTCGGGATCGCCAAGATCGGCCTGCAGGTAACGGACGCCTGCCGGCACGAGCGCCGTCACGTCACCGGGAGCACGCCGGCCCGCGACCGTGACCTCGTCGCCCCGGCGGACGTGCGCCAGGGTCAAGTGGCGGCCCAGGAACCCGGTCCCGCCGGTCAGCAAAACGCGCACGAGAGTTCCTCCGCGCGGCCCGCCGGGTATGGGCGTGCCGGGTGTGCCTTCAGGACTGGAAACGCGCGCGCTGCGACGCCAGGAACTCGCGGTACCAGGCGATGGTGTCGCGCAAGCCCTGTTCCAAGCTATAGGCCGGCCGCCAGTCGAGCACTCGCCGCGCTTTGGCCGCGGACAAGTACTGGTGCTGGATCTCGGCACGCGCCTCGTTCAAGACCCGCGGCTGGATGGCCATGCAATCCATTTGCTGGCGAATCGCGTCCACCAGTTGCAGCACGGTGATTTGCAACTCGTTGCTGAAGTTGAACGCCTCGCCCCAGAGCTTCGAGTCATCCATGCGCTCCGCGAGCGCCAGGTAGGCCTGCACCGCATCCATGACGTAGAAGTAATCGCGGATGTAGGTGCCGTCCGAACGGATCACCGGCGCTTCGCCGCGGAGCAAGCTCTTGATGGTCCCCGGCACGATGCGGTTCCAGTTCAAGTCGCCGCCGCCGTACAAGTTGCCGCAGCGGGTAATCGTCACCGGCAGTTCGAACGTGGTGTGATAGGACTGCGCGATCAGATCGGTGCACGACTTCGACACGTCGTACGGATGGCGCCCCTGCAGCGCGAACGTCTCGTCGTAGGGCAGCGTCGTGTGGTCGCCGTATGCCTTGTCGCTCGAGGCCACCACGATGCGCTTGACGCTCCGGGTCCGCCGGGCCGCTTCCATCAGCACCCACGTGCCTTTGATGTTGCTCTCGAACGTCGAGAGTGGGCTGCGATTGGCGGTGCCGACGATGGTCTGCGCCGCCAAGTGGAACACCGATTCGATCTCGTACTCGTTGAGCGCGCGTTCGACGACGTCGATGTCCTCGATGGCGCCGTGCACCGCGGTGACCTGCTGCCACTCGGCGCTGTTCAGCACCAGCGACTGCGGTACGCGGTCGCGCACCAAGCCCACGACGTTGGCGCCGCGCGCCACCAGTTCGCGCGTCATCCACGAGCCCAGGATGCCGGTGCAGCCGGTCACGAACACATTACGGTCATCCCAGAAACCGGCCACGGTCACCACACCTTCCACGGCGTGTCGCCGC
>Ga0315287_10006795_pt1 | contig 11422 bp, 5 predicted proteins | sample YL17G11_0_MG_FD_205037 | JGI IMG/M metagenome (GOLD analysis project Ga0315287, IMG submission 205037) | Sediment microbial communities from Yellowstone Lake, YNP, Wyoming, USA - YL17G11_0 | ecosystem: Environmental > Aquatic > Freshwater > Lake > Sediment | place: USA: Wyoming | collected...
TAACGGAGAGTTCACCGGTCCGCTCGAACATCTTCGCCGGCCGGCTCACTTCCGCGCCGGCTCCCCTCGCCGGACGGATCGAAAGGCCTAAACCGGACACGTCCGCTCCGGCCGTCATCTTCCCATTTTCCTTCCCTTTCTCCAGTGATTGACCAAAAGATCACCACACAATTCGTCATAGAACCCCCAAGGCCGACAATGAGCGGTATCACCGTAAATAAAAATAGAAAAAAATCTAAAAAAAAGATTGCCTATTGGGGAATTATAGTGATATATCTAATATCAGAATTAAGATGATAAATAGTTTCGCCATCTTACGGGGAATCGGATTCGCGGGTTTCTGAGGAGGTTTTCATGAAAAGGCGGATGTTGATCAGCACCACTTTTCTCTTGGTTCTTTTTCTCAGTGCGGCCGCGTTCGCGGCCGGGCCGCTTCTCTTCGACAAGACCGAGTACGCCGCCCGCCGGGCTCGGTTGATGGAGATGATCCCCGATGGAGCGGCGATACTCTCCGGGGCGGTACCCGCCGCCGGTTACGGTGAATTCGTCCAAAACAACGATATGATGTATTTCGCGGGTGTCGAGATCCCCAACGCCGCCCTCATCATCGACGGGCGGTCGAAGACAAGCACGCTCTTCTTCACGATCACCGACAACGGCGCCCGCAACGAGGGGATCAGCCTGGACCTAATCCACAACGCCGCGGCCCTCACCGGCATCGAGCGTGTTTCTCCGATCGACCAGTTCACGCCGACCCTGTCCCGCCTGGCCGGCTCCGGCGCGATCCTTTATACGTCGTTCAAGCCGGAAGAACTGGCCCGTGAGTGCTCGGCCGAGAAGTTCGGCCTCGTGCAGAACGCCATGACTTTCAGTCTTTGGGACGGCCGCCTGACTCGCGAACTCCAGTTCGTCAAGAACCTCCGGGAGCGGTTTCCCCAGGCCGCGGTCAAAGACGCCGCGCCGTTCATCTGGCAGTTGCGCTCGATCAAGTCGGCGGCCGAGATCGACCAACTGCGCAAGGTCGGCCGCCTCGGCGTGGAGGCCCACAAGGCGATGATGAGGGCCACGCGGGTGGGCGGACCCGAATATGAGATGTCGGCCGCCTTTGAGTACGCCTCAAAAAAAGCCGGCGCGCGCGACCTCGCCTACAACGTCATCATCAGTTCGGCCGAGAACCATCCGTATCTCCATTACTACCGCCACGACCGGGTCCTGAAGGATGGAGATTTCATCGTCGTCGACGCCGGCCCGGCCTTGGATTATTACGTGGTCGATATTTCGGCCTCTTACCCGGCCAACGGCAAGTTCACGCCGCGCCAGCGCGAAATCTATGAAGCTGCCTGGGCCATCCAGGAAGCCTGCCGGCAGGTCTATCGGCCCGGGCTTGAGGCCAAGGATGTCCAGCCCTTGGTTCTCGAGATCCTGAAAAAGAAGGGCTTCAACACCGACAAGGACCTGTTCAAGATCCGAACGATGCAAACGGGCATCAGCCATAGTGTCGGTATGGCCGTCCACGATGTCAGCGCCGGATCGCGCGGTCCGCTCCGCCCGGGCATGGTTTTCGCCTGCGACATCTACGCGGTCTTTCCCGGGGAAGATCTGGGCGTACGGGTCGAAGATACGATCGTCATCACCGAAACGGGCTGCGAGAACCTGACCCCGGGCCTGCCCCGAACGGTCGCGGAGATTGAAGCCTTTATGAAGAAGTAGCTTTCGATGTCTCTCGCTGCGAGATTGTCATAGGGATAAGGAGTGATCATGAAATTATCTTTCAAAAGCAACCGACACCTTTGGTTGACCCTGATGGCCGCGCCGCTTCTTCTCTCGGCCCTGGGGTCGCGCCCGCGGGCCGCAACGGAGGTGGTCTTGAGCGACGCCAAGTTTTTCGGCCTGACCGGAATCACGGCGAAAACGAACGTGACGCTCACTGGACTCGCCGCCGCCCAAATCGTCATCACCAGGCCGGGCGGCGCCGTGATTCCGGTGTCCCAGGTGACCGATATCGCGGTCACGGAAAATGCTCTTTCGGTCACGCTCACCGCCGACCCGTTCGCCCGCATCACTTCCGAAGGCGCCACCATCGCCGTCAAGGCCTTCGGTTCATTCGCGGCTTCAAAGCCCGTGAAGGTGCAAAGAGCGGGGGAACCGGCCTCCCATGGATATATTATCGGCACCGGCTCAGGGAGTGATGAAGGCTGGAACATTATCCGAACCGATCTGACCTATCTGGATCCTGTGACCGGGGAGAAGGGTCTCTATCGCCACACCGATGTCACCCCTGATCGAGATGAAAATAATAATCCCGTCGATTGGAAGGACGGCCGCGTCGTCGTCCCCGCCCACAAGTCCAAAACCATGCTGATGTTGTTGGTCGAGTTCCCCGATCGGCTCGCCGCGAACGCGGAGGCCCCTTATACGGACCTCTCTCCTTACCTCGAGTTCCTGCAGGGCGCCGGGGAGTGGTTCGCGAGAGCCTCCTACGGCCAGTTCCGTTTTTCCCTGGCTTCTCCCCAGGTCACCAAGAAGTTGGGCTGGATCATGATGAGTAAAAACGCAACGGATTATCGAGATGGCCAGGCCGCCATTCCGATGCATGCCTATATCGGAGAGGCCTGCCAGAGGGCGTACGATAATTGGGGCATCAAAGCCGATGACTATGACCTGCTTTTGATCATGCCGGCCAAGGGCACCTCAGGTCTCCGCAACGGCCCGGCCTATTCCCACCGCAAACCCACCAGCGCCGATGAACCCAACTTGAACCGTGTGGCCTTTATCGATCGGGACAAAAAGCCGCACTATATCGATACCGCCATCACCGCCGGCAACGACTTGTGGCGGTGGGGATACCGATGGGCCATCCACGAGTCCGGACACACGTTTGGGCTCCCGGACATCTACTCGTATGCTCCCGTGATCAACGAGGTCAAGATCGGCTCGTTCTTCTTTTGCGGAGGCTGGGAAATGATGGGCAACATCGCCGGACATTCCACGGATTTTCTGGCCTGGAACAAGTGGAAACTCCGCTGGATCCGGGACGATCAGGTGGACGTGGTCAGCCAAGCCGGCCTCCATCCCACCGCCCACTTCATCACGCCCGTGGAAACCCCGGGCGGCACCAAGATGGTCGTCGTCCGCACCGGCCTTGCCACGGCGTATATTGCCGAATTTCGGACCAAATTGGGCCTTAACGCCCTGGACGAAAGGGGAAAATACTCCGGTGTTCTGATTTACCGGATCGATGCGACGAAATCGGGAGCCAGGGGCGCCGATTATACAGGACAAATCATCTCGAAAAAGTACTACAACAGTCCGATGGTCGGCGGGCCGAAAAACCTGACGGGTCTGTGGCGGCCCATCGAAAACGGCCTCGACGGCTATGATTCCCCCGACTGCTGCTGGCAGCCGGGCGACGTCTTTTCCGATCCCGCTTCCGGCGTGACCATCAGCGTCGGCGGAATCACCCATTACGGCTCCTCCGATCCGTCCGGGAGTCCCTATACCGCGGACGACGTCGCCACCCTCACGGTCCATAAAACCAAGGACGCCGAGCTGTTCAAGGGCGTGTTTTTAAGCAATGCGCAGTTGAGAGGCCTTACGGATCTGACCTTCGACACGAATATCGAATTGCAGCAGAGAATCGTCAACGCCAACGCCCCCCAGGGGAGGACCAGTCCTTATATCCGCGAAGACTCCCGCCTGTACCTCAAGAGCCTGGTGATCACCCGAGCCGATGGCTCCCTCGTCCCCGCCGACAAAATCATAAAAATCGCGGTGAATCCCGCCAACGTCCAAGTCACGTTGGCGAAGGGCGCCTTTGCGAGTGCCGCGGAGGCCGGGAAGGCCACCGTCGCCACCAAGGCCTATTATCACTTCGGCCCCGGCGCGGCCGTGCCCGTGCGCATCCTTGAGGAAAAATAGAAGTGAGGTGAAAGCATGCATCCTTTGAATCCGGCTCGGATCACGCGGAGTCTTGATCAAAAGAACGGCCTCCTGCGCCGGATGGTCGGCCTTCTGCTGCTCGCCGCGGGGATCAGCGCCGCGGCCGCGCGCCCGGCGATCGCCCAGGCCCGCGCGCCGATGACCGACGGCGAAAAGGCCAATCGCTGGTCCATCGAGAACGAGCTCGCGTCGCTCGCCGTCATCGAACGCAAGCTGATGATTCCGATGCGCGATGGTGTGCGCATCGCCACCGACGTTTATTACCCGAAGGATTCATCCAAAAAGTATCCGGCGATCTGGGTTCGGACGCCGTACAATTTCAACTTCTGGGACGTGGCGAACGGGGTGCCGCGGGATATGACCGCGGCGCTCACGGCGATCAAACGCGGGTACGCCTTCGTCGAGATGCAGGAGCGCGGCCAGTTCTTCGCCGAAGGAGAGTGGGGCGTCCTCGGTCCCCCGCTCACGGACGGCGAGGACGAGGTCGCCTGGATGATCCGCCAGTCCTGGTCCAACGGCAAGGTCGGCACAACGGGCTGCTCCTCGACGGCCGAGTGGCAGTTAGGCGTGGTGGCCCGCGACATCCCGGGGTTCGCCGCCTTCAACGTGCAGGGCTTCGGCTGCGGGGTGGGACGCGTCGGCCCCTTTTACGAACAGGGAAACTGGTATCGCGGCGGAGCCGTCATGATGTACAACATCAGCTGGTTCTGGAGCAATGAGAAGCCGCAGCGGCCGATGTTCCCCGCGAATACGTCGCGGGAGGACCTCATTCGGCTCTCAAAGTCCTGGGACCTGGCCGCGAAATTTCCGCCCGTGGACTGGGAGAAGACGTACCGGGTTCTCCCCGTGCAGGACATGCTGAATTCCGTAGGCGCGCCGAAGAAGGTCTTCGACGCGATGATCAGGCGCACCCCGAACGATCCGGCCTGGTACGTGGGCGCGCTCTTTCATGACAACATGCGCATCAACGTGCCGGGCCTGTGGTATATGTCTTATTACGACATCGCCATCGCGGCGAACCTCGAGGCGTTCAACTTTGTCCGGAAGACGGCCAGGGGCGAGGCCGCCAACCAGCAGTGGGCGATCATCGCCCCGGTCGGGCATTGCCAGTTCACCCGGGCCACGGAGAAGACGATTGTCGGCGAGCGGGATATGGGCGACGCGCGGCTCAACTACCAGGAGATCATGTATGGTTTCTTGGACCGCTTCCTCAAAGGCGAGCAGAGCGCCGTGCTCGACGCTCTGCCCAAGGTCACCTACTACACCATGGGGATGAACAAGTGGCAGGGGGCGGACACCTGGCCCCCCCCGGGTGTTCAGCCGATGACGTTTTTCCTGTCGAGCGGCGGCCGGGCCAACACGCTGAAGGGCGACGGTGCGCTCACCCTCAAGCCTCCTTCCGTCGACCAACCCGACCGCTTCACCTACGATCCGATGAACCCGGTTCCCACGCATGGCGGTTACCGCTCGACGAACAACGTCGGGGGCGTGGACGGCTCGTACGACCAGCGCCCGGTGGAGGAGCGGCCCGACGTCCTCGTGTATTCCTCGGCGCCGTTCAAAGAGGGGCTGGAAGTCACCGGAACGATGACCCCGACGCTCTACGCGTCGTCGGACGCCAAGGATACGGACTTTACGGTGAAAGTGATCGACGTCTATCCGGACGGCCGCGCCTTCACCCTGGACGAGTCCATCCAGCGGATGCGCTACCGGGAGGGATACGATAAACCCCTGGTGTGGATGGAACCGGGTAAGGTGGTGAAGGTGACGCTGCTGCCGCTGACGACAAGCAACTACTTCGACGTCGGCCATCAGCTCCGTGTCGAAGTGAGCAGCAGCAGTTTTCCTGAGTACGACCGCAATCTCAACACCGGCGGAAACAACTTCGATGAGACGACCGGGGTCGTGGCCCACAATGTGATCCACCACTCGGCGAAGTATCCCTCGTCGCTCACCGTCACCGTGATGAAACGCAAGACACCCTAACGGATCGGGCGCACGGATCAAGGAGGAAATCGATGATCAAGACTCGTTCGCTTTTATTGTTCATTTTAGTTTGGACGGCGGTGGCCGCGGCCCCGACCGTTGCTCCCCTGGATTTCGACAAAGCCGAATACGCGGCCCGGCGTCAGAAGTTGATGGCCCAAATCCCCGACGGCCTGGCGATCGTCCAGGGATCGTTGGCCGGGCCCCTGAACAACGAGTTTATTCAGAACAACGATTTCCTTTACTTGTGCGGCGTCAAGCTGCCCCGAGCCGTGCTCCTGGTTGACGGAATCCACAAGGAAAGCATCCTTTTTTACACGACCAGTGAAAGATATCTTCGCAACGAGGGCCTGAGCCTCGATCTCCTCCGCGATCCGAAGGCGGCCACGGGAGTCGATCGATATTACCCCGCGGAGGAGTTTACGAAGGTCCTGACGGGTCTGGCGGCTCAGGCCAAAGTGATTTATACGCCCTTCACTCCCGAGGGTCCGCCTCAGGAGGTCGCGACAAACAGCGACTGGGACGGCCGTCCGACGCGAGAGCGCCAGTTCGCCAAGATGCTCGAGCAGCGATTTCCGACCATCGAGGTCCGCGATTGCACCGCCATGTTCTGGGATTTGCGCCGCCTTAAAACGCCGGCCGAAATCGACGTCTTGCGCGAGGCCAGCCAGATCAGTGTCCAGGCCATGATCGAGGTCATGAAGGGGGCCCGCGTCGGCCAATTCGAATATGAGCTCAGCGCGCTGTTCGAGTATGCCTGCAAGCGCCGAGGGTGCCGCCGGGTCTTCGATTACAACGTCATCATTTCCTCGGCCGAGAACCATCCGTACCTGCACTATTACCGGCATGACCGAAAGCTGGTGGACGGCGATTTCCTGGTGGTCGACTCCGGGGCGGACTATCGGGACTACGATTCCGATCTCACGATCTCGTTTCCCATCAACGGGACGTTTTCCCCCCGCCAGCGCGAGATCTACGAAGCCTGCAAGGCGGTCAGCCAGGCCTGTCTGTTGGTTTACAAACCGGGCCTCACGGCTTATGATGTCGGCGCCCTGGTCCGAAAGAAGCTACAGGAGGAAGGTTATGACCTGACCCGGGACGCCTTCACCAGCCTGCAGTACTTCAAGGAGGGGGGCGTCACCCATTATGTCGGCCTGGCCACGCACGACGCCGGCGGCAGCGACAAACCCAAAGACCGGCCTCTCCGGGCCGGCGAAGTCTTTGCCAGCGACGTGTTCGCCGTTTTTCCGAAGGAAAACCTCGGAGTTCGCGTCGAGAACGTCGTCCTGATCACCGAGACCGGATGCGAAAACCTTTCGGCTGGCCTTCCCCGGGAAATTTCCGAAATCGAAGCTCTAATGAAGGGCGCTCGAAAGAAATAAATTCCAAGGATCGGTCGCGATAAGGCTTCTATCGAATGATCTCGGGTCGGGGGCCGATCGACCAGCCGATCGTCTTCGTGATCCGGGCCTTCTGGGCGAATTTTTTACCGGCGACTTCGAGGGTGACGATATATTCCCCCGGCGGCGCCCATTGGGCCAAGGGATCCGCGGACCGAGGCGCGGGCCCGCCTCTCTCCTGACGGAGGCGCATATCCCATGAGACGGAATTGATCCCCGCCTCGGCTTTGCCCTCGAGGGCCGCCCATTCTTTTCCGGCGGAATCCGTCACCGTCACTTTCGCCTTCGGCGCCGACGCCGTCTTCAGGTAATAATTCACGGCGATCCCAGGAGGCTCGTTAGGGGTGATGATGTGCTTATCGCCGAATAAATAATCGTTCGCTCCGAACGCCCAAGTCACTTTCTGAGCCTTCGGCTGAATTGCGAAGAAATGAGCGTCCTCGGCCAGCATCGTTTCGTTCGTTTCCTGGAGGGGGGCGATATTCGTGACGAAGATCCCCCGCCCGTAAGAGCCGACGATGAGGTCGCTGTCCCGAGGATGGACGACGAGATCATGAACGGGGACATTGGGCATATTGTTGTTCATCTTCACCCAATGCGTTCCGCCGTTGATCGAGACGAATACGCCCGTGTCGTTGCCCAGGAAGAGAAGGTGGGGATTCTTCGCATCCTCGAAAATGACGTTGACCGGCTCCTGGGGGAGGTTGGCGGCCAGAGATGTCCAGGTCGCTCCGAAATCGACCGTCTTATAAACAAACGGCCGGAAATCGTCGTTTCGATATCCGTTCTTGGTCACGTAGGCCGTGCCTTCCTGATGGGCGGACGCGCGGACCCGGCTGACATAGGCGTCTTCCCGGCCTCCCGCGGCGGTGATTTTCGGCGTCAGATCCGTCCATGTCCCTCCATGATCCTTGGTCATCTGAACTTTCCCGTCGCTGGTCCCGACCCAGATGATTCCGGGCGTGAGAGGGGATTCTGAAATCGAGGAAATCGCAAAAAACGGGATGCCGCCCGGGAGGCCGCCTTCGGAGGACGGAACGATTTTCGCGGTGTCGTTCGTGCTCAAATCGGGACTGATTTCCTGCCAGTGCTCACCGCGATCCAACGACCGGAGCAGGACCTGTCCGCCGGTGTAAATGATGCTGCTGTTGTGGGGGGAGAGATGAAGGGGCGTGCACCAGAGGAAGCGGTAGGGGGGCTTGCTTCGGTCCCGCACCGGCTGGATGCTCTTCCGGTATCCGAGCTTCTGGTCCACCCGGGAATGCCCGCCGTATTGCATCGTCGTATACAGCCAGCGGCTGTCGGTCGGGTCCACTTGGGCGTACATGCCGTCACCGCTGCCGATGGCTTTCCAATCCAACAGGGTGATCCCCCGGCTGTCGGCGCCGGTGCTCGGCCCTTTCCAAAGCTCGTGATCCTGGAGGCCGGCGTAGATATTGTAGGGCTCCTCCATGTCGACGCCGACGGCGTAGTTCTCCCCGAGCGGAAGATTGTAGTTGTGGTCGCATGTTTTTCCGCCGTCGTACGAGACGAAGATGCCGCCGTCGCTGCCCAGGATCATCCGGTCGGAGTTCCGGGGATCGATCCATAGCGTCCGGACATCGCCGAATATTTTGCTGAACAGCTTCTGGGGAGGCCAATCCAGGTCGTTCCACGTCTTCCCTCCGTCCGTCGAACTCGAGAGGGAAACACCGGTCACAAAGATCTTTTGTTGATCGTTCGGATCGACCCGGATCTGGCTGAAGTAGTATGGTCCCTTGCTGCTCGGATTATCTTTCGCGGAGTTCATTTTGGCCCAGGTCGTCCCCGCATCCTCCGTCCGATAGGCTTCTCCGCCGATCATCCGGTCCCGCGGCTGAAGCCCGCGGGCTTGATCCTGTTCGATTTCCGCTTTTGTCGCCGGGCGCGTATTGGCGTTTTCCACAATGGCGTAGACGGTGTCCGGACTCGTGAGACAAAGGTCGAGCCCGATGCGGCCGATCCGGCCGCCGGGGAGCCCCGCGGCGAGCCGCGCCCAGGTTTTTCCGGCATCCGTTGTCTTGTAGATGCCGCTCCCGGGCCCGCCGTTGATGTACATCCAGGGCAGACGCTGCTTGTCGTACGTCGCGGCGTAAAGGACATTCGGGTTCCGGGGATTCATGACAAGATCGATGACGCCGGTTTTTTCATCGACATAAAAGACTTTTTCCCAGGTTTGCCCGCCGTTCTTCGTCTTGAAGACGCCGCGCTCCGGGTTCTCCGAAAAAAGGTGGCCCATCGAGGCGACGTAGACGATATCGGGATTCTGAGGATGGATCACGATTCTGGGGATATGGTGCGAATCCTTGAGGCCCATATTTTTCCATGTTCGGCCGCCGTCCATGGATTTATAGACGCCGTCCCCGGCATACGAACTCCGGGAGCAGAATCCATCCCCGGTTCCGACCCAGACGATTTCCGGATTCGAAGGGGCCAAGGTAACATCGCCGATCGTCTGTTTGCTCTGCCCGTCGAAGATCGGTTCAAATGTCGTCCCGCCGTTGGTCGTTTTCCAAAGGCCCCCGGTCCACGTCGCGACATAGAAGGTGTAAAGATGGGCCTTGTCCGGAAAATTCGGGACGGCGATATCCGAGGTTCTCGCCCCGACCCGGAACGGGCCGATGTTCCGGTAGGGGAACGCCTTGACCAAGTTTTCCGAGAAGATGTTTTGCGGCTGGGCCTTCGCTCCGGCCGCGAGAATCAGGCTCAAGAGGGTCATCGCGCCCTTCGAAAAAGCAATCTTCATTTTCATGCTCCCTTCCATTCCTTTATATTTTTTTTAAATATTCGGATCAATCGCGGATGATTTCCATGACGGGCCCGATGGTCCAGCCTGTCGTTTTTGTGATCCGGGCTTTTTGAGACAGCTTTTTCCCGCCCGCTTCGAGCCGGACCAAATACGGGCCGGGAGGGACCCAGGAGGCCAGCGGGTCTCTCGGCCTCTGCATCCGAGCTCCGGCCTCGCTTCCTTTCGGAGCGGGGACGCGCATGTCCCAGATGATCCGGTTGAGGCCGGCCTCGGCCGATCCCTCCAGCTTGGCGAGTTCGTTTCCGAACGGATCCGTGACCGTGACGATCGGTTTTTCGGCAAGCGTGTTCTTCAAGTAATAATGGACGACCAGGCCGTTCGGTTCGTTCGGCGTTTTCAAATGCCGGTCGCCGAAGAGATAATCCTCCGCTCCGAAATCCCAGGTGATCCGCTGGGCTTTGGGCTCGATTTCGAAAAGATAGACGTCCTCGGCCAGGACTCGATCGTTGATTTCCTGCAACGGGGTCACGTCGGTCACGTACAGCCCGCGGCCGTATGTGCCCACGACCAGGTCGTTTTCCCTGGGATGGACGAGCAGGTCATGGACAGGGACATTGGGCATATTGTTGTTCATGCGCGCCCAAGTCTTCCCCCCGTCGATCGAAGCAAAAACGCCGCCGTCGTTGCCCAGGAAAAGAAGGTTCGGGTTTTTCTTGTCTTCGAAAATAACATTGACCGATCGCGCCGGGAGGTTGGCGGAGATCGACGTCCAGGTGGTGCCAAAATCCTCCGTCTTGAACACGAAGGGACGGAAATCGTCCTGGCGGAATCCGGATTTCGTCGCATAAGCCGTCCCTTCTTTGGACGGAGAGGCAAAGACCCGGCTTACATAATACTCCTCCGGACCGCCCGCGCCGGCGACGCCCTTGGTGAGATCCGTCCAGGCCGCCCCGTTGTTTTTGGTGACCTGGACTTTGCCGTCGCTTGTCCCGACCCAAATCACCCCGGGCGTGACCGGCGATTCGGAGATCGTCGTAATCGCGAACCACGGGATGCCGCCCTGATTGGATCCGACCATTTTAGCGGTGTCGTTTGTCGTCAAATCGGGACTGATTTCCTGCCAATGGTCGCCCCGGTCGAGCGACCGAAGGAGGCCTTGGCCGCCCGTATAGAGGATCCGGCTGTTGTGAGGCGAGAGGTGGAGGGGCGTGCACCAGACAAACCGGTAGGGAGGCAGGCCTTTCTCCCGCTGAGGTAAAATGCTGACTCGATATCCGAGCTTCTGGTCCACCCGGAAATGCCCGCCGTTTTGCATGGTCGTATACAGCCA
>Ga0315287_10006796_pt1 | contig 11421 bp, 11 predicted proteins | sample YL17G11_0_MG_FD_205037 | JGI IMG/M metagenome (GOLD analysis project Ga0315287, IMG submission 205037) | Sediment microbial communities from Yellowstone Lake, YNP, Wyoming, USA - YL17G11_0 | ecosystem: Environmental > Aquatic > Freshwater > Lake > Sediment | place: USA: Wyoming | collected...
GCCCCCGTCCGCACCTGGGCCCGGTGCCAGATGCTCGTCCCGGGACCGACGGAGACGTCCCCCTCGAGATCCGCGGACGGATGCACTCGCGCGGAAGGATCGATCACCTGCCCATGCGACTCCATGTGCGACGCTCGGGCCGGTCCGAGAGCCTGCGAATGCACGATAACAGGCGCCCGCCACCCGGCGCGGGGCGTGCGTCCACGGCCAACCCCGCCGGGCCGGTCAGCGGGAAGAGGGAGAGCGCGTGGTGCTCGGGTTGGGGATGGACAGGGGTTGGAGGCGACGAGCGGGATCGAGCCACTCCACGGAGGCTCTGCGGGCCTCTCCCTTGGCCGCTTGGGTACGTAGCCGCCTGCCGTTCGACGATATCGCTGCGCGTTGCCGATGGCAAGAGACGCCGGCCCTGCCGTGATTGGACGGAGGTGCACGGATGCACCGCAGCGGCGGCCCCGGGCGAGGGAGGTCGGCGTTCGGGGAAGCCAGGGTCGACACCTGCGGGGGCATGTCATACTCCGATCTCGCCGAGTCGGAATGCACCGAATCGAACCTCCACGAGGTCGCCAGGGAGTCGATGGACTTCGCCGACGCATCCCAGCCCACCACTCACGGCCGGGTCGAGGGAATCGTGGCGTGATCCACCGCGACGAGGCGCGCAAGCCGGGCGGAGCTGTCGACGCCGCGGCATTCACCGCCCTCGGGACAGACCGCGAGGCCGAATGGACGGGCGTGCTTGCGCAGTCGGTTCAGCACGACTTCCACCACCTCGCCGCTTACCATCGACTCGCGGAACATCGCGGCGAAGGGACGGCGGTCCTGTTCACCTATCGTGAGCACGGCTACCTCGTTGCCCTGCCCCTGTTGCTGCGACCGGTTGACGGAGATGATCCGGTCGGCCTCCAGGACGCGACCTCCGTCTACGGCTACGGCGGACCGCTTGCCTCCCACGAGCGGATCCCGGAACAGGTCGTCCGCTCGTTCCAGGCAGCTCTTCGTGATGAGCTCGTCAGCCGGCGGGTGATCGCGGTCTTCTCCCGCCTGCATCCACTGATCCCGCAGCAGAGCCTCCTGCACGGCCTGGGCGAGACCCGCGCCGTCGGGCCGACGGTTTCCGTTGACCTCGGGCTTTCCCCGGAAGAGCAGTGGGCGGGCTACAGCAAGAACTGCCGAAGAATCATTCGCAGGGCCCAGGAAGCGGGCGTGGTCTGCGTCCATGACCGGGAGCGCAAGTACCGACGCGAATGGGTCGAGATCTATCACGAGACGATGCGACGCGTCGGGGCGCCCGCTTCCTACCTCTACGACGAGGAGTATTTCGAACGCCTGGCAACCGAGCTGGGCCCCGTCCTGCACCTGTTCGTCGCGCTCGTCGACGGGAAGGCTGCCGCTGCCGGCGTGTACACGATCTGCGACGGCATCGTCCAGGCCCACCTGGGAGGCCTTCGGCAGGAATACGCGAGGCTGTCGCCGGTGCGATTCCTGGACGACACGGCGCGTCGCTGGGCCGTCGAGGCCGGTGCGTGGGTGTTCCATCTCGGGGGCGGCGTGGGCGGGCAGGAGGATTCGCTGTTCCAGTACAAGGCGGGCTTCTCGGATCGGCGCCACCAATTCGAGACCTGGCGGTGGGTCGTCGATCCCCCGGGCTACCGGGAGCTCTGCGAGCGCTGGGAGCGCCTGGAAGGGCACCATCGAAGACCCGGGGAGGAGGACTACTTCCCGGCGTATCGCCGCCCGGCGCAGCCCCGAGGATTCCTCGCGGATGGCGCGGTATCGCAGGCGGGTGACGCCGGGGAGGGGCACCGGCCGTGACGACGAAGAGGGGGCTCGCGCTCGCCCTCAAGCGCGCGATCGACCTCGTGGGTGCCGCGACGGCAATCGTCGTCCTGTCGCCCATCCTCGCGTGGGCCGCGCTCGGCGTCGCTGTGACGCTGGGCCGACCGATCCTGTTTCGGCAGGAGCGCCCAGGCCTTCATGGGAAGCCCTTCGAGATCGTCAAGTTCAGGACCATGCGCCCACCGCGGCCGGGCGAGGTCTGGTACATGACGGACGACGATCGGATCACCCGACAGGGGCGTTTTCTTCGGTCGACCAGCGTCGACGAACTGCCCGAGCTGTGGAACGTACTCCGTGGTGAGATGAGCCTCGTCGGTCCCCGGCCGCTCCTCACGGAATACCTGGCGACCTACAGCCAGGACGAGCGGCGCCGTCACGACATGCGGCCGGGCATCACGGGATGGGCCGCGGTCAACGGGCGGCATGCCCTCAAGTTCGATGAGCGTCTCCGCCTCGACACGTGGTACGTCGACCACTGGAACCTGCGGCTCGATCTGACGATCATCAGGATGACGGTGGGTCAGGTGCTCCGTCGCAGCGACGTCGATGCCATCCAGGACCTCGACGAGATCGGGTTCCGCCTCCCGGGCGCCGCTGTCATGTCGGCAGGCGTCTCCGGCGACGGCGACAGCACGTCGGCTGGGCCCGGAGATGCCGCCGACCCGCTGTCGCGCGCCTAGTTTCACCCCTGCCCGGAGAGCGTACGGCCGCGTTCAGAGCGCGACGTCAGCCGGCTGCCGCCTCCACGAGGGCATCGGAAACGTATCGCACCTCCTCGTCTGTCAGCCGGGACGAGAACGGCAGCGCGAGCGTCGAGGCGGCGACCCGTTCCGTGACGGGGAAGTCGCCCGGCGAGAAACCGAAGGTCGCGCGGTAGAACGGCTGGAGATGAAGGGGCGAGAAGTAGGGGCGCGAGGGGACCCCGGCGTCCGCCAACCGGGCGATGACCCGGTCGCGATCGATGTCATCGTGCAGGCGAACGACGTAGACGAACCAGTCGACAACCTCGTCGGCCCCGGCGCGGGGGAGCCGCACCCAGGCCTCACCGCCGAGCGCCCGCTCGTACGCGGCGACGACCCGAGCCCGTCCGGCGCGCAGCTCGGCGAGCCGCTCCACCTGCGCCACCCCGACCGCCGCCGACAGCTCGTCGAGCCGGTAGTTGTACCCGAGGCGGACGTGCCGCAGCCACGTCTCGTCGGCGTCGCGGCCTTGGTTGCGTAGGCTTCGCATCGTCTCAGCCAGGGCTCGGTCGTCGGTCACGACCATTCCGCCCTCCCCCGTCGTGATCTGCTTGTTCGGGTAGAAGGCGAAGACGGCGACATCCCCGAAGCTCCCGAGGGGCCGTCCGCGGACGTACGAGCCGAGACCCTCGCAGGCATCCTCGATCATCGACCAACCTCGCCGCCGAGCGATCGCGTCGAGCGCCTCGATCCGGCATGGACGCCCAAAGACGTGCACAGGCAGCACCGCCCGGGTCCGTGTCGTTGCCGCGGCCTCCACGAGATCCGGGTCCAGTCCAAGGCTATCCTCCTCGATGTCGACGAACCGCGGAACCGCCCGCTCGTAGAGGAGACAGTTCGCGGACGCGACGAAGCTGAAGGGTGTCGTGATGACCTCGTCGCCCTCGCCGATCTCGAGGGCACGCACGCCGAGATGTAGCCCTGCCGTCCCACTGGAGCACGCGATCCCCTCCCGGCGGCCGGCGAGAGCAGCGATGCCCGCCTCGAACCGCGGGGCGAACGGGCCGAGCGCGAGGACGTCGCTGCTCAGGACCTGGGTGACGAGCTCGAGCTCCCGCGATCCCACGTCGGGCCTGGCAAGCGGGATGGTCCGTCGAACGGGGTCCGGGGACGAGGTCATCGTGTCTCCATGCTGCACGAGGCGGAAGACTAGGCGATCGGGCCGCCGGGGAGCCGCCGCGCGCGCCGCTCGGTTTCGATCAGCTCGAGGTTCAGGCCCTCGCCCGCGTAGACGAAGGCGATCATCTCGTTCTCGAATGCCTCCCCTGGCTGCGGCGCCGAGATGACCCGCAGGCCCAGCGCCGCGAGACGGGCGACCTCCGCGTCCAGCGACTCGCACCGGAAGCACAGGTGATGCAGGCCACCGCCGCGCTGGGCGAAGGCGTGGATCGGGGACGTCGGATCCGTGGGCTCGATCAGCTTGACCTGCAGGGATCCGGACCGGGCCAGAAAGACCACCCGGACCTTCTGCCGGGTGTTGACGACGATCTCCGTCGCCTGCTCGTAGCCGAAGACCGTCGCCCAGTGCATGATCGACTGCTCCAACGATCTCACCGCGATCCCGACGTGGTCGAGGATCATCGTGCGACTCTCCCGGCCATGCCTCAGCCGGCGGCCGACAGCTGCTTCCGGGCGACGAACGCCGCGATCCGGGAGATCGTCTCGAGGTTCTCCGGGATCGTCTCCTGGTCCTCGATGTGGAAGCCGTACTCGCCTTCGAGGAAGAGGATGATCTCGAGCATCCCCGTCGAATCGACGTACCCGCTGTCGATCAGGGAGATCTCGTCCGTGAGCTCCGCGGGGTCGCTCACGTAGAAGTACTCCAGGATGAACCCTCGCACTCGCTCCTGGACCTTCATGTCGTCCGCATCTCCCGGGTGCCCCTCGCGAGGGCGTCGCCGGACTCCCGGGTGGGCAGCCGATCGACGACCGTCTGGAACTCAATCGTGGCGGACCTGTCCGGCGCGCGGCGAACGAGCTGCTCGAAGAGCAGTCCGGTGGACAGGACGCCGACCAGCGCCATGTTATCCGCGTTGGAGAACTGCTCGCTGGCCGGGTGGCTTCTGCACTTCCGCCACAGCCGGCCGACCGCCGCGGGGTCGAAGACCCCGCTGTCCGTCAGCGCACGCTCGCTCATCACGTCGGCGACCCAGTCCGGCGCCTCCGGCCCGATGAACGAGAGGGCGTCCGGGGCGCGGTATGGCTGCTTCGGGCGGCGGATGATCTCGTCCGGGACCAGCCCCGTGGCCGCGCGCTTCAGCACGTGCTTTTCGTCCAGCCCGCGCAGCTTGTACGACGGCGGGAGGGAGTTCGCCAGCTCGACGAGGTCGACGTCGAGGAACGGGAACCTGCCTTCGACCGAGTGGGCCATGAGCATCCGGTCCCCCTGCGCGGAGAGGAGGTACCCGGAGAGCAGGGTCCGGACCTCGAGATACTGGTCCTGGGCGAGGTGCGGCCAGCGCCCGAACTCACCGGGGAGCGATGCGAGCAGCCGCTCGGCGACGTCGACCCGGCTCGCATCCCGGCGCAGATCCGCCGCAAACAGGCGCTGGAGGGCAGCCGCGGGCTGCCAGCGTGTCTGATGGGAGAAGCCCGGTTCTGCCCACTGCTCGCGACCCCGGCCGAAGAACTCGCGGGCCATCGTCCGCTGGGCCACCGGCGATCGGGCCAGGTACGGGTAGAGGCGGTCGAGCAGGCGCGGCCGGATTGTCGAATCCGGCTGGCGGCCCCAGAAACGCCGCACCTTGGCCTCGCGGAACAGGTCGTAGCCAGCGAACATCTCGTCCGCGCCCTCGCCGGTCAGCACCACCTTGATGCCGGACCCCCGCACGAGGCGCGATAGCAGGTAGAGCGGGGCGGGCGCCGTCCGCAGGAGGGGCCGCTCGGCGTGCTGGACGACGTCGGGGAAGACCTCGGCGATGTCGCGGCGCCGAACCATGATCTCCCGGTGATCGCTCTCGATGAACGCGGCCATGGTCCGCTGGAACGGCGTCTCGTCGTACTCGGCATCCTCGAACCGGATGGAATACGTGCAGAACCGCTCGCCCTTCACGCGGCGCCCGAGCGCGGCGACGAGCGAGCTGTCGAGCCCGCCGGAGAGATAGCAGCCCACGGGCACGTCGGCCCGGAGCATCCGCAGGCGCACCGACTCCTCGAGCCTGTCCCGCACCTGCTCGGCGGCCTCCTGTGGGGTCCCGCGGAACATCGCGCGCCCGTCGACCGGGTAGCGAGGCTCCCAGAATGCCCGGTCCTCCACGCAACCGCGCGAGATGGTCCGAACGTGCCCTGGCTCGAGCTCCGTCACGCCGGCGAACACCGTCTGGGGTGCGGCCGTGGTCCAGAAGGTGAACGTCTCCGCGAGGCCCAGCGGGTCGAGCCCGCGGGGGATCGTGGGGTCGCCGGCGAAGATGGCCTTCACCTCGCTGGCGAACCAGAGGCGGCCGGCGTGCTCGCAGAGGTAGAGCGGCCGGACACCCAGTCGGTCGCGCGCAAGCACGAGCGTCCCTGCCTCGGCGTCCCACAGGGCGATCGCGAACTGCCCGTTGAATCGGCGGAACGCGTCCGGGCCCCACTGCTCGAAGGCGTGGACGATCACCTCGGTGTCGCTCTTCGTGTGGAACCGATGGCCAAGCGTCTCCAGCTCGGATCGCAGCTCGAGGTAATTGTAGATCTCGCCGTTGAAGATCACCCACAGCGATCCCGTCTCGTTCGCCAGGGGCTGCTGCCCGGTGGCGAGGTCGATGATCGAGAGCCGGGCGTGCGCGAGCCCGGCCCGTCGATCGCGATAGGCGCCGAACTCGTCCGGCCCCCGGTGGCGAAGCGCCCCGATCATCGCGACCAGGTCCTCGAGCGCGGGCGGCGGCATCCCGTCGACGAGCGCGACCGACCCGACGATGCCGCACACGGTTACGGCTGGCTCAGCGGCGTCGGCACGGCGTGGAGATAGTGGCTCACCCGGCGCTTCGCCCCGATGTCGCGGAAGATCCGCTCGACCTGCTCCTCGGTGAGCCCGATGGCGGATCCCGCCTCGGCGGCCGGGACCCCGTGGTCCACGGCCCAGAGGCAGAGGTCCATCTCCGGGTACGGGAGGGCGAAGTAGAACTCCTCCTGCGTCTGGGCGAGGGAGTAGGTGTCCGTGGTCGGCAGGCGCTCCTGGATCTCCCGGGGCACCCCGAGGTGCGCGGCGAGCGCGAAGACCTGGGTCTTGTAGAGGTGGGCGATCGGCTTGAAGTCGGCCGCCCCGTCGCCCTGCTTCACGAAGAAGCCCTGGTCGTGCTCGACGTAGTTCGGGGTGCCGGCGACGGCGAAGTTGAGGCGGTCGGCGTGGTAGTACGCCATCATGATTCGCGTTCGCTGCTTGAAGTTGGTGGCCGCCACCATCTGCAGCAAGGCAGCCGGCGTCAGGCGGGCGCGGCGCTCGTTGCCGTCGGGATCGGCGACGGCCAGCTGCGCCACGTTCAGGCGGTCGCCCTCGAGCAACGGCGGCAGGACCAGCTTGCAGCGCCACCCCTCGCCGTACTCGGGGAAGACCATCCGGGCTGCCTCGGCCTGCCGCTCGTAGCAGCCGAGGGCCGCAAGGACAGGCTCGATGTCCTCGACGACCCATTGGATCCCGAGCTGCTCGGCGAGCATGCGGCCGAGACGGAGCGCGTCGCCCGACGAGTCCCGTTCCGGCATCAGGATCCCGAGGACCCGCTCGGGCCCGAACGCCCGGGCACAGAGGGCGGCCACCACCGAGCTGTCGATCCCGCCCGAGATGCCGACGACCGCTCCGCGCCGGCGCAGGTCGCCGAGGACGGCCTGGCGGATCGACGTCTCGATCTGCCCGGCCGCCTGCCCGGGGTCGATCCGCAGCACCTCTCGTGAGAACATGGCAGTCGGCTCCAGCAACATACTCGCGAGGCCCGCGTCCACCTCACGCGGGGACGCTACAGCCGCCCCGAGTCTACGGCACTCCCACTCGACACGAGGGACGCGCGTTGGGAAGAGATCGCCTGCACCCGACCCGTTTGGGCGTCGACGGTGACGCCGTTCCCGGGTCGTCCTTCCTGCCCCACTGGCTCGACTTCCACGCCGAGCGGGCGCCGAAGGCACCGGCCATCGCCAGCCCGACGGCACGCCTCTCCTACGGCGAGCTGGCGGAGCGGGTGCACGTCCTCGCGGGCCACCTCGCCGCCCGGGGACTGGGCCCGGGCGGCCGCGTCCTTCTCGCGCTCCCCAACACCCCGGCAACGGTCGTGGCGGGCCTCGCCGTCAACGCGCTCGGCGCCACGTCCGTCGAGGTCAATCGCGAGTGGAGCGCCGAGGTGCTCGGCGACATCGTGAAGCGGAGCGGAGTGCGCCAGGCTTTCGTCTGGGCTCGCGACACCCCGCGTTGGGGCGCGGCGCTGGCTGGACGCCCGATCGACCACCTCTGGGGGGTGCATCGCCGCGCCCTCCCGCACACGTTCACGAGCGCGATGGGCGGCATCCCGGCGACGCTGATCCTCGAAGACGGCCGCGTCGACCCGGAGCTCGGCGTGGCCCCGCCGTCTCCAGCGCCCGAGCTGTCGCCGGACTGGCCTGCGCTGGTCCTGTACACGTCCGGCAGCAGCGGGAGCCCGCACGGGGTCGTCCAGACGTTCCGCAACGTCGATGCGAACACCCGGTCGATCGTCGAGTACCTCGGCCTTACGGCCGAGGACCGCGCCCTCGTCGCCCTGCCCCTCTACTACTGCTACGGCCGCAGTGTCCTCCAGACGCACCTGTTCGTCGGCGGCTCGCTGTTCCTCGACAGCCGCATGGCGTTCCCGCGGACCGTCCTGGAATCCCTTGCCGCGGAGGGCTGCACCGGGTTCGCCGGCGTCCCGCTCACGTTCGAGGTGTTCCGTCGGCTGGTGGACGTCTCGACGATCGACTTCGGGCGGCTTCGGTACCTCACCCAGGCCGGCGGGGCCATGACGCCGGACACCATCGCCTGGGTCCGGGCGGCATTCCGGCCTGCGCGGCTCTTCGTGATGTACGGCCAGACCGAGGCAACGGCGCGCCTCTCGTACCTACCGCCGGAGCGGGCCGAGGACAAGGCCGGCTCCATCGGCATCGCCATTCCTGGCGTGGAGCTGCGGGTGATGGACGCGCTCGGGGCCGAGTTGCCGCCGGGCCAGGTCGGAGAGCTCGTCGCCCGCGGCGCCAACGTGACGCCGGGCTACCTCGGCGAGCCGGACGAGACGGCGGCGATCCTGCGCGACGGCTGGCTCTGGACGGGCGATCTCGTGGAGCGCGATTCCGACGGCTTCTTCTACCACCGCGGCCGGGCGAAGGAGATCCTCAAGATCGGCGGCCACCGGGTCAGCCCGATCGAGATCGAGCAGGTGATCGCGCGTCACCCCGACGTGGCCGAGGCGGCCGTGATCGGGGTCCGGCACGACCTGATGGGCGAGGTACCCCACGCGGTCGTCGTGCCGCGTCCCGGCGCGAAGCCCGACGAGGCCGACCTGCTACGATTCTGCCGCGAACGCCTGCCCGTGTACCTGGTCCCAGTCACCTTCGTGTTCGTGGACCGACTGCCGCGCAACGAGTCCGGCAAGCTCCTGCGGACTGAATTGGCTGCTCTCGACGGCGCCTGATCGTGGCCTGACGTTTGCGAGCGCCGGGCAGTGTGTCCTACGGCTGCGATGCAGACCAGACGTCCCGGATTGTCGCGTTCTCTTCGATGGTCCGGTGGCTGCAGTAGAAGCCAAGAGCCCCCGACGTGACTTCGTACGTGCCCAGGCGCGCAAAGCCGGCCGTCTCCAGCCCCCGTATCGACGCTGTGTTCGGGGCGTCGGCATAGACGACGATCGGCATGTTGCGGCGATCGTGGGAGAGGGCGATGCCCGTGCTCAGCAGCCTGCCATACAGGCCGCGCCCGCGGAACGTAGGGGCAACCCAAGCGTAGCCGAGAAGCAGGCCGCGCGGCGTCAGCCAACGATAGCGGCGGAGGAAAGGGTCGCACTCCCGCTGCCATAGGTACCCGCACAGCTTCCCATCCTGCGAGAGAACGAGGAGGGTGGCTCCCTGGAAGAGCATCCGCAGCCGCATCGCCACCCACAGCGATAGGCTGCGCGCCTCGAGGAACTCCGCCCTCACGCCTGCCGGGACCTCCGCTCGACCTCTGAAGACCCGGACCTGATCGTCGATGGCCCCCTCGCCTTGCCGCGGGTGATAGGTGAAGAAGACAAGCGACTCGTGCCTAATGACGACGAGCCGCCACAGTCGAATCACGATGCGCCGGACTTCATGCACGGTGGCCCGGCTCAGACTGACCCGCCTGGCGTTCCGCGCTGGCCTCACCGTGCACCGCGGCAGAGTTGGACCGAGCGGGGGCGGCGCAGGGGCGAACGATCTCCGGCATCGTCCCGAAAGCCGTCGGATCTCCCGCGGCGCACCTCTCCATCGGTTCGAGCCCTGGTGGAATGAGCTCCACGCGACGGCACCTCCGGTGGCCGATGTCAAGTCGATTCCACGATCGCCCTCACCGTCATGGTAGGCCGATCCGAGCCGGTACGTGGGGCACCCTGCTGACAGCTGGGTCGCCTGAGACGCAGTGGCATTGGATCGCCGTCCGAGTGTGAGGGTCGCGCCCGCGCGGACCACCGCTATGCTCCGGCCAGCCTGCGGGATGGAGGAGTCGAGGAGCTGCCGACGACCCGTTGCCATCACGCTCGTCGAGGTGTTGCCGCCGGACGAGGCGGGCAAGCTCGTGCGCGCCGAACTCACGCTGCACCACGCTTCATGACGGGGCCGCTGCCGTACACTGCCAGCGCGGCGCGGCCCCCGGCGTCGTGACGGCCGGCAATTGGCGGCGCAGATCTGGCGATCCCAGGGAGGGCAACGTGGCGCTCGAGATCGTGACAGGCGGGCACCGGCGATGACGAAGGCGCTCATCCCGCTCGTGATCGTCGGTGCGGGTGGCTTCGGCCGCGAGGTGCTCGAGCTCGTCCGCGACATCAACAACGCGGCCCCGGCGTTCGAGTTCCTCGGCTTCCTCGACGACGGCCCCGTGAACGGCGAGTTGCTGGAGCGGGTCGGGGCGACGGCCCTCGGCGCGTCATCGCGCCTCGCCGACGTCGAGGCGAACTTCGTAATCGCGATCGGCGCCGCCGAGCCGCGGCGCAGGATCGACGCCCTCGCCAGATCGCACGGACGTGCGGCGGCCACCCTAGTCCACCCGTGGGCGACCGTCGGCGCGGACGTCCACGTCGGGGACGGGGCGGTCGTGGCAGCCGGCGTCCGCCTCACGACGCACGTCTCCGTGGGCCGTCAGGCGCATGTCAACTTCAACTGCACGGTCGGCCACGACGCTGTGATCGAGGATTTCGCGACTCTCTATCCCGGCGTCCACGTCAGCGGAGGCTGCGTCATTGAAGAGGACGCCACGCTCGGTACCGGGTGCGTGATCCTGCCCGACATCCGCGTCGGCCGCGGCGCGGTCGTCGGGGCCGGGGCCGTCGTCGTGCGGGATGTCGCCCCGGGAACCACCGTCGTCGGCACCGTTGCGCGCCCGACTCTCGGCTCGCGATCCGGCGGCGATGCGGGACTGGCGTGAGGCGGGTGGGATGACCCTTCCGGCCGCGAACGTGCGCCCGGTGGAGGCTGCCGCACTGCAGAGCGGCTCCTAGTGCACTGTCTCACATATGACTAGACAACTGGTGCCAGACCAGATAGGCTGCCCGGAATGTGGACCGCAGCTGCTCCCCTGGCGATCACGGAAGCCCACCGAAGGACGCTCGAGCGCTGGCTCCGAGCGCAGGGAACGCCCCAGCAGGTGGCCCTGCGGGCGCGGATCATCCTGATGGCGGCCGATGGAGCGGCCAACAACCGGATCGCG
>Ga0315287_10006797_pt1 | contig 11420 bp, 10 predicted proteins | sample YL17G11_0_MG_FD_205037 | JGI IMG/M metagenome (GOLD analysis project Ga0315287, IMG submission 205037) | Sediment microbial communities from Yellowstone Lake, YNP, Wyoming, USA - YL17G11_0 | ecosystem: Environmental > Aquatic > Freshwater > Lake > Sediment | place: USA: Wyoming | collected...
AGGGCGCGCGCGGCGGCCGGGGAGGGCTCGCCAACCGCGAGCGAATCTCTCAACGACCGGACGGCGATGCTTTGGATCGCGTAGCCGACGAGCTGGCCTATCAGAGTGGGCGCGAGCTCCGACTGATCGCCGATGCGAAGCATGATGCCGGCGTCGGCGAGAGCATCATCCATGCGTCCATCCACCGTAGAGAGCGCGGCGTGCATCTGGAGCATGCGCGCGGCATCGCGCATCCTGGCGAACTCCGGGAAGGCCATGTTCGGACCCGCGTCCCAGTCCTTGGGGAAGGCGCAGTTGGGCGTGTGGGCAGCTTCGGAGATGAGCTCATAGTACTTGTTGTTCGCGGATACGACCCGGCGTGCCGCTGTGGTGGTATCGGGGGTCCATTTTGAGAGGGGAAGCCCGAGCAGTTGCTCTTCGTCCTCGCGCGCGACGCGCCGCGCGTCGAAGGCCTTCTGGTAGATATCCGCGGCGTTCTTCTCGCCCGGCGGGACGTGCGGGATGAGCTGGTCCTTGGTCAGCAGATAGCCGCCGGACTTGAGCCTGGTGATTTCGTTGCGCAGCACGATGCCGGTGATTGCGGTGGCGGTGAGATGGATCACCACGAGCACGATCACGATGTAGAGCAGCGCGCGCCGGCGCCGGTAGAGGCCGCGGCAGAGCCAGCGGAGGGCGCGCCAGGGGGCGAGGAGGATAGCTCTGAGGACCTTGATGATGGCCTCCCAGAGGATGCCGGGGAAGTCCTTGAGGGTGGGGAAGAGGTCGTTCATGGGCTTATCCTTTGCATCGTGCTCACGGGGCAGGAGGCAAGCTCCTGCCCAACCCGAACAGGGCCTGCCGAGACGAAAGCGGTGAGATGCTTCGCGGAGTTCACCCTGAGCGCAGCCGAAGGGCTCAGCATGACAGGTGCTACCCTCCGTCGGCTTCGTTCAGCATACGGTTTCGCAGGTCGAAATACGTCTGGGGCTGCGGAGCGGGATGGCGCATGGCCAGCCGCAGGGGGAGGCCGGAGGCCGCCAGCTCGCGCATGAGGGCGACCTCGTCGCGCGACGCGGGTTCGGACTGCGCGACGACGGCCTGCGGCGACGCGCCGAACGGACTCCCGACGTCCTGGGACTTGATCACCAACCAGTCGGCCAACAGCAGCACGGCGAGCGCGGCAAGCCCAAACGCGAGCCGAGGGCTGCGAGCGCGGTGCGGCTGAGGTGCAGTTGAATGGGAGAGGACGCGCTCGCGCATACCGGCGCGCGGCTCGCGCCGCGGGAGGCCGCGGATGGCGTTCTCCAGGTCCTCATCGGTGATATCGTGATAGCGGGGTTTGCTCATTATTCACCACCTTCAAGCAGAGCGCGCAGGCGTGCGATGGCGAGACGGTAGCGGCTGGCGGCGGTGTTCCTCGGGATGTCGAGCACCTGCCCGATCTCGCGGAACGTCAAGTCCTCCCCCATTTTGAGCACGATCACCGCGCGCTGCTCCGGGGGAAGTTGTCGGAGCGCGCGATCCACATCCAGGGCCAGCTCACAGTCGCTTGGCTTGCATGCCTCCAGGTCGATCCAGGAGACGGCGATCGGCAGCTCCTCGTGGCGCTTGCGGCGGCGCAGGACCACGATCGCCTGATTATGGGCGGCGCGGAAGAGATAGGGACGCAGATAGCGGATGTAATCGCGCTGGGGCCGGCGAGCGAGGTTCAGGAAGACCTCCTGGAGCGCGTCCTCCGCTTCCTCGGGATTGCCCAGGATGCTGACCAGATATCGGTAGAGCGCGTCGGCATGCGCATCGTAGATGGCCGCAAGGCCATCGTCTTCCGCTCTCACACGCAGTCCGTTCGCCTGGGATGTCATTGTGGCAGGGGCAAGCCCCTGCCCAACGGACAGTCCGTTCGCCTGTGATGGCAGGAGCCGGATTCCGGCTTCGGCGGTCTCGCTGGTTGCCACGCGCTGGACTCTCCCACATGATTAGACGCGCGAAAGGGGTGGTTTTGTCAATGCGGCTGCGGAGAAGACGGCCAAGGCACGGCCATCCGCCGATGGACGCCGATTCACGCGGATTCCCGCCTTCGGCGGGAACGGCAGACGACGACGGGGCTGGGGCGTCGGGGCTGAAGCACCGACGCAACGGGCATGGCAGGCGGGATCGCCGGGAGTGCCCTACGGCTGAAGGCAGGGCCGAGATTGCCACGCGCGCTCTGGGTCGCGAGCGACCCAGAGCGGCTCGCAATGACAGACCTATGCTCACCGCGGGACGCGGAACGGAATGTCGAACTCCTGGGCGCGTTTCTTTGCCTCGCCTCTCGGGACATGGGGCGCGTAGAGGCTGATCGGGCGGCCGCCCTGGTCCTGCATGTCAGGGCCGAGGCTGTAGACAACGAAGCCGTCGCCGCTTCGAACGTATCGGAATGGTTTCCCCGTGAAGGGATCCGCTGGGAGCTTCGAGCCAGCATTCTCAAGCGCTGCGAGCGAGTCGGGATAGGAGCCGCGCTCGGACTTGTAGATGACCAGGGCGAGGCCGATCTGGGCGGCGCGAAGTGCGGCGGTCCTGCTCTCGCGGCTCTCCAGCGTTCTATTGGACAGATTGAACAACGTCTTTGTGAGCAGGCTGCGGTAGGTCGGGAGATCGTTCACCGACTGACTAACGGCGTCGAGCCGCTCCCTGGATCGCGGCCAGGGCTGACTGACCGCGTCGATGCCGCTCTTCATGGTACGCAGATAGGCTATCTCATCGAGATTGGCCAGCGGGCGGGCGATAGTGCCATATGCCCTGAGAACCCGGCCCTGCCAGGCCCGCCTAGCATCGTCATCATCGCCGAAAAGGCCCTGGAACTCCCTGCTATTCGCGTTCCGGGCTATATCGAAGGTCTTCATGCCGAATAGCTCAATCTCTCCTTTGAGGGTGCGGACGAGCGGCTCACCGTTATCGACAGTCGAAAGCTGAGCGAGCAGGTCGCGCGCCGCCTTCGGCGAGGGGGCGTCTACAGAGAGCGCGTTCTTCACGGACTGCACGGCCATGTCCTGGAGCGCGTAGGCGACGAGCTGACTGATGAGCGAAGGCTCGCACTTCGCGTGCTCGGCCATGCGCAGCATCGTGCCGCAGTCGGCGAGGGCGTCATCTATGCGCCGGTCGTATGCAGCGATGCCAGCTTTCGCGCTGAGCAGGCGCGCCGAGCGTCGGAACTCGGCGAGATGGGGAAAGGTCATGGCGGGCCCGGCGTTCCAGTCCACGGGGAAGGCGCAGCCGGGGATTCGGGAAGCCTGTTCGAGAATGCGAAAGTGCTCCGCGTTCGCGGCCAGAACCCGCCGCGCATGCAACAGGTCGGCGGGCCGCCAACGGTCCGGCCGGCCGCTGACCAGATCGGTCTCTTCGGAATCGCGAAGCTGCCGCGCGGTGAACGACAGCAGGTAAACATCGGCCGCGTTCGCCTGGCCTGATGGCACGTGCGGGACGACCTGCGCGGTCGGCGGCAGATAGCCGCCGGCGCGGAGCTTGCTGACCTCGCTGCGGAGCATGAGGCCGGTGACAGCAGTGGCGACGAGATCGGCGGCGGCCAGCGCCGCGACGATATACAGCACGACGCGGACGCGCCGGCCCGGCCAGCGCTTGGGCTGCTCGTCTGGTGCGGGTGACTCGGTCATGGTGCTGGTATTAGTGTTGGATGATGGCGGGCGAGGTCCTGCCAGCCCGCTTCGCTCACGACGAACCCGCCAGAGGCGGGCAAGCCCGCACCACTGGACGTCGCACCGCACAGACGTGTCGCCCCATGAGGAGAGGGCGGAAGAGACAAGTGTTTTGGCGACTTTTCAGAGTGGTAATTGCACAGTAGAGGGTGCTTAGGATGGTTTACCGGGAATTCGAAGCCCCCGGAACGATTGGCACCGAAGGGGGTGTTTTCTGATGAGGACACTCGATGTTCTGTCATGGATTCTCATGTTCGTCGGCGGCCTCAACTGGTTGCTGATCGGGCTGTTTGGGTTCAACGTCGTCACGGTGATCTTTGGGCAGCTCAGCCTGGCCGTGCGGATCATCTATGCGGTCGTCGGCATTGCCACGATCTATGCGATCGCCGAGCTTGGCGCGATGCCGCGGCGCTGGGCGCACAGGGTTCCGTGCATACCGGCCTCCGAGATGTCACCGACACAGCCCGTCGTGCGGTAGCCGCCGATCGACAGAGAGTCAATGGGAAACGGGACCCCGCTGAGCGGGGTCCCGTTGTTATGTTGCGCCGCGGCTTCGGCACTGAAAGTACCGAAGCACCGATCCACAGAACGGCCGCACAGGCGGGACGCCTGTGCCACTGAACGGCTACGCCGGTTCTGGTACCACCGGCAGTTCTTTGAGGGCGGCGTCGACTTGTTCTTTGGAGTACTCGTGGTCGGAGAGCTGACCGGACAGGTAGCGCTCGTAGGCGCTGAGGTCGAAGAAGCCGTGGCCGCTGTAGTTCACGAGGATGCACTTGGCCTCGCCGGTCTGCTTGCACTTCACCGCCTCATCTATGGCGGCCCTGAGCGCGTGGGATGTCTCCGGGGCGGGCAGCATCCCTTCGGTGCGAGCGTACATCAGCGCCGCCTCAAAGGTGGAGAGTTGATGGTAGGCGCGCGGCTCGATCACCTTCTGATCGGCCAGCAACGAAACCAGAGGCGCCATGCCGTGGTAGCGCAGGCCGCCGGCGTGAATCGGCTCGGGGACGAAGTTGTGGCCGAGCGTGTACATCTTCAGCAGCGGCGTGAGCTGCGCGGTGTCGCCGAAGTCGTAGCGGAACGATCCGACGGTGAGGCTGGGGCAGGACTTCGGCTCGATGGCGAGGATGTCCATCTTCGCGCCCTTGAGCTTGTCCTTCACGAACGGGAAGGCGATGCCGGCGAAGTTCGACCCGCCGCCGACGCAGCCGATGACGACATCCGGGAGCTTCTCGCCGGCGAGCTTGAGCTGCTCCTTGGCTTCGAGGCCGACGATCGTCTGGTGAAGCAGCACGTAGTTGAGAACGCTGCCAAGGGAGTACTTGGTGTCCTCGCGCGTCGCTGCGTCTTCGACGGCTTCCGAGATCGCGATCCCGAGGCTGCCGGGGGTGTTGGGATGCTCGGCGTTGATCTTGCGGCCGGCGTTGGTCTTCTCCGTCGGCGATGGGACGCAGGTAGCGCCCCAGGTTTCCATGAGCATGCGGCGGTAGGGCTTCTGCTCGTAGCTGGCGCGCACCATGTAGACCATACACTCGATGCCGAAGAGGCAGCAGGCGAAGGCGAGAGCGCTTCCCCACTGGCCTGCGCCGGTCTCGGTGGCGATGCGCTTCACGCCCTGCTCTTTGTTGTAGTAGGCCTGGGCGACGGCGGTGTTGGGCTTGTGGCTTCCCGCGGGGCTGACGCTTTCGTCCTTGAGGTAGATGCGCGCGGGGGTCCCGAGCGCTTTCTCGAGGCGAACGGCGCGGCGCAGCGGGGATGGCCGCCAGATGCGGTAGACTCGCAGAATTTCGTCCGGGATCTCGACCCACGGCTCCTGGGTGACTTCCTGCTTGATCAGTTCCATCGGGAAGAGCGGCGCCAGGTCTGCGGGTCCCAGCGGCTTGCCGGTCCCGGGATGGAGGGGCGGCGATAGGGGCTTGGGGAGATCCGGCTGGATGTTGTACCAGCGCTGAGGCATCTCGCTCTCGCGGAGCGTTATCTTGATTTCGTCACTGGGCATGACCGGCGTCTCCTTTCACGGGCGCAATCGGCCGGGAACGTGTCTCCGGCCGTGTCTGTGAGGGATTCCACGAAGCCGATGGGGGGTCCTGCATGGCCACGGGGGCGCGCCCAGGCACAAGGACCGCACGGGCGCGCGAGCGAATCAAGGGACCCAATCTTAGTCGTACCCGGAGGTGTTCCCGTGATCACAGGTATCGAGCACTTTGCAGTCGTGACGACTGACGTTGAGAAGGCGGCGGCGTTCTACAAGGACGTGCTGGGCTTCAGGGAGCGGGGCCGCTTGCAGACGACACACAGTGGCACGATCATCTTCATCACGCTCGGCGGCACGGAGCTGGAGCTGTTCGGCGGCGGCAATATCGCGCCGAAGCCGGAGGGTCGGGCGGTCGGTTACACCCACATCGCATTCACGGTGGACGATATCGACGCCGATTACGAGCGCATCTCCAAGCACGGCGTGGAGTTCACGATGAAGCCGACGACGGTGGAGTCGGGCATGCGGATCGCCTTTTTCGCCGATCCCGATGGCAACACGCTCGAGTTGATGCAGCGGCCGAAGTAGCGATAGGAGCACGACGATGAAGATTGTGCGTTTTTCGTGGACGGAGGGGATGGCGGCCGTAGGGTACCTGGAGGGCAAGCGGGTGATCGATTTCACCCGCGCCTTCGCCATGTACAACATCGCGAACGACTACGCGCCCGACCCGGCGGGGTACTCCATCATTGAGATGCTGGAGGCGGAGATGTTCGCGGTCGATCTGCTCGCCGACGTCCGCGCCTTCGTCGAGGAGCACCGCCTGACAGACCTACTGGCGGTGCCGAACGCGACGCTGCTGGCCCCCATCCCGAACCCGCCGCGGATCATCGCGCTGGGGCTGAACTACGCCGCGCACGCGGCGGAGGGCGGCCGCAAGCCGCCGAAGGAGCCGATCTTCTTCGTGAAGGCGTCGACCGCGGTGATCGGCCCTGACGAGCCGGTCGTGTGCCCGCAGAATGTGGGGCGGATCGACCACGAGGTGGAGCTGGCGGTCATCATCGGCAAGGGCGGGCGGCGTATCTCGCGGGCGAAGGCGATGGAGCATGTCGCCGGGTACACGATCCTGAACGACGTCACCGCCCGCGACCTGCAGCGACGCGATATGGCGGCCTCCAACCCGTGGTTCATGAGCAAGAGCTTCGACACGTTCGCGCCGATGGGGCCGTGCATCGTCTTGCCGGACGAGATTCCCGATCCGCACGATCTGGATCTCACGCTGCGCGTGAACGGCAAGGTGAAGCAGAAGAGCAACACCAGCCAGCTCATCTTCAAGATTCCCGATCTGATCTACCATCTGAGCAAGCGCATCACGCTTCAGCCGGGTGACGTGATCTCGACCGGCACGCCGGAGGGCATCTCAGCGATCGAGCCGGGTGATGTGATGGAGGCTGAGGTCGAGAGGATCGGGGTGCTGCGGAACCCGGTGGCGGCGGAGTAGCAGCGCGCGATGATCGTGCTCGCGCTGGACATTGGCGGAACGAAGCTCGCGGTCGGCGTCGTGAACGACGCGGGCGATGTGCTCGCCGATGCCATAGAAGCGACCGGAGACGCGCCGTCCGCGGATGCTGTGGTCGAGAGGCTGCTCAGCATGGCGCGGGATGCAGTCAGCCGGTCCGGCATCGCCTGGCAGGAGCTGTCAGGCGTCGGCGTGAGCTTCGGCGGGCCGGTGGATTTCCCGAGCGGGACCACGGTGAGGTGCCACCACCTGCCGGGGTGGGAACGGTTCCCGCTGAAGGACGTAGTCGCGGAGCGGAGCGGCTTGCCCGCGACTATGGACAACGACGCGAACGCGGCGGCGCTGGGCGAGGCGACGTTCGGCGCGGCGCGGGGATGTCCGCACGTTCTCTATCTGACGGTCAGCACCGGCATTGGCGGCGGGGTCATCATCGGCGGCCGCGTTCATCGGGGCGCGAGCAGCATGGCAGGCGAGATCGGGCACACACTCGTCGCGCCCGACGGGCCTGGATGCACGTGCGGCCGGCGCGGCTGCCTGGAAGCCGTGGCGGCGGGACCTGGAATCGCTGCGGCTGCGGGGAGGGCGCTGGACGCGGGCGAGCAGTCGGCCCTGTCGGCGATCCCGAGAGCCGCGCTCACCGCGAAGGACGTGGCGGAGGCGGCCGAAACGGACGCGCTCGCAGCGTGTATCATAGGTCAGGCCGGTGAGTATCTGGGCATCGCCATCGCGGGCGCGGTGAACCTGCTGAACCCGAACATCGTGGTCATCGGCGGTGGCGTTTCCGGCGCGGGTGAGGTGTTGTTCCGGCCGGTGCGGGAGGCGGTCGAGCGATACGCGGTGCCGGAGAGCGTGAGAGGCCTCCGGATTGTGCCCGGCGCGCTCGGCCGGAGGGGCGCGATGATGGGCGCGGCCGCGCTGGCGCTGACGGAGGGGGGATGGAGTCCCGGGTAGGAGGCAGTATCTGCCGGCCGGCCCGGCCGGGCGACCGCGCGGCTTCGGCACTGAAGTACCGAAGCAACGGAACGAATGACAGGCCTATCGCCTGGTGTGCATCGAACAAGCAAGGAGCGCGTGCGCGCCCTGACGAAGCACACGCGGCGTATAAAAAATCTGAATCGAAAAGAGAGGAGACGACCGTGGCGAACGTGCTCATTGTCTATCACTCGCTCGGCGGACAGACCAAGAAGATGGCGGAGGCGCTGGCCGAGGGCGCGACAGGCGTGCCGGGGACAACCGTCAGCCTGAAGACCGGGTTGGCGGCGACGGTTGACGACCTGCTGGCGTGCGACGCCATCGCCATCGGCTCGCCGGACTACTTCAGCTACATGGCCGGCGGGATCAAGGACTTTCTGGATCGGACATACTATCCGAGCCAGGGGAAAGTGACGGGGAAGCCGGCCGCGACGTTCGGCAGCGCGGGCGGGCCGCCCGAGAAGGTGCTCACGTGCCTGGATCAGGCGCTGGCATGGTTCAAGCTCAAGAAGGTGGCGGATTCGGTTGGCGCGTCGGGCAGCGTGGGGCCGGAGGCGCTGGAGCAGTGCACGGCGCTGGGCAAGAAGCTGGCCGAGGCAGCGAAGAAGGGCGGGTAGCGCGCTGAGCGTTGAGACAGCGGGGATGGCGTGTAAGGGCCGCGTGATCTCTCCATTTCATGGGATCCGATACCGAACGGCCGAGTCGCGCGACTTGTCGTCGCGGATGGCGCCGCCCTACGACATCATCGACGCGTCGCTCCAGGACGACCTGTACGCGCAGGACGAGCATAACTTCGTGCGTGTCGAGCTACCGCGTCCTCCCGAGCAGGAGACCGAGGAGAACAACCGTTATACCCAAGCCGCGGCGACGCTGGAGTCGTGGCTGGCCCGGGGCGTGATGATCCGGGATGAGAGGCCGGCGTTCTACGCGCTCGAACAGGAGTTCACGATTCATGGGGAGCGCTGGCGCAGGCGCGGTGTGTTCGCGGCGCTGAGACTGCCAGAGGAGGGAGAGCGGCACGTGCTCTCCCACGAAGGCACTATGGCCGGCCCGAAGGCCGACCGGCTGAAGTTGATGCAGGCCTGCGCGACGATGACCAGCCCGATCATGGTGATGAGCGAGGACAGCGAGTCAAAGCTGCTCTCGCGGTTGCAGCAGATTCGTCGGGAGCCCGACGCGACGGCGGTGGATCACGAGCGCGTTACCCATCGCCTCTGGGCCATAGACGGAGACGAGGATGTGGACGCGATCCGCTCGGCCGTAGGGGTTGGCCCACTGTACATCGCCGACGGCCACCACCGGTTCGAGACCGCGATCACCTGCCGCGATGGCATGCGCGAGGCCTACCCGTCCGCACCGGCTGACGCGGGGTTCAACTACGCGCTGGCGCTGGTCACCAGCGCGCGGGATGAGGCGTTGAAAATATTGCCGACGCACCGGCTGATCTCGGGGCTGGGCGCGCGCGGGATCGAGTCGATGAAGCGGCGGATGAGCGAGTGGTGCGACGTGAAGCAGGTCGCGGCCGCCGACTGCCAGGCGAGCAGGATCGAGGGTCTCCTCGGATCGGCTTCCGGCGGCAGGCATACCTTCCTGTCGCGCGCCAGCGATGGCATGTGTTCGCTGCTGACGATGCGGAACGAGAAGCTGCGGCCCAGGGCATCGGTGGTGGCCTCGCTCGGTGTCAGCGTTCTTCACGAGTACTTGATCGACCCGGTGCTGGTGGAGATGGGCGGGGCAGCGAAGCTCTCGTTCGTGCATGATGAGCGGATGGCGATTCAGACCGTGGAGCGCGGGGAATGCGATTTCGCGTTTTTCTTGCGGCCGGCAAGCGTGCACGATGTGCTCCGCGCGGCCGGTGCGGGCGAGCGCATGCCGCAGAAGTCGACGTTCTTCTTTCCCAAAGCGCCAGCGGGATTGGTAGTGAGTAGTCTGGGGCCGGAGCCGGTGTAAGTAACGGCGGACGACGAGATTCCCGCCTGAGGCGGGCAAACTCACACCACTGGTCTGAGGAATGCGCGGCGTGGTAGCAGAAGCAACGGAGGGGCGTCGGCACTGAAGTACCGACGCAACGGACGATGGACAATCTCACCCCCATGCTGTCCCAATATCGCGCGATCAAGCGGGAGCACGAGGATGTGATCCTGCTGTTTCGGCTCGGCGACTTCTACGAGATGTTCGGTGATGACGCGAAGGTCGCGGCCGAAGTGCTCGAGTTGGTGCTGACATCGCGCGAGATGGGCAAGGGCCGGCGCATCCCCATGTGCGGCATCCCGTATCACGCGGCCGACCGCTACATCGCGCGGTTGCTGGCGGCAGGCCATAAGGCAGCGGTGTGCGAGCAGGTCGAGGATCCGAGGAGGACCAAGCAGCTCGTGAAGCGCGAGGTGGTCCGCATCCTCACTCCCGGCACTGTGGTCGAGGAGCACCTGCTGGAGGAGCGCGCGAACAACTACCTCGTCGGCGTCGTCCATATGGACGGACGCTGGGGGATGGCGGCGGCTGATAGCTCTACGGGCGAATTCATGGCGACCGAGTTCGCCGGAGCGGAGGCGCCGGCAGAGGCCGGTGAGGAGCTATCTCGGCTGCAGCCCGCCGAAGTGCTCGTGCGGGTCGGGGACGGGGCGGCGGCCCAGCTTGCGGCGGCGAGGTGCGATGGGTGCAGCGTAACCACCTGGGAGGCCGACGCGTTTCTCGCCGAGACGCCGGCCGAATTCCTGAAGAAGCATTTCGGCGTGGGGTCACTGCGCGCATTCGGCTGCGAGGACCTGCCCGCGGCGGTGGAGGCGGCCGCGGCTGTGATCGCGTACCTCAAGCGAACGCACAAGTCCGGGCTGGAGCAACTGCGCGGTCTGCGGACATATACGCGGCAAGAGTTCATGCTGGTGGACGCGGCGAGCAGGCGCAACCTGGAGCTGCTGGCATCGCTGAGGGATGGCACGAAGCAGAACACGCTGCTCTGGGTGCTTGACCACACACTGACGCCGATGGGAGCGCGGCTGCTGCGGCAGCGGATCACCGCGCCGCTGCTCGACCAGGCGGCGATTGAGCGGCGGCTGGATGGGGTGCACGCGTTCTATGACGACGCGGTGCTGAGGGGGAAGCTGCGGGATCAGTTGGGAGAGATTCGGGACCTGGAGCGACTGGTGAGCCGGGCGGCCGCGGCGACCGCGAGCGGGCGCGATCTGGCGGGGCTGAGGGATTCGCTGGGGAGGCTGCCCGCGTTCGCGGAGACGTTGGGGTGGGTGAGACAGGGTCAGGAGCAAGCTCCTGACGAACGGGGAGA
>Ga0315287_10006798_pt1 | contig 11418 bp, 8 predicted proteins | sample YL17G11_0_MG_FD_205037 | JGI IMG/M metagenome (GOLD analysis project Ga0315287, IMG submission 205037) | Sediment microbial communities from Yellowstone Lake, YNP, Wyoming, USA - YL17G11_0 | ecosystem: Environmental > Aquatic > Freshwater > Lake > Sediment | place: USA: Wyoming | collected...
ATGTTCGTGGCGCGGTCGGCCGTATAGATCTGGACCCAGAGGTTCCCCCTCCCATCGAAAGAGAGTCCTCGGTAGGGAGGGAAATTCTCCGGAAATTCGGTCGCTTTGACGATATAATCGGGCGCCCCGTTGACGGTTTGCATTTCGCGATTGACCATGACGCGCAGGGTGAAGGCGTCGAAATGGGCTTTCCGGTCCCGCTCCTCGATCCTGACGGGCGAATAAGGCCGATTGATTTCGGCGGTCCGGCCCTTGTCCGGATTGTACAGCCCGATTTGGTAGGTTTGACTGTGGCCGATGGCCAACGTCCCCGCCGCGGACACATCGACCGCGATGTCAGGATGAAAGGGAAACGGCGCCTGTCCGACGGCTTGTGTTTGGGGATGACGGAACCAATTCCGGCGGCGGATCGATTGTTCGAGTAGGGTCTTCACGACCTTCAAATCCGGAGAGAGAAGGAGAACGGCATAATTCCGTTCGCTCGGGAGCGGACCTTCGAATTTCTCGGGAAGGCCTTTGTCGAGAAAGGCGACGAACCGGCCGTCGGGGAGGGCTTTCAAGCGGATGAGATCCCCCCAGGCGCCTTGCAGACGCGGGGCCGTGTTCAGGAACGTGCCGTCGAGCGTCAGGATGGAGAACCGCGAGCCCATGCTTTCCCAGACGACCAGGCGGTCGCCCGAAACTTCGATGATCGACGGTCCATTGAGTTCGCCCGGGCCCTGCCCTTGCCGGCCGATGGTCCTCTTGAATTTCCCGTCCGGACCGAAGACCTTGACGTGATGGGCGGCCCAATCGGAGACATAGACGTTTCCCTTGGCGTCGACGGCGAGATGCAACGGATTGCGGAAGACGGCCTCATCCGGCAATCCGGCGTCGGCCGTCCGGGATTCTTCGACCAGGCGGACTTTGCCCGACTTGAATAGATCGGCCTGGGCCGAAGCCGTTGGGACGAAGGCCGTGATGAGAAGAACGGCCGATGTCGTTAAAATTGCGATCTTTCGTCGGGTCATGGTTCGCTCCTTCAAGCATGTTGCGGAAAAAATAAATCTATGGACAAGTATACGCTCAAGGGCGAGAAAACATTTAGAGGTCCCTGTCCTCGTACACTTTTCACTCTGAACGAGAAAAAGCAATGGCGCGGCCGTGTCCCCCGAGGCGTAGGGGACCCTCGTCAGGGTGCGGAGCGAGGGGGAGATGGCCGCGCCTTGCGGTTTTTCCATCTGGACAGAAAAACTGTACGACGGTCAGTAGAGGTCCGAATTGACAATCCGATTCGGCTGGATAGACTGGAAAGATCAGGAGTCCAGCCATGAAGATAACCCGAGCCCCCCGATTCGAAGCGATCGCCGTATCCCTTCTCACCGTCGTCGTTTTATCCTTTCCAATTTTCGCTCAGACGCCTCCTCCGGCCGCGAAAACTCCTCCGGCGGCGTCCGTTTCCGTCGCCTTGAATCAACCCGGCCCGGCCCGTCCGAGCGCGGCGATTCGGACTCCGCTTTCCCAAGAGCTCTTAACTCTTTTCGCCAACGAAGTTTCCGGCCAGATGGCCTTCAATAACCTAATGCGGTTGGCCGGGGCGCCCTGGGTCCGCGACCGCAAGGAACTGTCCGGGACGTTTTATGAATCCCAGCTCCTTTACGACATCGTCCGAGGATACGGACTCGAAACGGTTAAGCTCGAGCGATTTCCGGCGGCGAATCCGAACGCGACCTTCGATTATCCCCTGGAGGGCGAATTCTGGATGATGGAACCCGAAAAACGGCTCCTTGGCCGGATCGGAGCCGACGCGGCCCTGATTTCCCGCGGTTCCAAAACCGCCGACATCACTGGTGAATTGATTTATGTGCCGGCCTTGACGTCCGAGGAAACCAAGAAAATTCGGGATGCCGGCCCCCAGGAAAAATACCAGGGCAAACTGGCCTTGGTCTGGTCGCTCTCCGGAGAAATGTCCACGGCTCTTGACGCCGCCGGGCTGGCCGGCGTCGTCACGTTCAACGCCCAGGATCGATACCTCGATCCCGATCAGGTCATCTATTCTTCCGTGTCGTTCGACCAAGCGAAGAACCTCAAAATCGGACTGGCGGTCTCCTGGCGGCAGTGGACGGAACTTCTCGAAGACGTCCAGCTCGGCCGCCGGATCGTCGTCCGGGCCAAGGCCAAGGTCGAGAAATTTCCCGACCGCTTCGAAGCCGTCCACGTTTGGATCCCCGGGACCGAACCCGGGGGCAAGGGCGTCGTGTTTACCGCCCACCTTTTCGAGGGATATATTAAACGGGGGGCCAACGATGACATGAGCGGCGTTGTCGTCCAGCTCGAAATATTACGGGCCTTGAACAAGCTGATCGTGGAGGGGGCCCTCCCCAAACCGCGCCGGACGATCCATTTCCTCTGGCCGAACGAAATCTCCGGGACGAACGAGTTCATCAAACAGACGCCTGGATTCTCGGAGAAGCTGTCCGTCAACATCAATATGGATATGGTCGGGGAAGCCCTCCGGAAAAACAACTCCCTCTTCACCATGAGCGAATGCCCGAGCCATCTCCCTTCTTTTTACGACGGCTTGGCGGCCTCGGTTCTGAATTACGTCTGGCGGACGAACGACATCGTCTATCTGCCGGACGCGCCGCGCGGACGCTATCGCGGCCAGAATTTCCCCAATCCGATGTGGGAGAAAAACGGTTCGCGCGACGCTTTCCGTTTTTATATCCATCGGGCGACGGGGGGAAGCGATCATATCTGCTTCAATAACTCCGCCGTCGCCGTTCCGGGCATCGAATTTTTCACCTGGCCCGATCAGTGGTACCACACGGATACCGACACTCCGGACAAAGCGGACGCGACCGAAATGAAGCGGGTGGCCTTCATCGGCGCGACCACGGCCTGGGCGTCGGCCGCCTGCTCCGACGAAGTCGCGGATGTGTTGGCTGAAACCGTCTCCCAATTCGGCTACCGGCGGGTGGCCGAACGCGATTTCCCGAAAGCCTTCGCCCGTCTCGAAACGGCCACGGCGGCGACGCTCGCGGCCGAAACGGCCCGGGCCCTCAACCTCGTCCGCTTCGGCGTCAAGCGGGAAATCGGGGCCCTCCGGTCGATCGACGAGATCGCGACTGGGGGGGCCGCCGCCCGGACAGTCGTCGCCAACCGGATCAAGCAATGGGAACTGTACGGACAGGGACTGAAAGCCCAAATCCTCGGCTACGCCGCCCTGCGGGCTAAACAGCTCGGGACGGCGGTGCCGAAGGAAGCAAAGGCGGATTCGCTCCGGGTGAAGTCCGCGGGGATCATCCCGGCGATCAGTCCGGCGGCGAAAGGGAAGGAATTCTCGTTGGCCCGGTTCGAGTCGTATCAAAAATACATGAAGGAGCATCCGGACGCGCTGAAGGGGATCACCCTGCCGCCCCAGGCTTCGTCCGCGCTCCTGAACTTTGTGAACGGCCGAAATTCGGTCGCCGAGATCGCCGACGACGCCGCGGCCGAACTCGACCTCGACGTCCCGCTGTCCGCCGCCGCCGCTTATTTAGACCTCCTGGCTGCGACGGGGTATGTCGTTATGAAAAAATAACTCGGCGGGTCGTCGTCCGCGGGATTGCGTTTTTAGTCGATTAAGACCGTCTGTAAGGTAAGGTGGCTTCTTCGACTTTCTTCAGATATTTGACGTCGACAAGATCTTGATCCCGGCCGCAGGCGGTTTTATTTTTGATTAAATCCGGCAGGGAAATAAAATAAACGTCGACGACGCCGTATTTTGCTCGAATGCGATTCTCCCAAGCCGCGGCGAAATCCAACCCTTCGCAATGGGTCGTGACGTCAATGCGCAAGGGTGGATACCCCATTTGGATGAAGGTTCCTTTTTGTAGAAAATCAGCCTTCTTCAATCCGGCGCTCTCGCCCCAAAATTCGATGATCGCGGTCATGATTTTGCCAGCATTTTCTTCCGATCGTTCAACAAAAATATCCAAGTCTTTCGTGTAGCGGGGCTTGGCATAGAAGGAGTATGCAAAACCCCCGATGATCAGATACTTAACTTCGTTCTTGTTGAGTAATTTTAAAAACTCGTTGAAATCTTTTTCGATCCTCATGGTTGAGGTCATAGATGAGCTCCCGTAAGTACTGAAGGGTATCCAATCTCTCCTCCGGGGTTTTGGCCAGCCATTCGGCGAAATCCTCCTCTTCCGCTTGGGCGTACGACACGATCCGGATATCGGGTTTCATTATCAATATCTTATCAGAGAGCGGCGGGGCGTTCAAACGCCTGGCCGGCGGACATCGATCGGAATTTTGTTTGGTTTATTTGATATTCGTTTGTGATATATTTCCTCTGGCTATTTGGGGAACGGGAATAATAGTATTATGTTGAGACGAGTTTTTCTCCGGGGGGACGCAAGGAAATGAAAATTAAGTTTTTTTTGATTCTCTTCCTTGGTTGGATGGTTATTGCGGCCTGGCTTTTCTGTCAAGACGGTCTTTTAGATCAAAAAAATCCGATCTGGCAGTCTCGTCCCGAAAAGCAAGCCGGTTTTCCGAACTTAAAATTATTGACGTTTGATTTCGTAAAAACAATAACCAAATTGATCCGCCGCGACAATCGCGTTTACATTCTGGATTGGAAAATGTCCGTTGTCAGCGTCTTTGATGACCGCCAAAAATTATTGATGACGATCGGAAGGCCGGGTCAAGGCCCCGGCGAATTCGAACAACCGAGGGATATGGATATTGCCTCGGACGGCGCTCTTTATGTCCTGAGCGCGATGACTCGACGGATCGAAGTGTTTAATCCCGACGGAAAATATCGCGGTCGGATCTCGATTTCTGCGCCCAAGGAAATCTTTTATTCGAATCCCGATATGTTCCGCCTTCTGCCGAATCATGAAATTCTCGTCTCCTATACCTTAAGCCCGGATTTTCTCTACTTTTATGATTCGACGGGGAAATTTCTCAGAGCCGTGGCCCCTCGAATACTCCCGATCGCGATTCCCGGTGAGAATCTGGGAAATACATCCGATCTTCTCCTAAAAAAGAATGGAGAGATCGTTTTATTCAACCGGTTCAGCGGAATATTTACTTTATTGAGCCCGGACGGGAAGATCAGAAAAGAGTTCAGCGCTTATTCCAAAATCCACGAGAAAAACGTCGGGCTTGTCCTGAAGTCCCAAATAAAAGCGAAAAGTTCCTCCGGCCTTACCATTAATGAGTTTTGCCTTTGGTCGAATGCTTGCGTCGATGAAAACGACAATATCTTTGTTTTTTCCCAATTCGAAGTCGACGATCACATGCAGAATATGTTCGTCTTTTCACCGGACGGCGAGTTTCTTTACCGAAAGACGCTCCCGTTTTTAAGAAATAAGGCCGTTCGAGCGATATATAATTATGGAAATCTCTTTTATTTCGTCTCCGATAATGCCGGCGACGAGGAGGTCTTCTGTTCTCAACAAAAGGAGCCTAAGGAAAAATAATTCTGGGCTCAAACCGGATTTTTCTATCTCGGAGAGGATCTTTAAGGAACTCCGTCGAGAAGATAATCGCTAAACGAACAGGCTTCGGCCGGTTTGCGCTTTTCGAACAATTGCGATAGAAATAAGTTTCTTTGAGTAGGCATACGGGCGACAAGAAAAAACCCGAGATCGGAGGATATTCATGACAATCAAGCGAATCGCGATCGTGATCTCTCTCGTTTTACTGGCCGGGGCGGCCGCAGCTCAGATGACACCCTGGTTCCAGTGGACGTTTCTCCCCGCGAACCAGATGGACGAAATCATCGGGGAAGTGTCCGGCGAAACCGCCTTCAACCACATTCTGACGATGAGCGGCTATCCGCGCGACCGGAAGGCCGCGGAGTACGCCGGGACGTTGTGGGAAGCCCAGTATGTCCTCGACCGGCTCAAGGAATACGGCCTGGCCGACGCGGCGATCGTCCGTTTTCCCGGCGGTGAAACATGGGACGGAGTTAAAGGCGAACTCTGGGAAGTGAAGCCGGGCCGGCAGAAAATCGCCTCCTACAAGGACTTGACGGCCATGCTCGCTTCGGGCAGCGCTTCGGCGGACGTGACCGCCGAGCTAATCTGGATCGGGGACGGGGAGGCCAAGGATTTCACCGGCCTCGATGTCACAGGAAAGATCGTCGTCACCTCCGGCTCGGCCGGCGGCGTCCATAATATCGCTTGCGGCCAGAAAGGCGCTCTCGGGGTCATTTCCTTTTCCTCGCCCCGGCCATTGTTCGATCCCTTGATCATCCCCTGGGGCGGGATCGGCGGCCGCGGCGGAGCCGCCGCGGCGGCCAAATTCGCCTTCAATCTCCCTCCCCGGGAAGGCGTCCTTCTTCGCGACCGTCTGAAACGCGGCGAGAAGATCACGGTCCGGGCCGTGGTCGAGTCGTCGACGCAGAAATATGAACTGCAGGACGTCGTCGCCTCGATTCCCGGAACCGATCCCAACGCCCAGGAAGTGATCGTGTCTGCTCATATCTTCGAGGGGTACACAATGTTCGGGGCCAGCGACAACACCTCGGGTTGCGCCGCGATCCTCGAAGCCGCCCGGACGATCCAGACGCTCATCGCCGAAGGCCGTCTGCCGCGGCCGAAGCGGACGATCCGGTTCCTTTGGGCGCCGGAATTTTCGGGGACGATCCCCTATGTCGCGGCCCATCCCGAACAGATGTCCCGAACGCTCTGCAATATCAACCTGGACATGGTCGGCCTCCGCCTGACCAAGAGCCTGGCCTTCTTCTGCTTCATGCGGACGACCTACGGGAATCCGCATTTCCTCAACGACGTCATGGAAAACTATTTCCGGTTTGTCGGTGAAGCCACCCGGTCCTACGTCACGAACGGGATGTCCGAGACGATGAACCGCCGCATCGTCGCTCCGACCGGAAGCGAAGAGCCGATGTATTACTATGTCGGAACGCACTTCGGCTCCTCCGATCACGAGGTTTTCAACGACTGGGGCGTCGGCGTTCCCGGGATCGTCATGAACACTTGGCCGGATCAGTGGTATCACACCAGCCAGGATCGGCCGGACAAGATCGACCCGACCCAGATGAAGCGGGCGACGATTATCACCGCCGCCGCGGCTTATACGATCGCCGCGGCCGATGACCGCATGGCCGGCCAGATCGCGGGCGAGATCGTCGGCAACGGCGCCGGCCGGTTGAGCCATCAATTGGACCGGGGTTTGGAAGAAATCAAGAGGGCCGATAAGGACACGTTTCCCGCGGTCATCAAGAAAGCCCGGGCCTATATCGAGGCGTCTGCCGTAAACGAACGGGCGACCCTGGATTCCGTCCGATCGCTGGTCGCCGCGGGGGGGAAATTCGGACCCTACCTCGAAGGGCTGAAGGCCGCCGTAACGTCCCTCGAGCAGGGCCATCTCCGGACGTTCGACGAAAACGCGCGTTGGACAACCGCTCTTCTCGGCCTCCCGACCGGCCCCGCTCCCAAGCCGACCGAGATCGAGCTGAAAGCGGCCAAAATCGTCCCCAAACCGCTTCCCAAGATTAAAGCCGGCGGATACCAGGGATATCGAGCCGTGATTCAGGATATCATGAAACAAATGGGCAAAGCCGCCCCGGACCGGACGCAATTGCCGTCTCCCATCGAACTCCAGCTTCTGTGCGACGGCCGGAACAGCGCCCTGACCATTAAAAAAATGCTCGACACCCAATTCCGGCAGGAAACTTCACTCGAAGCGGTCCTGTCTTATCTTGAAATCCTGAAAAAGGCCGGGCTGGTCTCCTTTTAGCCTTTTCTCCAAGGTTTCCGGCGGCCTGTTGTCTAAGATAATGAATGACCACATGGAACAACAGGCTGACGACGTCCTGGTGGCCCAGGCCCAAAACGGAGAGGTGGACGCGTTCATGGAACTCGCCCGCCGCCTGCAGGAGAAGGTCCAGGCCGTGATCTTCGGGATGACCCGAAATCGCGAGGACGCCGGTGACCTGACTCAGGAAACGTTCATGGTCGCTTACCGGTCTTTGGGGAGTTTTCGCGGGAATTCCAGCTTTTACACCTGGATTTACCGGATTGCGGTCAACCGGACCCTGAATTTTCTGAAGAAGCGGGGCCGGGAGAAAGGCCGGGAAGACTACGAGGATAACCGGGCGTTTCTGGATAACGCCGAGGTCGCATCCCGGTCTCCGGAGGGCGAAGCCGTGAAGACCGAGCTTCGGGCGAATCTCAAGGAAGCGATCGACGGCCTCGGCGCCCCTTACCGGGCGGCCTTCAATCTTGTCGCCGTCCAGGGGATGTCCCACGGCCAGGCCGCGGCGATCCTCGGCTGTTCGGAAAATACCGTGTCCTGGAGAATGCATAAAGCGAGAAAAATGCTTCAGGTTAGGCTCAAACCGTACCTGGAGGAGGCGGAAAATGCGTCATAAGACAGCGGAACGATGGATATCGGACGACCTGGACCGAGCCCTGTCTTCCGGTCGAAAGGTGAAACTGGAAAGTCACCTGGGGGCCTGCCCCTCTTGCCGGGCCTACCGGACCGGCCTGGAGAAGATCCAGTCCCGGGCGGCGCTCGGCTCTCCCGCCCTGCCGGAGGACTATTGGAAGAGCCGGCTCGCCGCACTCCGGGCGGGCTTGACGGAGCCGTCTTCAAACCGAATGGAACGTCGGTCTCCCTCCCGCCATGTCCCCGGCTTTTTCCCATGGAAACCCTGGGCCTGGGCCGGCGGGGGATCGGCCCTGGCCGCGGCCGCGGTATTATTCTTCCTTCTGCTTCCCGGGCGTCCGATGTACGACGCCTACGCCTATTCTCTCGGGGACCCTGGGGGGGCGATCGAAGAGCATTTGGGGACGGATGAGACGGTGATTCGCGAATTCAACCTATCCCTGGTATCCAGCCTATCCGAGCCTCTGACCGAGGAGGCGACAGATGTCGTTTCCCTTCTGGGTGAACAGGCCTTTGTCCTCGAAAATCTGTCGGATGAAGAGATCCGGCTTCTCAATCGTGAAATCGTCCGGGAAATAGGGATTTAGGAGAAAAACGATGAAAACGAAAGGGTTTTTTCTTGTTTTGGCGGTCCTTCTTCTCGGCCTTGTTCCCCTGATCGGACAAGACGAAGGAACCATGCTCCGCCAGCAGATGAGGGATAATCTCGGCACTCTTCGGATTCTTCGGTTGACCCAAGCTCTGAACTTGAATGAGGATCAAGCGGCCAAGATCTATCCGCTGATCAACCGGATTGAGAAAGATAAAGTCAGAATCCAGAAAGATCTGGCCAAAGACCTCCAGGATCTCAGGAAGATGTTGAGAAACATGCCGGCCGGGGAAGCCGCCCCGGATGCCGACCGGGACGACCGGTGCCGGCAGGCCGTTCTGAATATTGCCGAGTCCCGTCGGACCCTTCGGATGAAAGAGGAGGAACTCGAGGATTTCCTGGGGAAGAATCTGACTCCGCTCCAGCAGGCTCGGTACGTTCTTTTCCAGATCGAATTCAACCAGGGTCTCGGGGATGTGCTCAACCGGGCGCGGATGGGCCGCCAGGGCCAGATAATGCCCAAAGCTCCGATCAAAAAATGAGATTTATTTCTTGACACGACGGCCCGTTTCGGCTAGGATAGCGGTTGCCGCTTCGTATCCTGTGAGCTGTTACACAAAGAAAAAAGCCTGAAGCCTAGGTTTTTTTCTTGAAGATGCACCGTTGGTGGTGCGTCTTTTTTTCTATTTTTCCAAGGCTTTTTGTGCCAGCGTAGCTCAGCTGGTAGAGCGGCTGATTTGTAATCAGCGGGTCGGGGGTTCGATTCCCTTCGCTGGCTTAGGAGCACAGGCAGAGGCCGATAAACATGACGGGAGGGCAGGTACCAAAGTGGTTAAATGGGAGGGGCTGTAAACCCCTTGCGGAAACGCTTCGAAGGTTCGAATCCTTCCCTGCCCAGATCAGCGACGCGGGAATAGCTCAGTTGGTAGAGCGGTGGCCTTCCAAGCCATCTGTCGCGGGTTCGAATCCCGTTTCCCGCTTTTAAGGCAATTATCGTGGCTGCCCACGTAGCTCAGTTGGTAGAGCACGTCCTTGGTAAGGACGGGGTCACCAGTTCAACTCTGGTCGTGGGCTTTTTGACATAAGCAGCTAAACGCCGAGTCGACAGGAGGAAACGATGGCAAAGGCGAAATTTGAACGCACAAAGCCCCACGTGAACGTGGGGACGGTCGGGCACATCGATCACGGGAAGACGACGCTGACGGCGGCGATCACCAAAGTTTTGGCGACGAAGGGCTTGGCGACGGCCAAGAGCTACGACGAGGTGGCGAAGGCCGACGCGAAGATGTTCCGGCGTGACGCGACGAAAATTTTAACGGTGGCTCTGGCCCACGTGGAATATGAGTCGGAAAAGCGTCACTACGCGCACATCGACTGTCCGGGACACGCCGATTACATCAAGAACATGATATCGGGCGCGGCCCAGATGGACGGGGCGGTGCTGGTGGTTTCGGCGGCGGACGGACCGATGCCGCAGACACGGGAACACATCTTGCTGGCCCGTCAGGTGATGGTGCCGGCAATCGTGGTGTTTCTGAACAAATGCGACTTAGTGGACGATCTGGAGATATTGGAACTGGTAGAACTGGAAGTCCGGGAATTGTTGACGAAATATGATTTTCCTGGGGAACAGACTCCGATCATTCGGGGATCGGCGACGAAGGCGATGGAAGATCTGAACGGACCCGGGGCGCAACCGATTTGGGACTTGGTAAAAGCGTTGGACGAGTTCATTCCGGAACCGCTGCGGGAAGTGGACAAACCGTTCCTGATGAGCGTGGAAGACGTGTTTACGATCACGGGACGGGGGACGGTGGTCACGGGACGGGTGGACCGAGGAGTGGTGAAGGTAGGCGACGAAGTGGAAATCGTGGGATTCCACGACACCCGGAAGACCATTGTGACCGGGGTGGAGATGTTCCGGAAGCTGTTGGACCAAGCGCAAGCGGGGGACAACATCGGCTGTTTGCTGCGGGGCATCGGGAAGACGGATGTCGAGCGCGGACAAGTGTTGGCGAAGCCGGGCTCGATCAAACCGCACAAGAAATTCAAAGCGGAAGTGGTGGCGTTGACGAAGGAAGAGGGCGGGCGGCACACGCCGTTTTTCACGGGATACCGGCCGCAGTTTTTCTTTCGGACAACGGATGTGACGGGGAACGCGAAGCTGCCGGAAGGGGTGGAGATGGTGATGCCGGGAGACAACGCGAACCTGGAAATCGATCTGATTTCCGAAGTGGCGATGGAAAAAGGGTTGCGGTTTGCCATTCGCGAGGGCGGCCGGACGGTCGGCGCCGGCACCGTTACGGATATTTTGGAGTAAGCGACGCAGATGAGAGAGATCATCACCCTGGCCTGTTCGGTCTGTAAACGACGGAATTATTCCAATACGAGGAATAAAAAGAAGCAAACGGATCGTCTTGAAATCAACAAGTACTGTCCGT
>Ga0315287_10006799_pt1 | contig 11418 bp, 9 predicted proteins | sample YL17G11_0_MG_FD_205037 | JGI IMG/M metagenome (GOLD analysis project Ga0315287, IMG submission 205037) | Sediment microbial communities from Yellowstone Lake, YNP, Wyoming, USA - YL17G11_0 | ecosystem: Environmental > Aquatic > Freshwater > Lake > Sediment | place: USA: Wyoming | collected...
GGGTGCGGGTCCGGCGGACACGCGAGGCAGCGGGTCTGGATGCGCGGGTCGATCGTCCGCGCGAAGGCGGCGTACTCGACTAGCCCCACCTTCTTGCACGGGAAGTCGGACAGCCCCTTGCGCACCCGGGCGCTCTGCACGCGGCAGTCGTCCATGTAGAAGCGCAGCACGCCGCCCTCGAGCTCGCTGTGCTGGCGGTTGAGCACCGCGTACATGCGGTATTCGAGCGCTTTCTGCAGCCCCTCGAGCCCCGGGTTGTCGCCCAAGCCCAGGAGCTCGCGGATGCGCTGCGCCTCGATGGGCGAGAACCTCTCCCACGCGGCCGCGTCGGCCTCGATCGCCTCGTCGAGTCCGCGCTTCCGCTCCACCGCCTGAAACCACAGGCCGTCGTGGGCGAGCCAGTTCTTCGCGAAGTTGCGGACGACTGTGAGCAGCTCCTCGCGGGTCAGAGAATCGATCGCGGACATCGCCTGCCTCCTTTACGCGTCGACGATCGCGACGGAATATTTTTTTATCCGCTCGTCCCGCGTCACGAGCGCCAGGTGCTCTACCTTGGCCTGGGCGACGAGCATACGATCGAAGGGGTCGCGGTGGTGATCGGGCAGCCCAAAAACCGCGTGGGCGTGCTCCGCGGTCACAGGCAACTCCATGAAGGGCTGCAGCTGAAGCGTGTCGCGAAAGCTTCTGGGTAGGCGCAGCTTGCCGAGCGCCTGTTTGATGCGGATCTCCCATATCGACGCTGCGCTCACGTACACCACATTACGTCCGTCGGCGACTACGGCCCTGGCCTTGCCCGACAATTCCGGATCGTCGTTCAGCCACCAGAGCAGGACGCAAGTGTCGAGGAGCAGGTTCATCGTCCCACCATGCCGAAAGCCTCGGCGATCTCCTCCGGCAGCTCGTCGAAGTCGTCGGCGATCACGATCTTTCCCCGCAACGCACCGGGAGCTCGAGGCTCCTCGCTCCTTTCGTAGCGGACGATCTTCGCGACGGGCCGCCCGGCCTTTCCAATGATGATCTCCTCGCCGCCGACGACCCTGTCGATGAGCGCGGACAGCTTGGCCTTCGCCTCCGAGATGTTCGTGACTTCCATGCGCACCTCCTTGAATCTAGTCTAGTCTGGTCTGGTCCGATCGACAACGTCGAGATTGACAGGTGGCGAGCCGCGATGCACACTGATCGTAGTGATCATAATGAACAGTATGATCACCACGGAGGAGCGATGATCACCGAGACCAACGCGGTAGCCTTTCGGCAGAACCTGGGAGAGATGATCAACCAGGTCCAGTACCGCCGCGACAGCATCGTCATCAACAAGGACGGGCGACCGGTCGCCGTGCTGATCGATACCGACCTGTTCGAGAGAATCAGAAGACTCCAGGATCGGTTCGACGAGCTCGCGGGACGGTTCGCTGAGGCGTACGCAGACGTGCCGGCCGAAGAGGGCGTCGCCGAGATCGAAAAGGCCGTCGCGAAATTACGCGGCAAGGGGGTCAAGCGGACGGCGGCCGGCTCCCGCCCCAAGAAGGGCTGAGCCTTGCCCTCGTTGCGCGTCGTGCTCGACACCAACGTTCTGGTGTCTGGGCTGGCGTACCCCGATAGCGTCCCGGGGCGCATCGTCGCGGCGTGGCGGAGGGGATCTCTGGGTGTCGTGCTGTCACACTACATCCTCGACGAGCTGGCGCGCGTCTTGCCGCGTCTCAATCACCGACTGAAGTGGCAGAAGGCCGACTTCGCGGACCTCGTCGATCTCCTCGCGATCCAGGCGGATCTGATCGAGCCGCAGGCGTTGGCTGCAGGTGCGGCGCGCGACGCGACCGACGTCCCGATTCTCGGTACGCTCGTGGCTGCCAATGCCGACTACCTCGTCACAGGAGACGGCGACCTTCTCGCCCTGGCCGATCGTTACCCGATCGTCAGTCCGGCCGACTTCTGGAAGAAGCACGGCGCGTGACGAACGGCGCGGGCTTTCGCACTTCCTGTTGGAGACCGGTGATCGTTTCGAGCTCAACCCGGCCAAACTACGGTTGACACACCGCACCCCTCCTCAAGTACCTTAGGGCATGTCGTCCGACGCCTCCTTCGTGCACCTCCACCTCCACAGCCAGTACTCGCTCCTCGACGGCGCGGTGCGCCTCAAGGATCTCATCCCCATGGTGCGCGAGCTCGGTATGCCCGCGGTGGCGGTCACCGACCACGGCAACATGTTCGGCGCGTTCGACTTCTACAAGCAGGCGATCGCCGCGGGCATCAAGCCGATCCTCGGCTGCGAGGCGTACGTGGCCCCGGGCGACAGGGGCGACAGATCGAAGCGCGGCGCGTACCACCTCATCCTGCTCGCGCGCAACGCCGAGGGGTACAGGAACCTCAAGTACCTCGTGTCCATGGGCTACGTGCAGGGGTTCTACTACAACCCGCGCATAGACAAGGCGCTCCTCGCGGAGCGGAGCCGCGGCCTCATCGGGGCGAGCGCGTGCCTGGGCGGCGAGGTGGCGCAGGCGTTCCTGCAGGGCGGCTACGCGAAGGCCAAGGACGCGGCGGCGGCGTACCGGGGGATCTTCGAGCCCGGCGCGTTCTTCCTCGAGGTGCAGAGCAACGGCTACGAGGGCCAGGCCGAGTACAACCAGGCGCTCCGCCGCATCGGCCAGGAGCTCGACATCCCGCTCCTCGCCACGAACGACGTGCACTACCTGACCGCGGACGACGCCAAGGCGCACCAAGTGCTGATGGCGATCGGCAAGGGCGTGACGCTCGACGACCCCAAGGCGGACTTCCACTACACGGACGAGCTCTACCTGCGCTCGGCCGACGAGATGCGCGAGGCGCTGAGCCACTTTCCGGACGCCGTGGAAAACACGATCCGTGTCGCCGAGATGTGCGAGTCCGTCACGCCCGCCGGCCCGCTCGAGCTGCCGGACTTCAAGGTGCCCGCGGGCACGACGCTCGACGAGTACCTGAAGCGCACGGCCCACGAGATGCTCAACCGCCGCTTCGCGGAGTTCGAGCGCGCCGGGCGGACGGTGGACACGAACCACTACCGCAAGCGCCTGGATCTCGAGCTCGGCGTCATCTGCGAGATGCACTACGCGGGCTACTACCTCATCGTGCAGGACTTCATCCGGTACGCCAGGGAGCAGGGGATCCCCGTCGGGCCGGGCCGGGGCTCCGGCGCCGGATCGCTCGTCGCGTTCGCGCTCGGGATCACGAACCTGGACCCCATCCCGCTCAACCTCCTGTTCGAGCGGTTCCTGAACCCCGAGCGCAAGTCCATGCCCGACTTCGACATCGACTTCTGCAAGGATCGCCGCGACGAGGTGATCGCGTACGTCGCCGAGAAGTACGGCAAGGAGAACGTCGGCCAGATCGCGACGTTCCACCAGCTCAGGAGCCGCTCGGTCGTGCGCGACGTCGGGCGCGTCATGGGCATGCCGTACGGGGACGTCGACAAGATCGCGAAGCTCGTGCCCGAGGGGCCGAAGGTCTCGCTCGCCGACGCCCTGGCGAACGAGGACAAGCTCAAGCAGGCGCGGCGCGCGGATCAGAAGGTCGACGAGCTGCTCTCCTACGCCGAGCGTCTGGAGAACCTGAACCGACACGCGGGCATGCACGCGGCCGGCGTGGTCATCGGCAACAAGCCGCTGTGGGAGTACGTGCCGGTGTTCACGGGCGGGGAGCGCGAGACGACGACCCAGCTCGTCAGCCAATTCGACATGAACTTCGTCGAGGACTGCGGGCTCGTGAAGTTCGACTTCCTCGGGCTCAAGACGCTGACCGTGATCCGCCTCGCGGTCGATCTCGTGAACAAGCGCCGCGGCGAGGGCGCGCCGCTCGACATCGACATGCTGCCGCTCGACGATGCCGGGGTCTACGACCTGATCTCGTCCGGGAATACGTGGGGCGTGTTCCAGCTCGAGTCGCGCGGCTTCCAGGAGCTGGTCCGGAGGCTCAAGCCGGACTGCTTCGAGGACGTCGTGGCCGCCGTGGCCCTGTACCGGCCGGGCCCGCTCGAGGGCGGGATGGTGGATCAGTTCGTCGAGTGCAAGCACGGGCGCCGCGAGATCGACTACCCGCACCCCAAGCTCGAGAAGATCCTCAAGGAGACGTACGGCGTCATCGTGTACCAGGAGCAGGTGATGCAGGCGGCGCAGATCCTGGCGGGGTACTCGCTCGCCTCCGCGGACATCATGCGGCGCGCCATGGGCAAGAAGAAGGCCGACGTCATGGCCAAGGAGCGGATCAAGTTCGTCGGCGGTTGCGGCGAGAACGGCATCGAGGGCCCGCTCGCCAACGAGATCTTCGACCTCATCGACAAGTTCGCGGGGTACGGCTTCAACAAGAGCCACTCCGCCGCGTACGCGCTCATCACCTACCAGACGGCCTGGCTCAAGGCGAACTACCCGGTCGAGTTCGAGGCCGCGCTGCTCACGTGCGACCGCGAGAACACGGACAAGATCGCCGAGTACATCCGGCTCGGCCGGGAGATGGGGACGGGCGTCAGCCCGCCGGACGTCAACCGGTCCGACGTCGACTTCAGCGTCCACTACGACGGCGACTCGGGCGCGGGCGGCATCCTCTTCGGGCTCGGCGCGATCAAGGGCGTGGGCGACGCGGCGCTGAAGAGCATCCTCGAGGCGCGGCGCGACGGGCCGTTCGCGGACGTGTTCGACTTCGCGATGCGCGTCGACCTCGGTAAGGTGAACAAGGCGGTGATGGAGGCGCTCGTCAGATCCGGCGCTTTCGACGGCTGCGAGGGGTCGCGCGGCGTGAACCGCGGGCAGGTGTTCGGCGCGCTGGAGCGCGCGATCGAGCGCGGCAAGTCCGCGCAGCGGGACCGCGAGGTGGGCCAGATCAACCTGTTCGGGGCGCTCGGCGGGCCCGCGACGCCCGAGAGCGCGGCGCAGGAGGACGCCGCCCACTACGCCGATCTGCGGCCGTGGGGCGAGAGCGAGCTGCTCGCGCACGAGAAGGCGTCGATCGGCTTCTTCACGTCCGGGCACCCCATGGAGCGGTACGCGGCCGAGGTGGCGCGCCTCACCGGGAGCACGACGGCGTCGATCGCGGCGTGCAAGGATCGGGACGAGATCTCGATCGCCGGGATCATGATGGACTACTCGGAGCGCAAGACCAAGTCCGGCAAGCGCATGGGCCTCGGCGCGATCGAGGACCTGCAGGGCCGGGTCCCGGTGATCGTGTTCTCGCAGCAGCTCGAGGAGCTCGGCGACGTGCTGAAGAGCGACGAGCCTCTGTTCGTGAAGGGGACGGTCCTCGTCGACGAGCGGGAGGAGGGCGAGGAGAAGAAGATCCGCGTCCTCGAGGCGATGCCGCTCGCCGACGTCCGCGCCCGGCGCACCAAGGAGGTGCACGTCCACATCGACGGCGCGGCGTTCGACGCCGGGGCGCTGGAGGAGCTCAAGGGCATCCTCGAGCGCAACCCGGGGAGGTGCGACGCGTTCCTCGAGGTGACGATCTCCGGCAGATCGCGGACGACGATCAACCTGCCCGAGCAGTTCCGGCTCGCGCCGTCGGACGAGCTGCTGAACGGACTCTCCCAGGTCCCGGGAGTCCGCGACGTGGAGTTCAGGTAGCCGCGCCGGGCGCGGGAAAGGGCGGTGGCCGTCGCCCCCTACTCCCGGAAGTGGACCCCCACCTCCATCCTCTGGACCGAGGTGCCGTCGTAGGGCTGCGCGAAGTAGATGGACATGTCGTCCCAGCCGCCGATCCCGGAGCCCCACTTGAGGCCGTGGCCGTACAGGCTGGGGTTGGTCCACGTGTAGTAGGTCGTAACGGTGCCATCGGGCGTGATCTTCGAGAGGTTGCGCATCGAGTAGCTCGGCACGTAGAGGTTGCCGCACGCGTCGACGCGGAGGCCGTCGAGGTAGGTGCCGCCGCCCGGGATCGTGGCGAAGACCGTCGGCGATCCGACGACGTTCATGTCGTCGTCGAGGTCGACGACGTAGACGCTGCCAGAACCGTTGAACGACGGCATGTACATCTTCGTGTAGTCCGGGCTGAAGTCGCACCCGCGCGCGGAGATCCCGGTGACCAGCGACTCCGTCGCGTTGGTGGCAGGGTCGATGCGATACAGCGTGGTGTTGTCGCCGACGTACACCATCCCGTCCGGCCCGACCGTGACCTGGGAACCGTAGCCCATGATGCTCGACGCCATGATGCTGACGACGCCGCTCGGCGTGATCCGGACCACGCCCTGGGATTGGGTGATCGCCACGAGGTCGCCGTCGGGCAGGTAGTCCATGCCCTGGACGCCGGTGATCCCGCCCACCCAGACGTAGGCGTCGCTCGATTCGATCGCCTTGAACAGGACGTTGCCGCCGGATCCCGCGCCGACGATGAACCCCTCGTTGTCGAACGCCAGATCGTGGTAGGCGATCGGCCCGACGAGATCCTCGACGGACAACGGCACAGCCGGCAGCGCGTCGCAGTCCCAGGTGTCGGTGCTCGTGTCCGAATCGGTGTCGGTGTCGGTGTCGGTGTCCGTATCGGTATCGGTATCGGTATCGGTGTCGGTGTCGGTGTCCGTGTCGGTATCGGTATCGGTGTCGGTGTCAGAATCCGAATCCGAATCCGAATCCGAGTCCGAGTCAGAGTCCGAATCCGAATCCGAGTCGCTCGACGAGCCGCCCCCGCACCCGAATCCGCACGCCGCGAACGCGAGCAAGGCGAGGCACAGTTGAATGATCCCGATTTTCCCCATCATCGTCGCACCCGCGCAAATCCGCGTGACCGCAATTTGCCCCAAGAGTTGATGCCACCTCGTGCCGCGAAACCACTGCGTCGTCGGAATTGTACCACAACCGGAGAGCCCGCTCCGTCAGACTATGCCTGAAATTCCACCCGGCTCCGGGACAGGGCCGCGCTCTTCTCGGTGTAGTAGTCGTAGTCGCCCTCGTAGACGCGCAGCGCGCCCCTGTCGATCTCGAAGACGCGGTTCACGAGCGACCGGAGGAAGTGCCGGTCGTGGCTCACGAGCACGGCGGTGCCGCCGAAGCGGGAGAGCGCTTCGAGGAGGATCTCGCGCGACTGTATGTCCAGGTGGTTCGTCGGCTCGTCGAGCACGAGGAGGTTCACGGGCTGGGCGAGCAGGGTCGCGATCACGATCCGGCTCTTCTCGCCGCCGGACAGCGCCTCGACGCGCTTGTCGACCGCGTCCCCCTGGAACAGGAACGCGCCGCACAGGCTGCGGACGACCCCGATGGAGGCGAGCGGCAGCACCTCCCGCACCGTCTCGAAGACCGTGCGACGCGGCTCGAGGACGTCCATGGCGTGCTGGCTGAAGTAGCCGGCGCACACGTTCGCCCCGATCGCGAGCGTCCCCCCGGTCTGCTCGGTCTTGCCGGCGAGGATCTTGAGGAAGGTCGACTTCCCCGCGCCGTTGACGCCGACCACGGCGATCCTGTCGCGGCGGCGGATCAGGCCCGCGGCGCCGGCGAAGACGACCTGCTCAGTGCCGTCCGGACGCGGCCAGCGCTTCTCGAGCCCCTCGAACTTCGCGACCTCGTCGCCGCTGCGGGGAGGCTCGTTGAACGTGAACCGGATCACCTTCTCCTCGGGCGGGATCTCGATGCGCTCGATCTTGTCGATCTTCTTCACCCGGGACTGGACCTGCGAGGCGTGCGACGCCCTGGCCGCGAACCGCGCGATGAACGCCTCCTCCTTGGCGAGCATCTCCTGCTGCCGGCGGTGGCTCGCGAGCAGCTGCTCGCGGCGGATCTCCTTCTCGCGGAGGTAGAAGTCGTAGTCGCCCGAGTAGGTCGTGATCGTGCGGTTCGCGATCTCCACGATGCGCGTCACCGTGCGGTTCATGAACTCCCGGTCGTGGGTCGTCATGAGGAGCGCGCCCTTGAACGAGGTGGAGAGCCACGACTCGAGCCAGACGATCGACTCGAGGTCGAGGTGGTTCGTCGGCTCGTCGAGCAGGAGCACGTCCGGGGCGAGCGTCAGGATCCGGGCGAGCGCGATGCGCATCTTCCAGCCGCCGCTGAACGACTCGACGGCTTGGCCGTGCTCGGACGGGGCGATGCCGAGGCCGGTGAGCACGGCCTTCGCGCGCGGCTCGAGCTCGTAGCCGCCCCGGTGCTCGAACTCCTCGACCGCGTCCCCGTACCGGGCGAGCGCCTTCGCGAGCACCTCGTCCGACCCGGGCGCGGCCATGATCCCCTCGAGCGCGCGGATCTCCTCGCCGAGCGCGAGCACGTCCGCGGCGACGGCGACCACCTCCGCGAGCGCGCTGCGGCCCGACATCTCGCCGACGCTCTGCGAGAAGTAGCCGACCGTGAGGCGCGTGGGCTTCGAGATCTCGCCCGCGTCCGGCTGCTCCTCGCCCGCGATCAGGCGGAAGACGGTCGTCTTGCCCGAGCCGTTGACCCCGACGAGGCCGGTCCGGCTGCCGGGGAGGATCTGGAACGACGCGTCCTGGAACAGGATCTGCGAGCCGTGCTGCACGGCGATGTTCGTGAGGTGGATCATCGCGGGCGGAGTTTGGGGGAAAGGTGTCGTTGTGGCAAGGGGACACGGATGAAACCTGTAGAGGGCGCCTCGGCGCACCGCGAGAAGTGGGGCGACGATCGCGTAGGGTGCGCCTGGGCGCACCGTAGTCAGGCGAGCCTCGCGATCAGGGTGTTTGCGCCGGCACGCCTGTCCGTGAGAATCGAGCGGGGAACCAATGCAACTGGTTGTGTTCTGGTACGGGTTCGCAAGATAGTGATCGGAGCATCACAGGTCGAACCGATTGACCCGTGACGCCACGTCGGGAGAGCGAGGGCCGGTGCTACGGGTGAATTGCGAAGCGCATTGAGAATGTGACCATGCCCAACTATCGACGTGTAAGAGTCACTGGCGGAACTTTCTTCTTCACGGTCGTGACGCACGAACGTCGACCATTTCTGTGCTCCGATGTTGCGCGCGCTTTCCTTCGCGAGGCGATCATGGAAACCAAGGCGACACATCCCTTCGTCAACGAGGCGTTCTGCCTTCTTCCCGATCATCTGCACTGCATCTGGTCGCTGCCGGACGGTGACGGCGACTTCTCGACGAGGTGGCGCAAGATCAAGGGGCTGTTCACAGCGCGATTCCGCGCATCAGGTGGCGCGGAGGATTTACTCAACGCGTCGAGGCTCGTGCGAAGAGAGGCGAGCGTTTGGCAGCGGCGTTTCTGGGAGCATTGGATTCGCGACGAGATAGACCTGAGACGTCATCTCGACTACATCCACTACAACCCCGTGAAGCACGGCCATGTGAGCAACCCTGCGGCTTGGGAATGGTCCAGCTTCGGGCGATTCCTGCGAGACGGCCACTATCCGATCGGATGGGGCGAAGGCGAAGAACCAACGACGTGCTGCGGGATCGAGTCTGAGATCAGCGAGCCGTGACTTTTCGACTTTTCGACGGTGCGCCCAGGCGCACCCTACGAGTGATGGGCGAGACTTCGGTGCGCCAAGGCGCACCCTACGAGTGATGGGCGAGACTTCGGTGCGCCTCGGCGCACCCTACGAGGAGATGCTCATGTTTCGCTGATCAGTTCGCGCGGCGCAGCGGGTGGGGATCCTCGCCGGTCCAGCAGTAGGTGCACAGCTTGTCGCGCGGCAGCGAGATCGCCTCGACCATGTCCGGGAGCGTCTGGTAGGCGAGGGTGGTCAGCCCGATCCGCTCGCGGATCACCTCGACCATCCGGTGGTAGCGGTCCGAATTCGGATTCGAGTACTCGTCGAGGTGCACGTTCGCGTCGCCGTCGATCTCGAGGACCGCCTTGCGCGCGGCGAGGTCGAGCTCGGATCTCGACCGCGAGAAGTTCAGGTACTTGCAGCCGAAGACGAGCGGCGGGCACGCCGGGCGCATGTGGATCTCCTTGGCGCCGTGATCGTAGACGCGGGAGATGATGTCGCGCAGCTGCGTGCCCCGGACGATGGAGTCCTCGCAGAACAGGATGCGCTTGCCGTCGATGAAGTCGCGGATCGGGATGAGCTTCATCCTGGCGACGAGATCGCGCACGCGCTGCTCCTGGGGCATGAAGCTCCGCGACCAGGTCGGCGTGTACTTGACGAACGGCCGGCGGTACGGGACGCCGCGCTCCGTGGCGTAGCCGATCGCGTGGCCGACGCCCGAGTCCGGGATGCCGGCCACGAGGTCGATCGCCACCTTGTCGCGGCGCGCGAGGGCGGCGCCGCAGCGGTTGCGCGCGGTCTCGGTGTTCACGCCCTCGTAGCTCGACGCCGGGTAGCCGTAGTAGACCCACAGGAACGAGCAGATCTGCATGTGCTCGCCGGGCGGCAGGAGCTGCTCGACGCTGTCCGGCGTCACGCGCACGACCTCGCCCGGGCGCAGCTGGCGCTCGATCTCGTACCCGAGGTTCGGCAGGGCTGACGTCTCGAACGTCACGGCGTACGCGCCCTCCTTGCGGCCGAGCGCGATCGGCGTCCGGCCCAGCCTGTCGCGCGCCGCGTAGAGGCAGTCCTCCGTCATGATCAGCGTCGAGCAGGAGCCGTCCACGACCTCCTGCACGCGCCTGAGCCCGGCGACCAGGGAGTCCTCGCAGTTGATGAGCGCGGCGACGAGCTCGGTCTGGTTGATCTCGTTGGTCTTGAGCTCGCTGAAGTGCACGCCGCGGTTCTTGAGGACCTCCTCGGTGAGCGCGGAGAGGTTGTCGATCCGGCCGACGGTGGCGACCGCGAACCGCCCGTGGTGCGAGCAGTTGAGCAGCGGCTGATCCTCGTAGTCGCTGATCACGCCGAGCCCGAGGTTCCCGCGGTGCTTCGGCAGATCCTCCTCGAACTTGGTCCGGAACGGGGCGTTCGTGATGTCGTGGATGTTGCGCTGGAAGCCGTCGCGCGTCCGGACGACGATGCCGCCCCGGCGCGTGCCGAGGTGCGAGTGGTAGTCGGTGCCGTAGAAGAGGTCCGCGACGCAGTCGCTTCGAGATGCCACGCCGAAAAAGCCGCCCATGAAGTTCTCCTCGCGATCTGCTCGCCGGACCCGCCGCCGAGGCGCTCCCCGATGGAGCGCGACAAGTTTCAACCATCGGAGCGGACGGCGCAAGGACATCCCGTGACAGAATTCCCATTCCGGCGCGCGCCGGGCTAGTATAATCGACGCGTACAGTCGTTCTCTAATAGGGAGACAGATTCCGTGAGAGAAAAAAAAGCTAGGTTCGTGCAGATCCTGGTCGGGCTCGTCCTCTCCCTGGGAGCCTGCAGCTGCACGGGCTCGAATGACTGCGGCGACGTCTCGTACTACGGACCGCAGCCGTGCTCGGACGACGCCGAGTGCGCCGAGGAGTACGGCGCGGGTTGGTACTGCGACGAGGACGCGACGATCGGGGAGCCGGGTTGCGAGACGGGCTGGCCGACGTGCGTCTCCGGCGGCGACACCGACACCGACACCGATACCGACACGGATGGGGACACG
>Ga0315287_10006800_pt1 | contig 11417 bp, 11 predicted proteins | sample YL17G11_0_MG_FD_205037 | JGI IMG/M metagenome (GOLD analysis project Ga0315287, IMG submission 205037) | Sediment microbial communities from Yellowstone Lake, YNP, Wyoming, USA - YL17G11_0 | ecosystem: Environmental > Aquatic > Freshwater > Lake > Sediment | place: USA: Wyoming | collected...
CATCGAGTGCCAAATGGAGGGTCGCTGTGCTACTGCCGGCGAATGAGATCACGGCCACCCGATGCGGCGATAGGTCGCCGTCAGGGCCGGCGAGGGCGTAGTCCCTCAGCTCGCTGCACTCGGCGCACGGGGCGTCAGCCGCTGGATGATGAGCGCGGCAGTACAGCGCGATCATAACGCTGACCGTTCGCTTCTCCCGCTGAATGCGCGTCATTGCCATGATCCCAGTCTGAGACAACGGGCGGGGAAGGGCAACGAAGCAGGCGGGGTTTGCCGTCAAGACGTCGCAATCGCGGGGAAGCGAGGCGCGAAGGACACGAGACGGTGGGCCGACACTTCCGTACAATGCCGGCATCCTGAGATATCAGCAGAGGCAGCCGAGAAGCGGCCATTGACGTTCGGCTGGGCCGAGCCTAGAATGCGAGCCAAAGGAGGTGGGCTATGCCTAACGGAAGGAACCATCCCCACTGTCTGTCGGTTATCCCCATTGTCCTCAGCGTGGCCTTAGCTTTTCTTCTCTCCGGCTGCCTGTGGGGTGTGGTTAGGGATGCCGACACCGGCGACCCCATAGGGGGCGCCACCGTGTCCTACACCGACGCCAACGGCAACACGGACTCGACCACGACCACCGCCAACGGCCTCTACTCCTTCGACCAGGCCGCGGGGCCCTACCCCGCCCCCGGGGCGGCCAGCTTCGAGGTAAGTGCGCCCGGGTATGAGACGCTGACGAACGCACGCCTCGTCGCGTACAACGACTCAAACGGCAGTCTAGCCAACCTGTCCAGCTTCTGGGAGGTCCAGAGTTTCCAGCTGCAGCCCACCGCCGCCGAGCCCGCGAAGATCGTGTTCTCCAGCAACCGGGACGGCAGCTACGAGATCTACGTGATGGAGGCGGATGGCGACGACCAGACGCGGCTCACCAACAACCCGGCGATGGATGATTGGCCAGACTGGTCGCCGGACAGGAGCCAGATCGCCTTCCATACCAACCGGGACGCTGGCAACTTCGAGGTCTACGTGATGGACGCCGATGGCGGCGGACTGACGCGGCTCACCACCCACCCGGCGGACGATGGTGACCCCGCTTGGTCGCCTGACGGCTCCAAGATCGCCTTCGCCAGCAACCGGGACGGCAACTTCGAGATCTACGTTATGAACGCCGACGGCACCGGGCAGACGCGGATCACCAACAGCGCAGGGTACGATGCCGAACCCGCCTGGTCGCCCGACGGCTCCAAGATCGCGTTCGTGAGCAACCGGGACGGCAACTTCGAGGTCTACGTCATGAACGACAACGGCAGCGGCCAGACGAACCTGACCAACAGCGCAGGCGCGGATTCATTGCCCTGCTGGTCTCCGGACGGGTCGCTGATCGCCTTCACGACCGACCGGGACGCCAACGATGAGATCTACGTGATGGACGACAGCGGCAACGGCCAGACGAACCTGACCAGCGACGCGGGGAATGACCGCCATCCCACCTGGTCGCCGGATGGGTCCCAGATCGCGTTCAACAGCAACCGCGACGGCGACTTCGAGATATTCGTGATGGACGACAACGGGAGCGACCAGACGAAGCTGACGAATAACGGCGTGGACGATCGTGCCGCCAACTGGTAGCCGCCGGTCGGCGTGAAGCAGAGGTGGCCGGAGCAAGGGCCTGCGGCAGCAGGTCGCCGATCTCAGCGCCCGGCTGGAGGAGCGGCTCGGGCCCGCCCTAGACCCGACGGTAGCCGCCGGACGGGTGGCTTGGAGGGCCGTCAGGGATTCGAACCCTCGACTCCCGGGTTGAAAGTCCGCGAGCCGTTCGGCCCGGCAGTGCTCTCGCGAAGAATAGAAGCCGACGGCCTCTGCCGCCGGCTTTCTTTTGTCAGTACAACCTGGCCCGACAGGCTAGGCCAGCAGCTTGGGAACGTTTCTCAGGATGGTCTCGGCCTCCTTGACGATCTCCTGCACCATATCGTTGACTTTGGGCATGTCCTTGATGCGCTGGGCCACTTCGCCGGCGGCCATCATCGCCTTTTCCCTGTCGCCTTCGAAGGTAGCTTTGATTGATTCAATCTCGTATTGGATCAGGGACATGTCCATCGTGCTGTAGTCATCAGGGGTGCCGAGGAAGACGCCCGGCGATTTCTTGAGAGTGTTGGCGGCATGTTCGACGCTGCGGGGCGTCTTCAGCCAGCGGGCAGGGCCGACAAAGCCACGCGCGACGAGTGTCGCTCTGTCGCCGGCGGCCACAACTTCTTCCTTCCAGATCTGGTGGAAGTCGCTCTCCTGCGTGGCCAGGAACCGCGTGCCCATCTGCGCGCCGTCTGCGCCCATGACCAGTGCAGCTGCGAGGGTCTTGCCGTCGGAGAACCCGCCGGCGCCGACAACCAGGGTATCCTTGTCGGACACCGTTTCCACCACGGCCGGAAGCAGGACCATAGAGTGGACTGGCTCCCAGGAAGTGTGGAAACCTCCTTCATGGCCGGAGGCTACGATAACGTCTACGCCCGCCTTCTTGCAGCGCAGAGCTGCCTTGACGGACGGGACAACGTGCATCCAGGTGAACCCTGCTCCCTTGATCTTGTCCTCCCAGCCCAGGGGGTCGCCGGCTGACGTGAAGATCACCTTGAAATGCTTCTTGATGTCCGGGTTCTCCTCAAGCACCTTTATGGCTGTGTCGATTATGACGTGCGAGTATTTGAGGACCTCCGCCGCGACCATCACGTTGATGCCGAAAACGCCGCCCTGGTCCTTAACCAGGTTGTAGGTCCGTTTCAGCACCTTTTCCATGACGGTGGGCATGTCGTCGTCGTAGTCTGCACCGGCGGTGCCTACAAAGGCTCTGTAAATCCAGGGCTGGGTCTCCTTGTCAAAGACGCCGCTAGTGGAAAGCAGCCCCAGGACGCCGGCGTTGGCCGCAGCGACCGCCAGGTTGTTGTTGCTGAAAGGTCCCATCCCTGCCTGGATGATAGGATACTTGATCCCGATCAGGTCACACAGTCTCGATTTGATCATTGAAGCCCCTTTGTATGTTCTGTCGTTCGGAAAAGCGGTCTGGTGGGCCGTGAGGGATTCGAACCCTCGACTCCCGGATTAAAAGTCCGGAGCTCTACCGCTGAGCTAACGGCCCCCTCGCAAATATAGAAGACCCCTCGAACGCCTGTCAAACCCGCATGGAGTGATAGAGGTTGGGGTCGCGCATCTGCCCGGGAGAAGAAGTGGAACGGTCTTTTGCTAGGTCTCCGTCAGCGGCACGCCCTCGCGACACAACGGGCACTCCGACGCATCGTACGACGCCACCACCAGCTCCAGGCAGGCGAAGAACGGCAGACCAAAGTCAACCTTCCCGCCTGTCCGGTCCACCAGCACCGCCACGCCCAGCGGCTCCCCGCCCTCGCGGCGCACGGCATCAATGACCTGGCGTATGCTCCCGCCCGTCGTCAAAACGTCGTCCACGATGAGGACCCGCTCTCCGCGACCCACCCGAAAGCCGCGCAGAAAGCGCCGCTCCTCGCCGACGCTCTCAGCGAAGATGCCGCGCACGCCCAACTGACGCGCCACCTCGAAGCTGAGGATGACGCCGCCCGTCGTCGGCCCCGCGACGAGTTCGACGCCGTCGTCCCGAAAGCGCTCGGCGATGAGGCCGCAAAGTCGCTGAGTGTACGCGGGATACTGCAGGACCTGGAACTTCTCGAAGTAAGTGCCCGAATGGCGGCCGGACGTGAGCTTGAAATGCCCCTCGAGGACGGCGCCCGCCTGGCGCAGCATCTCCACGAGCTCTTCGCTCAAGGCGTCTCCCCTCCAGATCCCATGGGCTGCACCGAAGGGTCAGAAACGAACCCGAAGTTCTCAAACGGCCAGTACGATACCCAGGCGCGTCCGATGATGTCCTCCTCCGGCACAAATCCCCAGCTTCGCGAGTCGTAGCTATTGTTGCGATTGTCCCCCAGCACGAAATACTGGCGATCGGGCACAATCTCCGGCCCGAAATTGTAGTTCGGCCGGTCTAAGATGTACTTCTCATCCAGCGCCCTCCCGTCGATGAAGACAAGTCCATCCTTGACCTGCACCTCCTCGCCGGGCACGGCAATTATGCGCTTGATGAAGTCGCGCTCCTTCTGATTCGGAAAGCGGAAGACAATGACGTCGCCGCGGCGAGGCTCTCGGAAGATATAGCGCACGGGATTGTCGCCGGCGTCGAAGAAGGGAAGAAAGTCGAGGAAACCGATGTCGACCTTGAAGTAGACGGCCTTGTTCACCAGTATGTATTGACCGTTGTGCATGGTGCCTTCCATGCTGGAGCCCTCAACACGGAAGTTCTGCACCATCGCCCGCACGCCGACGAATATGAGCAACGCGAGGATGACCGTTTCGATGAGGTCGCGGGCAAGACGGCCCATGCGTATGCCGAAGTGGATCTTCCTTTCGACCGGTTGGGCGCGCCCTTCCGGCATCCACGGCGGATACGTGCTTCGTAGGCGCGTATCCGACCAGACGAATTCCGAAGAAGCCGCCGCCCTATCGTCTGAGCGCGGCGACGAACGGAACCCTGTCGTGCCCGCATCCCGCGACCATGAAGAGTTGCTCACAGGAGGCGCGTACGGATCGCGAGCTGGCGGCAGCATCAGCGTCGGCAACGGCGGCGCCAGAGACGGCCATTCGGCCTTCTCAACGTCGTTGGGGTTATCGGAGGGGTTCTCCGGGGGTTCTTCGAGCATTTGCGTTAACTAATTATAGCATCCTCATACCTTATCAACTATCGGCTTGCCCGACCACCGCCTTCAGCGACGATTCCCACGCTCTGGTTGACCGGACATCAGGATAGGCTGTCTCGACGGGCGACATCCAGTCTTCTTCTGTTAAGATTATGCCTACAAACGTCGCACTTCGGAGGTGGAAGCTGGCCCGCGAAAGCTCCTCGACCGGCGTTGACGAAGCGCTCCTGACCGAGCGGGCCCGCACGGGCGATCTCGCCGCGTTCAACGCCCTCGTCGAGATGTACCAGGACGTCGTCTACCGCCTCTGCCTGCGCATGCTAGCCTCCATTCCTGCCGCCGAGGACGTTACCCAGGACGTCTTTCTCTCTGCCTATCGCCGCATCGACAGCTTCCGCGGCGGCGTCTTCCGCGCCTGGCTCCTTCGAATCGCCGCCAACGCCTGTACCGACGAGCTTCGACGCCGAAGGCATCGACCGCAGGTGTCCCTCGACGGCGCTGGCGACGATGATTCGCCGCTCCATCTCGTCGACGGGTCCGAATCGCCGGAAGAGAGCCTGCTGCGCCGCGAGCTAAGAAGCCACATCCAGGCCGGCCTCATGGCGCTCCCCCTCGACCAGCGCGTCGTCGTTGTCCTCTGCGACGTGCAAGGCCTCACCTACGAGGAGATCTCGGAGGTGCTGAACGTTTCCCTGGGCACCGTCAAGTCGCGCCTCAGCCGCGGCCGCGCCCGTCTGCGCGAAATCCTCCTGCGGCAGCGGGAACTTCTGCCCCATCCATTTCGTCATACTGTTTGAAGCCCGACTTTGGCCGGACTTCAAAGAAGAGGTGGACCTTGTGAGGCTTCTCGGATTTCGTCGCCATCCCGTCAGCGAGGAAGAGCTTTCCGCCAGCGTCGACGGCCGCCTGTCTAATCGACAGCGAGAGCGAGTCGAAGCGCACCTCCAATCGTGCGCCGATTGCCGTCGCAAGCTGGAGGAGCTGCGTTTCCTCGTCGCGGAGCTGCGCGCTCTGCCGGAGACGAAAGCGCCGCGTTCGTTCGCGCTTTCGCCGGAGATGGCGGCTGCGACTCGGCGCGAGGCGATCCGGGAGCGCCACGAGGAGCGGACCGCCGCCCGGCGCATCTATCTCGGCTTGAGCGGAGCGACGGTTGCCGCCGCGATTCTGCTCATCGCCGTCGTCGGGAGCGACGTGGCTTTCTTCTCACGCGGTGGCGGCGGTGAGAGCTCGACGAATGCGACGACCACCTTCAGCCGAGAAGCGATGTCGCCGGCGGAAGCGGGTGCGGAAGCGGACGGGTCCATCGAGCCGGGCGACGCCACAAAGGACGTTGCGCCCGGCGTGGCCCCGCTGCTGCCCACCGCCGTCGCGCCGGAAGACCGCCTCGCCGCCGATGCGGCCGATGCCGTTGAGACGCCGTCCGCCGAGGTAGCAGCAGCGCCACAGCAAGCCCGGCCCGTCGCGGAAGACGCATCTCATCTCTGGCTGTGGATCGTCGAAGGAGCGGCGGGCGGGCTAATCGTCGGTTTTGGCGCGTCCGCCTTCTGGATGCGCCGTCGTTGGGTCCAGATGAATCGTAGCTAGCATTAAGGAGACACGCCATGAAGAAGCAGATCGCAATCTTCGCCCTCATCGGGTTCGGGCTGCTCGCTGTCCTCGGTACGGCCTGCGAGCCCGACAAGATAACCGTCACCTCTTCGGACGGAAACACACTCCAAGGCATCACCGTCAGCGGCGAAGGCAAGGCCACCGGTGAACCCGACATCGCCATGCTGTCGCTGGGCATCAGCACCATCCGCCCGACCGTCGCCGAGGCTCGCGAGCAAGCCGCCGCGACCATGCAGAGCCTCATCGATTCCGTAAAGAGCAACGGCGTCGACGAAAAGGACATTCAGAGTTCCCAGCTCAGCATCTACCCTGAATACGACTACACGGAGAACAGTGGGCAGAAGCTCATCGGCTATCGCCTCACGAACATGGTCACCATCAAGGTGCGCAACATCGACAAGACCGGCGACGTGCTCGATGACGCCGTGGCGGCCGGCGGCGACCTGACGCAGGTGCAGGGCATCTCCTTCACCATCGACAAGCCCGACGCACTGCGCGACCAGGCCCGCGAAGCCGCTGTCAAGGATGCCAAGGCCCGCGCCCAGCGCCTTGCCGATACGGCGGGCGTTAAGCTTGGCAACCCGATCTCAATCGTCGAAGGCAGTGTCTCGTCGCCCATGCCCAACACCCTGAGCCGCGACTACGCCCTGGGCGCTGGCGCGGAAGCTGAAACGCCGATCGAAGCCGGCGAGCTGGACATCGACCTGACGGTTCAAGTGGTCTTCGCTATCGAATAGCCCGACCAGTGAAATCGCCATCCGTCGATGCAGTAGGGTCGGGGCCTCAGTGCCCGACCAGCCAACAGATGAGAGAAGGAGGCCGAACATGAACCGCAAAACAACAATCGCCGGGATCTGCGCCCTCGCGCTCGCCATGGCCGTCGCTCTTGCCGCCTGCGCAGGCGCCGACGAAAGCTCCAGCGACGGGCGTTCGGTGGCGCCCGGCGTCGAGTCCGAGCAGAAGACAAACGACTCCTCCGTCGGGGTCCTCGCGGAAAGCGACGCATCCGGCGCCGTCATATCAGGCGAAGACGCGCCCGGCCTTGTCCCGTCCGAAGCCAACACCTTCGACCGCAAGATCATCCAGGACACGACCCTCGATCTGCTGGTGGAGAACGTCTCGAAGTCCTACAGCGACGTCGAGAGAATCGCTCTCGTCGCCGGCGGCTTCGTCCTCGATTCCTCCGTCTCCGCCAACGAAGAGCATCCGTGGGCGAACCTGACGATCCGCGTACCGACCTCCCAGTACCAGACGGTCGTCGACCAGTTGCGCAACCTGGCGCTAGAGGTCGAGAACGAGTCGTCAAAGGCGCAGGACGTGACACAGGAGTACACCGACTATCAGGCCCGACTGCGCAGCCTCCAGGCCGTCGAGGCGACTTACCTTGAATTGCTCGGTCGCGCCGAAACCATCGACGACATACTGAAGGTACAGAACTACCTGAACCCCGTCCGGCTTGAGATCGAGCAGATCCAGGGCCAGTTGAACGTCTGGGACAACCTCTCGTCCCTGGCGACGATCAGCGTCAGCCTCAGCACGGAACCGCCTGCGCCTCCTGAGCCGACGAACGACAACCCGAACCCCTTGAAGGCAGCCGGCAAGGGCTGGGAGGCGTCGCTGGTGTTCCTGCGCGGCGTCGGCGCCGTCGTTTTTGGCGCGGCGGCGTTCCTCTGGTGGGTCGTGCCGATATGGATCGTCATCGGCATCGGTTTTCTCGTGCGCTATCGGATGGTCCACAAGTCGGGCGGCGCGCAATAGCGAAGGGATATAGTCGACCGAACGCACTATAGTCTCGAAGACCGGCAGCCCCCGTAGCTCGCTCTCACGCAAGCTGTTATGCTAGGGGGCTGCTTGCTGCCCGGCGCCCGTCTGCAAAGTGCCGTCTAGAGAGGTCGCCCGCTAGAACGTGCCATCCCATGAAGAGCTGATCGCCTACGCCGCCATCGCCGGCCTCGCCGGCGCCCTCGCGACGGGCCTCGGCGCTCTGCCGGCCGCTCTTGCCTCCCGCGCCTCCGACAGGCTGCTCGACGGGCTCCTGGGCTTCGCGGGCGGCATCATGATCTCCGTCACCGTCTTCGGCCTCCTCCTGCCGGCCTTCGATACGGGCGGCTGGGGAACGACTTTGCTCGGATTGGCCGTGGGCGTTGGCCTCCTCGCCCTCGCCGACAGGACAGTGCCCCATCTCCATCTCCTGGAAGGCCCCGAAGGCCCGCGCGTCAGCCTGCAACGTGCCTGGCTCATCGTGCTGGCGATCACGATCCACAACTTCCCGGAGGGGCTGGCCGTCGGCGTCACCTTCGGCAGGGGCGACATCGATGCCGCGATCATACTTGCCATCGGCATCGCCATCCAGGACATGCCGGAGGGACTGGCGGTCGCCCTGCCGCTCGTAAGGGAGGGCTACAGGCCGGGGAAGGCCATCGGCTATGCCACGCTTACGGGGCTCGTCGAACCCCTCGCCGCGCTTCTCGGCGTCTCGCTGGTCCTCGTTTTCGGGCGGCTTCTGCCCCTCGGACTCGCTTTCGCCGCGGGAGCGATGACCTACGTCGTGTTCGACGAAATCATCCCGGAGAGCTATCGCCGCGGCCACCGCGAAGCTGCGACGTTTGGCGTGTTGTCCGGTTTCATCCTCATGACAACGCTCGAGCGAGCCTTCACGTAAGCGCAACGCCCTCCCGCTGCTTGCCCTACTTGCCGACCCCCTTCCGCTGCGCTATACTTCCGACGAACATAAGAGATAAAAGATAAAGTAGGTGATCAGTATGAAACTATCCTGCCTCCAGGAAAACCTCGCACGCGGCCTCGGCATTGTCGGACGGGCGGTTGCCACCCGCAGCACACTGCCCATCACCGGCCACGTCCTCATCGCCAGCGAAGGCGGCCGGCTCAAGCTGTCGGCGACGAACCTCGAGATCGCGCTGACCTGCTGGATCGGCGCCCAGATCGAAGAAGAAGGCGCGATAACGATCCCCGCTCGCCTTCTTACCGACTTCATCAACTCGCTGCCGCCGGAACGCATCGACATGACACTCCCCGCTCGCTCCCGTCAGCTCCGACTCGTCTGCGCCCGCAACGAAGCCACCATCGGCGGTATGGACGCGGACGACTTCCCGCCCATCCCGCGCGTCGAGGGCGGCGAAGGACTGGCGCTCGACCCGAAGGTGCTGCGCAAGGCGATCACGCAGGTCGTCTTCGCCGCGGCGACCGATGATTCGCGACCCGTGCTTACCGGCGTCCACACGCTGATGGAGGAATCCGAGCTGACGCTTGCCGCCGCCGACGGCTTCCGGCTCTCGGTCCATCGCCTGCCTCTCGGACAGCCCGTCGCCGAGCGCACGGAGGTGATTATTCCGGCCCGCGCCCTCGCCGAAGTCAACCGTCTCCTCGCCGATGAAGAGGAGCCGGTGCACATGATGCTGAACGCCAACCGCACGCAGGCCCTCTTCCGCCTGAAGAACGTCGAGATGGTGGCGCAGCTCATCCAGGGCACCTTCCCCAACTACAGCCAGCTCATACCGTCGGGGCACACCAGCAAAGCGACCGTCGGCGTTCCCGACTTCCTGCGCGAGACGCGCATCGCCTCGATCTTCGCCCGCGACGGCAGCGGCATCGTGCGGCTGGTCATGACGCTGGGCGAAGAGCTGACCCCCGGCAAGATGGCGATATCCGCTCGCGCCGAGGAGATCGGCGATAACCTGGGCGAGATCGACGCCGTCGTCGAGGGCGAAGAAGCGAAGATCGCCTTCAACGGCAAGTACCTCCAGGACGTGCTCGCGGTGTTGGAAGAGGGCCAGGTAGCGCTGGAGACGACGAACCCCTCGAGTCCCGGCGTCCTGCGCCCCGTGGGCACAGAGAGCTACGTCCACGTAATCATGCCCATGTTCGTCCAGTGGTAGCGGCCTTTCCATAGTGCAATCTGCGCCTTGTCGCCGAGGAAGAAACGTTGTCTTTCTACAGTCTTGGTCCGGCTAGTGTCGTGCGGGGTTCCTGATACCGATGCCGACGAATTTTAGGGCGCCTCAGCAGCCGCAGCGCGAAGCGCTGCAGAAGTCATATCTAATCCTCAAGTACGCGCATGACACAGCGGAGTCGTTTCTGGACGCGTTCGACAAAGTCCGCCGTGCGCGTAACGCGGGGCGAGGCGCAACGCGGGATGAGGAGCAGGACCTCCTCCGCGCGATGGTGGTGTTCGCGGGAGCGGGTATTGACGCGATGACTAAGCAGTTGATTCGCGACGCTCTGCCGGTCATGGTGTCTGCGTTGCCGAATGCACGGGCGCGGATCGAGCGCCTCGGAGCGCGGCACCTCCGCCGAGGCGGCGCCGAGGCTGCTGATGACGATGCTGGCGCTCTCGCCGCCGTGAACCCGCAGCGCCTCGCAAAAGTTCTACTCGCGGATAATCCACGCAGCGGCTTGGTCGAACTCCTGGTGGATGACCTGACTGCAGGCAGTCTCCAGTCCGTCGACGAACTTTATCGAGTCCTCAGCTACCTTGGTCTGGAGCCTAAGGCCCTGGATGCAAATGAGGCTGCCCTACGCAAGGTGTTTGACTGCCGAAATCGCCTCATCCATGAGATGGATATCGATTTTGACCAGCCAAACCGAAATCGATTCTCGCGGCGGAAGGACGATATGGTTGAGTATGCGGGGACGTTGCTGGGAGCCGCCAATAGCATTCTCAACGGTGTGGACGAACAGCTTGGCGGTTCGAGGCGAGTGGCACGTCGCCGCGCAGGCACACGCTCCGAATCTGCGGTATCATGACCCGCTAACCGTTCGCGGGCCTCTCAGACTATCGCTAAGAGCTCGGCAGGCCTTCGGCGAGCTTGTCGATCTATTCCGGTCGGTACGGCGCTTGCTCCTCTATGTTGCCGACGAATTGCGGCAAGTCCGTGTGGCCCAGCGTTTGACGGATGGCCATGTTCTCGCCCGTGTGATACCAATAGTGGTAAATCACGCGGTGCAGCAGCGAGCCCCAAACAGAACGGCTGGGCCTGCCATCTCTGACGACGTTCTCCTGCAGCTTCTCAGTCGTCAGAGTGTCCAGCCACGGATCAGCAGCCTGAGTGATCGCGTGCCACGCCGACCAGACGTCATCCAGGGCCG
>Ga0315287_10006801_pt1 | contig 11417 bp, 10 predicted proteins | sample YL17G11_0_MG_FD_205037 | JGI IMG/M metagenome (GOLD analysis project Ga0315287, IMG submission 205037) | Sediment microbial communities from Yellowstone Lake, YNP, Wyoming, USA - YL17G11_0 | ecosystem: Environmental > Aquatic > Freshwater > Lake > Sediment | place: USA: Wyoming | collected...
CTCGAGACACGCGTTCTGAATGTCGGACGCTTCATCTGGGGCGATGTAACCCACATGATCCAGGTCTCCCCCGTGAAGCACCAGGACCTTGACCGCGTTCTTGTCGGGCGTCTTATCGGGCTTTGGGAGAAGAATGGCGTTCACCCACTCATGCACACTACCGTCCGCATCCCGCTTCACTCCGGCCACCACTCGCCGAAACGCCTCCTGCCGGTCCCCCTCGCCCGTTACCTCTTGGAACCAGAAGCCACCACTGAAGCCACCATATTTCGCCTTCCGCCTTGACTCCTGTCCGCAACGCCTACAGTAGCGAAAACCCGGCTCGATCCACCCGCAGCTGCGGCAAACGTCCGGGTGCAGCACACAGAGGACGCCGTCGTGTTCAAGGGCCGTGTAAAGGTGCGCCAGAAGCCTATGCTCGGCGTAATCGGCGTAGCTCCAGCGCAGGGCGAGATCCCCAACTCGACTCCGGGCGGTCACGGCGGCAACATGGACTGCGCGCTCGTCTCGACCGGCGCGAGTCTGTACTTGACAGTTGGCGTCGAGGGCGCGTTATTCGGCTGCGGCGACATGCATGCCGCGATGGGCGATGGCGAAGTCATCATCTGCGGTGCCGAGACGCCGGGCTACGCGCGTGTGAAGGCACAGGTCGTCTCGATCCCCGGGCTTCCCACGCCGTTCATCGAAAACGACGACGTGGTGGCCGTGATCGTCTCGGCCGAGACCGTGGACGCGGCGAAGGACTTGGCGATCCACCGCATGCTCGACTTCCTCACCAGCGTTGCCGGCATGCCGCTCAACGATGCGGCGATGCTCATGAGCCTCACCGGCGATCTCAGGTTCTGCCAGGTCGTAGACCCGCTCATGACGGTACGCTTCGAGTTCCCGAAGTCGGTGCTCAGGGACTACGGTTTCGAAATGCGATGATCGCGCAACCTTCAGTCGTCCCCGTGATCAAGTAAGGCTCAGCCGCTCGTTGGCCGCCTCAAGGTCAAAGTGCTCCGGATCGAAATCTTCGCCGGCCCATTGCCGGTACTCTTCATGTTCGGGGTCGCTCGGGTGGGAGAGCGCTTCCAGAAGCTCCTCATAGCCCGTCACTCCACCCGAGTCCTCGGGCGGGAACGCCCGCGCCCCTTCTCCTACGAACGCAAAGGGCGCGCGCGAGTCCGGCGGCAACACCTGCTCCACCTTCACCTCGATCTCCCAGTGATCGCCGAAGTCGTACACGTAGGTGAAGCTGGTGCCTTTCGCGAGAGGGAGGCTATGAAGTCGAAAGAGAGCTTCATTCTCGACGGGAACGACTTCCCGGGGAGCGGGCCGGCCGTAACGCTTCTCCGCGATGACGAACTCATGCAGGTGCATGTCTTTCCAGCCCGCGATAGCCTGAATAGACTCGTGCAGCCGCTTGAGGGTGATCTGGTTGGTCACGAGGAGCCGCCGCCAGATAGGCGGCTTGACGCCGGTCAATGTGAGCTTGAACTGCAGGAGAGCCGCGGCCATGAGCATCGCCCTCACTTCCTCCGGGACCCATCGCCCGAGAGATTAGCAGGTGCGGCTAGAAATCGCCCCGGTGGCCGGGTAGTCGCCTCATGATGGCGAGCGGCTCGGCCGTACCTTAGCATTCTGCTAATCTTATGCAGACGAAAAGGCCGAGGTGGTAGAAGCTGCTTTGTCCATCTCCGCCTCTGTAGTATCGTCGCTGCCTACTGCGAGCGGACGTCCAGCCGTCTGGAAGAATGGGGGTCATGCTGCCGACTACCTCCGGAGTACTCATCCTGATGAATATCTAGTGCTCTATGATTCCTCGGCTTCCTAGGGGGGATAATGCCGAACTCGGAACAGACTCCTAGCGGGAAGGGAGCAGGCCCCATTCCCGACGCGAAGGCGCTCAGCCGTCGCGACTTTCTTCGCATCGCCGGCGTCTCTGGCGCGGCGATCACTCTCGGCGCCGGCCTTGGGGGGCTGGTCGCAGCTTGTGGCGGGACTGACGAAACGACAACGACCGCAGCAGCATCGACGACGACGACGGCTGCGGCGAGCACGACGACCATCGGCGCGACTACGACCACCAGTGCCGGGGTAGAGGCCGGCCGCGAGATCAAGATCGGGTTCGTGACGCCACAGACCGGCCCGATCGCGCTTTTCGGCACTCCCGACAAGTATTGTGTGGAGCGCTGGCAGGAAGCGGTCAAAGATGGACTGGTCTGCGGCGACGGCAAGAAGCACCCCATAACCATCTTGGTCCAGGACAGCCAGTCGGATACCAACCGGGCGTCGCAAGTGGCGGGCGACCTTATCACGAACGACAAGGTCGACATCATTATGGCGGCCTCCACGGCCGACACGTGTGTCCCGGTGGCCACTCAGGCCGAGGCCTTGGCCTGTCCGTGCTTCACGAATGACTGTCCGTGGCAGGCTTACTTCTTCGGCCGCGGCGGCGACCCGGCAGTCGGGTTCAAGTGGACGTATCACGCGTTCTGGGGCCTCGAAGACATCATCGGGACGTTCATGGCCATGTGGGCCGGCATGCACACCAACAAGGTGGCCATCGGCATGTGGCCCAATGACGCCGACGGCAACGTCTGGGCCGACCCCAAGATGGGATTTCCTTCGGTGATGGTCCCCGCCGGCTACACGATCGCCTATGGCGGCGGTTATGCCAATGGGACCGAGGACTACACAGCCATAATCACCCAGGCCAAGAGCGCCGGCGCCGAGATCCTCACCGGCGTTCCCATACCGCCTGACTTCCCGGTCATGTGGAACCAGATGCTGCAGCAGGGCTTCAAGCCTCCGGTGGCCACGGTCGGACGGGCGCTCTTGTTCCCGCTCGGTCTCGAAGCCATCGGCCCGACAGGCTATGGTTTATCGACCGAGGTCTGGTGGACGCCCAAGCATCCGTTCAAGTCTTCGCTCACCGGCGAGACGTGCCAGCAGCTTGCGGACGACTTTGAGAAACGCACGGGATTCCAGTGGACGCAGCCCCTGCTGCACTACGGTGTGTTCGAGGTGGCGGTCGACGCTCTCAAGCGGACCAGCAACGTAGACGACAAGGAAGTCGTCGTCGCGGCCATCGCCTCTACCAAGATGGAGACCATCGGCGGTGCGGTCGACTTCACCGCGCCGGTCCTCATGGAGTCTCTGCGTCCGGTCAAGAACGTGTACCGTACCCCGCTGGTCGGTGGGCAGTGGATCAAAGGGACCGCTCATCCCTTCGACCTGGCCGTTGTCAACAACGTGATGGCTCCCCAGATTGCCACCACGGCGACGTTGGCGCCCATCCAGTACGCGTAGGGTACGGTTGGGGGGCGCAGCCCCTGCAGATGTGAATGAAAGACCTGCGTGAGCGGCGGAGCCGGCCAAGCCGGCTCCGCCGCCGCCTTTGTGGGTACTGCGAGTACGGGTTGCAGTTCAGGGCTCGGTGAATCATAGTTGGCTTGGGTGGCACCGGGTCGGTGCCCTTGCCCTGGGATCAAAGCGCCAGCGGAGGTCGAACGCATGAGCAAAGTGGAAAGACTCACCAACAGCACGACCGGGGGGCCGGTCTTCGTCGACGTCAAGGATGGGAAGATCCTGCGGATCACGCCCATGGACCTCGACGAGTCGGACGGCCAGTCGTGGACCATCGAGGCGCGGGGACGGACATTCGTGCCTCCGCGGCGGACCACGGTCATGCCGTACACCGCGGGTCACAAGTCGATGATCTACTCGCCAAAGCGCGTGCTCACTCCGCTCAAGCGGGTGGACTTCGACCCGAACGGCGAGCGAAACTGCGAGAAGCGCGGCGAATCGGGCTATGAAGCCATCAGCTGGGATGAAGCCCTCGACATCGTCACCGGTGAGATCAACCGTATCAAACGCACCTACGGCCCCGGCGCCATGCTCACCACCTGCGGCTCCCACCACCTGTGGGGGAACGTAGGCTACCGCCACAGCGCCTACCAGCGTTTCTCGAACCTGGTGGGCTTGGTGCAGGCAGCCCACAACCCCGACAGCTGGGAGGGCTGGCACTGGGGTGGCATGCACATGTGGGGAAACAGCCACCGGCTGGGCATCCCCGAGCAGTACGACCTGCTCGAGGACGCGCTCAAGCACACGGAGATGATCGTGTTCTGGTCGGCCGACCCTGAAAGCACGGGGGGCGGCATCTATTCGGCCTTCGAAAGTACGGTCCGGCGCTTCTGGCTCAAAGAGCTGGGCGTGAAGATGATCTTCATCGACCCCTACTACAACCACACCGCCGGGCTCATCGCCGACAAGTGGTTCTCGCCCAGGCTGGGCACCGACGTCGCTCTCGGGCTGGGCATCGCCTACACGTGGTTGACCGAGGGTACGTACGACAAGGAATACGTCGCCGGAAGAACGGTGGGCTTCGACGAGTGGAAGGCCTACGTGCTCGGGGAGTCCGACGGCGTGCCCAAGACGCCGGAGTGGGCCGAAGGCGAAAGCCGCATCCCGGCCCGGGACATCCGGGCGCTGGCCCGCGAGTGGGGCGCCAAGAAGACGATGTTGGCCTCCGGGTCTCTGGGCGGATGGGGCGGCGCCTGCCGTTCGGCCACCGGGAACGAGTGGGCCAGGACGATGATCGCTCTGGCCGCCATGCAGGGCATGGGCAAACCGGGCAGCAACATCTGGGGCACGTCCCAGGGCTGTCCGGCCGACGAATCCTTCCTCTTCCCCGGCTACGCCGAAGGCGGCATCGGTTGCGACCCGGAAAAATCCGCGGCCGGGTTCCGTTGGCTGAACCACATGTTCGCCGGCAGGCAGGGAGCCACCCGTCTCACTCACGACTCCCCCGAGGGGCAGATGATCTCCCGTCTGCGCATCCCCGAGGCGCTGCAGCACGAGAAGATGGAATTCCGGGGCAAGGGGTTCTGTGGTTCGTCCATCGAGAGCCAGTTCCAGAAATACGAGTACCCGGCTCCAGGCTACCCGTTCATCCACATGTACTGGCGCTACGGGGGGTCGTTCTTCGGGACGATGACCCAGACCAACCGGTACGTGAAGGCGTACCGCAACCCCAAGCTCCAGTTCGCTGTGAGCCAGCCCATCTGGTTCGAGGGCGAAGCGAAGTTCGCCGACATCGTCCTTCCCGCCTGCACCAACTTCGAGCGCTGGGACATCAGCGAGTTCGCCAGTTGCTCGGGCTACATCCCCGATGTCTACACCCAGACCAACAACCGGGTCTTCACGTTTCAGAAGAAGTGCATCGAGCCGCTGGGTGAAAGCAAGTCGGACTACGAGATCTTCGCCGCGGTCTGCGACCGCCTTGGGGTGGGCGATGCCTACACCATGGGTGGCAAGGACGAGTACCAATGGGTGAAGGACTACTTCCAGGCCACCGACCTGCCCAAGTACGTGAGCTGGGAGAAGTTCGAGAAGAAGGGCTACTTCGTGCTGCCCTTCCCCAAAGAGCACACGTCCACCCCGGCCATGCGGTGGTTCGCCGAGGACCGGGTCCGCGACACTCCGGACTGGGGCCCGGCCCCCGCCGACACGGTCGGTCTCAAGGGCCTTCAGACCGCCTCGGGCAAGATCGAGTTCGTGTCCCACAGCCTCACCCGCTTCGAGGCGGGTGGCAACCACGATCCCGAGCGGCCGCCGCTGGGCCCGCAGTTCATCCCCAGCTGGGAAGGCCATCACACCACCGAGTTGTACGCCAAGTATCCGCTGCAGTTGGTCTCGCCCCACCCGCGGTTCAGCTTCCACACCATGGGCGACGGCAAGCAGAGCTGGATGAACGAGGTGAAAGACCACCGGGTGCTGATCGACGATCACTACTACTGGTTGATGCGTCTCAATACCCAGGACGCGGCCGCGCGCGGCATCACGAGCGGTGACCTTGTTCGAGCCTTCAACGACCGGGGCTCGGTGATCCTGGCGGCTCAGGTCACGGAGCGGGTTCCGTCGGGCACCGCGCATTCTTACGAATCGTGCGCCGAGTACGAGCCGTTGGGCGTGCCCGGGGAATCGCCGGATCGAGGGGGTTGCGTCAATATCCTCACCAACATCCGGCTTATCACTCCTTACTCGGGAGGCATGTCGAACAATTCCTGTCTGATAGAAGTCGAGAAGTGGGGGGGCGTGGAATGAAAAAGTGGAACATGGTCGTCGACGTCGCCCTCTGCCACGACTGCAACAACTGCTTCCTGTCCTGCAAGGACGAGTACGTGCAGAACGACTTCAAGGGTTACTCGGCCGCCCAGCCCTGGTTCGGCCAGCGCTGGATGAACATCGAGCGCAAGGAGCGGGGTCAGTTCCCCATGGTGCAGGTGGCCTACCTGCCCACGCCTTGCCAGCACTGTGACAACCCTCCCTGCGTGACCAAGGACAAGGCCGTCTACAAACGCAAGGACGGCCTCGTGCTCATCGACCCGAAGAAGGCTCACGGCCGCAAGGAGATCCTCGACAGTTGTCCCTACGGAGTCATCTATTGGAACGATCAGCAGGGCATCCCGCAGAAGTGCACAGGCTGCGCCCATCTGATCGACGACGGCTGGACCGAGACCCGGTGCACCCAGGTGTGTCCTACCGGAGCCCTCAAGCTCGTCCTCGCCGAGGACGAGATCATGGCGGCTCAGGCGCAGGCGGACGGCCTGGAGGCCTATCGGGACGATCTCGAAACCAGTCCGCGCGTCTGGTACAAGAACCTTCACCGCTGGACCAAGGCCTTTGTCGGCGGCACGGTGGCCTACAAGGACACGGACGACTGCGCCGAGGGAGCGATCGTGCTCCTGTGGACCGGAGGGGCCAGGATCGCCGAGGCCACCACGAACAACTACGGAGATTTCATCATCGACAAACTGGAGCCGGGAACGTATGAAGTGAGCGTCAACGCCCCCGGCTACAGGGCCGCTTCCCAGGTGGTCGAAGTGACGGAAAGCGTCAATATCGGAGTGCTCTTCCTGGAGAAGTAGCTGGGGGATAGACCCAGGGCCCAGGCCAAGGAAAGCGGCCGGCCGGCGAGTTTAGTCTGCCGGCCGGCGGCGGTTTGTCAGCGCAGCGCGGTCGCCGGTTTGGCCTGGTATCTAAGCCCCCTCGCCCAGCGGCCGCTTGAACAGCAACGTACAGGAAATGGCTCTGATCCCGGATGCAGAGTTGGCGGCTCGGCCCCCCTCGGCCCACAGGTCGCAGGGGACGACTCCGGCCAGCTCCCACCCCTCGCTGCCGAGTTCCTTTAGCCCGACGGCCAAGAGTTGCTTGCCCGCCTTGTCCGTCGTCATCTGCCAGGGGCTATAGATCCAATTGAAGCCGAAGTCCTCCTTGGTTCCGAATCGCTCCAGCGGCACGGATTTGTATTCCCATTTGCTCATCGATCCTCCATCGCACTGGCGGACGGCGGTGCTGACTGTGCAGGCTCGCTCCAAGTGTACATTCCACTCGCGTGGACACGCAGCGCCTCGTGTGGAGGTCACGCAGATCAAAGTGAGCGCGACGACCCCAGCCTCGGGGCCGCGCCGCTTCCCAGGCCGTATCATGTGAAAATGAACTTCGACCTGGTCCCCCGGCGGACCGCCCTCATCAACGTGGACTTGCAGAACTGCTTTCTCCGGGACTCGCCCATCGCGGCCCCGGAAGGTCCTGTCGTCCTCGAGCGGCTCAACCGGCTGGCCGCCGTCTGCCGGCAGGCCGGCGTCGCCGTCATCCATACCCGGTTCGTCCTGGACCCGGATGGGTCCGACCTAGGCGTGCTCAGTGAGACCTCTCCACCTGCTCGAGACGGGCTCCTCAACCGCGACGCCCCGTCGGCTCAACTCGACGAAGCGCTGGTCGTCCGAGAGGGAGACGTCATCCTCGACAAACCCCGGTTCGGCGCGTTCTGCCGCACCGCTCTCGAAGAGATCCTGCGGGCGCGGGGGATCGACACGGTCATCATCGGCGGCGTCGCCACGAACGTCTGCTGCGAGACCACGGCTCGCGAGGCCATGCAACGCGAGTTCCACGTGTTCTTCCTGAGTGATGGCACCGCTGCCGCCGATATGCCCGGGGCCTCGGCGGCCGAGCTGCAAAAGACGTCGCTCGTCACCTTGGGCTTTCTCTTCGCTCAGGTGCTCACGGTCGATGAGATGATCGCCAAGATCCGCGCGGCCGCATGAACCCGAGCGACCAGCACGACCGCGCCATCCTGGAACGCGTCGCCCGCCAGGCGATGCAGGAGCGCGGGCTGCTCCCGGATTTCTCCCCCGCCGCCTTGGCCCAACTCGGCAAGCTCCGCTCGCCTGCATCCGTCACCGACGACTCCAGTGACGGCAGCGGCAGCAGCCACACCGGCGATAGCGGCGGCAGCAGCCGGACCGGCGCCCGGGGCGACGCCGTCCCCGACCTCAGGCACCTCCTGTGGGCCTCCATCGACAACGATAGCTCCCTCGACCTCGACCAGCTGACGGTCGCCGAAGCGGCCCCGGACGGCCGGGTGCGGCTCCTGGTTGCCATAGCCGACGTGGACGCGCTCGTCAAGAAGGGGACGGCCATCGACGAGCATGCCGCGTACAACACGACCTCCGTGTATACCGCGGCCCAGATCTTCCCGATGCTCCCCGAAAAGCTCTCAACCGGTTTGACCTCCATGAATCCCGACGAGGAGCGGCTCGCCTTCGTCTTCTCGATGGTGGTGGCCCCAGACGGCTCCGTCGAGGATTCGGAAGTCTACCGGGCGCAGGTATACAGCCGGGCGAAACTGGCCTACAACGGCGTGGCTGCCTGGCTCGAGGGGACCGGCCCGGTCCCCGACGCTATCGCGGCCGTCGACGGCCTTGCCGAGAATCTGCGCCTCCAGGATCAGGCCGCGCAGACCATGAAGAACTACCGGCACGCGCGGGGAGCGCTGAGCCTGGAGACCATCGAGGCGCAACCGGTGTTCGAGGGTGACCTGGTGACCGGCATCGAGGTCGAGGAGAAGAACCGGGCGAAGACCATCATAGAGGATCTCATGATCGCGGCGAACGGGGTGGCGGCGCGCTTCCTAGCCTCGAAAGGGTCCCCGTCCATCCGCCGGGTGGTCCGCACGCCGAACAGGTGGGACCGCATCGTCGAGATAGCCGCCGAACACGGTTCGCCCCTTCCGGCCGCCCCCGACGCAGTCGCGCTGGAGGGATTTCTCACCGCCATGCGGGCGGCCGATCCGGTGCGCTTCCCCGATCTCTCGCTCGCGGTGATAAAGCTTCTTGGCCCCGGCGAGTACGTAGCCGAGGTCCCGGGCGAGGATGCTCCCGGCCACTTCGGCCTGGCCGTCAAAGACTACGGCCACTCCACGGCGCCCAATCGCCGGTTCACCGATCTGGTGACCCAGCGCCTGCTCAAGGCGGCGGTGGCCGCCGAACCCGCCCCCTACGCGGGAGACGAACTCGCGGAGCTTGCCACTCACTGCACCAAGCAGGAGGACGCCGCCAACAAGGTCGAGCGCCAGGTAGGCAAGTCGGCGGCCGCACTCTACCTGCGGTCGCGGGTCGGACAGCAGTTCGATGGGATGGTGACCGGAGCCTCCGAGAAGGGGACCTGGGTGCGGCTGCTCGAGGTGCCGGTCGAAGGAAGGGTCGTCGAGGGCTTCAAGGGCGTCGACGTGGGGCACCGGGTACGCGTGCAGCTGGTATCGGTCGACGTCGAGAGAGGGTTCATCGACTTCAGGCGAGTCGGGAGGTAGCCGGCCGATGCGAGCGAAGACCCTGCTCGCGTGGAGCAGCGGCAAAGACAGCGCGTACGCGCTCTGGACCCTACGGCAGAGGCCGGACATCGAGACAGTCGGTCTGCTGACCACATTGAACGGTGACGCCAACCGGGTTTCGATGCACGCGGTGCAGGAAGTGGTGCTCGAGGCCCAGGCACGGGCGTGCCGTCTGCCCCTGTTCAAGGTGCCTCTCCCCGATCCCTGCAGCGACGAGCAGTACCGGGCGGCCATGAGCGTCGCTATCGACGAGGCGCGTGAGCGGAAGGTCCAGGCGGTCGCCTTTGGAGATCTGTTCCTCGCCGATGTTCGGGCTTATCGTGAGGCTCAACTGAGCGGTACCGGTCTTACCCCGCTCTTCCCCCTGTGGGGCCGGCCGACCGCCGCCCTCGCCCGAAAGATGATTGACAACGGGATGGAAGCGATCGTGACCTGTGTGGACACCGAGCAGTTGGACGCCCGGTTCGCCGGCCGCTCGTTCGACCGGTCGCTGCTCGAAGATCTCCCCGAGGGCGTGGATCCGTGCGCCGAGAACGGCGAGTTCCACACCGTGGCCATAGCCGGGCCGATGTTCTACGAGCGGGTCGGCGTCGACGTCGGCGATGTAGTCGATCGCGGGAGATTCGTGTTCGTTGATGTTTCGTTGCGGGAAGAGCCAAAGTAGCCTAGAGAGAGGAGAGAGATGCCTGCTTACGTCTTCGCCAATATCCGGGTGGACGATCCCATCGCCTACGAGCACTACACGCGCATCGTGCCGGGCACCATCGAGAGCTTCGGCGGCCGCTACCTGGCCCGGGGCGGGCGGGCCGAAGTGCTCGAGGGCGACATAGAGCCGGGCCGCACCATCATCCTCGAGTTCCCGACCTTCGAGGACGCCCAGCGCTGGTACTCCTCTCCAGAGTATTGCCCGGCGAAAGAAATGCGGCAGAGTTGCGCCCGGGGGGAACTGGTCATCGTCGACGGGGTGTGAGCGGCCGGCCGCCCGACCGGCTGCGACGGCGCGGAGAGGGCGCCGCGCCGCCCAGAGCGCACCGGGCCGCCCTGAGCCGGCCGCGGCCGCGCACGCGGGCCGCGCAGCCGAACCGGCCTATCCGCCCGCGCCCGGCTCCGCGAAAAGGCCCGACCAGGGATCGAGCAGTAGAGGGACGGTCCCCGTCCAGCCGGTCGCCGCGTTCTTCCGCACCTCGAGATCCACGCGCTCGGAGGTAGCGGTTGTCGAGGGAAGCACAGGCATCAAAGCCAGGACCGTCTGAACGGGCAGGCGCTCCAATTCGGCAAATAAGGGAGAGGCAGGGGCACAGGCAAGCAGGCCGGGCATCGAGTCCCCGACGAGAGCGTCGTTGATCCGGGAGAGCAGATGCAGGGGAGAGCGGGACCCGGTGAGAGTCACCAGGGCTTCCAGGTCGTCCACCAGTACCAACGGGAGCCGCCCGTGCTGTTCGCCGGCCTCCTGGCCCCGGGAACGCACATCCTCCACGAACGCGCTGAGGCTGCCCGTGGAGGCGGGAGCGGCGTCGATGAGTGAGAGGTATGGCAGCACGGAGGCCTGGAGCGCGGCATCCAGGCGGCCGAGCGTCTCCGCGTCCTCGGGCGCCAGTTCTTGCCCGCGTAGCGCCGACGGCGTGATCGCCGGTCCGTCCAGGATAGTCCCGAGCGTCGCGATGAGCCGCTCCCACACCCGCAGACTTCCCGTCTTGAGGGCGTAGTAGAGACCCGGGCGCTGGCCCGCCACCGCTTCCCATGCGAGCGATTCGAG
>Ga0315287_10006802_pt1 | contig 11414 bp, 8 predicted proteins | sample YL17G11_0_MG_FD_205037 | JGI IMG/M metagenome (GOLD analysis project Ga0315287, IMG submission 205037) | Sediment microbial communities from Yellowstone Lake, YNP, Wyoming, USA - YL17G11_0 | ecosystem: Environmental > Aquatic > Freshwater > Lake > Sediment | place: USA: Wyoming | collected...
CGATAGCGACAATTGGCAGCCTGTACACGGTCCCTTTGAACGGATATGTCTTCACCTATCTCGGCGAGCTCATGCGCTCCAACCTCCACTACATCGGCGGCACCATCCCGAGTCCCCATTGCGCCGCAGCTACAATCATGTGGGTGATGGCATACCGGTACCATCGTCCTTCCTTCTACATCCTTACACCAGTTGTGTTGTCCCTCTACGCCTCGACCTTTTACGCCCGCTACCACTATGTCACGGACGCGGTTGTGGGGGTTGCCGTCGCGTTTCTCGCGCTCGCGATTGTGCCGTTTCTTATCAAGGGCTGGGAACGGATCGCGAAAAAGCGGTCGGCACAATCAGCGGCATTATGACGTTCATCGCCGCATTTCTCTGCAAGACCGGAGCGGGCGTCAGTCACATTCGAGGTTGATTTTTCAGCACAATTGATGTACCATTTTTAGAGTCTTCATCCACACGCCGGCAACTTGAAGCGAGCATGTATTACCTCGAGCAAATCATACAGATCCTTTTCGATCCGGAGTACACAACCATCGCTCTGTATGATTCACCCCGTCTCCGTGAATCGTTTTTCGTGGTCTCCGCGTACGCCCTTGTGACATCGCTCGATTCGTTTCTCGCCGGCTACCTGAGGACCGAGACGCTCAGCATCGGTCTCATTTCGTTTCTCGTCTCGACACTCACAACGTACCTGCTCTGGGTCGTACTTGCAATGATCTTCCACATTGCAGCAGATATGCTTGGGGGGTTGGGGGAATTTCCGAATGCGCTCGGCTTCGTAGGACTGGCCACTGCTCCCTTGATTTTCACATCACTCATTTCGGGCGTGCTCACCGTAGTCTCTGTGCTCGCATTTCCGGATGACGAAACCGGGATTATTCCGAATATTTCCCTTGGCTTGACGCTGCTCGGGATGGCCTGGGGGGCCCCCGGTGTCATTTGTTACTTCGGGATGAAAAATGCCGAGAAACTCCACCCGCTGAAGGCTTTTGTCGTCACGTTCATTCTGTTTGTTGCTCTCGCAGTCTTGTTGCTTGTCTAAACCCGATATTTGTTAGCCGCCGCAAAGCGGTTCGCGGAATTTTCTGAAGGGATCTGCCACTTATTCCCAAGGTGATCTCATGAAACCAATTGCGTTTGTTTCCCTCCTTCTCGCACTCGCTTGCCTCTCCTGCCAAACTTCCCCGGAGGGGCCGTATGATATTATCATTCAAAACAGCAAAATCGTCGACGGCACGGGCAATCCATGGTATCAAGCCGACATCGGGATCTATCGCGACAAGGTCGCTGCGATCGGAAAGCTTGACCCCCGCCTCGCCAAGCGCGTCATCGACGCCGGGGGAAAGGTCGTAACACCGGGCTTCATCGATATGCTGGGCCAATCCGAACATACTATACTTGTCGATAACCGGGCGATGAGCAAGATCTCCCAGGGCATCACCACTGAAATCAATGGTGAGGGTGAATCAGCCGCTCCCCTGAACGAGAAAATCCTCAAAGAACTGAAGCCATTCCTTGACAAGTACAATCTCACCGCCGATTGGACAGATTTCAACGGATACTTTGCCCGCGTGGAGAAGAACAGGACAGCATTGAATATGGCATCGTACGTAGGGGCGGCGCAGGTTCGGGAGTACGTCATAGGTTTCGAGGACCGGGAACCGACGTCCATGGAGATGGACCAGATGAGACAGCTTGTTCGCGAAGCGATGAAGCAGGGCGCGTTCGGCGTGAGCTCTGCGCTTGAATACACTCCCGCGATGTACGCGAAGACACAGGAACTGATCGAGCTTGCGAAAGCCGCTGCCGAGTTTGGTGGAATCTACGTTACCCACATTCGTAATGAACAGGAAAAAATTGTTGAGGCCGTTCTTGAAGCCGCTGACATCGGCCGGGCAGCAAAGATACCGGTGGAGATCTGGCACCTCAAAGTCGCAGAAAAGCCCAACTGGGGACGGATGTCCGAGATTGTCCGGATGATCCAGCAGCATCGAAATCAGGGATTAGACATTACCGCCGACGTGTATCCGTATATCGCCTTCGGCAATTCCCTGAGCGCGGCAGTCGAAGCACTGGGATGGGTGAACGAGGGTGGAACGGAAAAACTTCTTGCACGGTTGAAAGACCCCATGGTTCGCAAGCGGGTCAGGAAAGAACTTGAAGCCAGGGCAAAGACGCGAGGAATGGATTTTCAGCTGATGATGATCTCTTACGTTTCCAATCCATCCCTGAAACAATGGGAAGGAAAGCGGCTGACGGAGATCGCTGTTGCGTGGAAGAAAGACCCTCTCGACACAATGCTCGACTTCATCATCGCGGATTCTGCCAGAACCAGCCGTGTCGTCTTTGCGATGACAGAAGAGGATTTGAGAATGGCCATGGGTCAACCGTGGGTTAGCTTCTGTTCGGATGCCACTGCCCGCGCGCTTGACGGACCCTTGTCCGATGGGAGGCCTCATCCACGTGCATATGGAAGCTTTCCACGCATCCTGGCCCAGTACGTCCGTGAAAGCAAAATTCTCTCGCTCGAGGATGCCATTCGCAAGATGACATCGCTCCCGGCCCAACGCGTCGGAATCAAAGATCGCGGAATCCTGAAAGTTGGCTTCTACGCCGACATCGTGATGTTCGATCCTGAGACAATCACCGACAAAGCAACGTTTGAAAATCCTCACCAGTATTCGGAAGGAATGAGTCTCGTCCTGGTAAACGGGAAGCCTGTGTGGGAAAATGGGAAATTCACTGGGAATCTGCCCGGCCGTGTTTTGCGAGGACCCGGATATATGCACTGACACGGAAGTGCCACGCACCTACAGATGGCTACCCCTAAGGTGCGTGGCACTTACCCGTTCTGCTTACTGCCTTCTGCTTTCTCCCTACTCCCCCCTCTTCACCCCGTCCTCCCCCTCAACACCCTCCCCCAATGCACAATCTGCCGCTTGACCTCATGCGGCGATGTGCTGCCAGCCGACTTTTTCTGCTCCACGCTCTTCTGCGGGTATATGTAATCAAGCACGTCCGGAGCAAAGAGTTTCGAGAACAGACGAAGGGTCTCGATGTCGAGGTTGCCAAGATACATGCGGTGGTTGATGCAGTGGGAGACAACCTTGCCAGTGACCTCATGGGCATCTCTGAACGGCAATCCCTTGCGCACAAGATAGTCTGCAATTTCCGTTGCTGTCAGGAAGTCGTTGCGAAGCTCCTCTTCCATCCGATGCCGATCAAACGTCGAGTGCACGAGCATTTGCGCCATGATCATAAGACACTGCTGCGTCGTCCCGACCGCCTCGAACATCGGCAGCTTGTCTTCCTGCATATCCCTGTTATAGGCGAGCGGAAGGGCTTTCATCACGGTCAGCAGATTCACCAATGACCCGTAGACGCGCCCGGTCTTGCCGCGCACCAACTCAGCCATATCCGGATTCTTCTTCTGCGGCATGATACTGCTGCCGGTTGTGTAGGCGTCGCTGATGTGAATAAAACCAAATTCTTTCGTGCTCCAGAGAACGAGCTCTTCTGCCATGCGGCTAAGGTGCATCATGATGATGCTGCACGAAGAAATGAGCTCGAGGAGGTAATCCCGGTCACTCACCGCATCCAGGCTGTTCTCGATAATTCCGTCAAAGTGAAGTTTCTTCGCCACCTTTGCTCTGTCGATGGGGAACGATGTGCCGGCAAGCGCTGCCGCACCGAGGGGGAGCTTGTTCAACCGCCCCATGCAGTCCTGCAGCCGTCCGTAATCACGCTCCAACATCGACACGTACGCAAGCAGATGATGCGAGAGCATTATTGGCTGGGCCCGCTGTAGGTGCGTGTATCCAGGCATGAGAACGCCGAAGTACTTTTCAGATTTGTACAACAAGACGCGCTGAAGCTGGATAAGGAGCTTGCTCAATTCCTTTATCGCTGAGCGCAGGTAGAGCCGTTCGTCAAGCGCAACCTGGTCATTGCGGCTCCTCCCCGTGTGGAGTTTCCCCCCCAGCGGCCCGATTTTCTGAATGAGCCTTTGCTCGATCGCCAGGTGTATGTCTTCATGTTCCTCGGTCAGCCGGAATTTGCCGGTTTCAATTTCCTTTTGAATCTGTTTGAGCGCTGTTCGGATTCTGCGGGATTCGGCAGCAGTCAGGATGTGTGTTGCGCTCAGCATCTCGACGTGGGCAATGCTCCCGGCAATATCCTCCCTGAACAACTGCTTGTCGAGATCGATGGAAGAGGAGAACTTCAGCGCAATGTCAGCCAGCGGTTCCGTGAACCGTCCACTCCAGAGTGCTTTATGAGCCATAAGGGGATTTCCGATTGTGGAAAGTTGATTCGTGATTGTAAATTGGTCAATGGTGATCGGTTACATGGTGAGTGCCTCACCAATTAACCAATTAACTAATTAACCATTTAACCGTTTTACCATCTTCATCCATCAAAATACCAAAATTTCATCAGCCTATCAATGGCGAGCGTGCTTTCGATTGCCCCCCGTTACTGCTTCGATTCGCCACTGCTTCGGTTGGCATATGTGCGAACGAACTGTTCAAGTCCTGCCACTACCTTTCCAGCGATCGCTCTGCGGAATTCGTCATCGAGCAACTTCATCTCATCTTCCGGGTTTGAGAGGAATGCTGTCTCGACAAGCACATTTGGCAACTGTGTGGGTGCATTGAGCGAGAAATTGAAACTGCCCACAACGCCAAATTGGCCCAGCCCGAGCTCGAGCATTTTTTCGTACATGATGTTCGCCAGAGGTTGGTAGCCGAGATGACGATAGTAGGTGCTCGTTCCACGGACAGCCTCCGCGTCCGAGGTTCCCCCGCCGGAGTTGCCGTGGATGGAGATCAACACGTGTGCTCCTGATTGCAGAATGACGTCTGTCCGATCTGGCATGCCCACATTGGTGTCGTCCGTTCGAGTCATGACAACCTTCGCACCCCTGGCCTGGAGCAGCGACTGAATATATGACGCAATGGCGAAGTTGACATTCTTCTCCATGAGACCTGTTGCACCAATCGCGCCAGGAGCATCGCCACCATGTCCCGCATCAACCGCGATCGTAAGGCCGGCGAGAAGAGAATCTTGATTCGCGACCTTCGGCGGTCTTCGCAGTCGAATCCTCAGGTTCGAGCCCTGGTCGTACCCGATGTCATATCCCCAGTGTTGAGCGTAGTTGAGGGCGATCGTCACGCGATAGTGATCGGCCCCCACCTGATCCCAGCTGACACTTTTGATTCCGCTCGCCGAGAGATGGTGTGTCATCCAATTGGTGTTCGAGGTCGCACCAAACACATCAACAACAAGTGCAGGGGGATCGGCAAGCTGGTCGGTGAGGTATGGCAGGCGCTGACCGACCGAAATGTTGACGAAATCCTCGGTATTGTTTCCGGTAGCAGAGACTGAACCCGCGAGGGACCGCGGCAGGGGTGTTTCGACAGGGAGCAGCTGGGCGTAATCCTCAGGCAGCCATCCCGTCATTGCGTCCGAGAGCCAGATCTTGTACTGTCGACCCACTTTGCCGATCACCTCGAGGCGAACTCCGGCTTGAATGTAACCGAGCTTTGCACCTCCCAGCCGGTCTTCACCCAATCCTGCATTCAGGAACGGCCTTCGGCCGGTTGTGACCGCCACTCGTGGCAGCTCCTGCGGCAGAATTGACACCTTTCCCCTCGAGAAAGCTTTCTCGCTTCCCCAGAAACTGCTTTTCAATCGCACACGGATCGGCACCTCTCTTGTCTCGTCAGATTCCCTCACCTTGTATCTGCCGATATAGATTCCGGGGCCGCCATTCTGATCTTTGGCATCTGTCTCCAACATGGGGATGCCCGATTCCACCCCCTCGATGTCGAAGTAGGCTTTGTATCCAGGGCTCCCCTTGAACTTCACTTCCAGAATGTCGTCTTTACCCAGCCACAGATCCTGTCGCGGCTCGACCGACTGAGCATCAATGACTGCCGGTTCGTGAGTCAGGGGTTTGGGCGGTTCCGGACGGAGGAAGACAAAGTCTTTCACAAGTGAATCTCCGTTCACCCCTTGCGCTACTACGTGCAGCGGATTGACTCCCACCGACAGGCTGAGGAGCGACACGAATGCTCCGCTGGGATAGACTTTCACTTCTTTCCCGTTGATGAACACCTTCGCCGAGGGAGTTGCGCATGCGGCGACTTGAGCACGTGGAGAATTACTTCGAATAGTGTCTCGACCCGGGGACACAAATCGTAAATACAATGAATCGCTTTGGGTGTTCTGTGTTTGGAAATCACGGGCTGAGAGTCCAGCAAGAGGAATGAGAAACGCCAGGGTAACGAGTAATACGCGAGCCAAGATGACCTCCCTTCTGTTAAGACGAAATGGTAACCGTTCAATGAACCAAGATTTGGCTAAAGATTCAAGGCTTCCATCAGGCAAGATAAAAGCCGATAAGGGATCTCACCGGCTTCTCAACGGAGTGGTGCCAACTAAGACAAATGAGCGTCATCCTGAACGTAGTCCTGAGCGAGCCTCGAATTTGGGCGAGTCGAAGGACGAAGTGAAGGATCTGGTTCAGATTGGCTTACGTGCACTCGTTGATCCGGAGAATAGATCCTTCCGTCGCATGCGCGGTCGAGACACTGCCAAAACGCTCCGTCAGGATGACGTGCCTTTTTGTGGTCAGGCAAGTTTTGGTCACCCTGAGCAGGTCGAACGATCGAATGATTCCCTCACGAAGGCTTGCCGCGATACTGTCGTCGCACTTTGGCCGCGGCCCTTTTGACTTTGCGTTTCAGCACCTGCTTCTTCGCAAGTCCTTTGGGATTCACCTGGTAGAATGTCTTTGCAGGCAGACTGTAGATCTTTATGAAACCTTCGCTCGCCTTGTGATCGAACGTGTCTTCAACGGTGTACGTCGCAAGCTTCGTGTCGTACAACGAGTTTGGCGACATCCGTCCAGCGATGTCAACATTGCCTTTGTAGAGCTTGAGCTTTACAATGCCGTTGACGGTCTTCTGCGTCTCGTTGACGAAAGCGTCAAGGGCGGGTCGAAGAGGGGTGAACCACAGGCCGTTGTAGATCATCGTTGCATAGTCCTGTGCAATCTTCGATTTGTAGTGTGCCACTTCCTTGTCAAGCGTGAGCCGCTCCAGTTCCAGGTGCGCAAAGTGCAGCACGACGGCCGCTGGTGCTTCATATACTTCTCGCGACTTGATGCCCACCAGGCGGTTTTCAATCAGGTCGATGCGGCCGACACCGTTCGCACCGGCGATCTGATTGAGCCTGTCAATGATGTTGAATCCCGACCTCTTCTTCCCGTCCAGAGCAACCGGAACCCCCTGGTTGAACTCAATCGTCACAGCGGTCGGTTTGTCCGGGGCATCCTGAGGAGAAACGGTGCACTGAAAGGCATCGGCGGGAGGTTCCACCATTGGATCCTCCAGAATGCCGCATTCGATCGCAGTTCCCCAGACATTTTCATCGATAGAGTAAGGGTTCTTTTTGGTGGCGGAAACCGGGATATTGTGCTTTTCGCAATAGGCAATTTCTTCCTCACGGGATTTGAACTCCCAATCCCGCAGCGGCGCAAGAACCTTCAGATCCGGGGCAAGCGCTGCAATCGCGGCTTCAAAGCGCACCTGGTCATTCCCTTTACCCGTGCATCCGTGCGCAACTGCCGTACACCGCTCGCGTTTCGCGATCTCTACCAATGATTTAGCCAACAAGGGACGACCCAACGAGGTTGCCATCGGATAGGTGTGCTCGTACAGAGCTCCGGCTTTGAGCGCAGGAAAGATGTACTCCTCGACGTACTCATCCCGCAGATCCTGAATGTAGACTTTCTTTGCTCCGGTCTTGTAGGCTTTGTCCGGAACGCCCGTGAGCTCTTTCTTCTGCCCCAGGTTGCCCGTCACCGTGATGACGTCGGCATCGTACTTCTCCTGAAGCCATTTAACGATCACCGATGTGTCAAGGCCTCCGGAATACGCTACAGCAATTCTTTGCTTCTTCATGTGCTTGTCCTTCGTAAGACGTGGTGGGGTGTAACCACTATTCTCCATGAGTACTGCTTCTGACGGAGCTTGAGTGCTTTCTTTTTTGAAACTGCAAAGATTTCGTCCCCACGGAAATTCCTCGGGGAACCTCAACGAAAGAACACGACCCGTTTCTCAAACAATCAGCATTTTCTTTGTGCCTTTGGGTCTTTGTGGCATATTCGCGGTTTTCGTTCTGCGTTCTATGCAACATCCATCTTCTTATCTGTCATGAGATTGTTAATCAGCTTGAGCGTATCGCCGATCTTCGCAACTGATGCCGGGGTCACGAAGATGGTATTATCTCCGGCAAGCGTTCCCAGGACGGCCGGGTGATGAATGCTGTCGATGATCTCTGCAACGCCCTGGGCCCGCCCCGGGAGCGTCTTGATGACAATCATGGTTTCGTTTGAATCAATACGCTCGATCTCGTACCCGATCAGAGGTACGAGCCGCCGTTCTTCGCTCTCGATATCGAGCACGTAGCGGACGCGGTTCGCGCTGTGAACCCGCGCGATGCCGAGCTCCTTCATATCGCGCGACAAGGTTGCCTGTGCCACCGTGCACCCGGTCTTCTCCAAAGCCTGACACAGCTCCTCCTGATTTGAAATAACCTGTTGCGTAATGATCTGCTTGATTGCAAAATGTCTGTGTTGTTTGTTCATGCGTCCTCGCGATCGATGTCTGACATCACTGAGTGTTGTTATGAGGGACTACCGGTATTGCCCTGCTCCTCGTGCACCATTTGCGTACCGATTCCCTCGTCGGTGAAAATCTCGAGGAGCAATGAGTGCTTGATGCGACCATCGATGATGTGCACCTTGTTCACACCGGCAGCCAGCGTGTCGAATGCCGATGTGACCTTCGGGATCATACCACCGAAGATCGCCCCTTCGCCGATAAACTTGTTCGCTTCCGATTTCGTCAATGTGGAGACCAATTTCTTGTCCACAAGGATCCCCTCCGTATCGCTCAGATAGACCAGCTTCTCCGCTTTCAGAGCGCTCGCAACTGCACCGGCTGCAAGATCGGCATTGATGTTGTAGAGCTGTCCGTTCTCGCCAACACCGACCGGCGCTATCACCGGCATCATGCCGTTCTGAAGCAGCAGGCTGAGGAAAGGAACGTTGACGGATGTAATCTCTCCCACGAGTCCCAGGTCGGTTCCATTCGCGATGAGTTTCCTCGCCTTCAACAGCATGTTGTCTACACCGCAAAGACCAACCGCGTTGCCGCCGTTCGTATTGATGAGATTCACAATCTCCTTGTTGACCAGGCCGGCGAGCACCATCAGCACGACCTCGATCATCTTCTCGTCCGTGAACCTCTGTCCGTCAATGAATGTGGTATCGACACCAAGCGCACTCGCCGTTTCGGTAATTTCCTTTCCCCCGCCATGCACGATGATGATATTGACCCCGATCTTGCGGAGGATCGTGACATCCTTAGCAAATGTCTGCTTCAGCTTCTCGTCCGTCATCACTGCACCGCCATACTTGATCACAAACGTCTTTCCCTCGTACGTTTGGATCCACGGCAGCGCTTCAATCAGGACTTCCTCTTTTTTTGTCGGGTCGATCATGATCGGTAGCTCGCATTGATGTGGACATAGTCCTTGGTCAAATCGCACGTCCAGAACCTCGCAAACTGGCTCCCCTGGTTCAGGTCAACGACAATGACAACCGAATTTTTCAGCAGCAGCTGTTTGGCCTTCTCCTCGTCCAGCACGATTTCGTAGTTCTTCTTTAGAATAGGGAGATCGCCAAATGAGATCTCGACGTTGTCCGGGTTGAAGTCGATGCCCGAATACCCGACTGCAGCCAGGATTCGTCCCCAGTTTGCGTCAGCGCCGTGGATTGCTGTCTTGACAAGGTTTGAATTCGCAACGGCGCGGGCTGCCTGAGCAGCCTCTTCTTCCGATTTTGAACCCTTCACCATAATCTCGATCAGTTTCGTTGCGCCTTCACCATCCTTCGCGATCATCTTTGCCAGCTTGATCAGGACATATTCAAGCGCAGCCTCGAAAAGCTGGAATTCCTCTGAATGTTCAGTCAGCGGCGCGTTCCCGGCCAGACCGTTTGCCATGACGAGCACCATATCGTTCGTGCTCATATCCCCATCCACCGTAATGCGATTGAAGGAGCGATTGTTCGCGGCCCGCAGCGCTTTGGCCAACAAATCTCCCGAAATCGCGACATCGGTCGTGATGAATGCGAGCATGGTGGCCATGTTCGGGGCAATCATGCCAGATCCTTTTGCCACGCCTCCGATTGTTACGATCTTTTTTCCAAGCGTGAAGTGGACGGCGGCTTCCTTCGGAAAGGTGTCTGTCGTCATAATGGCCTCGGCAGCATCCCCATTACCGCTCGTGCTCAACTTGGCTGCCAGTTGAGCGATAGCCGGCACGACCTTGTCCATCGGCATATACTGGCCGATGACACCGGTCGAGGAAACCAAAATCTGCTCTTCCGGTAGGTTCAACGCCTGGGCCGTGGTCTTGACCATCTCCCACGTGTCATTCAGACCACGTTCCCCCGTGCAGGCGTTCGCATTGCCGCTGTTGACGACAACCGCCGAACATACCGGCGAGCGCTTGAGCTGGATCTTGTCCACCAGCACACAGGCCGCCTGTGTTTTGTTCAGTGTAAACACTCCGGCCGATGTCGCAGGCACTTCGGACACGATCATCGCGATGTCCTTCTTAACCTTCCGTATGCCACAATACATCCCGGCCGCACGAAATCCCTTGGGAGCGGTTACACCCCCTTGGCAATCATCCATTGAAATTGTTATCACGAGAGAAGTCCCTCCATCTCATTGAACCCGAACATGATGTTCATATTCTGAACCGCCTGTCCGGCGGCTCCCTTGATAAGATTGTCGATTACTGATAGTAGAATAAGTTGATTGTTATCGGCATAGACACGAAACCCGATATCCATGAAGTTCGTGTAGTTGACGTTCTTGATTTCCGGTATCGCCGTGTCGGAGATCCGTATGAACGGCTCGCTTCCATAGTACTTTCGAAACACAGCAAGAACTTCACCGGGCGTGACTTCCTTTGCAAGCGGAGCAAAGATGCTGGTGTAGATGCCGCGAGTAATAGGAAGCAGGTGAGGTACGAACGTGAGAGACACCGTGGTGCCGCTGATTGCCTCGAGTGCAGTCTTGATTTCAGGAGTGTGCTGGTGAACTCCCACTTTATATGCTTTCACCGATTCATTGACTTCCGTAAACGAAAGATCGACACTTGCGCTGCGCCCGGCTCCGGAAACTCCCGACAATGAGCTGATGGTAATCCCGTGGGATTGAACGATTCCTTCCTTCAGAACCGGCGCCAGCGGCAGGATCGCGCTTGTCGCATAGCATCCTGGATTGGCGACCAGAGATGCCGATGTGATCTGTTGACGGTTCCATTCC
>Ga0315287_10006808_pt1 | contig 11410 bp, 12 predicted proteins | sample YL17G11_0_MG_FD_205037 | JGI IMG/M metagenome (GOLD analysis project Ga0315287, IMG submission 205037) | Sediment microbial communities from Yellowstone Lake, YNP, Wyoming, USA - YL17G11_0 | ecosystem: Environmental > Aquatic > Freshwater > Lake > Sediment | place: USA: Wyoming | collected...
GTTTGGGGGGGATTTTTTTTTTACCCCCCCCCCCCCCCCCCGAAAGCCAACGCTCTCTTCGCCTCGAGTGACCCAGACCTCAACGGCCCTCTCCAAACTCCACCATGGCGCCGTACGCGCTTCCGCTGGTGCCCAAAACAGACATTTCGGGCCCACCGTCCCGCACTCGCCTGGACGCGACCGCGACCAAGCCCGGCGTGTCCCCCCTGGACATTGAAGGCCCGCTCCATACACGCGATGGCGGCGGCGGCGGCGGCGGCGGCCCGCCCGATGCGTCCCTCGACAAAAAAATCGACCGCCACCTGCTGCCGTGCTTGTGCGCCATCAGCATCGCCAACTATTTGGGTGAGCGCAAGAGGGTGGCGTGGATGTGGTGATGTACGTGAGAGAGACCCAAAAACGGTGAGCAATTGGGGGGAGACTTGCCGATTCCCCCCCGCCCCCCCTCCCCGTCACCTCACAGACCGCACCAACCTAGCGTTTGCCGCGGCCGGCCTCAAGCGCGACGTCGGCATCACCATCGCCCAGTACGGCCTGGGATCGTCCCTGCTGTTTGTCACCTACTGCGGCGCCCAGCTGCTGGTGTCGCTCATGGGCGCCCGGTTCGGCGCGGTGCGCGTGCTTTCGGTGGCCTGCATTGTGTGGGGCATCACCGCCGCGTCCATGGCCGCGGTATCGTCGCCCTGGTCATTTTACGCGGCCCGCTTGGCGCTGGGACTGGCGGAAGCGCCCACGTACCCGCTGATCGCCACCTACTTGCGCACTTTCCACGCGCGCGACACCGCCGTCGGTGCCGCCTATTCCTATGTGCACGCCGCCACCCTGGTCGCGTCAGTCATTGGCGGGCCTATAGCCGCCGCCGTGCTGTCCATGGACGGCCTGGCGGGGCTGGCCGGCTGGCGCTGGCTGTTCATCGTCGAAGGCATCCTGCCCATTGCAGTCGGCATCTGGGTGGCTTTCCTGCCCCACACGCCCGCGTGCGCCAAGTTTCTGACGCCAGAGGAACGCTGTCGGCTCGAGGCCGACGTGACCGCCGCCCGTGGCGACGGCGCGACGCGCGCCGCCGCGGCCGACGCGGCGTCTCTGTGGGACGCCCTCAAGCACACGCTGACAAACTGGCGCATCATGGTGGCTGGAACGATCGAGGGCGTGTTTGGTGGCGGCAAGTGGGCCGCCCAATTCTTCACGCCGCTCATCATCGAACAAATCCTGACCGGCGAAAAAATCGCCGCCGGCGGCCCCGTCGTCAGCCACGGCCGCCGCCTGCTGGCCGAGAAGAGGTCGGCGCGCTACGTCATCCTGTCGGCCCTGCTGTCCGCCATCCCGTTCTTCATGGCGGCCGCCACGTCCGTCCTAAACGGGTGGGCGGCCAATAAGACGCGCGCCGCGCGCGGGTGGGGCCGCAAATGGTTCATTGTGTGGCCGGGTCTGGTCTGCGCGGCCGGCCTGTTTGTCGTGGGCCCCGTCCTGGACGCCCCGTCGTCCAACGCCACCCGCGCCATCGCTTTTCTTGCCGTCATCGCCGCGCTGCAGGGTTTCGCCGGTTGGGGCGTCATCATGTCGCTGCCGTCGTCGCTGGCGGGTGGCACCGCCGCGCACGGCGCCATGGCGTACGCCATGTTCATCGCGCTGGGCACTCTGGGCGGCGTGTGGGGGCCCGCCTTGATGGGGGCGCTCACCGCGAAAGCGGGCAGCTACACGCTGGGCGGTGCCGTGCTGGGCGGGGTTGCGCTGGCCATGGCGGCTCTGTGGGCTGTGACGTTCGGGTGCATCGTGCCGGGGGGCAAGTGATTTCGAAAAACACGAGCGCGAAAGCGGAATGAGTGAATGAATGAGTACGACGGGTCGTAGCGGTCAAAGCAGAGGGTAGCGGGTGCCCCAACCCTAAGCAACTCCTCTACTTTGACCGCTGCGTGACCGCGCTCGCGCCCGGGCTAGCGGTGGGCGTGGACGAGCGCGCGTCGCGCTCGTCGCTTGAAGCACCTTCGGCTCGCCCCGCCCGCGGTGACGGGTTGCAACCGGGTGAGGTGACCGAGTCTCTCTATCTTGGTGCGACAGGCGTGCGGCGCGCGGAAAAAAACGAGGGAGAACGAAACCGGGGCGCCAACGAGTCCCTCACCGGGGCGCGCGCCGCCACCCTCCCCCTACCCGCCGTTGGGCGCCCCGACCGCCCCTTTTTTGTGGGGCAGCAGCGATAGCGCGAGCGCGCCCGGGCACTTGACGGGGAAGGCGCCGAGGATTTCGTCGGCGGTCCGTTTCGCGTCGGGGTCGGCCTCGTCGGCCGCCGACTCGTCCGCTTTCCACGCCCTCAACGTTTTCATCAGCGCGCCGTCGCACTTGCACTCGGCGCCCGCGCGGGAGGCCGACCCCTTGGCGGTGACCGCCCACGCGGCGCCGTAGCAGGAGTCGTGCTGGTGGCAGGCCTGAGGGAGTTAGGGTTGGTTTAGGGTTGGGAGGCGAGGGGTGTGAGTGAGCCCCGGTCTGGCGTCGGGCAACCGCCGGCGGTTGCCCGACGGTTGCCCCGCCACCTGCCGTAGACGGCCTCCCAACATTGACCGCCGCGGTTACCACACGTGGCGCGGCGCTCGCAGCGCCCGCATGCCGCCAAACCGGCGCGCGCCGCGCGCCATCCCTCCTCCCCGCCCCCACCTCGTCCACCGTGTCGATGCCGGGCCGGTCCCATTTGTCCGTCCAGCCCGGGCCGCAGTAGCTGGAGGAAAGGTGGAGGAGATGAGGCGCTGGCGCGCCCGCTGGCGGCCCCCAAACGCCCACGCGCGCCATGTGCCCGCGCCCCGCCCCCTCCCCCCCCTTCGACGCACCGTCCGTACACCGCGAACGACCCTTTTTTGTCAGAAAGGGATGCTGGGTCGACGCGCGGGTCGGACAGGACCTTTTGGGTGCGCGTCTGGTGCGGCGGGCCGCGGCCGTCGTCGCCCGGCTCGGCCCACTGCCCGCCATCCACGGTGGCCTGCTCTTCGCCTTCCTCTTCTTCGTCGTCGGCCTCCCACTCGGGGGCGGGGGGGGAGGCGGTCGAGAAGAGGAAGCGCTCGCCGAGCGAGCCGGCCGCCGCGAGCGCGCCGACCGACTGCGGCCTGGGCGCGGGCGCGGGGTCGGCCGACGCCGGCGCGGAGGGCGGCGACGGGCCGCGCCGGGCCGACGCGGCGGCCGCGAGGAGGAGCAGGGCCGCGAGGGCGGCGGCGCGCATAGCGAGGGAGTGAGAGAAGAGAAGAGAGGCGGCGCGCTGCGGCACACAACCCGCCGCCGCGCCTCCCCCTCCGCGGCCCCCGCGCACAATGACGTCGCCCACCGAGCCCGCGGCCGAGGCCCCGGTCAAGGCCGAGGGCGGCGAGGCCGCGCCCGCGGCGCCCGCGACCGAGTCGCCCGCGCCGCCGGCCGAGCCTGCGCCGGCGCCGGCGCCCGCCCCCAAGGCCGAGCCGGCCGCGGACGACGCGGGCGAGGGCGGCGCAGCCGACGGCGCCAGCGCGGGGCCGGCCGACGCCGAGCTCGCGGCCGCCCTTGCGGCCCTCCTCGAGACCGCCGACATGCATACGACGACCGGTGCGCGTGGCATGGTGTGGAGCGGGGGCGGGAGGGCGCCCGCGCCCGCCCGCGCCCGCCCGCGGCAGCGCCGCGGAGCCGACGCCGCCCCATCCCCCCCCCCCCAGAGCGCCAGCTGCGCGCCGCGCTCGAGGCCAAGTTTGGGGTCGACCTCAAGGACCGCAAGGCCCTGATCCGGCGCCAGGTGGGGGGAGGGGTGGAGGGCGGCGGCGGGGCGCGGCGCCCGCGCTGGCCGCGCCGCGCTCGACCCTCGCCCCTCCTCCCTGCCAGGTCACCGCCTACATCGACGCCCACCCGCCGCCCGCCGACGACGAGGACGCCAAATCGGAGGATTCGGCGTCGGAGGCGGAGTCGGAAGAAGAAGAGGCGCCGACGCCCAAACCCAAGAAGCGCAAAACGGCCGCCGCCGGCGGCGGCGGCGGCGGCTTTGCGGCGCTGAGGAATCTATCGCCCGCCATGGCGGCGTTCATGGGGGCGCCCCGCGCGTCGCGCACCGGGATCGTCAAGGCAGTGTGGGCGTACATCCGGGAGCACGAGCTGCAGGACCCGTCCGACCGCCGCAAGATCATGGTCAGTGGGGAGGGGGGGTGTGGATGGGACGCGCGTTGGTTGGGCGACCGTGGGGTGCGTTTCGCGGCGCGAAACGGCGCCCGTCGACCCCTCCCTTTCTCCCTCCTCCCCTCCTCAGGTCAAGGAGCAGCTGGCCACCATCTTCACGGCGCCCATCACCATGTTCTCCATGAACAAGCAGATCGGCAAGCACCTGCTCGCGGACGACGAGTGACAGAGAAAAAGAAAGGAGGGGGTGGGGGTGGGGGCGGGGCGGGGGCAAAGCCGGTGCCCTCTCTCGCCCGGGGATGCAAGCGCGCACACTGCCCGGGGCTGGGTGGTGGGGCGCGATGGGTGCGTGCGCGGGGTGGGGGCGGGCGGAGAGCGGGACGAGCGAGGGGCGGCCTCCCCTCTCGACGGCCAGCTCGGAGCGCGGTGCGCGGCATTTGCTCCCCACACCTCCCCCGCGGGCCTCCCGCGGCCGCCCCTGCGCCGCCAGCTCGCGTCCTCATCCACTTCGTCCCAATGCGGGCGGGCGCGTCCGTCGCGCGCCCCGGCTCGGCCGCGCCACCGCGCCGTCGGCCGACCATTCCGCCCCGCGGCCCCGACCGCGCCGCCGCCTACACGCCCGACCGCGCCGCCGTGCGCGGCGCCGGCTACGGGTTCGCGCCGCGGCCGCCGTCGCGCGCGCGGCCGGCGAGGCCGCCCGCGCGCGAGCGGCCGGCGCCGCCGCGCGAGACGCTGCCGCCGGGCGAAGCCTGGCTGGCGCGCAGCGACGTCGTGGACAAGCAGGTGTGTAGAGAGGGTGGTGGTGGGCCGCATTGGGCGCTGGGCGGCAGGCGCCGACCACGCCCCAATCTCTCCCCTTCTCTCTCCCTCTTTCCAGGTCATCGCGCGCACCTCCGGCCGCTGCCTCGGCGTCGTCGACCACATGTACATCGACCCGCGCACGCTGCGCGTGGCGTCGGTCGACCTGCGCCCGAAAGGGCTCGCCGCGGCAGCCGGCCTCGACCTCGACGGCGCGCGGTCATCCGGCCGCGCCCGCAACCTCCCCCTCGCCACCCTCTGCCAAGTCGGCGACGTCGTCCTCGTGCACGACGAGCGCGCGCTCGGCTTTGCGCCCCTGGACGAGACGGCGGGGTGCGCGCGGCTGACCGGGGTCGACGTCGTGTCGTCCTCGGGCCTCCCCCTCGGCCGCGTGCGCGGCTACGCGTTCGACCCCGACACCGGCGACCTGCTGGCCCTGCGCTACGACGCGCTGGGCGCGCCGCGCGTGCCGGAGGGGGCGATGACGGTGTGGGAGGTGGCGGCCGCGGACGTCGCGCGCGTCACCCGCGCGGCGGTCACCCTGCGCCCCGGCGCCGACCTCGACGCCGTCAAAGTGTCGGACGGCCTGCTGGGGCTGGCGCTGGCCGCGCTCGGCTCCCTGGCCGACGGGGGCGACGCGCTCGCGGGCGTCGACGACGCCGAGTTTGAGGCGTGGCGCGAGGTGCACGGCGCGGTCTTCGCCCGCTACTATGGCCTGGCCTCTGTGCCCGCGTCGCGCGGCGAGCTGGACGCGGCCATGGCCGCGCTGGCGGGCGGGGGTGAGCCGGCGCCGGTGCGCGCGCGCCGCGCTCCCACCCCTGCCCCGCGCGCCGCGCTGCCGCCGGCCAGCGGGCGGGGCTATGATGATGTGTTCCAGGCCGCCCCCAGGCGCGCCTTCGCGGATGCGCTTGAGCCCGAGCGGCCGCGTGCGCGCGAGCGCGCGGCCGCCGACGCGCGCTCGCGCGCCGCCCCGCCCCCGCGCCGGGCGCGCGCCGCGCCGGCGCCGGCGGCCTGGCCGCCGCCGCCGCCGCCGCAGGACGACGGGTGGTTGACGGAGGCGGAAGGGCGGTGGGGCGGCGGAGGGGAGGCTGCCCCCGCCGCCCCCCGCCAGGGCATCCCCATCGTCGCGCCCCGGCGCCCGCCGCCACCGGCGACGGTGCGCGATGTGGACGGGGGGTACGGCGGGGCGGAGGCGCGGTGGGGCGGTGGAGAGGGGAGCGTGGCGCCGCCCGCCAACCCCGCCCCTGCCCCTGCGCCGGCGCCGGCGTCCGCCGAGACAGACGCCCCGCCCGCCGAGCTCGTGTTCGAGGCGGTGGCCGAGCGGGAGGAGGAGGCCGCGTGAACGAGGGAGCGCGCGCGCCGCGAGCGGCGCCGCGGAAAGGGCCGCGGTTGGGCCGCCGTCCCCCTGTTTTGGGCTCTTGCAAGCATCACATGTGCCGCACTGAATCGGTGGCCGGTCGCGCGGACGGTGGACCGCTCATCGCGCCCTCTGGCGGCGACGTGGGGGACAGCAGAGGCGGGGGCCGCGCTCGCCGGCGCCGCCACACACCTCGCCCGCCCCCCACCCCTCGCCCACCATGGTCCACATCGTCGACAAAATCAAAGCGGCCGTCGCCGCGGAAACCCCGTTCTTCTCGTTCGAGTACTTTCCGCCGCGGACCGAGGAGGTGCGAAATGGGGGCGCGCGCGCGAGCGCCGCGGCGGCGCGCGCCCACTGGCGCCGCTCCCGGCGCTCCCGGTAACGCCGTGGTGGCGTCCGCGCCGGGACCGAGGCGCCCGGGCGGTGCGGGGCCGGCAACTGCCGCGGCGATCCCATCAGCGCGCGCCGCCGCCGACGCCCCTCTCTTTTTCCTCCCCAGGGCGTCGAAAACCTGTACGAGCGCCAAAAGCGCATGGCGTCCCTCGGCCCCGCTTTCTGTGACATCACGTGGGGCGCGGGCGGGTCGACGGCCGACCTCACGCTCGACATCGCGGCGCGCATGCAGAACGACGTCGGCGTCGAGACCATGATGCACCTCACGTGCACCAACATGCCGGTCGCGCAGTTGAACGATGCGCTGGACAAGTGCCTGGCAGCCGGGATCACCAACATCCTCGCGCTGCGGGGCGACCCCCCGAAGGGTCAGGACGAATTCACGACCGTGGAAGGCGGCTTTTCCTGCGCCCTGGACCTCGTCAAACACGTCAAAGCGCGGCACGGGGACGCGTTCGGCATCGGGGTCGCGGGCTACCCCGAGGCGCACCCCGACGCGATCGTCGACGACCCCGTCCAAATGGAGAAGAATTATCGGGCCGACCTCGCGTACCTCAAAGAGAAGATCGACGCCGGGGCCCAGTTTGTGGTGACGCAACTCTTCTACGACGTGAGCGCGTTCACCAAGTTCGTCGCCGACGCGCGCGCGATTGGCATCCAGTGCCCCATCGTGCCCGGCATCATGCCCATCATGACCGCGGGCGGCTTCCAGCGCATGACCTCATTTTGCAAGACGCGCGTGCCGGCCGAGGTGGCGGCCGCGGTGGAAGCCGTGAAGGGCGACGACGACAAAGTGAAGGCGTACGGCGTGGAACTCGGCACCGCCATGTGCCGCCAGCTGCTGGCCGCCGGCGTGCCGGGCATCCACATGTACACGCTCAACCTGGAGCGGACGGCGGTGGCGATTCTGGACACCCTGGGGCTGCTGGGGGCGGGGGCGGCGGTGGAGGAGCCGGAGCTCGCGGTCGCGTGAGGAAGGGAGGGGGTGGCGGGTGGGGTGGTGGGCGGGGTGGTGGGCGCCTCGGGGACCATGTGCCTGCTCTTCTTTGCATCACGCGCGCGGCGCGCGCTCGCCGGGGCGCAGAGGCTTGGGCGGAGCGCGCGCGGGCGCCGCCGGTGCGCTTCTCCCCCCTAGCGCCGCGCTCAACGCCCGCCCCGCCGCCCGCACTTCGGGCGGCCCCGCGGCGTTGAGGCTGGCGGCGACGGCGGCCAGGCGGTCGCGGAGGCCGTCGCCGCCAGCGGCGACGGGGCAGCGCGCGACGGCCGCCGCGAGGTGCCGCCCCAGCGACGCCGCGGCCGCGGGCGACCGCGCGTCGGTCGCCAGCGCGGTCAGGGTGGCCACGGTGCGGGGATGGGGCGGCGCGGCACTCACAAGCGCCCCAAGCGCGGCGTCGGCGTCGGCCGCCAGGCGCGCCGGCCCGCCCGCGACGCGCGCCAGCAGCGCCCCCGCCGCCGCCGCCACCAGCCTGCCACAGTCGGCCCCGCCCGCGGGCGCGGCGGACAGGGCGGCCAGGGAGGCGCCCGCGACGGCGGAGCGCAGCGAGGGCAGCGCGCGCGCGGCGGCCTCGGCGAGCGCGGTCGCGGTTGTTGGCGGGGTGCGGCCGGCGCGCAGCAGCACGGCCGCGCCCTCCAGGGCGGCGGCTTGGGCTTTCCAGTCGCAGGTGGTCAGGGTGGAGGACTCCGCGGCGGCGAGCGTGGCCAGGACGGTGGCGGCGGTGGTCGCGGCGGCGGTCGCCGGGGGCGCCGCGCGCGGCGACCCCGCCGCCGACGCCGCCGAGATCCCCGTGCGCCGCACAAACTGGCGGTCCTTGAGGTGGGCCAGGGCGGACGCGGCGCGCGGCGAGCGAGCGGACGCGGCGGCCATTTTGGGAGGAGTGAGGGAGGGGTGCGCGCCCGAGGCGGCTCGCGTTGCACCCCCTACCACCCCCAAATCAATCGCCCCACGCCACCACCAGCCACCCACCCACCCCAATCTTCACCCCGCCGCGCGTGGCGGCGGCAGGGCGGTCAGGCGGCGCGGCAGGGCCATCCCCACCGACACGATCAACTCGATCCCTTCCCGCACCCCCATCTCCGTGCGCACCACGTCGGCCGCGGGCACCAGAAACACGTCCCCGACGTAGACGTGGTTGGTGGGGACAAAGACGGAGACCAGGTCGAGGGTGGTGGTGGACGGAGCAGGGGTGGTGGCGGACGGGGCGCTGGGCGCCGCACCACCGCCACCGACCCCCGTCAGCGTCGTGGTCCCCGTCACGAACCCCACCATGTAGCTGCCCAGGCGCGGGTGCTTGACAAGGACGCACTCCCGGAACGAGCCCGCCGCGCCGCCCTCGGCGGGGCGCAGCGCGGCCGACACCTGCTTGGCGGCGCCGTAAATGTGGCGGGCGAGGGGCAGCTTGCGGATGACCCATTCGCCGACGCCCAGGGCGAAGGTGCCGACCCAGGAGGACGCGAGGAGGCCCACACTGAAGATGGCGGCCATCGAGGTGGCAAAGCCGAGGCCCCAGGGGGAGAAGCCGAGGACCTGAGAGGAAGGAAGGGGGTGTGTGAGGGGTTGTGGAGGTCCCGGGAGCGGCCGGCAGGGCCCGGACAATACCAAAAAAGAAAGAAAAAGGAAGAAACGAATCGCTCACCGATTCGTAGAGCGGGCTGAAGAAGCGTTCAAAGAAGTTGATCACCCACAGCGTCGAGTACGCGGTGACCGCGATGGGGAACAGGACGGCACTGAGGAGAGAGGGGAGAAAAGGGGGGGTCGATCCCATCGTTGCGGGCGCCCCAATCCGCGCGCCCGCGCCAGTCACGCCGATGGGATGGATGGCGGATCTTTCCCAAACCCCCTTCTCCTCCTCACCAGCCATAGAGGAACTGGCGCGACACCCAGGATTTCAACACCGCCGCCATCGCCTCTTTTGGCGTGGGGCGCACGCCCGACCGGCGGGGCGTCAGGGGCGGGTAGTGGGAGGGGAGCAGGTCGGCGCCGTCGCCCGACGGCGCGCGCGCGGTCGGCATCGCCGCTGGCGGGCGGCCGCGCCGGGGCGCGGGCGGCGGCCCGGGGGAGCGGGCGATGGTCTGCGTCGGCGGTGCCCACGCGGGGCGCGGAGAAAGGGGTGGGGGGCGGTGTGTGGGCTGCTCGGGCGTCGAGTCGGTTCGGTTCCACGGGATCCCCCAAAGCAACGCCCACGGTCGCGCCAGCCCACCAAATCACATGCTCAGTGCGTTCCGCCGTCGGAGGGGCGGCGCCCACCGACCGGCGGCGGCGTGCTCTTCTAGCCCGCCGCGGCGGCAACCGCGCCGCCGCTTCCCGAAGCAACCACGGCCAGCTCGCGCAGCGCGCTCGCGGGGAGCAGGGCGTCCAGGAACGAGGAATCGGAGACGGCGACGTCGACCGCGTCGCCCACCGCAACCGGCACCCCCAAAAACTCGACGCACCCCGCCGCGCTGCCCGACCCCCCTTGCGGCACGCCGCCGCCCAGCGCGTGCAGCCGGCCGTTGATGTACACCGCCACTGACGCGTCCGGCAGCGCCTCGGGCGGCAGGCAGACGCGGGCGTCGACGGCGGGCGGGGCGAAAGAGGCGTCGACCGCCCACCGGAAGGCCGCCACGCCCGACGGGGTCGCGACCGACCGCGCGAGCCGCACAGGGGGGCGCACGGTGCCGCCGGCGGCAGGCAGCGCGGTTGCGATGCCGGCTCGGGGGGCGGGCGCGACGACGCACTTGAGGCGGGCGGCGGAAGAGGAGAAAGAGGTGGGCGCGCCGCGCGCGCCGCCGCTGCTCCCCTCCTTTCCGCCCACCGCCGCCCGCACGTAAAACCGCTGCAGCCCGCCCTCTGGCCGGCGGCCGGGCATAGTGTCGATGACGGTCAGGACGATGGAGGGGCGGGCGGCTGAGAACACGGCCGACGGCGGGGCGAGCCGCACCGCGGCGCGCGGGTCGGCCGCGGCGTCGGCGCCGGGCAGCGCCTCGACCTCGAACGTGGCCCTGACCTCTTCCTCCCCTGCCAGTAGCGGCCGCGCCAGGAACACGGTGACGGTGGCGGACGGCGCGGCGGCTTCAATGAGGAGCGCCGCCGGCGAAAACCCCAGCACCGGCCCCGGCCCGCCCGCAAGCCGCCCGCCGGCGCCGTCGGCCGGCAAGAACGCGCCCAGGCCGGCGCGCCGCGCGGCGGCCAGGGTGCCCACGTAGTCGGCGCCGCGGGCGGCGGGCGCGCACGACGCGTCGCCGCCGGTCAGCGTGCCCACCACTCGCAGCGTCGCGGCGTCGACCGCGGGGCCTCCTGACGCGCCCCGATCGGTCGCGCCGGAGCCGTAGGTGACGCGCCAGTGGGTGGCGTTGGTGGGGGGCAGGGAGCCGGCAACGGGCCACGCGGGCGGCGGAAGGAACGCGGCGCTCGCGCCCGACCCCGGGCCCGCCGCGAGCGCCACGCGCGCGGCGCCGCCCCCGGCCGGGCACCCCACCACCGCCAATGACGGCGGCGGCGCGTCGGGAAAGGCGTAGGGGGCGTCGGTCGCGTTGAAGGAGGAGGGGACGCCGCCGGGCAGCGCGAGGAGCGCGGTGTCGGCCGCGGCGTCGAAAAACCTGAGCGCCGCGCCCGTCACCGTCTTGGGCGACGGGATGGGCCGCTGGGCAGCGCCGCAGGGGGCGACGGGGTCAAAGTGGAAGACCCACTCGTCGGCGCGCGGCACGCCGGTCGCAGACGCGACGCAGTGGTCGGCCGTCAGAACGGCCGGCGCCCCTCCCGCGTCC
>Ga0315287_10006809_pt1 | contig 11410 bp, 12 predicted proteins | sample YL17G11_0_MG_FD_205037 | JGI IMG/M metagenome (GOLD analysis project Ga0315287, IMG submission 205037) | Sediment microbial communities from Yellowstone Lake, YNP, Wyoming, USA - YL17G11_0 | ecosystem: Environmental > Aquatic > Freshwater > Lake > Sediment | place: USA: Wyoming | collected...
ATCAGTTTCCTCGACCGCGCTGGCGGTCGACAAATGCGTCCAGGGCGTCGACGGGGATGCGGCGGAGGTGGCCGATCTGAATGGACTCGATCTCACCATTGCCGATGAGCTGGTAGGCGGTGCTGCGTCCGATGCCGAGTCGGTGGGCGGCTTCCTCGACAGTCAGTAGTAGGCAGGCTGGGCTGTTGGTCCGGGTGGAGCCGGTGAGACTGGACATGAATGATCCTCCTCTAGCGGGTGGGGCTATCTGCTGAGTCCAGGTCCATCGGGGACCTGGGACGGGGCGCTTGTCGACCGGCGGGGCTGGTTCTGTGGATAACCCCGTCCGGGTTGGGTCGGTTGTGGACGATGCTGGGCGGGGAGGGACTCGGTGGCTGAGGGTTCGGCGCTGCTGGTGGCCAGGATCTGTTCGAGGAGCTCCCGGCTGGTAGGAGCTGTCCCGGCCCGCGTTGCCTGTCGATGCGCCTCGTCAGCGGAGTCGCCGGCGCCGTCGAGGGGGGTGTAGGCGTGGTTGGCGGTACGGCCGCGGGTGAGGGTGACGTAGAGGTGTTCGCGGGTCATGCCGGGTCCGGTGATGACGTGGGTGGTGTCCACGGTGCGGGACTGGACCCGTTGGGCGGTGATGGCGTAGCCGAGGTCGACGTGCTCGGCGACGTAGTCGGCGGGTAGGCGAACGATCGGCGCGGAGCCCGCCAGCTCTGACTGCTTCTCTGCCTTGGGGTCGGCGCGGGTGAGGAGCTGGGCGGTCAGGGCCCCGTCGGGATGAAGCGCGGTGATGGTCCAGGTGTCGCCGTTGTGGACGTGGTCGTCTCTCCCGACGGGGATGCCGCGGTGGTTGCTTCGGGTGATGATCCGGTCGCCGATGCCGGCGGTGGTGCCCTCGACCAGGTTCACGCCAGCGGGGCTGACGTGGCCGGCGGTGATTGCCTCGGAGCGGGCGCGGGTGTTGAGGTCGGTCACGGTGGCTTGGTCGACGGCGATGAGCAGGGTGTCCAGTCCGTTGTCCAGGTCGGTGCGCCACGCGGTGTAGGCGGAGTCGAGGACGTCCTCGCGCCAGCCCTGATGCAACCGGTCGTGGGTGTCGTAGGCGTCCAGGGTGGTGGGGTCGCCGTGCCGGAGCCCCCGGGTGGCCTGGGCTTCCCACCGGTTTTGGAATCGCCACAGGCCGGTGAGTTCCGCGGTTTGGGTGCGGCGGGCGAGGAGCCCGAACGCGCCGCTGGCTTGGACGGCGGAGAGCTGGTGGTGGTCCCCGACCAGCAGGACCTTGGCGCCGGCGGTCTGGGCTTGGGTGACGAGGTGGTCCAGGTCGAGGGTGCCGGCGAGGCTGGCCTCGTCGATGATGAGGAGCTGGCCGGGGTTGAGCCGCCAGCGCAGGGCTTCACCGACCAGTTTGCGGTGGGCGCTGGCCAGGTCCCGGTACCGCGGGGTCATCATCGACACCCCGACCAGTCGAGCCTCGGCGTCTGCGATAGCCGCCAGGCGGTGTTGCCCGGCGGGGCCGAGGGACTCGTGCAGCCATTTCGCGGCGGTCTCACACCGCACGCCCAACGCCTGGCTGAGTTGGTGGGCGGCGGTCGCCGACGGCGCCAGGCCGACCACGTCGGTGGTGTCTGGGCTGAGCTCCCAGGCGACCTTGACCGCCCGCAATGTGGAGGTTTTACCCGACCCGGCCGGGCCGACGAGGACATCGACGGCGTGGCCGCTGACCACGACCTGGACCATGGCCGCGCCCTGATCCTCCGCGAGGCGGGTGAGGCCTCGTCGGGCGACCGACTCCGGGATCGCCTCGTGGCTGGTCGCGGCGGCCGAGACCGCGTCGGCGAGCCGCCTGCCCACAGCCGGTGCCCGACCGGTGGTGGCTGCGGCGAGCAGGCGGGTCTCGGCGTCCAGGATCGCCGTCGACGTCCACCGCCGCGACATCCCGGGCCACCGGTCAACCCAAACGTCCGGGTCGTGCAGCGGGACGCAGCCCGCGGTGGCCGCGCTAAGGACCGCGGCGTGCAGGCTGGCGCGGTCGCGGGCGGAGGCCATCGGGAGGTGTTTGGTCAGCCGGGCGATCTCGGCTTCGAGGTTCCAGCCGTTCCACGTCGACCTGCGGTCCCCCACCCCCACCACCGCCAGCGCCGCCAGCTCGGTGACCGAGGCCCGGCCGACGTCATGAGCACAGAGCGGACGGCCGTAGTCCCCGTCCAGGGCGGCGGTGAGCAGGTCTCTGGGTTCCCGCCCCGTCAGCACCCGGGCGCGTTGCGCCCACGAGGTGAGCAGGTCCGCCCAGGCGTGGGGCTGCTTGGCCTGGCGGGTCGCCAACGTCGCGGTCTGCCGCAGCCGGATGGTCTCCACCCGCGACGGGCCACGCTCATGCGAAGCGGTGAACTCCGACACCAGCTCCTCAAGGTGAGCCGTGATCGCCCGAGACCGCGTCGAGAACAGCGCCAGGAGCTGGTCGTCGACACCGTCGACCTCGAAGGCTGCCGTCCGGCGCAGACCGCGGTCGCGCCAGCCGAAGCTCACCGGCAACCTGCGGGTCAGCTCATCAGCCAGCAGCGCGTCGTAGGTCTCCGACAGTGTCACGGCTGCGGCGAATAGCAGCTGGCCGTCGATGGTCCGCCACTCCTGGTCGGGGCCTTGGACGCGGTTGGCGACCACGACATGGGTGTGCAGGTTCGGGTCGCCCGCCCGGGTGTCGGGGTGGTCGAAGGCCGCCGCGACCACCCCACGGGTTGTCACCCGGCTGGCGCCGGCGTGCCCGACCCGGGTCGCGACCACCCGGGCCTCAAGAACCCGCAGGACCTGCGCGACAGCCGCGTGATGCGCCCCGGTGACCTTCGCCCGCGTTTGTTCGTCTCCGAGGGCCCACACGACGCTCACGGACTTGGGTACCGTGAACGTCAAGTCGTATCCAGCGACACCGACCAGGCGACGCGACCCATCGGGACCGACCCGGGTGGCGAAGCTCCGTCCGAGCGCGGTGCCGGTCACCGGGTCGGCGGCGTGGCCGAACACCGCGGTCATCCCAGCCTCCGAAACCACCGTCCCCTCACGCACACCCGCGCCGTCGGCCAAACCAGCCAGTCCGGAGCCCAGCCACCGGCCAGGAGGGTTGCCCGACGCCGCGTAGTACTCCGTCAGCCGAAGCGGGCCGTCGCGGGGGACGTCAGCGCTGGCGGTGTCCCGCAGCAGGTAGCGGAAGCCGTTCCCCGCCGACAGTCGGTGCACCGACATCACCGCCGCCACCGCCTCGCACCCTCACGGGCCCGCCCACATCACGACGGCCCTGTCAGGAAGAGGTGTGCAGAACATGGTCGAACATGCGGGCCAGCGCCGAAACGGACCGTGGCGGTTGGCATCGGACGGAAGCGAACAACCAACTGCTGGTCAAATGAAATGTTTGGGGGCAACTGGACTCGCAAGGGGGTCTACCGTCGCCACCTTGGTGCAAGACGAGTGCCGAACTCTGTGCGTTGACCAGTGACATCTGCGACCACCGCGCATAGGGCACGCGAACGGTCCACCGGTCCGATGTGGTCGGAGTGTCAGGACACGAGGGTGCTGGCATCCGTGAGGTCGCTCAGTCGGGCTTCGCCGATCGGTTCGGCGGCGAGGAGTGGAACGATCGCGACTCGCACGGAGATGTTCTCGACCTCGGTGATCTGTGCGAGCTCGGCGGCGGCGCGCTGTTGCAGGAAGGGTGACTGCGGCCGCGCGGCGGCGACGGAGTTGTTGACGACCCAGGCCCAGGGTGTGATGCCGGCGCGGCGCAGGTCGTCCTGGAGCACTCGTGCCTCGATGACCGGTGTCGGCTCGGGCAGGGTCACAAGGACGACCTTCGTGTGGTCCGGGTCCTGCAGGACCATGAGTGGGGTCCGGTAGTGCATGGTCTCGCCCATCTGGCGTACCACGTCGCGGTGGTAGGAGCCGGCGGCGTCGAGGAGCAGGAGGGTGTGGCCGGTCGGTGCGGTGTCGATAACGACGAACTGCTTGGTGGCTCCGAGGACGAGGCGGGAGAACTGCTGGAAGACGGCGACCTCTTCGGTGCACGGGGAGAGCAGGTCTTCGGCGAGGTTGGCGCGGCCGGCGTCGTCGAGGTTCTTCCCGCGGGTGGCCATGATCCGGTCGCGGTACTCCTGGGTGGCTTGGACCGGGTCGATGCGCGAGACGCTGATGTGGTCGACGGCTCCGTGGAGGGTCTCATCGAGGTGCGCGGCGGGGTCGGTCGTGGCGAGGTGGACGTCGTGACCGCGGTGAGCGAGCGCAATGGCGATGGCGGTCGCGATGGTGGTCTTGCCGACGCCGCCCTTGCCCATGCAGAGCACCACGCCGTGGCCGTCGGCCTCGATCCGGTCCACGAGGCTGGCCAGTGCGTGCCCGCTCAGGTCCACGGCGACGGCAGGCCTTGTTGGTGTCTCGGATGGCGTGTCCGAGGTCAGCAGTGAGCGCAGCGCAGGAAGGCCCATCATGTTCTCGGGTTTGAGCTCGATGACGTCCCGCTGCAGCGCGGCGACCTCGTCGGTCATGCCGGCCAGGGCGGCCGTCTCGCGGTCGCGGACGGCGACGGCGAGTGGTTCGTCACCAGCGGCGTCCGGCAGGACCCCGTTGACGATGAGTTGCGCGGCGTGGATGCCGATCTGGTCGAGATCGCGGAAGGTGCGGTGCACTTCCCCGAGGGCGGAGGCCTGTGCTCGGGTCACGAGGATCAGCCGGGTGCGCGCGGGGTCCTTCAACGCGGACACTGCGGCGGCATACGTCGCGCGCTGCTTGTCCAGGCCGGCGAGCGGTCCGAGGCAGGAGGCGTCGCCCTTGCCCGACTCGAGGAAGTCGGTCCAGGACCCAGGGAGCTGGAGCAGCCGGATGGTGTGCCCGGTGGGTGCGGTGTCGAACAGGACGTGGTCGTACGCCTCGGTGAGGGTGGGGTCGGCGAGCAGGTCGGTGAACTCGTTGAAGGAGGCGACCTCGGTGGTGCACGACCCGGAGAGCTGCTCGGTGATGGAGGCGATCTCCTTGTCGGGCAGCAGTCCGCGGACCGGGCCGATGATGCGCTCGCGGTAGGCGTCCGCGGCGGCTTCGGGGTCGATCTCGAGCGCGGCCAGTCCGGGTACGTCGGGGATCGCGGTGATGGTGTTGCCGATGATCACGCCGAGGACCTGTCCGACGTTGGAGGCCGGGTCGGTGCTGACCAGCAGGACCCGCCTTCCCTGGTCGGCCAGGTGCAGGGCGGTGGCGCAGGCCAGGGAGGTCTTGCCGACGCCGCCCTTGCCGGTGAAGAACAGAAAGCGCGGCGGGTCGGTGAGGAAGCGCATCGCGGTCAGCTGCAGCCTTCGGGTCCGCAGCCGCATCCGCCGGAGTCGGTGTTGGCGTCGAGCATTACGAGTCCGACTGCTCCTGCGGGCGTGACCGGCTGGTCCGCGGCGACGCCGGCGAAGCGCAGGAGCTGGGCGCGGGTCGGGTAGGTGCCGGTCATGACCGTGACGCCGTCGACGAGGGTCAGCGGGAGGCCGTCGGAACCGGCGACCTGCAGGAACGCGCGTGCGCACTCATCCGACGCGAACGCCATGGGGTCGTTGGCCAGGTTGTGCCGTTCGATGTCGATGCCCTGGCTCTGCAGGTGGGTCAGGTCGGCGGTGAAGTCGACCAGGGACTGGTCGAGCTCGGGGCCGCAGACCCCGGTGTTGCAGCACAGGGCGGGCTCGAAGACGCGGATGGCGGGCACGGGGTGCTCCTTGCTCAGGTGGTGGCGGGGATGACGGGCTTGGTGAAGTACTTGCGGCGCAGCCACAGCGATACGTAGACCAGCGCGACGAGGGCGGGGACTTCGATCAGCGGTCCGATGACCCCGGCCAAAGCTTGTCCGGAGGTGACGCCCCAGACGCCGATGCTGACGGCGATCGCGAGCTCGAAGTTGTTGCCTGCGGCGGTGAACGCGAGGGTGGCGGTCTTCGGGTAGCCGAGGTGCGATCGGGTGCCGGCGAGGAAGGAGACGCCCCACATGATGGCGAAGTAGACGAGCAGCGGGATCGCGATGCTGACCACGGCGAGGGGGTCGGAGGTGATGGCGTCGCCCTGCAGGGCGAACATCACAACGATGGTAAACAGCAGCCCGTAGAGCGCGAACGGGCTGATCCGGGGGATGAACTTCTGCTCGTACCAGTCGCGGCCCTTGGTCCGCAGGCCAATGCGGCGGGTGAGGTAGCCGGCGAGCAGCGGGATGCCGAGGAAGATCAGGACCGCCTTGGTGATCTCCCAGGTCGAGAACTGCACGTCTTGGGTGTCAAGGCCGAGCCAGCCGGGCAGGATCTTCAGGTAGAAGGTGCCGAGCAGGGCGTAGGCGAGGATCTGGAACACCGAGTTCAACGCCACCAGCAACGCCGCTGCCTCACGGTCGCCGCAGGCGAGGTCGTTCCAGATCAGGACCATTGCGATGCACCGGGCCAGGCCGATCACGATGAGCCCGGTGCGGAACTCAGGCTGGTCGGCCAGGAAGATCCACGCCAGGGCGAACATGAGCGCGGGGCCGATCACCCAGTTGAGCAGTAGCGAGAGCCACAGCAGCTTGCGGTCGCCGGTGACGTGGCCCATGTCCTCGTATCGGACCTTCGCCAGTACCGGGTACATCATCAGCAGCAGACCCAGCGCGATCGGCAGCGACGTTTGGCCGACCTTGACGGCATCGAGCGCTGATTGCACGCCGGGGAAGGTGCGGCCGATGAGCAGCCCCCCGGCCATCGCCAGCAGGATCCACACCGGAAGGAACCGGTCGAGTCGGGACAGCCGTCCGATGACGGCGGACTCGTCGGGGTCGACGTGCGGGGTGGTGGGCGCGTTGCTCATGGGTCCTCCTGTTCCAGTGTGGTCCGTGCTGGTGCGGTTCGCTGTTCAGACGAGGACCTGCAGCAGGTCGTGCGTGGACGCGGCGGCCTTTAGCGAGGAGGGCAACTTCTCGGCGTCGAGGGCCGCGGCCCAGCCGTAGCCGGCCGCGGTGATGGCCTGGCGGTAGGTGTGGTCGACGAGGTCGCCGCGGGCGGACACGCCGGACAGGTTCGTGTGGGTCGTGCGACGCTCGACTAGGACGTAGCCTTCGTCGTCGAGGTCGACCTGGCCGCGGACGAGCTCCGAGCGCGGGTCGTGGCCGAGGGCGACGAACAGACCGGTGGCCTCGATCGAGCGGGTCTCGGCCTCCGTGGTGTTCATCAGCGCCCCGCCGGCGGTGACCGCACCTTCGAAGACCAGAGGTGCGAGCTGGGCGCGGGCGGAGTAGATGGCGGCGGTGTAGCCGGCCGGGCCTGAGCCGATGATGATCACGGTGCGGACGTCGCTCGCGACGTGGAAGCCTTCGCGTCGATCTCAGCGATGAGCCCCTCGATGCGCGCCTTGATCTCGTTGCGGATCGGCCGCACCGACTCAACTCCCTGGCCGGCGGGATCCTCGAGGACCCAGTCGAGGTAGGTCTTACCCGGGAAGAACGGGCACGCGTCCCCGCAGCCCATCGTGATCACGTAGTCCGAGGCCTGGACCGCCTCGGTGGTGAGGATCTTCGGGGTCTCGGCGGAGATGTCGATGCCCTCCTCCGCCAGTGCCTCGACGACGGCCGGGTTCACCGTGTTGGCGGGGGCGGACCCGGCGGAGCGGACCTCGATGCGGTCACCGGCCAGGTGGGTCAGGTAGGCCGCGGCCATCTGGGACCGGCCTGCGTTGTGGACGCACACGAACAGGACGGAAGGCTTCTCGCTCACGGTGGTCACTCTCTGTGGAAGGGCGGTGGGTGGGCTAGGAGTTGGCGGGGAGGAGCTCGTCGAGCAGTCCGCGGACCCCGGTCTCCATCTGGTCGCGGATGGGTCGGATGTCCTCGATCGGCAGACCGGCGGGGTCGGGGAGCCCCCAGTCGAGGGAGCGCTTGCCGGGGTAGACCGGGCACGCGTCACCGCAGCCCATGGTCACGATGACGTCGGAGGCCCGGACGATGTCGTCGGTTAACAGCTTGGGGAACGCCTCGGTCAGCTCGATCCCGATCTCAGCCTTCACCTTGGTGACGACCGGTTTGATCTGTTCGCTCGGTGCCGATCCGGCCGAGCGCACGTGGACCCGGCCATCGAAGAGCTGGTGCGTGAGCGCAGCGGCCATCTGGGAGCGGCCCACGTTGTGCACACAGAGAAACAGCACGTCGGGGACCGTCACCTGAGTGAGTCCCTCGAGCCGAGCGACCGCGGTCAGCCGCTCCCGGGCGAACTTGCCGGCCAGGACCGGCAGGCCCCCGGTGATCGTGGCGTTCTCGGCAAGCAGGTCATAGCTCTCGTGGACGTACGCAGCCACGGTTTCCCGGCTGAACACACCGTCGAAGCGGTAGGCCAGCTGGTCGATGATCCCGACGACGGGCGACGTCGGCCTGCCGTGGGTATCGGGCTCGGTCATGCCGGGGTCCTGTCTGGTCAGTGCCGGCCCTCAGCAGCAGGCGGAGGTGTCCGCCGCCGCTGCGCCCGCGTCGGCGGTCACGAACCCGGACGCCAGGGTGCAGCAGGCGCCGTCACCGCCGACGGTTGCGAGCAGCGGCAGCGACGCCGTGGCGGGCAGGGGGTCGGCGGGGTCGTCGTCCTTGACCGTGTAGATCTCCCACGGTGCGCCGGCCGGGTCGTGGACCCAGACCTTGTCCTGCAGCGCGTAGCAGCAGGTGGTGTCCTTCTCGTCGAACGTCGCCAGCCCGGCGTCACGGAGCCGCGCAGCGCCGACCTCGACCTCCTCGACGCTGGCCACCTCGACGCCGAGGTGGTTCAACGCGCCGGCGACACCGGTGCCGCGGGTGTCGGCGGGGACCTCGATTAGGACGAGCTTGAGCGGCGGCTCGGTGATCGCGAAGTTCGCGTACCCCGGGCGACGCTTGTGAGGTTCCACGCCGAACATCGTCGAGTAGAACGTCACCGAGGCCTCGAGGTCGGACACGTTGAGCGCCAGCTGGACTCGGGACATGGTCACCACTCCATCTACATCGATGATCGTCTACATTGATCTTTGTCGAAACAGTCTCGCGGAACGTATCGACGAATGTCAATGTTCGAGCCTTCGGTGAACGACAGGTGAAGGAGTCGTGACGTGGCAACGACGAGACGCGCCCGCAAGGTGGCGGTGCTCGACGGTCCGGAGTGCTGCCCGTCGGGGCTGACCGAACCGATGGACCGCCCCTCCGCCGAGGCGCTCGCCCAGCTGCTCAAGGCCGTCGCTGACCCGGCAAGACTCCAGCTGCTTGCCCTGATCCGAGCTAGCGAGTCCGGCGAGTCCTGCGCCTGCGACCTGTCCGAACCCCTCGGCCTGTCCCAGCCCACCGTCTCCCACCACCTCAAGGTCCTCACCGAGGCCGGCCTCATCACCCGTGAGAAACGCGGCACCTGGGCCTGGTTCTCCGTCGTCCCCGAACGGTTGGCAGAGATCGCGTCCGTCTTCCGGTAGCGGCTGGCCGCGTTCGCCCGCCTGACAACCGGTTGGGCACCCACCGTTCACCTTCCCGTCGCCTGCATCTCATCGGGACGAAGGTTCGCCGGAGCATCGTCGGTGCATGAAGCTGGGTGATGGGCTGTTCCGGCTACTGCGTCCGGACCGGAATCCCGTGCTGCACGTCCTGCGTGAATGGCCGCTCACCGTCGCCGACGTGATCGCCGCCGCTCCACCGGGCCGGGCCTCCGAACCGAGGCCATCGGCTACTCCTGCGCTGCCAGTTTCGCCAGCATGGTCTCGGCGTCGCCGAGTACGCGGGTGGCCTCGGCGAAACGGGCGATCTTGAACGTTTCGAGGATCTTCGCCTTCGCGATGTGCTGAGCCTGGGCCTTGTTCGTCATGGCGTCGATACAGGCGTGGCTTCCGGTGGCCAGGGCGATGCCGAGGTAGATCAGAGTACGGGTCTCGTCACTGAGCGCACCGCCCTCCTTGGGCATCGCGTAGCCGCTGTCCTGGGCGTGGCGCAGCACCATGTCGGGCATTACGGTCGACGCTAGGCGTACGGACTCGGGCACGGTTCCGTTCAGTGAGACCGTCATGCCAGCGAGGACCTGCTCGAGGGTGGGCTGGGGCGTGGTGGTCGTGGTGGTCGTCACGGTCGTTCCTCCTGCGTAGGTTGGGCTGTCGCGAGGCCGGGGGCCGGGCGGGTGGATGCGGTTGGTTGAGCGGTGCGGTCTGCCGTCGTGCGCGGTGGCCGTGGTGACGGCGTCTCCTGGATGCCGCCAGGCACCGTCGAGCGCGCGTTGGGCACCGGGGCGAAGTAGGTGCGGATCCGGTCGGCCATCTTCAGGTAGGTGATGAGGAGGAGGACCTGGAAGATCGGCATGGTCGCGGCAGGGACCGCGACCAGCGGCGAGAACGCGGTGGCCGCGATGGCGATGGCGGTCCCGTTGTTCTTCCCGGTGGAGGCGAAAACGATGGCCATGTGGTCGCCGTAGGGCAGGTGCAGCCGGTGGTTCACCCAGGTCACGACGAGCAGGGTGATGGCGATGAAAAGCGCATTGGGCACCAGCAGCAGCAGCACCGTGGCCCACTTGTCGATGATCAGGCTCGACTTGCCGAAGAAGATCAGGAAGATGATGCCGAACATGGCCAGCATCGAGGCGATTGGGAACGCCGGCGCGAGCCTGGCGAACCGGTCCGGTCCCATCGTCGAGGTCAGCACCTTGCGGGTCGCGAACCCCAGGAGCATGGGTGCGATCAGGACGGTCGCGATCGACATCAACATGTCGGAGATCGGGACCGCGACCTGGTAGCCGGAGGCGAAGACGAGCATCCAGGCCGGGACGGCGACGACCGCCACGACGAAGCTCAGCGCGACCGACATCGTGGCCAGGGCGACGTTGCCCTTGGCGAGCCCGGTGTAGGCGACGGTCATGCTCGAGCAGGGCACGACCATGACGAGCAGGAACCCGATCGCGAGCAGCGGGTCGGGCAGGAAGATCCGCGCCAGGAGGATGCCGAGCAGCGGCGCCCAGACGAAGTTGAACAACAGGGCCAGGCCGAGACCCTTCACGTTGCGGCCGGCCTCGCGCAGCGCCTCGAACTTCAGCCCGATCATCATCGGGTAGATGACCAGGAACACCATCACGGTGGTCGTGGTGGCCACCAGGTCGCGGTGCTGACCCGTCCAGGTCGCCGCAAGCTCGCCGACGACGAGACCTAGCGCCATAGCGCCGATCGCGTAGCCCATCAGCCACCGGCTCAGATGCTGTTGCATCGCCTGCATGGGCACCTCTCAGTTCCACGCCCATTGATTCAATCACTCTTGAACTACGCTAACGCTACACCTGGAACGACGATGTGTCCCACCGAAGCACAGTGGTCAGAGCCACAGTAATTCAAGCGGTCTCATCGCTCGCACCGAGTTGACTGGTCCGGGGCCGATGCCTACAGTTCAACCGTGACTGGTACAAAGATGATTGAGATGAGC
>Ga0315287_10006810_pt1 | contig 11409 bp, 8 predicted proteins | sample YL17G11_0_MG_FD_205037 | JGI IMG/M metagenome (GOLD analysis project Ga0315287, IMG submission 205037) | Sediment microbial communities from Yellowstone Lake, YNP, Wyoming, USA - YL17G11_0 | ecosystem: Environmental > Aquatic > Freshwater > Lake > Sediment | place: USA: Wyoming | collected...
CGCCGAACGCGAGCGACCTCGAGCGCGGCCGACGCTACGGCGACCTCGCGGCATTCCGGGAGATCCTGCAGCTCACTCATGCGCTCGGGATCCTGCACTGGCAGGGCGGCATCGTGGTCGAGCCGGTCGACGTACCGGTTCCGGTCCGCCATCTCGCGGCCTACCGCGCGCACATCGAGTGCGCCGATACCGTCTGGGCTGCCCGCGGCGTCGGCGGCGTGCAGGCCGAGGACGCGATCGCGATGTCGGCGATCGAGCACGGCTGCCCGGTCGAGGCGCTCGCGGCCCGGCCCACGCTGATGTCCGTGACGAACGTCAACTCGCCGCGGCGCGTCGACGAGGAGATCCTCGACAACATCATGATCATGGCGCGGCACGGGCAGTGCGTGGTGATCACGCCGTTCACGCTCATGGGTGCGATGGCACCGATCACGCTGGCCGGCGCCCTCGTCCAGCAGACGGCCGAGGCGTTGGCGATCATCGCGCTCTGCCAGCTGGTGCGGCCCGGCGCGCCGTGCGTGATGGGCGGATTCACCTCGAACGTCGACATGCGCACAGGCTCGCCGGCCTTCGGCACGCCCGAATACGTGCACGCGGCCCTCGCGACCGCGCAGATCGGCCGGCGCCTCAAGATCCCAGTCCGGACGAGCGCCGTCAACGCCTCCCCGGCGGTAGACGCGCAGTCGACCTACGAGACGGCGTTCTCCCTGCAGGCCGCGATCCTGAGCCACAGCCACCTCATCAACCACGCGGCCGGCTGGCTCGAGGGCGGCCTGGTCGCCTCGCTCGAGAAGATCGTCGTCGACGCGGAGCTGCTGCGCGGGTGGGCCGAGATCCTCAGGCCCGTGGTCTTCGACGACGACGACCTCGCCGTCGAGGCGATCAAGGGCGTCGAGCCCGGCGGGCACTTCTTCGGCACGGCGCACACGCTCGCGCGCTACGAGTCGGCGTTCTACCGGCCGCTGCTGTCGGACTGGTCGAATTTCGAGAGCTGGCGAGAGGCGGGAGCGCGCGATGCGACCCGCCGCGCGACGGAGATCTGGAAGAAGGTGTTGGCCGCGTACACCCCGCCGCCGCTCGATCCCGCGGTGCGCGAAGCGCTCACGGCATATACCGCGCGCCGTTCCGCCGAGCTCGGCTGTCCGGCGCCGTGAGCGCTCTGATACGCACGCCAGGCCGCCTCCCGTGAACGAGCTGGTGATGAACGCGCGCATGTACGCCGTGACTCCCGCGGTCGAGGCGAGCTGGCGGGCGCTCCTCGAGCACGTCATCGCGGACGCCGGCGTGTCGCTCGCGTATCTGCCCTACCCCGCGCCGCAGCCGCTCGAGGCGCTCTGGGCACGGCCCGACCTCGGCTGCGCGTTCATGTGCGGCTATCCGCTCGCGCTCGGGCTCGCGCCCGTGGTGCCGATTGCTGCCCCGGTGCCGCGCGCGACCTGGGCCGCGGGCCGCCCGGTCTACCGCTCCGACCTGATCGTGCGCGAGGACGCTCGCTATCTGACGCTCGAGGACACCTTCGGGGGCCGGGCGGGCTGGACCGTCGAGCACTCGCACTCGGGGTTCAACGCTTTCCGCCACCACCTGCTGAAGTATCGGACGGCGCAGCGACCGACGCTTTACAGATCGATGGCCGGGAACCTCGTGACCGCGCGCAACGTGCTCGACGCCGTGCGCGAGAGACGTATCGACGTCGGGCCCCTCGATGCCTACTGGCACCTGCTGATCGCGCGGCACCATCCGGCGCTGACTGAGGGAATCTGCGTGCTCGCGACGACGCAGACCGCGCCGATTCCCGCGTTCGTGGCTGCGGAGGAGACTCCGCCAGCAACGATCGCAGCCCTGCGGCAGGCGTTCGCGGGCGCGGCCCACCGGCCCTGGTTCGCGCCGCTTGCCGACGACCTGCTGCTCGACGGATTCGTGGCCGTGGACAAGGCCAGCTACGCCCAGATGCTCGAGTGGGACCGGGCCGCGAAGGCCGCCGGCTACCCCTACCCTGCGTGACGCTCAGGTAGCTTCTGCGCCGCGCGTTTGCTGCGGCACGCGACCCGTAGGGTGCACGGTGTTGTCGTGCGGCCGCAGGAGGAAGCGGCGCGCCACGTCGAAGTAGGTCGAGTACACGAGCCCGCCGTTCGCGGCGATCAGCCGCTCGCGGTGCACGCGGTAGCGCGCGTTGTAGCGGTACCACGGAATCGCCGGCTCCTCGTGGTGCAGCGCGTGCAGGTTGTTGAACAGGAAGAGCGGCCCGAGGATCCACGAGCCCTCGACGATCGCGACGCGCTCGCGCACGCCGGGCCGCGCGCGATGCTCCGCGAAGGAGCGGATCAGCAGGATGCCGTTGCCGGGGATGACCATCGCGATGAGGTAGAGCCAGAGCGGGATCCCGCAGACGACCGTGATCCAGAGCACGACCGGCACGCACCACGCGAGGTGCCTGATCCAGATCGCACGCAGGCCGGGCTCGTTGCGGGCGAACGCGCGCACTTCGCCGCGCAGGAACAGCGGGATGCGCCAGAACGGGCCGCAGAGCACGCGCCCTGCGAGCGTCTGCTGCAGCTCGGTCATGCGACGGCGGAAGGCCGAGACTCCCTGCCACGCCTCGGGCGTCCAGTAGTACGACTCCGGGTCGTCGACGGGATCCGTGAGGCGCTCGTCGATGTGGTGCACGAGATGATTCATGCGATAGCGCTCGTACGGCAGCCAGAGCGACAGCGGAACGATACCGAGGACGTCGTTGACCGCGCGCCAGCGCGTCGGGTGGCCGTGCAGGATCTCGTGCTGCAGCGAGCTGTGCAGCGTCAGCAGCACCGCGACGACCGGGGCGACCACCCAGAGCGGCCACTGGCCGTAGGCGTAGGTGACGGTGAGCCAGCCGCCGTAGTCGGCGAGGATGAGCGCGAGCGTCGGCAGCTCGATCGCGGGCAGCGCGCCGCGTCCGCTCGATGCGGCGCCTGAGGCGTCCGCCCTGGCCGGCTGTTCGCTCATCGAGCCCCGTTCCTCCCTAAGGCGTCGCCTGCGACGCGGCGAGCGCCGCATCCAGCATCTCGACCAGGGCCTTGCGGTCATAGCTGTAGGGCTGCTTCCCGTTGAGCTGCACCAGCTCCTCGATCTGCTTCTTGATCGTCCACTCGGCCTCGACCTGATTCGGCACAACCATGTAGCGCCGCCTGGGATTCGCATCGGACAACGCATGCAGGACGGCTTCGGCGACCTCGTCGGGTTCCTTGTACCTGGACCGATCGGAGCGCCCGCTGCTCGTCCCCGAGCGCTTTTCCGCAGACTTGCCGATCTCGGAACGATAGTTGCCGGGCTCGATCACGCTCACCGTCACGTCGAGCGGTGCCAGCTCCCCCGCGAGCGAGTCGGTGAACGCCTCGATCGCGTGCTTGCTCATGCTGTAGGCCGCAAGGTCGCGGGACGAGAGGATTCCCGAGATCGACCCGATGTTCGTGATTCTCCCCTTGGACGCGATGAGCAGCGGGCTGAACGCCTTGCTGATGCGGTACGGGCCGTAAACGTTCACATCGAAGAGGAAATCGACATCCTCCTCCTTCGTCTGCATCAGCGGCCCGGCGATCACGACGCCGGCGTTGTTCACCACGCCGTACAGCCCCCTGCCGGCCCTGGTGACCGTCTCGACCGCTGCGGCGATCTCGTCCGGCTTGGTCACGTCGAGCCTGATCGAGTCGACGTTCCCGATGGCGTCGAGCGCCAGCAGGTCTGCCTCCTTGCGCGCGCCCGCGTAGACGAAATAGCCGGCGGCAGCGAGCCGCTCGGTGATCTTCCGTCCGATGCCGGTGCTGGCACCGGTCACCAGGACCGCTTTTTGCGCAACCGGCTCGGCCGTGGCGGCCATGACGGGCCCCGCGAGCAGCAGTGCGCAGAATCCAATGATCGTATTCCTGTACATGCTTGAGCCTCGAGACGGATGGAGAAGAATACAGCTATCGCGACCGGCGCCTAGATACCACAACCGACCGGCACTCCGCCCGATGTCTAGCGCGGCGTGTCGCGAACGAAACGCCGCTCCAGGAGCTTCATGCCGTCGTACAGCAGCATTGCCATGAGCCCCGTCAGGAGCCCGCCCTGCAGCACGAACGCCGTGTTGTTCGAGAGCAGCCCGGCGATGATGACCTCGCCGAGCCCCTTGGCGGCGACCGTCGACCCGATGGTCGCCGTGCCGATGCTGATCACCAGCGACAGGCGCACGCCCTCGAGGATCAGCGGCATCGCAAGCGGCAGTTCGACGCCGAGCAGCCGCTGGCCGGGGCTCATGCCCATGCCGTCCGCCGCCTCGAGCACGGCCGGCGGGCAGCTCTCGAGGCCGGCGATGGTGTTCTCGAAGATCGGCAACAGGCCGTAGGCGAAGAGCGCGATCAGTGTCGGCAGCTGGCCGAAGCCGACCAGCGGCACCGTCACCGCCAGGACGGCGACCGGTGGGAAGGTCTGGCCGATGTTGACGAGCGTGCGCGAGAGCGGCAGGAAATCGGCTCCGGCCGGTCGCGTCACGAAGATCCCGAGCGCAACGGCCACGAGCGTGCTGGCTACGGCCGCGAGCAGCACCGTGCCGAGATGCGCGAGGGCGAGCGAGAGGAGATCGCCCTGGTCGTAGATCGGCGGCGCGCCGTAGTCGTTGAAGTGCGCGAACAGCGGCGCGAAGCGCTGCGGGGCGACCAGGAAGGCCACCAGCACACCGAGCGCCGCAAGCCGCAGTATCGTTGCGGGCCGGATCATGTCGCGTGCCGCCCATGGGCGAGGATTGCCGCAAGCGTGATGCGCCCGGCGGCACTGCCATCGTCCCGGACGACCGCTGCGGCCGCGGCGCCGCTCCACACGAGCTGAGCTAGCGCGTCGCGCAGCGAGGCCGATTCCGGCACCGTCGGCCCCTCGGCCGCGCCGGGCTCGACGAGCTCGCCGACGTTCGTAAGAGACAAGAGCTTCAACGCACGGTCCGCGGTCCCGGTGAGGCGCGAGACGAACGGATCCGCCGGCTTCGTCAACAACACCTCCGGCCGGTCGTATTGCAGGAGACGCCCCTGGCTCATGACGCCGACCCGCGAGGCGAGCCGGAACGCTTCGTCCATGTCGTGGGTGACGATCATGATCGTCGTGCCGAAGCGGCGCTGGATGTCGAGCAGGTCGTCCTGCGCCTTGGCGCGGATGATCGGATCGAGCGCGCCGAAGGGCTCGTCCATGAGCAGCAATTCGGGCTCGGCGGCGAGCGCCCGGGCAACGCCGACGCGCTGCTGCTGGCCGCCCGACAGTTCGTGCGGGAACTTCCCGCCGAACACCGCCGGGTCGAGCTGAAACACGCCGAGCAGTTCGGCGACGCGCGCCTGCACGCGGGCAGGCTCCCAGCCAAGCAGCCGTGGCACGGTCGCGATGTTCTCCGCGACGGTGCGGTGCGGAAAGAGCCCGAGACCCTGGATCGCGTAGCCGATTCTTCTTCGCAGCAGGTGTGCCGGCTCCGCGGTCGTGTCGCGGCCGTCGATGAGCACGCGACCCGCGGTCGGCTCGACCAACCGATTGATCATCCTCAAGAGCGTCGACTTGCCCGACCCCGAGGTGCCGACGATCGCCGTGATCGTGTGCGGTTCGACGACCATCGAGACGCCGTCTACGACCGTGGACTCCCCGTAGCGCTTGGTGAGGTTCTCGATTGCGATCATCGTGAGGCTCCGCGCGTGAGGTCGACGAGGGCATCGAGGACGACCGATGCCGAGAACGCGAGCGCGACCGTCGGGATCGCGCCGAGCAGCACGAGGTCGATCGCCGTCTGCCCGATGCCCTGGAACACGAACGCGCCGAAGCCGCCGCCGCCGATCAGCGCCGCGATGGTGGCGAGCCCGATGTTCTGCACCAGCACGATGCGGATGCCCGTGAGGATCGTCGGCAGCGCGAGCGGCAACTCGACCTGGCGCAGGGCCTGCCAGCCGGTGAGTCCCATGCCGTGCGCCGCATCCACCGCAGCGGGCGACACTCGCGAAAGTCCCACGACGGTGTTGGCGACGATCGGCAGCAGGGAGTACAGGAAAAGCGCGATCACCGCAGGCGCGAAGCCGATACCACTCACGCCTAGTCTTGCCGCCGCGGGCAGCGCAGTCGCCAGCGCACCGAGGGGCACCATCAGGATACCGAAGAGCGCGATCGAGGGAATCGTCTGCACGAGGTTGAGCGTGCCGAGCACCGCCGCCCGCAGCCGCGCCTGGCGGTGAGAGAGGATGCCAAGCGGCAGCGCAACGACCACGGCCGCCAGCAGCGAGCCGATCGCGAGCAGCACGTGCTGGCGCGCCTCGCGCGCGAAGCGTGTCGCGTTCACGGCGTACTCGCGCATGATCGAGAGGTCGTCGAAATAGCCGGAAGCGAGCGCGCCCAGGACGAGTGCGAGGAAAGCGCCCAGGCAGGCGACCCGTACGAGCGGCCCCGGCTGGAGCCGCGTCAGCGCGTCGGTGGCGAGCAGGCCCAGCGCGATGACGAGCACCCAGAACGCGCCGCCCGGCGAGACGCGTACGACGCGGTTGTCCAGCGGCGTCAACTCGCTCGCGGCCGCAGCCACCGCGACCACGACGATGGCAATGGCGCCCAGCGCCACGGCAAGCCGCAAGCGCGCATTCGCGGCCTTGACCGCCGTGACGGCCGCGAGCGCAAGCACGGCGTAGAAACCGAGCCCGGCCCAGAGCGGCAGCACGTCGAGGAGCGAGCGAGGCTCGCCGGGCAGGATCCGGTTGGTCTTCAACACGACGAGCGGCAGCAGCACCAGCGCGGCCAGGCCGACGCAGGTCAGGAGCGTGCCCAGGCGATCGAAGTATCGCATCCCCTGGTTCACCGCACGAAACCCCTGGCCTTCAGGTAGTCGTTCGCCACGGCCTCGGTCGACTCGCCGTCGATCTGCACGCGTGCATTGAGCGCCTGCAGCGTTTCGCGATCCAGGCTCTGCATGAGGGGCCGGACGATGTCCGCAATCTCGGGATGCGCCTTGAGCACGGCCTCACGAACGATCGGCACCGGAGCATAGATCGGCTGCTCGTGCTTGTCGTCCTCGAGCAGCACGAGGCTTGCAGCCACGATGCCGCCGTCCGTGCCGTACACCATGGCCGTGTTGATGCCGTTGGTGCGCGCTGCCGCGGCACCGATGGTCGCGGCGGTCTCGCCGCCCGCGAGCACGATCTTCTGCGCGGGCCGCAGGTGAAAACCGTAAGTGCTCTCGAGCGATTTGAGTGTGCCGGCATTCGCGAACTCGGCGGAGCACGCGAGCTTGACTGTGCCGCCGCCACGCACCCAGCGCGCGAAGTCGCTCATCGTGGCGAGACGCTCGGCCGACGCGACGTCACGACGCACCGCGAGCGCCCAGGCATTGCTCGCCGGCGCGGGCGTGAGCCAGACGATGCGGTTGGCGGCGTAGTCGAGCTCGGCCCCGAGCGCATAGCCGCGCGCAGCATCCTTCCAGGCCGGATCGGCCGGCCGATTGAAGAAGAAGCCGGCATTGCCCGTGTACTCGACGTAGAGGTCGATCTCCCGGGCGATCAGGGCCTTGCGGACGACCGGCGTGGCGCCCAGGGTCATGCGGTCCACCGTCGCGATGCCGTGGGCGTCGAGCAGCAGACGGATCATCTGGCCGATCATCGCCGACTCGCTCGACAGTTTCGACGCGACGACCACCGCCGCGCCCGCGGGCGCGATCGCGCCGAGCAGCAGCGCCGCGGCTGCAACAATGGCCTGGCCGAGCTTCGTCACCAAGTCCCTCCGTGCCGCATGCGGGGCCCGCGGCATCCCACACGGTGTCGGGAGTTCCCGGAGCCGTCAAGCCCGCCGGCGTACTTGTGCCCGTTCGATCCGCATGGTCACATGCCGGGCATGAAAGCTTCTGCGAGAGCCGTCGTCATCGGTGGCGGCGTCGTCGGCGCGAGTGTGCTCTACCACCTCGCGAAGATCGGCTGGGCCGACGTGCTGCTTCTCGAGAAGAGCGAGCTCACCTCGGGCTCGACCTGGCACGCGGCCGGCGGCATGCACACCTTCAACGGCGAGGCGAACATCTCGCGGCTGCAGAAGTACACGATCGACCTCTACCGCGAGATCGAGGCGCTCTCCGGCCAGTCCTGCGGGCTGCACCCGAACGGTGGCCTGATGCTGGCCGCCACGCAGGGAGAACTCGACAGCCTCAAGCTCATCTGCTCGCGCGCACGTTATCTCGGCATGGAAACCCGGATGATCACGCTCGACGAGGCGCGCGAATTCAACCCGCTCATCGACACGCGGCACTTCATCGGCGCGCTGTGGCGCGCCGACGGCGGACACTGCGACCCGTCGGGCACGACGCACGCGTACGTCAAGGCCGCGCGCGCGCTCGGCGCCTCGGTGGAACGCTACACCCGGGTCCTGTCGCTGGCCCAGCGCGCGGACGGCACCTGGGACGTCGTGACAGACAAGGGCACGGTGCACGCCGAGCACGTGGTCAACTGCGCCGGCCTCTGGGCGCGCGAGATCGGGCGCATGGTCGGCATCGAACTGCCGGTGCTCGCGATGGAGCACCACTACCTCCTGACGGAGGACATCCCCGAACTCAAGGGGCGCGAGCGGGAGATCGTCAACACCACCGACTACGCCGGCGAAATCTACATGCGGCAGGAGCGCGGTGGCGCGCTCATCGGCACCTACGAGCCGCATGGCAAGGTGTGGGCGCCGGTGCGCACGCCGGACGACTTCTCGATGCAGTTGCTGCCCGACGACTTCGAGCGCCTCGCGCCCTGCTTCGAGGTCGGCTTCGAGCACTTCCCGGCGCTCGGGCGCGCCGGCATCCGCAAGGCGATCAACGGGCCGTTCACGTTCGCGCCGGATGGCAACCCGCTGGTGGGCCCGGTGCGGGGCGTCAGGAATTTCTGGGTGGCTTGCGCCGTCATGGCGGGCTTCAGCCAGGGCGGCGGCATCGGCCTCGTGCTGTCGCGCTGGATGGCCGAGAACGATCCCGGCCAGGACATCCTGTCGATGGACGTGGCGCGCTTCGGTGCGTTTGCAACGCCCAGGTACACCTCGAGCAAGGTGCCCGAGAACTACGGACGGCGCTTCCGTCTCGCCTACCCCAACGAGGAACTGCCGGCCGCGCGGCCAGTGCGCCGCTCGCCGATCTACGACCGGCTCAAGGCCGCGGGCGCCGTGATGGGCGCCAACTTCGGCCTCGAGCACGCGCTGTGGTTCGCGCCGCAGGGCATGGCACCAGCCGAGACGCCGACCTATCGTCGTTCGGAGGCCTTCCCGATCGTGCGCGCCGAGTGCCAGGCGGTGCGCCGGTCCGCCGGGCTCTACGAGACGACGAACTACGGCAAGTACGAGATCACCGGCAGGGGCGCGCGCGCCTGGCTCGACCGCGTGTTCGCCTGCCGCATCCCGCGACCGGGCAGGCTCGGCCTCGCGCCGATGCTGAACCCGGCGGGCCGTATCGTCGGCGACCTCTCGATCGCCTGCCTCGCCGAGGACCGTTACTTCATCGTGGGCTCGGGCTTCGCCGAGGAGTTCCACCTGCGCTGGTTCTGGGCGTCGGAGCCACCCGCAAACGTGTTCGTGCGCTCGGCAGCCTCGACGCTCGCGGGCTTCTCGATCGCCGGTCCCCGCTCCCGCGAGATCGTGCAAAGCCTCGTGCGCGACGACCTCTCGGCATCTGCGTTCAGGTTCTTTGACGTCCGCGAGACCGCCGTCGGCTACGCGCCGGCGCTCCTGACGCGCGCCGGGTTTACGGGCGAGCTCGGCTACGAGATCTGGACGACACCGGACTACTTCGCCTCCCTCTACGACGACCTGCTCGATGCGGGTCGCGACGTCGGGCTCGTGCACTTCGGCGGCCGCGCACTCTCGTCGCTGCGGCTCGAGAAAGGCTATGGATCCTTCAACAAGGACTTCCGGCCGGACTACACGCCCGGGGAGACAGGGCTCGACCGCTTCGTCGACTTCACGAAAGCCGACTTCGTCGGGCGCAGCGCGGTGCTCGCGGAGCGCGCGGTCGGCCCGAAGCGTCGCTTCGTGGTCATGGAAGTCGAGGCGCGCGACGCGGACGTCGTCGGCTACGAATCGATCATGCAGGACGGACAGGCCGTCGGTTACGTGACCTCAGGCGCCTACGGGCACTGCGTCGACAAGAGCCTCGCGGCCGGCTACGTGCCGACCGCGCTCGCGCGCGAAGGCGAGCGTTTCGAGATCGACGTGCTCGGTGAACTCTGCGCCGCGACCGTCCGCCTCGAGCCGCTCCATGATCCACAGGGGCTCAGGTTGCGCAGCTAGATTGGTGGCCAGGGCCGGCGTTGTCGACGCGCAGAGCACCCGGATCGGTTCGCAACCTCCCTGGCGCGTCCGCGCAGCACAACCATGCAGCGGATTTCGCCGCCGATGGTCCCGGCTTGTGTCTATACTTCGCACAGCACGATTGGGTCCGGAAGTGACCACGGGGTTCCCTGAGGACAAGAACAATGCGCGCCGTCATCCCGTCTGTCCTGTTCCTCGCCCTGGTCAGCCACTGCCTCGGCACGGCAGTGCGGGCCGAAACGGTTGGGAAAACCGTGTTGCCGGAGCCTCAAGCCAGCTGGTTCATGATGACCGGCTCGGACGCCAGCTACATTTTCGACGGCGCGGACGGGCAGATGAAGGGTCTCATCTCGCACAGCTGGTTCACTCCCGCCGTCGTGACGGCTCCGTCCCGGAAGGAGGCCTACTTCGTCGACTCGTTCTATTCACGCGGCGTGCACGGCACGCGCAGCGACGTGCTGACCGTGGTCGACCTGCGCGACCTCTCGCCCAGCACGGAAATCGAGATTCCCGCCAAGGCCGCGGCGCTTCGCATCCGCCAGCACATCGGTTTGCTGGGCGACCAGCGTCACGTCGTGGTCTTCAACATGACGCCGGCACAGTCCGTGAGCGTGGTGGACGTCGTCGACCGCAAGTTCGTGGGCGAGATCTCGACGCCGGGCTGTGGGATCATCATGCCCGCCGGTCCGCGCGGATTCCTCATGCTCTGCGGCGACGGCACCCTGCAACTCATCACGCTGGATGAGAACGGCAAGGAGGACGAGCGCGTCCGCAGCAAATCCTTCTTCGTGGTGGAGCACGACCCGGTCTTCGACCGGGTCGTGCGCACCGGCAGCGGCTGGATGCTGATCACGCAAGATGGCCTGGTGCGGGAGGTCGGCGTCGAAGGCAACCGGATCAGGGTCGGCGACGCCTGGTCGATGCTGAATGCCGAGGACAAGGAAGACGGGGGCAAGAAGGAGCAGTGGCGGCCCGGCGGGGAGCAGCCGTTCACAATGCACCGCAATACAACCCTGTTGTACTCCCTGATGCACAAGGGGAAGGTCGACACGCCGGATACCGACGGGACCGAGATCTGGGTTTTCGATACCAACCGCCGCAAGCGCGTCGCCCGCCTCGTGC
>Ga0315287_10006811_pt1 | contig 11409 bp, 10 predicted proteins | sample YL17G11_0_MG_FD_205037 | JGI IMG/M metagenome (GOLD analysis project Ga0315287, IMG submission 205037) | Sediment microbial communities from Yellowstone Lake, YNP, Wyoming, USA - YL17G11_0 | ecosystem: Environmental > Aquatic > Freshwater > Lake > Sediment | place: USA: Wyoming | collected...
GGCTCGGCGCGGAGAAGCAGATCATGGGCGGCGGCTCCTACACGCTCTCGGAGCTGTTCGGGGGCGAGCCGATCTTCAGCACGGGCTTCGCGATAGGGCTCGACCGGGTCGTGCTCGCGTCGGAGGCGGAGAGGCCGAAGGACGAGTTCGTCCCCTTGGACGTCTACGTCGTGCCGGTGGGCGAGGAGATGCGCAGGTACGCGTTCGGGCTCGTCGCCAGGCTGCGGTCACAGGGTCTCAGGGCGGATGTGGACATCATGCGCCGGAGCCTCAGCAAGAACCTCAAGTACGCTTCGGCGGTGGGCACGAGGTTCGCGGTCATCGTCGGCAAGGAGGAGATGGCCAAGCGCTCCGTGACCGTCAGGGACATGCGGTCGGGCGAGCAGAGGCTCGTGCTTGTGGACGAGGTCGCCGAAGCCGTCAAGGCGTCGCTCGGTTGAGCCGGCGTGCGCACGAGGCCGAAGGGCCCAGATCCCATCAGTACCTGCAGAACAGTGGAAAGTTTGTTTTTCCATCCGAGGCACCCGCCCCGGATGGGTTGGAGTTTGAAGCTTGAAGCGTGCGTGCCTACCTACGGGTAGAAGCCCCTGAGCCTTGTCGCGTCTGCAACCCTCTTCACGGCGACCAGGTAGGCGGCGTCCCTCATGTTGCACTTCTGCTTCTCCTTCATGTTCCAGACCTCGTGGAACGCGGCGGTGATCTTCTGGTCGAGGCGCGCGTTGACATCTTCCTCGGTCCAGTAATAGTTGTAGTTGTTCTGGACCCACTCGAAGTAGCTCACCGTGACACCGCCCGCGTTGGCGAGGATGTCGGGGAGCACGAGCACGCCGTTCTTGTACATGATCGCATCCGCCTCGAAGGTCGTCGGGCCGTTCGCGCCCTCACCGGAGATCTTCGCCTTGATCTTGTCCGCGTTTTCCTTGGTGATGACGTTCTCGAGAGCGCATGGGAGCAGCACGTCGACCTTGAGCTCAAGGATCTCGGTGTTGCTGATCGGCTTCGAGCCGGGGAATCCCTTCACGGAGCCGGTCTTGACCTTGTGCGCCCAGACCTCCTCGTACTTCAGGCCCTTCTCGTTGATGATCCCACCCTGGGAGTCCGTCACCGCGATGACCTTGGAGCCGAAGTCGCGCTCGATGAGCTTGTGGGCGAACGATCCGACGTTCCCGTAGCCCTGGATGGCCACGGTCGCGCCCTTGAGGTTCAGGCCGGTCTTCTTGGCCGCTTCCCTGACGCAGAACACAAGGCCCCTAGAGGTGGCCTCGGGCCTGCCGAGCGAGCCGCCGAGTTCCCTTGGCTTGCCGGTGATGACGCCGGGGACCGCGTAGCCCTTCATCATGCTGAACGTGTCCATGATCCAGGCCATCTCCTTGCCGCCGGTGTTGACATCAGGGGCCGGTATGTCCTTCTCCGGGCCGATGATGATCGATATCTCGGAGGCGAACCTCCTGGTCATCCTCTCGATTTCGCCGAGGGACATCTTCTTCGGGTCGCATATGATGCCGCCCTTGGCGCCACCATAGGGGATGTCGACCGTCGCGGTCTTCCAGGTCATCCAGGACGAAAGGGCCTTGACCTCATCGATGTCCACCTGGGGGTGGTATCTGATGCCGCCCTTGTACGGCCCGCGTGCCTCGTTGTGCTGTACCCTGTAGCCTGTGAATACCCTGATCTTCCCGTCGTCCATCTTGACGGGGAAGTTCACTGTGAGTTCCCTCTTCGGGCTCTTCAGCACATCGATCATTCCCTGGTCGAGGCCGAGCGTCTTGCCAGCCTTGTCGACCATCTTCTTCATTTCTTCAAACGGATTCGTTTTGCCTGCCATTATAAACACCACTGGCCTTCTCGTCCGCGTCTGACAGCTCCTGTCGCGCGGCCTGAGTATGAGAGCGGATGGTAAGAATCGATTTAAACCTTACCTATGTACCCTGGTAATTCCCTGGAAAGACCTCCTTTCCAGGGGGTGTCCGTTGGGACGATGTTCGAAACTGGGCCAGGGTCTTTGGCAAAAGGTTGCGAAAAACGCCCTCCCGATTCGAAAACGGCACCTCCCGCGCGCATCCTCGACACGGGGGTACGAACCGGGTGGTGAAATGTGTGCGGTGGCGCCATCAAATGTCGAAGCCCACGAGGACCGACGCGAGCTTCGGGTCGTCGGGCAGCCCCGCGCTGCGCTTTATGTACAGGTCCGCCAGGCTCGACGGGCTCGAGGACACGACTTCTGATGTGCCATCGATTCCCGCGACCTCCTTGAAGGGTATGCTCGGGAGGACGAACCTGGCGTTCGGGGCCCTGTTGCCGTCGTAGTAGACCACGAAGTCCTTGCCCAGCATGAGCACCTTCTTCCCTGGCAGGTGCTCGGCCTTCTGGCCCGGGAGGAGCTCCTTGCCTATGACCTTCCCGTGGTCGTCCCTGAGGACGACCGTCGGGTGCGGGGGCGGGCGGAAGCTCTTGCCCTTCACGATGCAGGCGACATGGCCCCGTTTCAGGCATTCGAGGACCCCCTCGTTGTGCACGGCTATGGGCCCGCGCCCGGCGTTCTCCTTCTCGAGTCTCCTGACCTCCGTCTTCATGCCGTCGGTCAGGTAGAACGCGTGATGGACCCCCTTCAGCGATGCCAGTATGTCCAGCACCTCGTGGAGCTTTGCGTCTACCGTCTTTGAGCCGTCCATGAGTTCACTCCCGGACGCCTACCTGGGCTGGACCGGCTGCTGGTGCGTCACGGCGTATATGACCTGGGACACGAGCACGTCCTCGGGCACGGCCCCCACGATCTCGAACTCCTCGTTGATGATGAACTTCGGCACGCCCATGACGGCGTACCTCTGCGAGAGGGGCACGAACTCGTTCGCCTCGACCATGTCCGCCCAGATCATGTCGCTCTCCAGCGCGAGCCTGTGCGCCAGGCGCACGGCCATCGGGCAGTACGGGCATGTGGGCGTGACGAAGACCTGGATGTGGACCGCCTGGTCCAGGTCCCTGATCGCGTCCTTGGACTTCTGGCTCAGGCCGCTCTCCCCCCTGGAGACATCGATTATGTCGCCCACGAGCGTCGAGAACTCGTACCCTGACGGGACCCCGAAGAACCTGATGCCGTAGTCCTTGGTCCCTATGACCGCGATGGCCGGGATCTTGTCGACCCTCAGCTCCTTCGCCTTCATCCGGTCCTTGACGAAGTCGTAGACCTCGACCTTGACCTTCGGGGAGATTTCGGCCAGCTCCCTGCAGATGTCGACCGTCTCCCTGCAGTTCTGGCATGGGACCTCCTGCGTGAAGACCACCAGTCGCACATCGTTCACAAGCTTGGAGAACTCCTTCGTCAGGGTCTCCCTCTCCTTCTGCGGGATCAGTGCCATTTCGTCACCTTCCTGTCCATTCTCATCTCTCGAACTCGACATCGACCTTGATGCCCTGTCGTATGCTCTGCGTCGCGATGCAGAAGTCCTCGAAGAGGCCCTTGCACCGCTCCAACTTTTCTCGGTCAGAGGCATCTACGACCGGCTTCATCTTGACCTTTATTCCTTCAATCCGCCAACGCCCCTTCTCGTTGCGCACGAGCCTCGTCTCGACATCGGTCTCGACGTCCTTGACCTCGACCCGGGACTTCTCCAGGCAGAACAACAGGCTCGCGCTGAGGCAGTGCCCCACCGCCGACGAGAGCATCATCGACGCGTTCGGTCCCTCGGACCCGCCGAGGGGCGCGGGCTCGTCCATGACGATCCTCCCGTTCGCCCACTCGTCTACGGATATCTCGTACTTGTATCCGTCCAAGCGCCTCAGGTGGAGATGGAGCGTCTCGTTCAATCGCAACTACCCCTTGCTGGTACCCTATCGGCACGCGGACCAAAGACTTTTTCACGTGCGCAGGCTCCGCGACGCGTGCGCATCTACCCGCGCGCGCTTCAGTGGAGAAGGTAGAAATATGCCCCATCAGGATGCTCGCCCACTCCTTCTCCAGGGGGCAAATCCGAGATGAAGACAAGGACCGAGCACGATTCTTTGGGCGAGAGGGATGTCCCCGAGGACGCCTACTACGGGATACAGACGCTGAGGGCGACCGAGAACTTCCCAGTCAGCGGCATAATGCCGAGGCCGGAGTTCATCAACGCGATGGCGATGGTGAAGAAGGCCGCCGCCATGGCGAACATGGATGTCGGCTGGCTCGAACCGTACGTGGCCGAGGCGATCATGGCAGCGTGCGACGAGATACTCTCCGGGAAGCTCCACGACCAGTTCGTCGTGGACGATTTCCAGGCGGGCGCGGGCACGTCGTTCAACATGAACATGAACGAGGTCCTGGCGAACAGGGCGCTCGAACTCCTGGGCAGGAAGAAGGGGGAGTACGCGGCCGTGCACCCCCTCGACCACGTCAACATGGCGCAGTCGACGAACGACACCTACCCGACCGCCATGCGCCTGTGCATCCTGATCATCGCCCAGCAGCTCATGGACAACCTCGACGACCTGCGGAAGGCCTTCGCGAAGAAGGGGATGGCCTTCGACAAGGTCATCAAGTCCGGCCGCACGCACCTGATGGACGCGCTGCCGATCACCCTGGGCCAGGAGTTCACCGCGTACTCGATCGCCATCAAGAAGGCCAGGGAGCAGATCAAGGGCAAGCTCAAGCTGCTCGAGGAGGTCCCCCTCGGCGCGACGGCCATCGGCACGGGCGCGAACACGCACCCGGACTACCACAGGCTCGTGACCCGCCACCTGCGGGACATCACGTCCCTGAACCTGATCGAGGCGGAGGACCCGCGCGAGGCGCTCCAGAGCAGGCTCGACTTCTCGAGCATCTCGGGGGAGCTGAAGGCGCTGGCGCTCGAACTCATCAGGATATCGAACGACCTGAGGCTCATGAACTCGGGACCCATCACCGGCTGGGGCGAGATACGCCTCCCGGCGACGCAGCCAGGCTCGTCCATCATGCCGGGGAAGGTCAACCCCGTCATGGCGGAGTGCATGGACATGATATGCTTCCAGATCGTGGGCAACGACGTGTCAGTCTCCCTCGCGGTCCAGGCGGGCCAGATGGAGCTCAACGTCATGAACCCGGTCATAACGCACAACATACTCGAGTCGATGGTCCTGCTCAACAACTACATCCCGATATTCATCGAGAAGTGCATATCTGGCATAGAGGCGGATGAGGCGAGGTGCAAGGGCTACCTGGAGAAGAACCCGTCCATCGCGACCTTCCTCGACCCGTACATCGGTTACATGAAGTCCGCGGAGGTGGCCAAGGAGGCCCTGAGGCGGAACATGTCGGTCAGGGACCTGGTCATCGAGAAGGGCATCATATCCGAGGCAGAGATCGAGAGGATATTCGACATCGAGTACCTGATCGGCCGGAGGAAGGTCGACAAGAAGTGAGCCAGACGACCGTCCGCCGGCGCGTTCCAGCGAACCTATAAATATCGTACCCCCTTTTCTCAACCGAAGGTCTCCTAGACGGCCCGCGTCTCGGAGGTGTCTCACATGGATTGGGGTTTGAGAAACCGGATATCGCGCATCATCAAGCCTGATACTGGACGCGCCGTCATGCTTGCCATCGACCACGGGTACTTCCTCGGACCCACCTCGAGGCTGGAGAACCCGAGGAAAGCCGTCATGCCGCTCGCGCCCTACGCGGACACGATCATGCTCACGAGGGGCGTGCTGCGCGCGTCCGTCGACCCGACGATATTCAACTCGGTCGTGCTCCGGGTCTCCGGGGGCTCCAGCGTCATCGGGGAGGACCTGTCCAACGAGGGCATCATCACCAGCGTCGAGGACGCGATCAGGTGCAACGCCGCGGGCATCGCGCTGTCCGTGTTCGTCGGCAGCAAGCACGAGAAGCAGACACTCATGAGCCTGGCGGAACTGGTCAACGAGGGCGAGCGGTATGGCATGCCAGTGCTCGCCGTGACGGCCGTGGGCAAGGAGCTGGCCAAGCGGGACGCGAGGTACCTCGGGCTCAGCTGCAGGATCGCCGCCGAGATCGGCGCCCACATCGTCAAGACCTACTACTGCGAGAACTTCGAGAAGGTCGTCGAGGGCTGCCCCGTGCCTATCGTGGTCGCGGGCGGGCCGAAGATGACCGAGAAGGAGGCGCTCGAACTCACATACAAGTCGATCACGGCCGGCGCCGTGGGCGTCGACATGGGCAGGAACATCTGGCAGTCGGAGAACCCGGTGCCGATGATCCGGGCCGTCAGGAAGATCGTCCACGAGAACGTCGACGCCAAGGACGCCTACGAGTTCTACAAGGAGCTCGTGGCCAAGAAGAAGTAGCCTGCGGGACTAGATGGCCGCGGGGTGATCCCATGCGCGTCGCGATGTACTACAGGAACAGCGATGTCAGGCTCCAGGAGATGCCCAAGCCCACCGCTGGACCGGGCGAGGTCCTGGTCAAGGTGGTCGCGAGCGGCATATGCGGGAGCGACGTCATGGAGTGGTACCGGATCAAGCGCGCCCCGCTGGTCCTGGGCCACGAGATCGCCGGCGACATCGTCGAGGTGGGCGCCGGGGTCGAGAGGTACCATGTGGGCGACCGGGTCTTCGTGTCGCACCACGTCCCATGCAACAGCTGCAGGCACTGCCTCAGTGGGCACCACTCGACGTGCGACATGCTGCGGACGACCAACTTCCATCCAGGCGGGTTCGCGGAGTTCATCAGGGTCCCCAAGATAAACGTCGACAGGGGCGTGTTCGTCCTGCCGGCGGAGATGACCTACGACGAGGCGGTCTTCATCGAGCCCCTCGCGTGCGTCGTGCGCGGGTTCAGGATGTCCAGGTTCGAGCCCGGGCAGACCGTGCTCGTGCTCGGCAGCGGCATCGCGGGCCTCCTGAACATCAAGCTCGCGAAGGCCCTGGGTGCCGGGAGGATCATCGCCACGGACGTCTCCGACTTCAGGCTCGACGCGGCGAAGAGGTTCGGCGCGGACGCGGTGGTCAACGGGACCGAGGACGTCCCGGCGCTGGTGCGCAAGGCCAACGGCGGCAGGGCCGCGGACTTCGTCATCGTCTGCACGGGCGCGCTCCAGGCGGCCACCCAGTCGTTCAAGTGCATAGACCGCGGCGGCACCATACTGATGTTCGCGCCGCCCTCACCGGGGGCCGAGGTCGTGGTGCCCTTCGCGGACCTGTGGAAGGACGAGGTCACGATCACCACCACCTACGCCGGGAGCCCCAAGGACATCGAGCAGGCCATCGAGCTCATCAGGAGCAGGCGCGTGCATGTCACCGACATGATCTCCCACAGGTTCGGCCTCGCCGACGCCGGGAAGGGGTTCCAGCTCGTCGCCAAGGCCGAGGACTCCATCAAGGTGGTAATCGAGCCGCAGACGTGATGCCCCGCTGCTTCGGATCCGTCGACACATCGCCCAGGCCGCTGTCACCCGCAGAGTCCGGCAATGCTTTTCTACCGGCCACGCGATTCACCTCACGGCGTCAAGGGCTGCCAGAGGCTGTGGCATTATCTGTGTGGGTCAATTCTCGTTGATGCTGCCGAGTGTGGTGCTGGGCTTTCCAAGTGGTCCTTCTGAGAGCTAGCGAGGTATTCAACATGCCAGCGATTGCGAGCTACGAGAAGGAGTACGTGTCCAGGACGAGGAGATCGAAGGCGCACTTCGAAAGGGCGAACAAGGTCCTGCCAGCAGGCGTGGAGAGCAATGTCAGGTTCTTCCCGCCGTATCCGTTCTGCGTGAAGCGCGCCAAGGGTCCCTACCTGTACGACATCGACGGGAACAAGATCATCGACTACGCGCTCGGGTACGGCCCGATGATACTGGGCCACGACCATCCCGCGGTCACGCGTGCCGTCAGGGCGCAGGTCGGCAACGGCATGATGTTCGGCGCGTCCTCGGAGCTCGCGGTCGAGTACATCGACATGGTCCGCAAAGCCATGCCATCGATCGAGATGTTCAGGTTCGCCAACTCGGGCACAGAGGCGACCATGCACCCGATGAGGGTCGCGCGGGCGTTCACGGGCAAGGAGAAGATCGCGAAGGCCGAGGGGGCATACCACGGAGGGCACGACTACGCCCTCCAGGGCGTGGACATACCGGGCAGCGAGCTGCGGGCCAAGACCCGACAGCACTCGGTCCCGTTCGGGAAGGGCATCCCGAAGTGCATCTCCGATTTGATGGTCATGTACCCGTTCAACGACTGGGGGGCGACCGAGGAGGTCATCACGAGGAACGCGGACGAGCTCGCCGCGGTCATCGTCGAGCCGGTCCAGGCCGGAGGCGGGTGCTTCGTGCCGAGGGACGACTACCTGGGCCGGCTCAGGAGGCTCACGGCGGACCTCGGGATCGTGCTCATCTTCGACGAGGTCCTCACGGGGTTCAGGGTCGCCTTCGGGGGCGCCCAGGAGCGGTACGGGGTGAAGCCGGACATCACCTGCATCGCGAAGATCGCCGGAGGCGGCTACCAGCTCGCCGGGTTCGGCGGCAGGAGGGACATCATGCAGGAGATCGTCCCGAAGAGCGGCGGGAACGTCTACCACGGGGGCACCTACAACGCGCACCCGGTTTCGGTGACCGGAGGGCTGGCGACGCTCGAGATACTCTCCAGGCCAGGGACCTACAGGAGGATCGACATGATAGGGGACTCCCTCTTCCACGGCCTGCGCGACGCCGCCAAGGACCGCGGGGTCGATGTCTGGGTCGAGAGTGTCGGGTCCCTCGGCCAGATGTACTTCACGGACAAGGAGGTCGCGACCTGGCGCGACTCGCTCGATGTGGACCACGAGAAGTGGAGGCACTGGTTCATGCACTCGCTCGGCAGGGGTGTGTTCTTCGGCGTGCCGCACGCGGACGAGCACTTCTTCACATCGCTCGCGCACTCGGACACCGACATCCAGCGGTCGATCGAGATCTCGGACGAGGCGTTCAAGGAGATCGCGAGGGGCCGATGACCCCGCGCGTGCCATGCCACCGTAGGAACAAGGAAACGCAGAAAGCACCATCCGCGTCGTGATACGATGATAGGACGAGCCACCGAGGGAGGCCCAAAACCGGTCGATGCGAGGAGGCTCCTCACGCCGGACGAGCGTGCCCGCATGCTCGCCCAGATCCACTCGCTCGTGTACTGGGTCGGCGTGCTCGTGCCCAATCACGAGGTCGTGCGCGGCGAGGAGATCGACCTCCGCCAGATCGTGTTCAACCTCACGACCAAGGACGACCTCACGGACGAGGAGGCTCAGGAGGTCCAGACGCTCATCCTCGCGCTCAAGGACAAGGAGCACTCGATCGAAGGGTCGCTGGCCCACGACCCGCTGACCTACGATGCGGCCAAGGCCATGCTCGAGGAGACCCGCGGCCTGCTGAAGGCCATCGACGACCTCAGGGCGGTCGAGACGCCAGAGAAGGCCGAGGTCGCAAAGCAGGCCGTGCTCGCGAAGGTCCAGGACGCACGCCGCTGGCAGAAATTCGTGGAGCAGATAATGCCGAAGGCCTGAGCGGGGCCTCATATCCCGTGTCCGGCCAGCACGGTCGACACCTTCCTCTCCGCGTCGTCCCCGATCCCTTCAGGCCTGTGCGTGCCGAGGATCTCGCGCACCGTCTCCCTCGCGCGGGTGACGACCGCGCGCTGGTCCCGGTCCAGGCGGTACATCGCGTAGACCTTCGACCTCTCGGGCGTCGGCACGAACAGGTCCCTCCGCATGTTCCTCATGGTGTGCGGGTGCTTCAGGAAGCTGCCGCCTGGCCCGACCGCGTCGACCACCTCGGCCGCGAAGCTGGCGCGGTCCATGGATATCTCCCGCCTCATTGTGCGCACGGACTCCCAGACGTCAGAGTCTATCACTATCTGCTCGAGGGAGGCCCCCTTGGCCTGGTCCAGGCCTCCGATGCCGGATGCGAAGTCGGTCGCCGCCAGGTTGGTCATGGTCGTGAAGGCGAGCTCGCCCGGGTCCAGCGTCACGCCCGGCCTGTCCCCTGCGAGTCCGACGCCGAACGACCCGACCATCGTCGGCACGCCGTAGTGCTTCGCCATCTGGGCGGAGGCGGCCGCGATGATCATCTGCTCGACCGCCCCGTACCGTATCTCCCCGGTCATCATGTTCATGATCGTGGACTCTGAGCTGTACACCACCGGGGCGCCGGGGTTCGCCAGCTGGGAGATCGCGAAGCTCGCGATGTTCTCCGCGTTGACCAGCGCGACGGTGGATGCCAGCGTGACAGGCGATGTGAGCCCGCACAGGGCCATGGACATCGACACGACAGGGATGCCCGCCTTCGCGAACTCCACGACCGCCTCGGACGAGCCCGTCTCGAACTCGAGGGGGCAGATCGGGCATTGGATGGCCGAGAAGATCGGCCTCTTCGCGAGCGCGTCCTCGCCCCCCGCGATGGCGGCGCCGACCGCCACCATGTCCCTCGCCTCGCGGGCGGACATGGCCTCCCCCTGGACGTGCTTCGTCGTGCTCCTGAGGGATATCGCGAGCTCGTTCAGGCCGTGGGCGTCCCCGGGCCCGTCGTGCGCGGTGACGATCGGCCAGACATAGTCTATCGAGTCAATCGCATCGCAGAGGACCATGAAATCCCCGAGGTCCTTGCCCATCGTGGGGCGCTTCTCGCCCGTCTCGAGGTCGGTCATGTACACGGCCGTCCCGTTCGTCGCCATGTACGGCGGCCCTGCCCGCGGGGTCTCCATGTCGTGCTTCGGGTCCCTCGCGCAGAGCCTCATCCTCTTCGGGACCTTGCGCATGATGTCCTTCACTAGCCCCTCGGGCAACCGGGCCCGCATGGAGCTCTGGTCGACCTTCGCCCCGCCGTCCTCCAGGAGCTTCAGGACATGCCCGCTCCGCACGAGCACGCCCGTGCTCCCGAGCATCCTCAGCGTGTTCTCATGTACAAGCTCGATCTCGTCCCCGGACAGAACGCTTATCCTGCCTTCCGCCATACTCCCTTTCCAGCGTTTAGGAACGAGGAAGAGGTAGTTATAGAATCCTCTGCCCTGGGCCACAGCCCAGGGTGCCGCACGCACGGGCGGGGTTGCGGGTCGGCTCCTCGGGACAGGTGGGACCATGGTGCTGGAATCTCTGAAGCGCACTCCGAGGACTTTCAAGGTACTCGTAGCGAGCGCGCTTGTGGAGAACACAGCCTTCGGCCTCGTCGTCCCGTACCTCACGCTCTACATGCTCAACGACATAGGTATCTCCGCGGTGCTCACGGGCATAGTCCTGATGACCTACACCGTATCCGGCATGCCCTCTATGGTGCTGGGTGGCATGTTCGCCGACCGGTTCGGAAGGAGGATCGTGCTCCTCTCGAGCCTCGGGCTCATGTCCGTGACGATGTTCATGTACTTCTTCGCGTACGACTTCGAGACCCTGGTCATACTCGCGTTCGCCGACTCGTTCGTCGGGTCGATGTACATGCCCGCGGCCAACGCGATGATAGCGGACATGATCCCCGCTCCGGA
>Ga0315287_10006812_pt1 | contig 11408 bp, 8 predicted proteins | sample YL17G11_0_MG_FD_205037 | JGI IMG/M metagenome (GOLD analysis project Ga0315287, IMG submission 205037) | Sediment microbial communities from Yellowstone Lake, YNP, Wyoming, USA - YL17G11_0 | ecosystem: Environmental > Aquatic > Freshwater > Lake > Sediment | place: USA: Wyoming | collected...
CGCCTCATCCGCGAAGTCGTCCTCATGCTCGCCGCCGGCATCGTCCACGGCGACCTGAGCGAGTTCAACATCCTGCTGGGCGAGGACGGCCCGGTGATCATCGACCTGCCGCAGGCCATCGACGCCGCGGGCAACAACCATGCGCCGCGCATGCTGGTGCGCGACGTGGACAACCTGCGCAGGTTTTTCGGGCGGTTTGCGCCGGAGTTGCTCTCGACCGACTACGGCAAGGAGATCTGGGCGCTCTACGAGTCGGGACTGGTGCAGCCCGAAGTCGCGCTCACCGGCGTGTATGCGCACGACGAGACCGCGGCGGACCTCGACAGCGTGATGCGCGAGATCGACGATGCGCGCCTCGAGGAAGACGCCCGGCGAAGGCGCGTGCAGGACCGCGAGAACGAATTGGCCGCAGGCTGACGGGCTGCTTCAGTTCGGCGAGCGCCGCCGCGCGCGGTCCAGGTTGATCTGGACAATCTCGTTGTCGGGATCCAGCTCCTGCGCGGCAAGCAGCGCACGCTCCGCCTCCTCCCACCGGCCGGCCTCGATGTAGGCCGCGCCGAGATTGTTGAGCACCCGCATCTTCGGTGCGCCTTCGCGAGCGGCCGCTTCCCACAGGCTCTCCTCGCTGCGGTATTCGCGGTTGCGGTCCGCGCTCAGCATCGCCAGCACGCCCACCAGCAGCAACGCCAGCGCGCGCCCGCCGGTGCGCACGAGTGGCGCGGGCGACGTTGCCAATGGCACCAGCAGCGCGCCGATGAACCAGCCGAGGCTCCACACGGCCGGGTAGGCGTGGCGCTCGGCGACGAGGTCGTGGCGTATCGGCAGCGCATAGATCGGCAGGAGCCACAGCGCTGCCCAGGCAAGCGCCACCAGGACCATCGGCTGGCGAGCGCGGGCGCGCAACGCCAGCACGCCGGCCAGCAGGAGGCCCGCGATGAGGGCGAACGCCTGCAGCCAGCTCGCCGGCGACGGCGTGGGATCGATGTTCGGCGCGCACACCAGCGCGGCGACGCAACCCAGGTAGCCCAGCGCGGTGGCAAACACCGGCTCGTGCACGCGAACGGCGAAGATGCGCGCGGACAAGTCGAGCAAGGGGCCATACCGCGCGTGGGTCGCCATCCATGCGAGGAACGCAATGCCGCCAGCCGCGATCACGCATGCAAGCACGACCAGCGCCCGGCTGCGTGCGCGATCGTCGATCACCGGACGTGGCCGCAGCCATTCGAGCAACAGGAACATCAGCGGCGTAGCCGCGGCAACCTCCCGGCTGCCGCACGCGATCGCCCATGCGGCGAGGCCTGCGACGATCCATGCGAGGCGCAGCGCGCCCCCTTCCTCCCTGGCATTCATCCAGGAGAGCAGCGCCAGCACCGAGGCCAGCGTCGCGAGCGACGAAGAGCGCGCGGAAAGGTAGCTCACCGCCTCCGTCGCCAGCGGATGCAGCGCGAACACCGCGGCGGCCAGCATCGCGTGCAGGTTGCGCTGCTGCATTTCGCGCCAGGCCTCCAGCACCGCGCTTGCCCGCAGCCCGAAGAGATAGAACGCGAACATCGCCGCGATATGAATGGCGAGGTTGGCGATGCGATGGCCGGTCGGCACGTCGCCGACCAGCGATCCCAGCGCGCCGCTGGCAACGAAGCTCGCCTTGAGCAACGGACGCACATGCGTGGCGACGTTGTCCCACCACGCGGCGAAGGAGCGCGCGCCGGGGTCGGTCGCCACCATGACGTAGTCGTCGAACTGGAACGGACCCGCGAGCCCGGGCAGGTAGGCAAGCACGACCAGCGCAGCAAGCGCGGCCAGGACGGCGCGGCTCGTTCGCGACCCGGGCAGCATGTCCGTATCGACGCTCATTTCCCGCGCGGCCGCGGGCCCGGACTCAGCGGTGCCTGCAGTTCGAATCCTTCGGCTCCGGCCGGGGCTTGGGCGGCGGGCACGGCTCGATCGTCGGGATGCGCGGCGGGCCCGGCGGCTCGACCGGCATCCCCGGGCACGGTGGCTTGCTGCGCGACAGGCGCACCAATTCGTCGCGCACGTGGTTCATCTCGGCCTGGTAGGCGGTGCGTTCCTCGTTCAGCAGGTCGACCAGCGTCGTGCCGTCGCGAAAATCGGTGAAGAGCCCGCGCAGCGAGGCGAAGAAGCCCTCCTTGTCGCGGTCGTTGGACCACGCCTTGCACACCGTGACGTGGATGCTTTCGTGCGCCCCGAGCACCTGCTTCAGGCACGCGCCGGGGTTGCCCTTGTAGGTGATCTCGCAGGCATTGTTGGTATCCGCCGTCGGCCGGTTCGCGTTGCTGTCGGTGACCGTGTTGATCGCCTCCTGCACGCAGGGCTGCACTTCCACCTTGTAGCGCTCCGTCGTGTACATCACCGGTACGCCGGTCTTGATTTCCTGCGCGCGGATCATCTGGATCTGCCTGGTGTATTCAGCGGCGGCCGCACGCGCCTCGCACATGCGGTTGCGCAGGTCGACAAGGTCCTGGCAGCCGCAGGCCGGAGATTGCGCGTGCACTTGCGGCGCAATGGCCAGGGCCATCGCCACGCAGGCCGCTGCAAGGATCGTCCTTTTCAAGATCATTTCTTTCCTCGAGCGGAACGGGCGTTCAATAGAGTTTGCCATCGGTGGCCTGCGGGGCTTGCGTTGCGGGAGCGGCCGGTATCGCGGCCGCCGGATCGAGCGTTGCCGCCTCGATCTTTTCTTTCGTGCCATCGGGACGCACGCGCAGCATCGTGCCGAATGGCTTCATCTCGCCGCCCGGTGCCTCGCGCCAGTCGCCCGCGAGGATCTCGCCGCTGGGGCTGCGGCGCACGCCCCAGCCCAGCAGCATCGGTCCCCAGAAGCGGCCCGTATAAGTGGTTCCGTCGGGCATCGTCAGCTTGCCCTGCCCCATCGGCCGGCCGCCGGAAAACTCCGAATCGAAGCGGCGCCCATCGTGATACACGCGCACTCCCGGCCCGTAGAGGTAACCGTTGAAGAACTGCCCCTCCAGGAGCTCGCCGCTGGCGTAGCTCTTCCTGCCCTTGCCGTGCAGGCGGCCCTCGACGAAGGTGCCTTCGGTGCGCGTGCAGTCGGCGGTGACGCCCACGCCCTCGCCGTCGATGGGCGGCGCCTGCACGGCGCAGCTCTTTCCGGGAAGGGCAGGAGCAGATTGCACAACCGGCGCGGGCGCCGCGCGGCGTTGCAGGAACTGGTAGGTACCTGCGCCAAGCGCGGCGAGCAGCACGGGCACGCCGACCATCACGCCCCAGAACTTGGCCATCGTGCCGCCGGCGAGCGACTGCGAATCGTAAAGCGATGCATCGTGCGCGGTTCTCGCCTGCTCCCGCGCGCGGTCGATTGCCGCGACGCCCTCGACCGCCCCACCGATTTCCATGGGGCGGAACTGCGAATCGTACAAGGCCTGGCCGAGCACGCCGAAGTTCCCGGCGCGGTCCTTCTGCACCGCGCTCGCCTGCTGCGTGGCACCTTGCGTTTCCTTGCGCACGCGTGCGAGGTTTGTGTCGATGTGCCCGATGGCCGCCTTTTGCCCGGCATCGATCGCCGCAATCTCGGCTGCGTACTTCTGGCTCTCGCCCGCGAAGGCGCTTTCCTCGGACGCGTGGCGTGGCAGTTCGTCCCTCGCCTTCGCCAGCTTCGCCGCGAGTTCGCCATTCTCCGCGACCAGTTTGGTGCGTTCCGACTGCGCGGCGGCGAGCTTTGGCGCCTGTTCCGGCGCGGTCGCCGCGCCGAGTGTGGCGATGTCTCGGTCCAGCGTCGCGAACTTGCCGGCAATGGCCGCCTGCCGCGATTCCCCCTGCTTGATCGCCTTCTCGCACGATGACTTCAGCGAGCGCACATCGCGCAGCGACTTGTCGACCGGGCTCTTCTTCTCCTCGACCACTTTGCGGCGCGCGGTGAATTTCTCCAGCTCGGCGCGCTTCTCGGCTTCGAGGGCAGCCTTTTCCTGATCGAGCTTGCTCGTGGTCTCCGAGAGGGCCCCGGCCTGCGTATCGAGCCCTGCCAGCTTGTCGCGCAAATCCGCGAAGGACGACAGATCGACCTTTCCCTCCCAGGCCTTCTGGCCAAGCGCGGCCAGCGCCACGACGCGCTCGGCATCGCTCTTGCGCATCGCCCCGCGCAACTTGCTGCGCTCAATCTTGCGGCCGAGCTCGCGGAAGCCCTCCGCGAGGAAATTGCCGCGTCCCGTGCCCTTGCCCTCTTCCGTCATTCCCGGTTTCCTTCAGGAAGCATGCGATATCGAGGCACGAAGTTTCCCATGAGAGGCCGGGCAATGGCTACGGATTTTGCGCGCACCGGCAATCGCCCCCGATTGTTCGATATCAAGGCAATGCCGATGCGCAGGCCGGTGCCGGATCGGGCGACGCGCTCGCGCAGGTGACGCCCGGCCCGCCTGACAAGGTGTTCTCCGCCGGACCCTTCCAGACGCAGGATGGCGAGAGGCTCACATTCGGATTCCTGCTGCCCGCCCTGCAGCCCAACGGGCAGGTCGCAGGGCCGATTCCCGTCTCGATGCAGTCATTCAACGTGACCGGCGGCACGATGACGCATTCGTATCTGGACGATTACACGGCTCGCGGTACGCCGGGCTAGCCGCAGTCGTCGACGAACGAGGCGCACTGCGCCTCGTCCGACCTCGCGCAATCCGGAGTCCGGAATCGCGCATTCATGGGGCGACGTTGTGCTCCACCGTGCAATCCCTACTCGACAAGTACATGTTGAAGACGGAGTTGGATGTCGCCGCGTTGCCGAGCACGACGCTCGGGCATCGCACGTACAAGCCGCCCTGCGTATTCGAAGCGACGACGTTGCCGGACACGGTGCTGCCTTCCAAGGCGGAGATGCCAAAGCGGTTTCCCACGACGCGGTTGCCGGTGATGACGCTCGCCTCACCAAGCGCGATCGCCGTATTGCCGTTGCCCGTGAGGACGCTGTCGCGCACCACCATTGAGCCGCCGCCGATTCCGAAGTTGGCGCTGTCGATGACGCGCATGCGCTCGACAACGCTGCCCACTACGTCGCCTGGCGGGACGCCGACGGAGATGCCCACCCCGAAGCCCGCGATCGTGCCATTGCGAACGACAAGGCCGCTGCCTTGGACGCTGACTCCGGCCCCCGTCCCGTCTCCGGTGATCGCGAATCCGTCGAAATCGATCGTCACGTAGTCGGCCCTGACATCAAGGCAGACGCCCGAGACCTTGAGATTGCGGGTGACGACATAGGAGCCCGGGCTCGTGATCACACCGCAGTTGTTGATATTCGTGGCGCCGGCCGCCAGCGCTTCTGACGCGCAGGCGCCGAGGAGAACGAGCGCCGTCGCCAAAGCGGGAACGCAGGCAATGGTTTTCATGGTTTCCTTTCAATGGAGGGGGGAAACCAGAATCTGAGCTTAACGGCCTGCCGGGCAATACCGACAAATCGGCATTTCGGCGTCGCAATAAGGCGCGGTTGCCAAGGTGTTCGGAAGGCGGGCGAAGTACGCGCGCATCCTCTCCGGTACGGGCAAGGCCGCGCCGGGCAGCCGCGGGAGCGTCGCCCGCCGCCATGTCCTCGGCTCACGCCGACCAACCCATCATCTTTTCCCCGTCCACGACCGCGAACACGCTCACGATCAGTGGCAAGCATCTTAGTTGCCGGCACGCTACCCGGCGGTGTCGACGAGGCTGCGGCGCTTGAGTGCGAGGCACGGTTTCTCGACGGTGAACCACGACAGCACCGCGCACGAGAGCGTGACCGCGAAACAGGCAAGCAGGTAGGCGTACGCGCTTGTTCCGCGATCCATGAAGCTGACGAGCGTCTGCGAAACCGGCCACGCGTACAGGTACATCCCGTAGGAAAAATCCCCGTAGCGGCCGAAGCCGTGCAGCAGCGGGATCGGCCGCATTCCCACGACCAGCGCGATGTAACCCGCGCCCGCCATGGCAATGGTCGAGGCCGCCTCGGTCCGCGCCGCCAGCCACATCGCCGCCAGCCACGCCGCGCACAGCCACCAGCTGAGCGACCGGTGCCCGGCAAGGCGAACGCTCATGCCGATCAGGAACGGCACGGCCAGCCTGGTCGCCTCGGCGAGCGCGATCGAGTTCCATCCCGGCACGACCAGCGACGGCCACGGCGAATGGCCTGCGAACGATTGCAGCAGCACGAGCGCCACCACTGTCAGCGCGAACGTGACGCGCCAGTCCATCAGGCGGGCAAGCCCGATCGCGGCCAGCCCGCAATAGGCGAGCGCTTCGATCGGCAGCGTCCACAAGGACCCGTTGACGCTGAGCGGAAAAGGATTGGCCGCGAATACGCCGGGCAGCGTCCACCTGAGCTGCAGCCACGCATTGGCAAGGTAGCTCCACGTCTCGCGCGACGAGAAATACTCCGCGAGCGGCAAGGTGGTCATTGCCGGGCCCAGCACGAAAGCCGACAGGACGACGCAGGCGGCGAGCGCGGGAAGCAGGCGCAGCCCGCGATTGGCGGCGAACACCGCGAGATTGCCCGCGTTCTGCCACGAAGCCGTGACCCAGTAGCCGCTGATCGCGAAGAACATCGCCACGCCGATCGACCCCAGCGTGGTGAGCCCGGTGAAGTCGGCGAACGGGTCGTTGCGGCCGTCCCACAGGCCGAGCCCGTGGCTCACCAGCACGAACACGGCGGCAAGCAGTCGCAGGAAATCGAACGTATTGCGGCTGCGATTCAAGTGCGCGTTCCCCGAATGCTTCGACCGCATGCAGTCTACGCGAGACGCCCGCCCCTATAATCGTGCATCCCGGTCCCCGCCCCTCGCGCCACAATGCCCGACCCGCAGCTTCCCTGGTTCCTGGCCTGGCTCGCCGCCACGCGCCGCACCTTGCGCGCCCTCGGGCTGATGCCGGTGGCGCGCAGGATCAAGGCATTCGCCGTGCGCCACACGCCCGACTGGGTCAGGACGAGCGGGCTCGCCTACAAGTTCAAGCTCGCGATCGAGAACGTGAACTTCTCGGCGCAGTCCGACGTGCACGAGCTGCCCGCGATCTTCCATTACTGGTCGAACCGCTACCTCGGTCCCAAGGCGCGCGAAGCCGGCTTCGATCATCCGGACGCGTTCTTCGTCCAGCACCTGTGCAACTGCTACGACGGCGCATCCGGCGGCACTCGACGATTCGCCAGCATCGGCGCAGGCAACTGCGACACCGAAGTGCGCGTGGCCAGGGCGATCGCCGCCACGGGCCGCGACGCCTTCACGATCGAGTGCCTGGAGATCAGCAAGGCGATGCTCGCCCGGGGCGTGGCGCAGGCCCGTGCGGAAGGCGTCGGCGCGCACGTGCTTCCCGTGGAGGGCGACTTCAACTTCTGGCGCCCGGCCGGGACCTACGACGCGATCATGGCCAACCAGTCGCTGCACCACGTCACCCGGCTGGAGTCCCTTTTCGACGCGGTGCGCGCCGCACTGGCGCCGCACGGCAGGTTCGTCGTCTCCGACACCATCGGCCGCAACGGCCACATGCGCTGGCCCGAGGCGCTCGCGATCGTGCAGGAATTCTGGTCCGAGCTGCCGGCGTCATACCGCTACAACCGCGCGCTCGAGCGCCACGAGGAAAGCTACGAGAACTGGGACTGCTCGGTCGCGGGCTTCGAGGGCGTGCGCGCCCAGGACATCCTGCCGCTCCTGCTCGAGCGCTTCTCCTTCGAGGTGTATTTCGCCTTCGGCAACGTGATCGACGTTTTCGTCGACCGCGCCTTTGGCCACAACTTCGACCCCGCCCGCGCCTGGGACCGCGACTTCATCGACCGCGTCCAGGCCCGGGACGAGGCGGAAATCCGCGCCGGGCGCCTGACGCCCACCCACATGTTCGCCGTGATGCACGCCGGGCCGCAGGGGAAAATGCGCTGCGTGGACGGCATCACCCCCGCTGGATCGCTCAGGCGAACGCAATAGAACGCGGATAGGCGAGCGGGGAAGGCCCCGGCTCCGGTAAAATTGGGGTTTACCCGCCGGCTTCCCCCGTGCCACCCATCGTCGACGTCATCATCCCGGTCTATCGCGGCCTGGCCGAAACGCAGCGCTGCATCGAGAGCGTCATGGCGGCGCATACCCTCACCGCCCGCGAGATCATCGTGGTGGACGACGCCAGCCCGGAGCCTGCCCTCTCGGCCTGGCTTGCCGAACGCGCCGGCGAAGGCTTCTTCACCCTCATCAAGCATGTGGAGAACCGCGGCTTCGTGGCGTCCGTGAACGACGGCATGCGCCTGCACCCGGACCGCGACGTGGTCCTGCTCAATGCCGACACCGAAGTGTCATACGGCTGGCTCGACCGGCTTGCCGCCCATGCCGCGCGCGAAGCGCGAATCGGCACCGTCACGCCCTTCTCCAACAACGCCACCATCTGCAGCTACCCGCGCTTCTGCGACGTGAACGCGCTGCCGATGGGAGAGACCACCGAGAGCCTCGACGGGCACTTCGCATCCGCCAACGCCGGCAAGTCGATCGAGATCCCGGTGGGCGTCGGCTGCTGCCTCTACATCCGCCGCGAATGCCTCGACGAGATCGGCGAATTCGACGAAACGAAGTTCGGCAAGGGCTACGGCGAAGAGGTCGCCTTCTGCATGCAGGCCGCCAGGGCGGGCTACCGCCACCTGCTCGCCGCCGACGTGTTCGTCTTCCACCAGGGCGAGGTCTCCTTCGGCGCAAGCTCGGCCGGGCGCAAGGTGGACGCGCAGGCGATAGTCGACAAGCTGCATCCGGAGTTCCAGCCGCTGGTGCGCGATTTCGTCGCCCGCGAGCCCGCGCGGCCGCTGCGCGGCGCGGTCGACATCGCGCGGTTGCGCTCGAGCCCGCGGCCGCGCGTGCTGTTCGTGAGCCACGCCTGGGAAGGCGGCGTCGGGCGCCACCTGCGCGACCTTGCCGCCATGCTCGCCGACGATTGCGAAGTGCTGTTGCTCAAGCCGCACTCGAAGACGCTCCTCTCGCTGGCATGGATGCGCGAAGGCGAAGCGTTCGAGGCGTACTTCGACCCGCGCACCGAGTGGGACACGCTCGTGGCGTTGCTCGCAACGCTCGGCGTGGTCCGCGTCCACCTGCACCATGTCCACGGGTTGCCGCTGCGCATCCTCGCGCTTCCCGGGGAACTCGGCGTGCCGTACGACTGCACGGTGCACGACTACTATCCGGTCTGCCCGCAATACCACCTCAATTCGCCGCAGGGAACCTACTGCGGCGAGCCCGACGAGGCCGGATGCGCGCGTTGCCTCGCCGGCCGGCCGGCGCAATGGCCGATGGCGATAGGCGAATGGCGCGCGGACATGGGTCGGTTTCTCACGGGGGCCGCACGCGTCATCGCGCCTTCGCACGATCTCGCGGTGCGCCTCAAGCGCTATTTCCCGTCGCTGCCCGTGCTCGAATGGGCGCACGCCGAAACGCCGGCGACGGCGCCTCCCGCACAGCCGATCAAGGTGCTGGTCATCGGCGGCCTGTCGCAGGCCAAGGGGCTCGACGTCCTCGAAGCCTGCGTGGCCGACGCCAGGGCGCGCGCCCTGCCCCTGCACTTCCGCGTCGTCGGGCATCTCGCGCGACCCCTGCCGCTCTGGCCGGATGCGCCGCTCTCGATCACCGGTGAATACCGCGAGGACACGCTCGATGAACTGCTGCGCCTCGAGCAGGGCCGACTTGTCCTGTTCGCCTCGCAGGTGCCCGAGAGCTTTTCCTACACGCTCTCGGCGGCGATGCGCACTGCGCTGCCGATCGTCGCGGCCGATCTCGGCGCGCTCCCCGAGCGCCTCGCCGCCTATCCCGATCACGCGCTGGTGGCATGGGACGCCCCGGCCGCGACATGGAACGACGCGCTCCTCGCCATGGCGACGCGCGGCCAATGGAGCGCCCCGCGCCCGGCGCGCAAGGCCGTGGCGCTCTGAACGGCCATGACACCCGACCAGTACCGCAGCCTGTACCTTGCGCCGATCCGGCCGCCCGCCGGCGTGCCGCCAGTCGCCATCACGCTCGCGCCGCAGCACTATTACCTGCCGCACGGGCAGGCGCGCCCGTCGCCCACCCTGCAGGAACTCTTCGAGGCCGGCGTGGTTTGCGGGCATGCCGAATCCCTCGCGCAGCTCGAGTCTCGCGTGCACCTTCCCGACGCCGAGCTCGCCGCATTGCGCCAGAGCCAGAAGGACCTTGCGGATTTCGGCCGCGCCCATGTCGAACACGTCCGCCACCTCGAGAACGCGGTGAAGCACGCGCGCGAGGTCGTGCTCGAATACCAGAACAGCACGTTCTGGCGGATCACGCTGCCGCTGCGCTGGATCTCGCACCGTGCCAAGCTCGCGGTGCGCGCCGTGCGGGGCCTGCGGCACTCGCTCTCGCTGCTGCCCGCGCGCCTGTCGATCGCGCGGCAGATCCTGAAGGACGAAGGAGCGTTGCACCTGACGCGGCGCGTCTGGCAGAAATTGTCCGGCGCGCCGCGGATTTCCTTCGCCCCGGCCCGCGACTATCGCATCGAGGCCGCCGTCCATGCGCTCGCCTTTCCGCAAGTTGCCGAGCCCGAACTCACCATCGTCATTCCGGTCTACGGCCAGCACCTGCATACGTTCACCTGCCTGAAGAGCCTGCTGCCGGAGGCGGCGGGCGTTTCCTTCGAGGTGCTGGTGATGGACGATTGCGCCCCGGACCCGGCCGCCGAGGCGCTTGCGCCGGTGAAGGGAATACGCATCGAGCGCAACCCCGCCAACCTCGGCTTCATCGGCAACTGCAATCGCGGCGCGGCGCTCGCACGCGGAAAGTACCTGCTGTTCCTGAACAACGACACGCTGGTGCTGCCCGGCGCGCTCGCCGCGCTGCTCGGCACCTTCAAGCTGCGGCCGGACGCGGGCGCCGTTGGCGCGAAGCTGCTGTTCGCCGACGGCAAGCTGCAGGAGGCCGGCGGCATCATGTGGCGCGACGCCTCGGCATGGAACTACGGCCGCGGCGACGACCCCGGCCGCCCCGAATACAACTACCTGCGCGAAGCGGACTATTGCTCCGGTGCCGCCCTGCTCGTACCCACCGCGCTGTTCCGGAAGCTCGGCGGCTTCGACGCGCGCTACGCCCCGGCCTACTGCGAGGACTCCGACTTGTGCTTCCGCATGCGCGAGGCCGGGCTCAAGGTCTACTACCAGCCGCACGCGACCATCGTCCATTTCGAGGGTGTCTCGCACGGCACCAGCGAGGCAGAAGGCGTGAAGCGCTACCAGCTGGTCAACCGCGAGAAATTCTACGAGCGCTGGCGCAATGTCCTCGCCTCTCACCGCGTGAACGGCGTGCTGCCGTCGCTCGAGCGCGATCGCGGCGCGAAGCTCCGGGTGCTGCTCGTGGAGGCCTGCATGCTCACGCCCGACCAGGACTCCGGTTCGGTGCGCACCTCGCGCGTCCTCGACGTGATGGTGGCGATGGGCTGCAAGGTGAGCTTCGTCG
>Ga0315287_10006813_pt1 | contig 11408 bp, 9 predicted proteins | sample YL17G11_0_MG_FD_205037 | JGI IMG/M metagenome (GOLD analysis project Ga0315287, IMG submission 205037) | Sediment microbial communities from Yellowstone Lake, YNP, Wyoming, USA - YL17G11_0 | ecosystem: Environmental > Aquatic > Freshwater > Lake > Sediment | place: USA: Wyoming | collected...
TGCCCATCACGCCGGAGATCGCGGAGGAGGCCGCACACAGGCCGCGGGCATCCGTGTTGCGCCTGATGTCCACAACGTGGTCGCCAAAGGAGATCCTCGGGGGCCCGGACGATCGTCAACTCGGTGTGATGCTCGAACGGGTTCGAGTCGAACGAAACCGCTGAGGCACCGTGCTGCACATATCTGACGATCGGGAACGGCGGATGGTCGCCACAGCAGACGCGCTGCTACGCGCCGCGTGCGCAATCGGCCGGAGGCGCACCCGGCCACCGCGCGCCGACATCCGGCGCATCCTGGTCCTTCGACTCGAGCGCATCGGCGACTTGATGATGTCGCTGCCAGCCCTGCACACGCTCCGGCAGCTCGCGCCGCAGGCGCAGATCGATCTGGTCACCGGGTCCTGGAACGAACCCATGGCCCGCCTCATTGCCGGGATCGACCGGATCGAGACGATCGACGCGCGATGGCTGAGTCGGGGAGCAGGTGGCCTGGGACCCGCTGTGCTGGTGCGCCGCGCCTGGGCCTGGCGCCGACACGGCTACGATGTCGCCATCAACCTCGAGGGCGACATCCGAAGCAACCTTTTGCTCGCTCTCTCCGGCGCGCGATGGATGGCGGGCTTCGACATGGCGGGAGGAGGGCCGGTGCTCGACGATGCGGCGGAGTTCACACTCGGGGAACATACCGCGACCAACGGCGTCACCCTTGTCGCCACGGCGCTTGGCGACGCACCGACTCCGAGGGGGCCGCGCGTCGGGACGGCTCGGGAGGCTGCCTCGGCGCTTCCGCGCGCGGGGCTCCTGCTGCCGGCAGAAGCCCGGGAGCGGGCTGAGCGCCTGCTCCCCCTGGAGGCGCGCCGGACGTCGCCACTGATTGGCATTCAGGTCGGTGCCGGTCGGCTGGTCAAGCAGTGGCCAGCGGAACGGCTGGCCGCGGTGGCCGCACGGCTGATGTCGGAGTTCAACGCGACCATCGTCCTGACCGGGGCGCAGGAGGATCGCACAACCGCGGATGCCCTGCGTGCGAACCTCCCCGAGTCGACCGGCGTGATCGACCTGGTGGGCGCGCTCGACCTGGTCACGCTGGCCGCCGTGCTGGCGCGACTGTCGCTGCTCATCACGCCAGATACGGGACCGATGCACATCGCCGCGGTTGTCGATACGCCTGTCGTCGCGATCTTCGGTCCGGCCTCCCCTGAACGCTGGGGTCCTCTGTCGCAGCACTGCCAAGTCGTCAGGGTCGATCTGCCTTGCAGTCCCTGCAATCGAATCAGGCGTCCGCCGGCGCGATGCCTGGGGCATACGCCGGATTGCCTTGCGTCGATCCGGGTGGACGATGTCTATCGAGCCGCGACCTCGCTTCTCGAGAGCGCGCCGGCTCCGGGAGTCAAGCTGTCGTGACAGACGACGCCTTGCTTGTCGTCGAGACGGCAAACGGCCGCCGACGGGTCAGGCTCGGCGACTATCTGTCTCTGGACGAAATCGAGCAGGCCGACCGAGATGCGATCGCCTGGATCAAGCGTGTCCGCACAATGGACGTCGCAGGCCGTCCGCTCCGTGATCGACTCACGTACCGCGGAGATTCGCTGTGGTGGTTCGTCGAAATTTATCTCCACCGCATGCGCGTCATCGAAACCCTGCATCGCACGGTGACGGCCGCCGAGAACCTGTTCCGGATCGAGCAACCGCGGTCGGTGATGCTCGTCGACGGCGATCCGATCGCCCAGTCGGTCGTCAAGGAGGGCGCCCGGCGTCACGGATCGGCGTTTCGGGGCGCGTCGAGCGGGACCTGGTTCGACGCCCGCCGCCTGGCCGGCACTATCGTCAAAGGTCTCGCCTTTCTGGTGCAGGCGTTCGTCTCACATCTGCGTGTGCAGCGCCGGCACGCTGCACCGGCGGGCGGCCGGATGGCCATTGCGGCGTTTGTGCATGCCGCGTTCTGGCGCTCGACCGCAGACCGGGAAGCCTATGTCGGCCCGGTGCTCAAGGAACTGGTAGCGCGTGTCCCGCCCTCCGATCTGGTCTTTGTCGGACTCGGGCCGCGCACGGTGTTTCGCGCTCGCACGCTCACCAGCCAGGTTCGCAACTGGAAAGGCGCTCCGCCAGACGTGCACTCCATCGAGGGCTATGCCGGGCTCCGCGCCATGCGCGGCTCGCTCCGATATGCCCTGACGAACGGCCGTGTGCGCCGATGGCTGTGGGGCAGCGTGGACCTGCGTCGCGCCGCTGTGATTGGCGGGTACGATACGTGGCGCTTTGTCCGTCACGAGCTGGCCGGGGTCGCCTATCTGCAGTTGCCCTGGTCCGTCCGGGTCATGGACGAAATCGCTGCGGCGCTGGACCACCTGCAACCGCGCGTGGCACTCACCTACGCCGAAGCCGGCGGATGGGGCCGCGCCCTCGTCATCGAGGCCCGCCGGCGTGGCATCGTGGTCTGCGGGCTGCAGCACGGCTTCATCCATCGCCATTGGATGAACTACCTGCACGAGCCGGATGAGATGGCGCAGGCCTCCGGCTCTCCCGGATTCCCACGGCCGGATTTGACGTTGCTGTTCGATCGATTGGCCATGGAGCACCTGGCCGCGCGAGGCTCGTTTCCCGCATCGTCGCTGGGCATCATGGGCAATCCGCGGCTTGATGAACTGGCCGAAGCGGCGAGGCAGCAGACCGACGAGACGCGCCTTGCGACATGCCGCCGCCTCGGTATCGATCCCGGCACACGGGTCGTCCTGCTGGCCACGAAGTACCGCGAGCGGGCGCACGCTGCGCTGCAGGCGTTGTTCGACGCCGTGCAGTCAATGCCGGGCGTCCATTTGGTCGTACGGTGCCACCCGGCTGAAACGCCGGGGCCGTACCTCGCGCTTGCCAGGGGGGCGTCCGCGATCTCGGTGACGCCTGCCGGAGTCGATCTGGTCTCGTCACTGGCGGTGTCCGATCTGGTCGTCACGGTGAATTCAACAGTGGCACTCGAAGCCATGGCCCTCGGGGTGCCCGCGCTCGCGTTGAATCTGCCCAACTACCTCACGCCTTTTGTCGACGCGGGTGTGATGTACGGCGCCGCCTCTCCCGGCCAGGTCGCGTCCCTGCTTCGTCAAGCGCTGTCGGACGATCCATCCCGACGGGACTTTCGCGCACGGCAGCAGGCGTTCATGGCAAAATACGACATGTTGCCTTCCGGATTGGCTGCTGATCGAGCCGTCCGCGCGATCCTGACGCTCACCGAGTCAGGAAACAGATAGAGCCACGGCCCTACAGAAGATATGGACGACGTCAGATTCGGACTGGTGGGATGCGGTCGCGTGTCGATGCGTCACGTGGATGCACTGGTGCGGCACGTGCCTGGGGCGCGTCTGGTCGCGGTGTGCGACATCGTCCCGGAGCGCGCGCAGCGGTACGCCGCGCAACTCGGCATTCCGGCGTTTGCCTCGGCCACCGAGATGTATCGGGCGGTGGACATGGACGTGGTCGACATTGCCACCCCGAGCGGCGACCATTATGCGCGCGCCATGGAGGCGCTGGCCGGCGGCAAACACGTGGTTGTCGAGAAGCCGGTCGCGCTCAGGCCGGAGCACGCGCAGACGATGATTCGGGAGGCCGCCGGTCGCGGCCGCCAGTTGTGGGTCGCTCACCAGAACCGTTACAACCGGGCTCTGTCGCGCGCGAAGGCGGAGATCGCCTCCGGTCGTTTGGGCACACCGGTGCTCGGGACCGTGCGGGTCCGCTGGTCCCGCGATCAGTCGTACTACGACGGCGACAACTGGCACGGCACGTGGCTGATGGATGGCGGCGTGACGTCGCAGCAGGCGATTCATCACCTCGACGCCCTGCTGTGGTGCATGGGGCCCGTCGAGTACGTCGACGCCTCGTGCGCAACGCGCCTGGTGCGGATGGAATGCGAGGACCTGGCGGTGGCGACGCTGCGGTTCACGAGCGGCGCACTCGGAATCATCGAGGCGACCACCGCCACTCGGCCGCGCGACATCGAGGCATCGCTGTCGGTGCTGGGCGAGGGCGGCGTGGTCGTGCTCGGCGGCCTGGCGATGAACCGGATCGAGCACTGGGATTTCGCCGACCCGCGCGACTACGACGCGACGGTCAAGACCGACTACTTCGAGTACGTGCCCAACGCGTACGGGTTCGGCCACGACACACTGTACGCCCGGGTGGTCCGATCCGTCAGGGATGGCGGCCCGATCGAGATCCCGGCCGACGAAGGCCTCCGGTCGATCGAATTGCTGCACGCGATCTACGCCAGCCACGAGCGTGGCACGCGCGTGATGATGGACCAGGGGCCGGTATCGCGAAAGCTGGGTCTTCCGGCCATCACCATCGACTCGCCGGCCTCCGCCGCTCACGCGGTTCACGCGGCTCAGGCGGCTCAGGCGGTTGCCGCGTGCCTCTCGAACCGCGTCGACCCGCTGACTCGCGCCGACGCTCAGGTCGCCGGCATCATCGGCGAGCAGCCGTCGCGCACCGCCAAGAGTCCGGGCCTCTGGAACCACGCGATCCGTCAACTCGGCATCGACGCCTCGTACGTCTCGTTTGATGTCGCGGCCGGGAAGCTCGATTCACTGGTGCGTCGGTTGCGCGACTGGCCGATGTACGTGGGCGGCAGCGTGACCATGCCCTACAAGGTCGAGATCGCGAAGCACCTCGACGACCTGACGCCGGCGGCCCGGCTGATTGGCGCGGTCAACACGATCTACCGGGACCTGCAGGGCCGGCTGATTGGCGACAATACGGATGGGACGGGAGCGATCGCGGCATTGGTCCGCAGCGTCGGTGAGGCCGCACCATTCCTCCCGTCGCTCGCCGGCATGCGCGTGCTGCTGATGGGCGCCGGCGGGGCCGGGCGCGCGGTTGCGGTGGCCCTCGCCGACGCCGTCGGTGACGGCTCGCTGACCATCGTGAGCCGGACTTCCGCTCATGCTGACGAGGTCACGGCGTTGGCGCGGGCACGAAATCCACGCGTGATGTCTGCGACCGTGGAGATGATGCCGACGCTGATGGAAGGCATCGATCTGCTCGTGAACTGCTCGGCGTGCGGGCAGATGGGCCTGCGTGCCGTGGACGGCGCCAAGGCCGTGACGCTCGAACCGTACTCACCACTGGCCGACGTCTCGCCGGTCGGCGTGGACAGGGGGGCCACCGACGCGGACACGCTTCGGAAGAGTCTCACGATCAACCTCCGCGGGGTCGCGCGCAACACGCGCATGTCGCTCGAACGGCTGCTGGAGCTGCCGTCCTCTGCCCGGGTATTCGACATCGTCTACGCGCCCGTCGAAACGGCCCTGCTGCGCCAGGCGCGGATGACGGGACATCCGACTCTCAACGGCAAGCTGATGAACATCCAGCAGGCCGTGACCGCGATGTTCGACGTCGTGTTCAACGTGTACTTCAGGCAACAGGGCCTGGCCACTGAGGCAACGCGGCAGGCGATCCTCCGAAGCATGATCGAGGTGTGGTAGGTGTCTGGCAACGAAGCGGCTGTGCCTGTGTCAGGCCCGCGCGTGGTGGCCATCATCCCAGCCCGTGGCGGCTCGAAGGGCCTGCCCGGTAAACACATGAGGCGGCTTGCCGGGAAGCCCCTGCTCGCCTACGCAATCGAGCCCGCCCTCGCATCCACGCTCATCGACCGCGTCATCATCACGACCGACTCGGCGGAGATCGCGGACGCGGCGCGCGCGCTCGGTGCGGAAGCCCCGTTTCTGCGTCCGGCCGACCTGGCCGACGATGCGGCGACCACGGAGGCCGCTCTGCAGCACGCGGTACTTTGGCTGGATGAACACGGGTACCGCGCCGACATCGTCGTGTTTCTCACGTGCACGGCGGTGTTCCGCCAACAGGCCTGGCTCGACGAAGCCGTGCGCCGCCTGCTGGCCCGCCCGGAACTGGATACGGTGTTCGTGGGCCTGCGCACCCACAAGAACTTCTGGCGCCGCGTCGGATCCGACTGGGTGCGCCTGGCGGCCGACATCCCGTACGGCGCGCGCCAGCAGCGGGAGCCGCTCTTGCGCGAAGAGACGCCGACCGCGTGCGCCACGAGAGCTGATCTGGTCCGCGCCGGACAGCGCGTCGGGCCGAAGGTGGACATCGTCGAAACCGACGATGACCGGGTGATGCTGGATCTGCATTCCGACTTCGACCTGTGGCTGGCCGAGCAGGTGCTGGTTGAATGGCCGAAACTCCGCGGTACGATGTAGGTGGAAAGAGCACGATGAAAGATATTTCGCCGAACGATTTGCGCGACAACATCCCGCTGGTCGCCAAGCAGCACGACGGCCACAAGACGACGGTGCGGGTCGGCAACGTCGTCATCGGCGGCGATGCGCTGGTGGTCATCGCCGGTCCCTGCGCGGTCGAAACCGAGGAGTTGACGCTGGACATCGCCAGGGCAGTCAAGGCCGCCGGAGCGACCATGCTGCGGGGCGGCGCGTACAAGCCGCTCACGTTCCCGTATCGCCGGGGGTTCATGAGGGAGATTGGCGAACCCGGTCTGGCGTACCTCAGGCGCGCGTCTGATGAAACGGGTCTGCCCGTCGTCACCGAGGTCATCGACGTCCGGCTCGTTGCGACGATCGCGCAGTATGCCGACATGCTCCAGATCGGCGCACGGAACATGGCCAACTTTCCACTGCTGCAGGAGGTGGCACAGGCAAAGAAGCCCGTGTTGTTGAAGCGGCACTTCGGGGCATCCTTGCGCGACTGGCTCGGGGCGGCCGAGTATCTCTACTACTACGGCAACACGCAGGTGGTCCTCTGCGAGCGTGGTGTCGTCGCGCCACACACGCATGAAGTGACCTCCCGCTTCATCGTCGACCTGCAGGTGGTGCCCGCGGTGCGAGAGTACTCCCATCTCCCGGTCATCGTCGATCCGAGCCATTCGACGTTCAAGCGGAGCTACGTGGCCCCAATTGCCTGCGGCGCCATCGGCGTGGGCGCCGATGGCATCATCATCGACGTGCACCGCGAACCGGAGAAGGCCGCCGTCGATCCGCTGCAGGCGTTGAGTTATGAGGCGTTCGGGGCGTTGATGAAGACGATCCGAGGCCTGGCGCCTGTACTGGGGCGCACCGCATGAGCACGGCCTCTTTGTCGATGAGCGGCGTGCCGTTCGAAGTCATCGTCTCGGTCGACGAGTGGCGCGACGATGGCGTCGTCACCGCACGAGGCCTGTTGCCACACCTGGCCGACGCCGGCGCGACGGCGGTGAAGATCATTGCGTGCCATCCCGATCAGTACTCGACCCGTCCGGTGCGGGTCACCTACGCGCTCTCGAAAATCGACCCGCGGATGGCCGCCGTCACCAACGGGGCACCCGGCGCGCCGGCCGACCTGCTGGCCGAGGCCAGGTCGCACCTCGGTGGGGTGCCGCTGGTGGTGGCGCCCTACGACATCGCGTCGTGCCGGGAAGCGGCGGCAGCGGGCATCGACATCTGGCAGGTCGACGAGGCGATGAACGGCAACCTGCCGTTGCTCGAGGTGCTGGCCGGTGTCGCCAGGCGGGTGTACTTCTGCACGTGGGGCTGCACCCAGCGCGAAATCGATGCTGCTCGTACGATCCTGCACGCAACCGAACTGGTGTTTCTCCATCGCGTGCGCAGCAGCCCGGCGTCGGCCCTGATGCGAGACTGCGCGACGATGGCCCATCTCTCCGCCCTTGGTCACCGGGTCGGCTGGAAGCAGACGCGTCCGACGCGTAGCCACACGATTATCGCCCTGGCCGTCGGCGGATCGGTGGCCGAAATCCCTGCGATCACCGGCGATCTCGATGCTGGCGAGGCCGCCGCTCGCGTCGGCACCAGAGTCGCCATGCTTCGTGGCCTCGCCGAGTCGAGCCGGCGGGTGCTGTTGGGTTATTCCCCCGACGAACTGGACCAGGTCGACGACGTGCGGCCGGGATTGGTCGCCGCGTGTGCCATTCCCGCAGGCACTGTGCTGACGCGTGACATGATTGCGTTCAAGGCGCCGGCCGTGGGGCTCTCGGTCGAGCATCTGGGTCTGGCCATCGGGCGAAAGGCGCTGTATGACCTGCGCCCGAACGATCCGCTCACCTTCGGGGTGGTGTTATGAAGGCCGGCATCGTCATCCGCACGAAGAACGAGGAAGCGTGGCTCGCCCAGGTGCTTGGCGCGATCGGCCGGCAGGTCGATGTCGAGGCCGACGTCGTCGTGGTTGACAACGACTCGACCGACAGAACCCTGGATATTGCCAGCCAATACGGGTGCCGCGTCGTGTCGATCTCGGACCGCAACTTCTCCCACGGGCGAGCGCTCAACCTGGGTATCCGGGAAACCCGCGCCGACCTGGTGGCCATGCTGTCGGGCCACTGCATTCCCGCCAACGAGCGGTGGCTGATGCGTCTCTGCGCACACTTCAGCAAGCTGTCGATCGCAGGCGTCTATGGGCGTCAGGAGCCGCTGCCAGACAGCACCGCGTTCGACAAGCGCGACTTGTGGACGACGTTTGGCCGCGACCGCCGCACGCAGCGGCACGACTACTTCTTCCATAATGCGAACTCGATGATCCGGCGGGACGTCTGGGCGGACGTGCCATTCAACGAGGATCTGCCAGGCGTCGAAGATCGCGACTGGGCCAGGCGCGTGCAGGATCTCGGCTGGCAGATTGCGTACGAACCCCATGCCAGTGTGTATCACCACCATGGCATCCACCAGGGGCGCGACGAGGGCCGCGCCGCGCGGGTGGCTCGCGTCATCGAGCTCATCCAGAACCGGACCAGTGGAGAATCCTTGTGAGCAGCGAAGCAGGCACACGCACGCTGGGCATCATTCCTGTCCGCGAAGCGGACGTGCTCGCCGCGGGAAGGCCCATTCTGCTGGCCGGGCGCCCATTGTTGGCGTATACCATCGATGCCGCGCGCGAGGCGTCGCGGCTGGTCCGCGTCGTCGTCAGCACGGATGGCGACGCCGCTGCCAAGTTGGCGCGGTCGCTGGGCGCCGACGCGCCCTTTGTGCGCCCCGCAGAACTCGCGAGGCCTGGTGTCGGCATCTGGCAGGTCCTGCAGCATTGCGTCAACTGGCTCCAGGACCAGCAGGGCGACCGGTTCGACACCGTGGTCCTGCTCGAGGCCAGCCATCCGGTCCGGCCGCGTGGCCTGGTCGACCGGGTGATCGACGCGCTGACGTCGAGCGATTTCGACAGCGTGCTGACCGCGCACGAAGAGCGTCATGCCTTCTGGATGCAGACGCCGGACGGAGAGATTCACCCGGTCGCGCTCGATCACGAGTCGTCTCGTCAGACGCGGCCGCCGCTCTTCCGCGAAGTCGCCGGCCTGGCCTGCGCGAGCCGGCACGGCGTCGTCGCCGCAGGACGGGGCCCTGGCCGCAACGTCGGAATTGTCCCCGTGCGCACGTGGTTCGGGCTGATTGACACGCAGGATCCGTTCGGCCTGATCGTCGCCGAGAAACTGATCGAAGCGGCGCGGGAACAGCCGGAGTTGAGCGGCGGGCCTCTTGTCGGCTTCCCCGATCTCGGGCCGGCCCAGACGCAGAATCGACGATGATTGGTCTCGGAGCGTATCCATGCGCGCATTGATCACGGGCGGAGCGGGGTTCATCGGATCGCATCTGTCGGAAGCGCTGTTGCGGGACGGGCACCACGTGTCCATCATCGACAACCTGTCGACAGGATCCATCGAGAACATCGCGCATCTGAAGAGCCACCCCGCCTTCAGTTACACCATCGATACGATTGAACACGAGCCGGTACTGGCGGAACTGGTGGACGGGTGCGACATCGTGTTTCACCTGGCCGCGGCCGTCGGCGTCCGGCTGATCGTCGAAGAACCGGTCCGCACGATCGAGACGAATGTGCACGGCACCGAGGTCGTGCTGCAACACGCCAACAAGAAGAAGAAGCTCGTCCTTGTCGCGTCCACGTCCGAGGTGTATGGCAAGAGCACTGATGTGCCGTTTCGCGAGAGCGGCGACCTTCAACTGGGCGCCACGGTCAAGCACCGGTGGGCCTACGCGTGCAGCAAGGCGATCGACGAATTTCTCGCCCTGGCGTACTGGAAAGAGCGCCGGCTGCCGGTCGTGATCGTCCGGTTGTTCAATACCGTCGGCGCGCGTCAGACCGGCCGCTACGGCATGGTCGTTCCGACCTTCGTCCGGCAGGCGCTGGCCGGTCAGCCCATCACGGTCTACGGCGACGGCACGCAGAGCCGCTGTTTCGGCTACGTCGGCGATGTCGTCGGAGCGCTGGTCAGACTGGTACAGGAACCGCGTGCCGTGGGGGAGGTCTTCAACGTCGGCAACGATCAGGAGATCTCGATTCGCGCGCTCGCCGAACGCATCAAGACCATGACACACAGTGCCTCCGAGATCGTGACCCTGCCATACGACGAGGTCTACGAGACGGGGTTTGAAGACATGGCCAGGCGCGTCCCCGACCTGAGCAAGATCCGGAAGCTCATAGGCTACGAGCCAACCGTTCAGCTCGACCGCATCATCGAAGAGGTCGTCGATTACGCCCGGCGGCGCTCGCCCTCCGCGTAGCGCGTCATGCCCTGCCGGCGCGACAATCACTCCGGGAGTGGGCTAATCACTCCCGGAGTAATTGTTTCCGGGAAGGGCGTGTAACTATTACTCCGGCAGCAGTTGTTGAAGTGGCCGACGGCTTGTCTGGCGCCAGTTGGCGGACGGCGCTATACTGATTGGACAGGGGTTGACAAGCCATGGCATGGATGCGCGGACTGGCGTGCGGACTGAGCGTCTTGTTCGTGTTCGCGGGCGTGTCTTCGGCGCGGGCGGGAGAGATACTCTTTTCCATCCGCGACGGCCGGGTCACGCTGGTCGCCCGTGATGCGCAACTCAGCGACATTCTCGCGGTATGGGAACGCGAAGGACGGACCACGATCGTCGCGAGGGAGCGTGTTCGGGGTATGGTGGTATCGCTCGAGTTGACGAACGAACCCGAATCGACTGCGCTGGCAACGATTCTGCGCTCGGTCACAGGATTCATCGCCGCCAAGCATGCTGTTCCGCCTCGCGACGGATCCATCTATCGCTGCATCATCATCAACCCGGTCCCTGCCCCCGTAATGCTGGCGCAAGCCGGACCGGTCGGCAGAGCGACACCATCCCCGTCGCCGCAGGTGGGCCCGCCAGCGTCGATGATGGGTGACCCTGGCATGTTCCCTCCTGCGTTTGTCCCCCCCCAGCCCGACGATTCGGACGATAGCGGAGTGAACCGGGGGATGACACCTGGGGGAATGAGGCAGCCGGGAATGATGTCGCCAGTTGGTATGCCTCGACCACCGTTCGATACGTCGACCGGGGTTGACCCGGCGAGCCGTTATACGCCACCGACTCAGATACCGGGATATTCCGGCACCGGACTCGGCGTTCCGGGCATCGTCGTTCCGGCCCCTAAGCCACCGGGGCCGCC
>Ga0315287_10006815_pt1 | contig 11406 bp, 9 predicted proteins | sample YL17G11_0_MG_FD_205037 | JGI IMG/M metagenome (GOLD analysis project Ga0315287, IMG submission 205037) | Sediment microbial communities from Yellowstone Lake, YNP, Wyoming, USA - YL17G11_0 | ecosystem: Environmental > Aquatic > Freshwater > Lake > Sediment | place: USA: Wyoming | collected...
CTCACGTCGCTCCCCGCTTCCTTAAACCGACTCTTTGGCCGGGTAGCCATCCCGGCCACTATGTTTTTTGTTGAGGCCCCGGTGGATGCTTTTAGTCTGGCAGCTAACCAGCGCTAGGTTCTTAGCCGGACGGTCCTACACTTGGAACCGTCCGGGTCTTGCGGTCTTTGAGTTGATAGACGGACGATATCACACGGAGTTCCTCCTCGCCAGCCGCAAAGGCATAGCCGGTTAGCTAAGTGTTCGCGCCGGTGACGCGCCTCGGCGCCCTCCGGGAAGCCGCGTCCGTCGTGAGGCGCAGAGCCTGGGAGACCTCGGCCGCCGATCGGGTAACGACCGGAACCAGGGCGCGCAGGCGCTCAGCCGACATGCGGGTCGCCGGACCGGCCACGCTGATAGCGCACAGGACCTTGCTGTCGATATCCATGATGGGCGCGCCGAGGCAGCGGGCGCCTGGCTCGAACTCCTCCATGTCGAGGGCGTAGCCTTGTTCTCTGCAGCGTCGCACCTCGGCCAGGAGGCCTTCCAGGCTGATCACGGTGTTGGGCGAGTGGCGTTCCAGGCCCTGGGCGGCGAGCCTCTTGACCTCGGTCTCGTTGGCCCCCATCAGGAGGGCCTTGCCGACGGCGGTGCAGTGGAGCGGGATACCCCGGCCGACTTCGCTAAGAGTGCGGAGAAACCCCGGTCCCGTCACCTGCTCGACGTAGGCGGCCCGGAAGCCGTCTTTGATGGCCAGGTTGGCCGTCTCGCCGGTCCGCTCCATCAAGACCTGGATGAACGGCCGGGCCACCTGGCGCAAGATGGTCACGTTGGTGACGGCGTTGCCGATCTGGAAGGCTCGAAGGCCGAGGGAGTACTTTCCGTCGACCGGGCTTTGGCTGACCGAAGCCGCGCTCCTCCATGGTGTGTAGAAGGCGGTGCGTAGTGGTGGGGTCCAGGTCGACCAGGCGAGAGATGGCCACAAGACCCAGGTGGTCTTCTTCTTCCGCCATCACTTCGAGGATGGCGAGCGCTCGACTCACGGACCGAACCCGACTGCTAGAAGCTTGTCTGTTGTTCATATGGTCAGACCTCCGACCTCTGCCTTACAATGAGTGTAGTCCATTTTGCGTCACGCTGGAAGGGCAGACCGCCCGATGCGGTCAAAGACGGAGGCGCTGGAAATATGGAAGAACTAGGCAAGGGAGTCTTGGCTAAGGTCTCGTCGTCCCTGGCCGGCGATGATCTGGCCGCGGTCGTGGCCATGTCCCCTGAGAACACCGCCTACCTCGGCGGTTTTCTTGTCCCCTCGATGAAGATCATCCGCGGGCGGCTGGTCATGTGTGTCGTCACCCCGGGCGATTCCTGCCAGGTCGTCGCGGACATGGAGGAGAGCTACACTCGGGCCTCGACGGCTCTGGCCAAGGTCAGAGCCTACGACGAGTTCACCGAGACGCCCATGGCCGCCCTCGCCGACACGCTCAAGCAGATGGGGGTCGCCGGCCAGCGGGTGGGCCTGGAACTCGATTTCATTCCCGTCGCGGCCTTCCAGGAACTTGCCGGCCTCTTGCCCGAGACGAGGATTGTCGACGCCGGGCCCTTTCTCGTCAAGATGCGGGCGATCAAGACGCCGGCCGAGATCGACATCCTGCGAAGGCTGGGCCAGGCCGCCGACGGGGCCCACAAAGCTGTCGCGGCCAAGGCCCATCCGGGCATGACCGAGATGGACGTGGCCCTCATTCTCATCGACTACCTTCTCCGCGGCGGCGCCGACGACATCCGTCAACTCGTCATCGGGTCGGGGGAGCGCTCCACTCACGCCAACCCCTACGCCACCACCCGCGTCCTGGGCAGGGGCGACGTGATGCGTATCGACATCTACGGACAGCTTCGCAACTACCTGTCCGACTGCGCCCGGACCTACGTCGTGGGCGAGGTGTCCCAAGCCGAGAAGGATATCTGGAAGCGCATGCTCGAAGCCAGACGGACCTGTCTGGACATGATCAGACCCGGGGCTCACACGGCCGGCATCTACGAGGTCTTCCACGGTAAGTTCAAGGCTTGGGGCTTCAGGCCCCTCAACTTCGTCGGGCACGGCCTCGGCCTCACCCTGCACGAGGACCCCTACGTCGGCAAGGTCGGGGACTGGGTCCTTGAGCCCGGCCAGGTTCTGTGCATCGAGCCCTACGTGGTCTTCGCGGCGGAGAAGCGCGGGTTTCAGGTGGAGGATGAGGTCCTCGTCACGTCCAGCGGCCACGAGCTCCTGACCGGTTTCGGCGGCGAACCGGACCTGCCGGCCCTCCGGTAGACGATCTTCCGCGCGGACCCCGCCGGGGCGCGAGGCCGCGTCTGATGGTTGGATGGGCCGGCGCGCTTGCCCTTCGCTGCCGCTTGTTCCGGCGTGCGGAAATGGCGGGCCGGGATTGGCGCCAACGTCAAAGGGCGCTCCCGGTCAGGCGCCAAGTACCGAGGAGAACGGGACGCTCCCGCCCGCGCGCTCAAGGTGGCGGCCCGCCGGTCCTCTGAGCCGGCGACGGAAGGGTGATCTCTTGTTGAGTCTCAAGCGGTTGTTCTGGGCCAAGTCCGTGGCCGTGGTCGGCGCGTCGGCCACGCCCCAGAAGCTCGGGCACGTTCTCCTGCGCAATCTGATCGAGGGCGGGTTTGAGGGTCCGCTCTACCCCATCAACCGCAAGGAGAGCGAAGTGATGGGGGTTCGGGCCTACCCGAGCCTGGCCGACGTGGAGGGCGACGTCGATCTTGTCGTTGTGGCCGTGCCGGCCAGCGCTGTTCTCTCAGTGATCGACGAGGCCGTGGCCAAGAAGGCCGGCGCGGCCATCATCGTCAGCGGCGGCTTCCGCGAGGCCGGCAACGTCGAGGGCGAGCGGCAACTCGTGGCCAGGGCTCAGGCGGGCGGTCTGCGCGTCGTCGGCCCCAATTGCCAGGGTCTGCTGTATACGCCCAACCGCCTCAACGCCACCTGGCCGGTGACGCGGGGCGAGGGTCCGATCGCCGTCGTCTCGCAGAGCGGGACTGTCGCGGCGGCTGTGGCCGGCTGGGCCTCAAGCGATGGCATCGGCGTCAGCGCGGCCTTGGCCCTGGGTAACAAGGTCGATGTCAACGAGGGCGAGGCCATTGACTTCCTCGCCTCCGACGGCCACACCCGAGCCATTGCCGTCTACAGCGAGGGCCTGGGCGACGGCAAGAGGTTCATGGACTACCTCTCGAAGGCGACCAAGAAGGTGCCCGTCGTCCTCCTCCGCGGCGGGCGCACCCCGGCCGGTCACACCGCGGCCCAGACGCACACCAAGTCCCTGGCCGGCATCTACGAGGTCTTCGCCGGCCTGGCCGAGGCCGCCGGCGCCGTCGTGGTCGACTCCCTCGAGGACCTCTACGACGCGGTCAAGGCTTTGGCCACCCTGCCCAAGCCAGCCGGCAATCGCGTCTGCGTCGTGACCTCCTCCGGCGGCGCGGGGGTCCTGGCCACCGACGCCGGCTTCGAGGCCGGTCTAGCTCTGGCCCAGCCGGCCGAGACAACCATGGCCGCCCTCAGGGACAAGCTACCCCCCTACTGCTCGGTCAGAAACCCGATGGACCTCACCGGCGACGCCACAGCCGACATCTACGAGACGGTCGTTCGCCTAGCGGCCGCCGACCAGGCTATCGACGCGTTCCTCGTTATCTTCGGGGACCCGATCGCGGGCGCGGCGGAGATGATCCGCCGGGTCCGGGTCGAGATCAGGCAACCCATCGGCGTGGCCTTCCTCGGCGGAGGCGAGGTCGAGGGGGAGGAGCGGCGTCACTTCGCGGCCGCCCGCATCCCCGTCTACGCAAGTTCGGAGAGGGCCATGAAAGGCCTTGGCTACTTGTTCCGGGGGTCTACTGAAAGGAGATTGACAAAACCGTGAAAGACGATCTACACCTTGCGGCAAGGCCCGGCACGGAAGCGGTCATGCTGGGCAACCACGCCCTGGCCAGGGGAGCGGTGGAGGCGGGCGTACATCTTGTTACCGCCTACCCCGGCACTCCCTCGTCGGAGATCGCCGAAGCCTTATGCGATGCCGCCTCGGAGCAGGGCTTCCACGCCCAGTGGAGCACCAACGAGAAAGTGGCCATCGACATCGCCGCCGGCGCGGCCCTGGTCGGGATGAGGTCGCTGGTGGCCATGAAGTCGGCCGGCCTCAACGTGGCCATGGACACCTTTGTCACCGTTCCGTACGGCGGCGTGAAGGGCGGCTTCGTCGTTGTCGTGGCCGACGACCCCGATGCCCACTTTTCCTCGACCGAGCACGACAGCCGACCCCTGGCCAAGCAGGCCGAGATTCTCTGCCTTGAGCCCGCCGACGGCGGGGAAGGCAAGGAGATGGTCCGCCAGGCGTTCGACATCTCCGAGAAGCTTGAACTCCCGGTCATGGTCCGGTCGGTGAGCCGAGTCTCCCACGGCAGCGCCAACGTCACCCTGGGCGAGATCCGTAAGGTCCAGCGCCGACCTCACTTCAACAAGCACTACGGCTTCAGCTACCGCTGGGACGTCTACGGGCCTCCGGGAACGCGGTTCCGCCACGAGTGGCTGCTGAGGCAGTTCCCCAAGATCCAGGCCTACGTTGACGAGTCCCCGTTCAACGAGCTTGTCATGGCGCCCGGCGGCCGGCTCGGCGTCATCGCCTCCGGGCTTGGCTCAGCCTACGCCCTCGAGGCTATCCGGACCCTCGGCCTGGAGGGCAAGGTTCACTGGTGTAAGCTCGGCGTCGCCTTCCCACTCCCCGAGAAGAAGGTGGCCGAGGTTCTCGCCGCCTGCGACACGCTTCTCGTTGTCGAGGAGGGCATCGACTGGATCGAAACCCTGGTCCGGGGGATCGCCCAGAAAACCGGGGCTCGGTGCCGCGTCACCGGCAAGGGCGACGGCCTGCCGATACCGCTCTACGGTGAGATCAACACGGATATGGTCATTGCTTCCCTGGCCCCGCTGGCGGGCAAGAGGGCCCCGGCCGACCCGAAGCGCAAAGCGTTGAAGGACGAGCTTTCGGCCGGGCTTTGCCCCCGGTCCTCGACCCTGTGCGCCGGCTGCCCTCACCTCGGCGCCTACTGGGGTCTCCGACAGGCCCTCCAGAAACAGGGCAAGGACAGCGTCCACATCCTCAACGGGGACATCGGCTGCTACGAGCAGGCCGGTTACGGCATTTTCGCCGAGAACCTCTCCTCGGCCGACGACCACAAAGTCTGGAAAGCCCAGAGCGTCTACGAGATGCTCGATACCATCTACGTCATGGGCTCGGCCCTGGGCATGGCCCAAGGCCAGTCGCTCGCGGGTTACGACCGGGGCAAGATCGTGGCCATCGCCGGCGACTCGAGCTTCTTCCACGGTAACCTCCCGGCCGTCGCCAACGCCGCCTGGAACGGTGGCAACGTTCTCTTCATGGTCCTGGACAACCGCTGGACGGCCATGACCGGCCACCAACCCAGCCCGACCACCGGGAGGGTGGGCGATGGGCGGTCCGCGGTGAGCCTCGACATCGTCGAGACGTCCAAGGCCCTCGGGGTCAAGAACGTGCTCCAGGCCAGTGCCTTCGACGTGAAGTCGGTCAAGGAGGCCATCGAGAAGGCCTGGACCCTCGAAGGGGCCGTGATCGTCGTCATCTCCGGCGAGTGCCGGCTGCAGTGGCTTCGCCGGCACAGAAAGGACGTCCGGCCGGTGACGAAGGTCGACCCCGACCGCTGTAACGGCTGCGGCATCTGCCTTCCGCTCGGTTGCCCGGCCCTTGGCCTCGGACCCGACGGCAAGAAAACCGAGATCGACCAGATCCTCTGCAATAGCTGCGGCTTGTGCGCCCAGGTCTGCGCCAGGCAGGCTATCTCAGCGGCGCCCGTGGAGACCGAAACCGTGAAGGCCGGACCCGTGAAGAACGAGGGAGGCGCCAAGTGATGAGCACAGCCAATTCTACCGGCACAATCAACGTTATCGTGGCCGGCGTCGGGGGCCAGGGCTCCATTTTGGCGGCCCACATCCTGGGCAAGGCGGCCATCCGGCAGACGGCGGCCATCCGGCAGACGGCGGCCATCGGGCAGACAGCGGCCATCCGGCAGACAGCGGCCATCCGGCAGACAGCCCCGGGCCGGCCGGTCAAGGTTCGTATCGGCGAGACCTACGGCGCGGCCATGCGCGGCGGCAAGGTCTTTTCGCACGTCCGCATCGGCGACGCCCGGGCGCCGCTTACGGCCGAAGACGGCGCGGACATCATTATCGGCCTCGAACCCCTGGAGACCCTGCGAGTGGCCATCCCCTACCTGTCGCCGGAAGGCGTGTGCGTGGTCAACACGGCCAAGTACATCCCGGCCGACGTGAAGATGGGCCGGGCCGGCTACCCGGAGATGGACAGCATTCTGGCGGCCCTGAAGCGCCTGGGGCGCCAGGTCATCTCCTTCGACGCCACAGCCGCGGCCCAGGAACTCGGCCGGGCGGCGGTGATGAACACGATCATGCTCGGGGCGGCCAGCGCCACCGGCCTGCTCCCCATGGATGAGAAGACCCTCAGGGACACGATAGCGGAGGAGGCGCCGGCCGGAACGGCCGAGCTCAACATGAAGGCTTTCGATCGGGGTCGCGAGATTGCCCAAAGCCTGTCCAAGACGGGGGCGAAGTCCTAGATGGCGGAGCGCAACCTCTCCGAGGCGGAAGCCTACCGCCTACTCGAGAGCGCCGGCATCAGGGTCATACCCCACCGGGTGGTCGCCACCCCCGATGAATGGACCTCCACCCAACCGCCCTCCGGCCAGGAGCGGTCCAGCCGGGCCGCCGAGTTCGGTTTTCCGGTCGTGCTCAAGATCGCCTCGGCCGACATCCTCCACAAGTCCAAGATCGGCGGCGTGGAGATCGATCTCAAAACCCCGGACGAGGTGAAGGCGGCCTTTGAGCGGATCATGGCCAACACCCACCGGGCGGCGCCGGAGGCGAAGATCGACGGCTGCCTGGTCTCGGCGCGGGCCCCGCGCGGGCTGGCCGAGGTCATCGTCGGGACCACGCTCGACGCGGAGTTCGGCCAAGTGGTCATGTTCGGCGCCGGTGGGGAGTTCGCCGAGGTTCTGAAGTGCGTCGAGTTCCGGTCCTTGCCCGTGTCGACCGCGGCCGCCCGGCAGATGGTGGAAAAGATCCAGGCCCGGATGGGGGCCTCCGCCGGCTGGCGACGGGTCGATCCAGCCGTGCCGGCCGAGCTGGTCCGCCGGTTCAGCGAGCTTGTCCAGGCCCACCCGGAGATAGTGAGTATGGACATCAACCCGGCGATAGTCTACGAGGACCGCTACGTCGTGGTGGACGCCAAGGGGACGGTCAGGAGCGGTCCCTTCGACCGCGCGGGCGCAAGAATGGGGGTAGTCGGCAAGTGAAGCGAGTGGCGATTCTCGGGGCCGGCAACGCCGGGCAGGCGGCCGCGGCCCACCTGACCAAGATGGGTCTGGAGGTCCGGCTCTATAACCGCTGGGCCAATGAGATCGAGGCCATCCAGGCCAAGGGCGGGATACAGCTCGAGGGCGTTCTCGGTAGTGGTTTCTACAAGATACCGGTCATTACCACTGATCTCAAGGAAGCTATCGAGGGCGCCAACCTCCTCTGGGTGGCCACCCCGGCCGTGGCCCACGAGTACCTCGCCCGGGAGTTGGCCCCTCTTCTCCCGAACGGGGCCAAGGTTTTCCTGAACCCGGGGTCCACCGGCGGCGCCCTGGCCTTCCGCGAGACGCTACGCCGAAGCGGCGGCCCCACAGACGTGGTCATCGGCGAGACCAACACCAACATCTACATCACCCGCATCACCGGCCCGGCCGTGGTGACGGTCTGGAACGAGGGTGGCGTACTCTTCTCGACCCTGCCCGGTAACCGGCGCGACGAGTTCTTCGCCGAAATCCATCCCTACTACAAGACCCTTGTCCCGGCGCCCACGGTCTTGGACACCGCTTTCGCCAACGTAAACGCCATCATGCATCCGGCGGGCACCCTGATGAACGCCGGCTGGATCGAGCACACCGGGGGCAACTTCCGTTTCTACGCCGAGGGCGGCACGGCCAGCGTGGGCCTGGTCATCGACCAATTGGAGCGCGAGCGCCGTTCGACGATGCTGGCCCTGGGCCTCGACCCCAAGCCCTTCGTGGAGGTCTTCTACCTCTACGGGGCCACCTCCAAGGAAGCTGTCGAGAGCGGTTCATGCTACGTTGCCCTCCGCGACAGCGAGCGCAACAAGGAGATCATGGCCCCGCCGAACCTCCAGTTCCGCTTCCTGACCGAGGACGTGCCCTTCGGCCTGGTGCCCTACCGGCACCTGGCCACCCTGGCCGGGGTGGAAACACCCGTCATCTCGGCCCTCATCCTGCTGGCCTCCGTGGTCAACGGCGTGGACTGGCTGTCCAAGGGCCTCACCCTGGAGAAGATGGGCCTGAAAGACGTCAGCAAGTTCACCCTGCACGAGTTTCTCGCGGAAGGGCGTCTCTGACCCAGGGGTCCCGAACCTGGCCGGGTCCGTAAACGCCTATCCCATGGCTGAATGTAGCGCACCCTGCGGCGGGCCAACGCACGAAGTAGAGCTTGCTTTCGTCGTCCCAGCCGCACGGGAAGGCCTGGCCGAGTGACCCGGAGAGGTAGCCCTTCTCCGCGGCCTCGAAGTCGGCCAGCACGGAGGCTCCGCCCGCCGAGACTCGTGAAGCGAGGTTTCTCCCACCCATCCCGGGATGGGCGCCGCACAAATCGCTGGAAGGACTTACCTGCGGCGTGGTGGAAGATTGGGCCGGGAGTGATGATTGCTGTGAACCGCCGTGGAACCTTCCGGGTAGCCGCCCGTCGCTCGGTGAGTTGGATTGTCCTCGCCCTAATGGTGACCATCATCTTGATGGGGACCCCTGCGTGCCGCCCCACCGCCCAGCCCGGGCCTGACGCCCAATCCGTCCCGGTCATCGCCGTCAGTGAGACCAGGCAACGGTCGACCCCCGAGCGGGGCAAGGCGGCTGCCGAGGGCCCCGCCCTCGCGGCCGCGGACGAGGCGGTGGCCCAGGTCGGCTTCGGCCAGGTGAGCGTCACGATCACCCTGCCGTCCGGCCTCGGGTCCGAGGCAGTGAAGGCGGCCGTGGCGACTGTCCCCGCGACGGATGTGTTCACGGCCGACTCCCGGACCGTCATCGTCTCCTGGCCGGGGGTTACGATCTTTGGGATGCCCCTCCCCGACCCGGCCGACCTTCAGGATTCCGGCAAGGTCCCGGCTGGCTACGCCTTGGAGATGAGTCTCACCATTGACGCGTCCAAGGCCCCCGCCTTCGCCTCCCTCGCCGGGAGTGACGGCGTCTTTACGCTCACCGTCGAGCGCAGACGGCCGCCCGACTTCGCGGCGAGCTGCCCGGACAACCCCGCCCTGAGGTTCCCTTACCCGGACGCGGAGGACCCGCTCCTGCACTACCTCTCCCCGACCAGGCACCGGTTCCGGTTCACCTTCACCAAGACGATGGACCGGGCGTCGGTCGAGGCCGCCTATCGCGGCAGCTCCGCCCTGGTGGCTTCGAAGTTCAACTGGAAGGACGATCGAACTTTGGAGGTTCTCCTCGGACCTTCGGACGAGTGGAACTCCTGGTCGACGGGCTGGCAGGCGCCGAAGGTCGATTTCGTCGGCGCCCTCGACAAGGACGGAATGTCGGTCTGGTTCACCGATAGCCTGATCTTCCTCTGGGGTCACGAGAACGAGGTTCTGGCCCGAGTTCCCGTCGACCGCCCGGCCGACCCGGCGCTCGCCGGGAGCCCCGGGGTTCCTCCGGCGGTTCTCACCTGTGACGCCGGTCTGAGGCTCATGGCGTGGTCGCCGGGCGGAAGCTATCTTCTGGCCCAGCAAGTCCGGCCTCCTCGCAGGTTCTCCTGGCTCGAGACCGGGGCGCTTGACGAGGGGGCCGGCGACGCCATTCCCGGGTTGGGTCCGGCCATCATCTTCCGGGCCGGCGCCGGCGAGTGGTGGCAGCCGCCGTCGGACCTGCGGTCGTTCATCAAAGGAGCCTGGCTCGACGACCACCGCCTGTTCCTGTCTTCTGGCGCAGCCGGCTGGCAGATTGTCGACTGTGAGTCGGCCAAGATCGTCGCCGATGTGCTCTACGATGAGTCCCAGCGGTACCTTTGCGGAACAACTCCAGGCACCGACCAGGTCGCCGCCTTCCAGCCCCAAGCATCGCAGCGCGGCGCCCCGGGCATTCGGTCGCCCGCCGACCTCGTCCTTTTCGACCTGCAGGGGAAGGAGTTGGTGCGGTGGCCGGACTGCACCTACGTGCTCTGGACCGAGATGTGGCCCGAGGCGCCGGGGCTCTGCTGGCTGCCGGATGGCCGGCGCCTGGTCTTCGGCGAGGGTGGGGCGGACGGCAACGCGCACCTGGCTCTGCTCGACCTTTCCGACGGGAAGGTGACTCCGCTTCCCGATTCCGACAAGCCTCTGGGCGGCTCGCTGGGCGGCTCGGCCTTCACGGCGCCCTCCGGCGCGGTCTGTTACGCCACGGGGCTAGGTAGCTTCGCCGAAGGCGCGTTCGGGGTAGCGTTCGGGGTATTTGATCTCGACGCCCGGCAGCGCCTCTGGAGTCGGGGTCTCTGCGACCTCGGCCTAAAATACCTCGGCGGATGCCTCGTTTCACCGGACGGCAGGTACCTGGCTCTCGTCCAGGCGATCTGCGAGGAAGAGGTCGCCGGTCTCACCATCGTCGTCGACGCCGCGACGGGCCAGACCCTGGCTGGCTATCCCATCCACGGCGTGGCCATCGGCTGGACCGCGGACGGCATGGAGCTTTACGTGGCCGGGCCAGTCAACTAATCCCGAACAGGAGGAGAGATGACCAGTGGCTTTGGGGCCTTATCTTGGCTGCCGCGACCGCCGGGTTCCTGGCGACCACCCGCGACACCCTGACCCTGGCCTTCGGGAGACGCCACGCGGTCTTGCCCCTGGCGTCGATCTTGGCCGCACGGCGCCAGCGGCTGGGCCACTTCGCCGTTTCCGTCAAGGCCCGCAACAGTTACTGTCTCCTGGTGCCCAAGTCTTTCGGCTGGGTCATCCAGGCCAGGACGGCAGAAGGCGCTCGCCCCAGGCTTCGCCCTGGATGAGCCACTCCCCGTCGCTAACCCCCAGGGATTGCTCGACGACCGGCCCCAGGATGGAGTCGATGCGGTAGAGCTTGATCTCGCCCCAGCCGTCGAAGGCCTCCGATCTGGAGAACCAGGTCCCCTTTCCACTCCAATTCGGCCGCCCCTGACCGGCGACCTCGAGGTCGCGCACCGAGTAGGGCGGATTGGCCTCCATGATGGACTCGCCAGCTATCCACCAGCGGTCATCGGGCGACCAGGAGAAGAAGCTCCACGAACCGTTCTGGAGGCTGGCGAGAGGAACCTCGGTTATCACCTGAGCGGTGCGGAGTTCAAGGACGCGAATGAGG
>Ga0315287_10006816_pt1 | contig 11406 bp, 11 predicted proteins | sample YL17G11_0_MG_FD_205037 | JGI IMG/M metagenome (GOLD analysis project Ga0315287, IMG submission 205037) | Sediment microbial communities from Yellowstone Lake, YNP, Wyoming, USA - YL17G11_0 | ecosystem: Environmental > Aquatic > Freshwater > Lake > Sediment | place: USA: Wyoming | collected...
ACCTGGATACCCTTCAGCGGCAGCTCCGGGGAAGAGTTAGACGTCGTCATGCCACTTGAACCTTGCGCGCCGTTTCGGTGGCGGGCATGAAGCCGAGCGGCAGGCCCGCGTCCGGCGTGAATCCGAAGAGCTCGTCCTGCGGCAGCGCCGTACGCAGGATCTCGCGCACCTTCAGCAAGCTCTCGAGGTCGATGCCGGTGCGCAGCCCCATCGCCTCGAGCATGAACACCAGGTCCTCGGTCACGATGTTGCCCGAGGCGCCCGGCGCGGCAGGACAGCCGCCGAGGCCACTGAGCGACGAGTCGAAGGTGGTGATGCCGACCTCGAGGCCCGCCATCACGTTCGCGAGCCCGAGGCCGCGCGTGTTGTGCAGGTGCAGGCCCGACAGCGCATGCTCGCCAACCGCGGCACGCACGCGCTTCACCAGCGTCTTCACCTGCGCCGGGTTCGCGTAGCCGGTCGTGTCCGAGAGTCCGACTTCGTCGCAGCCGGCGGCCATCAGCTGCTCGGCGAGCTGCACGACCTTGTCGGCCGGCACGTTGCCCTCGATGGTGCAGCCGAAGGCCGTCGAGAGACCGCCCTCGAACTTGGGCCGACGCTCCTTTGGCAGGCTGCGCAGCAGCGCGACGATGCCGCGTGTCTCCTCGAGCATCTGCGCATGGGTCCGCCGCACGTTCTTCAGGCTGTGCGTCTCGGAGGCCGAGAGCGGGATCGTGATCTTGTGCGCGCCCGCAGCAACAGCCGCCTCCGCGCCGCGCAGGTTCGGCACCAGCACCGCGACCGTCAGGCCCGTGATCGTGCGTGCATGGGCGACCAGCTCGGCGGTGTCGGCGAGCTGCGGCAGCAGCTTCGCCGGCACGAAGCTGCCGACCTCGATCTCGGTGACGCCGGCCGCGGCCTCTGCATCGATCCAGGCCTTCTGTGCCGCAAGCGGCATGATGTTCTGGATGCTCTGCAGACCGTCTCGCGGCCCCACTTCACTGATCAGGATGTCCATTACGCCTTGTCCAGGTAGATCCAGGGACGCTCGCGCCGGTCGCGCTCGCGGAATGCGGCGATCGCCGGGCGCTGCTTCAGCGTCAGGTCGATCGCATCGAGCCCCTCGAGCAGCATCGCGCGGGGTTCGTCGTCGAGTTCGAAGTGGTAGATCTTACCGCTTCCGGCGGCGACGGTCTGCGCCGCCAGGTCCACCGTCATGCGATGCCCGGCCGGATCCTGCTCGACCCAGGCCGCCAGCGTCGCCACCGTGGCAGCCGGCAGCCGCACCGGCACGATGCCGTTGCGGATGCAATTGCCGAAGAAGATCGACGAGAACGACGGCGCGATGACCGCGCGGATGCCGTACTCGTGCAGTGCCCAGACAGCGTGTTCGCGACTGGAGCCACAGCCGAAATTGCTGCCGCCGAGAATGATCTTCGTGTCGGCATACGCCGCCTGGTTCAGCACGAAGTCGGGATTCGGCTCCCGTCCGCCGATCGCCGTATAGCGCCAGCCGGCGAACAGCCCGGCGGACAAACCCGTCTTGGATACCGATTTCATTTCGCGCGACGGGATGATCGCGTCGGTGTCGATGTTGTCGCGCAGCAGCGGCGCCGCGACGGCCGTCAGCGTCTCGAACTGTTCCATGCCTCAGCCCCGCCCCGCCCCGCCGGCCGCTTCGCCCGCACCGGGATGTCTTCCCGCGGTCGCCGTCGGCGCCTTCTCGGGCCGACCAACATTGGACAGCTCGCGCACGTCGGCGAGATGACCGGCGATCGCGCTGGCCGCGACCGTCTCCGGACTCGCGATGTGAGTACGCGTCTCGGGACCCTGTCGGCTCTCGAAATTGCGATTGGTCGAGGAGACCACGCGCTCGCGCGCACCGAAGCTCTCGCCACCCGCAAAGAAGCACATGGAGCAGCCCGATTCGCGCCACTCGAACCCCGCGTCGCGGAACACCCGGTCGAGCCCCTCCGCCTCGGCCTGCCGCTTCACGGTCATCGACCCCGGCACGCAGATCGCGCGCACGCCGGCGGCCACCTTGCGACCTTCGAGGATCGATGCCGCGCGACGCAGGTCGGAGATGCGGCTGTTGGTGCAGGAACCAATGAAAGCCGCATCGATCTTCAGGTCGACGAGCCGCGTGCCGGCTTCGAGCCCCATGTACTGCAGCGCGCGCTCATAGGCCTCGCGCGGCGTGCCGCTGGCCTCCAGCGCCGGTACGCGCGCCGTCACCGGCACCGCGTGCTGCGGGCTCGTGCCCCAGGTGACCATCGGCGCAAGCTCACTCACGTCGATGACGATCTCCTTGTCGAACGTAGCGCCCTCGTCCGTGACCAGAGTGCGCCACTGCGCGACCGCCCGGTCCCAGTCCTCGCCCTTCGGGGCGTACTGCCGGCCCTTGAGGTAGGCGATCGTCTTCTCGTCGGGGGCGATGAGACCCGTGAACGCCGCGAACTCCGTCGCCATGTTGCAGAGCGTCAGCCGCGCCTCGATCTCCAGTTCGCGTACCGCGCTGCCGGCATACTCGACCGCGTAGCCGTTGCCGCCCACCGAACCGTGACGCGAAATCAGCGCCAGGGTGAGGTCCTTCGCCGTGACGCCCGGCGCGAGGCGCCCCTCGAACCTGACCCGCATCGTCTTCGGCCGGTTCACCCTCAGGGTGCCGGTCGCCAACGCGTGTTCGGCCTCGGTCGAACCGATGCCCCAGGCCAGCGCGCCCATCGCGCCCTGCGTGCAGGTGTGGCTGTCGGGGCAGACCACCGTCGCGCCCGGCAGCACGATGCCCAGTTCGGGCGAGATCACGTGGACGATGCCCTGCTGCGGATCGCGGACGTCGAACACCCGGATCCCGGCCTCGGCCGCCGCCTCTCGCGTCTCGACGATGAACGCCTTGCCACCCGGCATCCGCGTCTCGTCACCACGCCCGGGAAGCGTATCGACGATGTGGTCCATCGTGCAGAACACCCGGCCCGGATCGACGACCGTGCGGCCGGCCTCACGGAGACTCTTCAGCGCCACCGAGCCGGTACGTTCGTGCAGGAAGACGCGGTCGATCGCGATCAGTGAAACCGACCCGCCAAGGTTCAGCACCTCGTGCTGAGCCCAGAGTTTGTCGAACAGTGTGCGGGACATGATCCGCCAATTATGCGCTGTGAGGTCCCGTCGCGGCCCCTTGGGCAGGCCCTGACGGCCGAATGCCGGTCGCGAGGGCGGCTCCGCTCCCCGGCTGGCGCCTCTCCAGGGACAGCCCGGCAAAGAAAAACGGCGATTGCCCAGTCGAGGACAATCGCCGCTGCGTCGTCAATCAAGTTGGTCGGGGCGCCGAGATTTGAACTCGGGACCCCTTGCACCCCATGCAAGTGCGCTACCAGGCTGCGCCACGCCCCGACCGAGCGAACGGATGAAGTGTACCGTGTCTGGGGGAGACGCGGCCGCCGGATCGTATCCGGCGCTTCAGTTCAGCGACGCAGGATGCGCAGCACGTCTTCGAGCTCGATGCGCAGCTGCTTGACGATCTGCTGGCTCTGGCTCACGTCGATGCGGGCTTCCTCGCCCTGCAGTTTATTGCGCGCCCCGCCGATCGTGAACCCCTGTTCGTACAGGAGGCTGCGGATCTGGCGGATCACGATGACGTCCTGGCGCTGGTAATAGCGGCGGTTGCCGCGGCGCTTGACGGGCTTGAGCTGCGGGAACTCCTGCTCCCAGTAGCGCAGCACATGCGGCTTGACGCCGCACAGCTCACTGACTTCACCGATGGTGAAGTAACGCTTGCCCGGGATCGCCGGCAGCTCGTCGTTATTCTTTGCTTCCAGCATATGCCTCGACCCGAGCCTTTAGTTTTTGTCCCGGTCGGAAGGTCACCACGCGCCTCGCGCTGATGGGGATCTCCTCGCCGGTCTTTGGGTTACGGCCGGGGCGCTGGTTCTTGTCGCGCAGGTCGAAATTGCCGAAACCGGACAGCTTCACCTGCTCGCCGTTGGATAGTGCGGCCCGCAGCTCCTCGAACAGGAGGTCTACGAGCTCACGGGCCTCACGCTTGTTCAAACCCAGCTGGTTGAACAGCGCCTCGGCCATCTCAGCTTTGGTCAGAGCCATGGTCTCTCTTGCTCTTATTCTCTGATCCTGGCCTTGACACTCGCACTCAAACCATCACGGATCGACGCCATGAGGCGATCGATGTCTTCGTCCGTGAGCGTGCGAGAATTATCCTGAAAAATCAATCCTAAGGCGACGCTTTTTCGACCTGGTTCTACGCCAGCTCCCCGGTAAATGTCGAAAACGCGCAGGTCTTTCAACAGACCCGACGCGATGGAGGTTACACGTTCGCGAATCGCGCTGAAAGGCAGATCCTCGTCGACCAGGAGCGCCAGATCGCGCCGCACCTGCGGGAAGCGCGAGACCTCGCGGAAGGCGGGCAGCGCGACTTTCAAAGCAGCCTCGTACTCGAGCTCGAAGAGCTGCGGTGCATATGTCAAATCGAGCGCCCTGACGAGCTCCGGATGCAGCTCGCCCAACCAGCCTACGGGCGTTTGACCGCGCAAAACCTGAGCGCAACGACCGGGGTGCAGACAGGGATGCGCGGCCGCCACAAACGAGAACGAGTCGAGGTGTCCCGTGCTCGCCAGAAGCGCCTCGAGGTCGCCCTTGAGATCGAAGAAATCCGCGCCCTCGCGTGCCGCGCCCCACTGCTCTGGCAGGCGGGGCCCGGTGAGGGCTCCTGCAAGCATGTCCACCTCGTGGCTGCCCAGCGCCGCTCCACCCTCGCGCCTCGCGGGCTTGAACACGACACCATGCTCGAAGAGCCGGATGCGATCCTGCTGGCGGCGCTGGTTTTCGAGCATCACGCGCAGCAGTCCAGGCCACAGCGAGACGCGCATGACCGCGAGGTCGCTGGAAATCGGGTTCGTCAGCGCAATACCTTCGATCGCGGGGAACAGGCGACGCTGCAGCACCGGATCCACGAACGCGAACGACACGGTCTCGTTGAAGCCCCGCGCCGCCATCACGTCGAGTACGCGAAGCTCGGCCACGGCGGACTCGGGCATCGGTCGCAGCCGCTGGCCGCGCACCGGATCGGCCTCTGGAATGACGTCGTAACCCACCAGTCGCGCGATTTCCTCGATCAGGTCCGGCTCGATCGAGACATCGAAACGGTGCGACGGCGGCGTGACGGAGAAACCGTCCTCGCGGCGTGCGACCTGCATGCCGAGCGCCGACAGCAGCGATGCGATCGTCGCATCGTCCGGCGCGGTGCCGAGCAGGCGCCGCACACGCTCGCGCCTCAGTGCCACGGGTACGCGCACGGGCAGAAGCCCGGGCTGTTCGGTGGCAACCACGGGCCCGGCTTCGCCGCCCGCGATCGCGAGCAGCAGTTGCGTCGCGCGCTCGATCGCACGCGGGCCGACGCCCGGATCGACGCCGCGCTCGAAGCGCTGGCTCGCGTCCGTCGTCAGGCCGAATCGCCGGGCCCGGCCGGCAATCGCCTGGGGGGAGAAAAAGGCCACTTCCAGGAACACGCGGGTCGTCGTCGGCTGCACGGCGGTGCGTGCGCCGCCCATGATGCCGGCCAGGCCGACCGGGCCATCGTCATCGGCGATCACGAGCATGTCCGACGCGAGCTTGACCTGGCGGCCGTCGAGCAATTCGAGCGGCTCACCATCGTTCGCATGGCGCACGTGGATCGCCGACTGCAACCGCTCGCGGTCATAGGCGTGCATCGGCTGCCCGAGCTCGAGCAGCACGTAGTTGGTGACATCAACGACGGGGCTGATCGAGCGCACGCCGCAGCGCCGCAGCCGCTCGCGCAGCCAGGGCGGCGACGGACGGGTGTTGTCGATGCCGTCGATGCATCGGCCGAGGAAACGCGGACAGGCCGCGGCGGCCTCGACATGCACCGGGAAGCGATGGCCCGTCGAAGGTGGCACCGGCGCCAGCGGCGGGCCCGTCAGCGGGCGCCGGCTCAGGGTCGCGACTTCGCGCGCGAGGCCGATCATCGACATCGCATCGCCGCGGTTCGGCGTGACGTTGAGTTCGAGCACGCTGTCATCGAGCGCCATGAACGCGCGCAGGTCCTGGCCCACCGGCGCATCGACCGGCAGTTCGAGAATGCCCTCGTGAACTTCCGACAGGCCGAGCTCGCGCGCCGAGCAAAGCATGCCGGCGGATTCGACACCGCGCAGTTTCGCGGCCTTGATGGCGACGTCGCCCGGGAGCCTCGCACCGAGCGTGGCGAGCGCGGTGACGAGGCCGGCGCGTGCATTCGGGGCACCGCAGACGATCTGCAGCGCTGCGGCGCCGCCCGCGTCAACCTGGCAGACCTGCAGCTTGTCGGCCTGTGGGTGGCACTCGGCAGAGACGATGCGCGCGACGACGACGCCGGAGAACGCGGGCGCCGCAGGCGTCAGCGACTCGAGCTCGAAGCCGGCCATCGTCAGTCGCGCACCGAGGTCCTGTGGCGCGAGACCGCAATCGAGCCATTCCTTCAGCCAGTCGATCGAGAGCTTCATGACGCGCCGAACTGCCGCAGGAAGCGCAGGTCGTTCTCGAAGAACAGGCGCAGGTCATTGACGCCATAGCGCAGCATCGCGAGGCGCTCGATGCCCATGCCGAAGGCATAGCCCGTCCACTCTTCCGGATCGACGCCCGATGCGGTGAACACGTTCGGATGTACCATCCCGCAACCCCCGACCTCGAGCCAGCCAGTGTGCTTGCAGACGCGACAACCGCTGCCGCCGCAGAACACGCAGGACATGTCGACCTCGGCCGACGGCTCCGTGAACGGGAAGTAGGACGGCCTCAGGCGCATCTTCAGGTCGCGTTCGAAGAACGACTCGAGGAACTGGTGCAGCACGGCCTTGAGGTTTCCGAAGCTGACTTGGCGATCGACCAGCAACCCCTCGATCTGGTGGAACATCGGCGTGTGGGTCACATCGTAGTCGCAGCGATAGACGCGCCCGGGCGAGATGATCGCCAGCGGCAGCGTCGCGCCCTGCATCGCGCGGATCTGCACCGGCGAGGTGTGGGTGCGCAGCAGGCGACCGTCGGGGAAATAGAACGTGTCGTGCATGGCGCGGGCCGGATGGTCCGCGGGGATGTTCAGCGCCTCGAAGTTGTGGAAGTCGTCCTCGATCTCGGGACCGGTGGCAACGTCGAAACCCGCCTCGCGGAAGATCGCCTCGATGCGCAGCCGCGTGCGCGTGACGGGGTGCAGCCCGCCACGCGCTTCACCGCGCCCGGGCAGGGTCACGTCGATGCGACCGGCACGCAGTTCGGCCTCGACGGCCGCGCGCTCGAGCGCCTCGCGTCGCGCGTCGATCGCGCGCTGCACCTGGCCCTTGGCTTCGTTGATGCGCGCGCCCGCAGCAGGACGCTCGGCAGCAGTGAGCCCGCCGAGCGATTTCAGCTGCTCGGTCAGGGCGCCCTTCTTGCCGAGCCAGCGGACGCGCACCTCGTCGAGCGCGCCGAGCTCGGCGCTCGCCGCGATCTCGTCGAGAGCCGCATGGACCAGCGCCGGTAGAGCCTCCACGGCCCTACGCCAGGTTCAGCGCAGCCTTGACCTTGGTGACGAGTGCGCCGAAGGCCGCAGCATCGTCGACCGCGAGGTCGGCGAGCATCTTGCGGTCGATCTCGATCTGCGCAATCTTCAGGCCGTTGATCATGCGGCTGTACGACAGACCGTACGTGCGCGCAGCGGCGTTGATGCGCTGGATCCAGAGCGCGCGGAAATCGCGCTTCTTCAGGCGGCGACCGGCATACGCGTACTGCCCGGCCTTGATGACCGCCTGCTTGGCGACCCGGAAAACCTTACTCCGGGCGTTGTAATACCCCTTGGCCTTGCCAAGGACTTTCTTGTGGCGGCGACCCGCAGTCACGCCACGTTTGACTCTTGCCATGATTCCTTACCTCGAAGACTGAACGAAGACGACGCAGCGACCTATTTGTGGTGCGGCAGCAGCGCAACGAGACGGCCGACATCGCTCTCGTGAACGAGGCTCGATCCGCCCGAACGCAGCTGGCGCTTGGTCTTGCGCGGCTTGTGTCCGAGGTTGTGGCGTCGGCCGGCGGAATAGGACTTGAATCCCTTCGCCGTTTTGCGAAAACGCTTGGCCGCCGCCCGGTTGGTCTTCAACTTGGGCATGTCATTGCTCCTTCACTTTTGTAGCCCCGGTCACAAAGCTCGCGAGAGCTCGCTACGGGCGGAACGTCCGTCGGTCCAGAGTGGCTCGCGCCGCTCAAGCCCGGTCGGCCGTCACTTCTTGCGAGGTGAAAACACCATCACCATCTGCCGGCCTTCCATCAGCGGGTTCTGCTCGACCACTGCCAGGGGCAGCAGGTCGGTCGAAACCCGATCCAGGAGGCGGCGTCCGATTTCCTGGTGCGCCATCTCTCGGCCTCGGAAACGCAACGTCACCTTGGCCTTGTCACCCTCGGTCAGGAAGCGGGTGAGATTACGCAGCTTGACCTGGTAATCCGCCTCTTCCGTACCGGGACGAAACTTCACTTCCTTGATCTGCTGCTGCTTCTGCTTTTTCTGCGCGGAGTGGGTCTTCTTCTTCTGTTCGAAGAGGAATTTCCCGAAGTCCATGATGCGAACAACCGGCGGTTCGGCCATCGGCGACACTTCGACCAGATCGAGTTCGCTGGACGTGGCGAGCGCGAGCGCTTCGAACCTCGTCATGATGCCTGCCTGGGATCCGTCAGCCGCGATCACGCGCACCTGCGGCGCCGTGATCTCATCGTTGCGCCGAATGCGCTTGCTTGCAGTCGAGATAAATCAATCCTCCAAAGTTCTGCGCCCGCGGCTCTCGAGCTCGATGCGCAGGCGATCCATGAACGTCTGCGGGGACATCGTGCCCAGGTCCTTGCCGTTGCGGGTACGCACGGAAACGAGATTCGCCGCCACTTCCTTGTCGCCTGCCACCAATAGATAGGGCACGCGTTGCAGCGTATGTTCGCGAATCTTAAAGCCGACCTTTTCGTTGCGCAAGTCGGATGAGGCTTGAAGCCCCTGATTCTTAAGGAAATCGACAACCTGGCCGACGTAGGCGTCCTGACGGTCGGTAATCGTCATCACGACGACCTGGATTGGAGCCAGCCATGTGGGCAGCCGACCCGAATGGTGCTCGAGCAGGATGCCCAGGAAACGCTCCAGGGAGCCGAAAATGGCCCGGTGGAGCATCACCGGAGTCTGCTTGTGGCTGTGCTCGTCGATGTAATGGGCGCCGAGGCGCCCGGGCAGGTTCAGGTCGACCTGCAGGGTCCCGCACTGCCAGTCCCGGCCAATGGCGTCCCGGAGCACGAACTCGAGCTTGGGACCATAGAAGGCGCCCTCGCCCGGGTTCAGCGTGAAGTCGAGCCGGGCGGCACGGGCCGCGTCCTGAAGGGCCTGCTCGGACCGCGTCCAGATCGCGTCACTCCCGACCCGCTTGGCGGGGCGGTCCGAGAACTTCACCCGCACGTCGTCGAAACCGAAGTCACGGTAGATGTCGAGCAGCAGCTCGATGATCTTCACCGACTCGGCGGTGATCTGCTCTTCGGTGATGAAGACGTGCGCGTCGTCCTGGGTGAACGCGCGCACCCGCATCAGGCCATGCAGCGCGCCTGAAGGTTCGTAGCGATGCACCTTGCCAAACTCCGCAAAGCGGATCGGCAGATCATGGTGGCTGCGCAGGCCCTGCTTGAAGATCTGCACGTGACCGGGGCAGTTCATCGGCTTGATCGCGTAGACGCGCTCGTCGGGCGTCTGCGTCGTGTACATGTTCTCGCCGAATTTCTCCCAGTGGCCCGAGGCCTCCCACAGGCTGCGGTCCATCATCTCGGGCGCGCTCACTTCCTGGTAGCCGGCGGCCTTCTGCTTGTCGCGCATGAAGCCGATCAGCGTCTGGAACACCTGCCAGCCCTTGGGGTGCCAGAACACGGCGCCCGGGGCCTCCTCCTGCATGTGGAACAGGTCGAGCTCGCGGCCGATGCGGCGGTGGTCGCGCTTCTCGGCTTCTTCGAGCCGGTGCAGGTACTCCTTGAGATCCTTGTCGCTGATCCAGGTGGTGCCGTAGATGCGCTGCAGCATCTCGTTGCGCGAGTCGCCGCGCCAGTAGGCGCCGGCCACCTTCATCAGCTTGAACGCGCGCAGCTTGCCGGTGGACGGCACGTGCGGGCCGCGGCAGAGGTCGACCCATCCGCCCTGCCCGTAGAGCGAGATCGGCTCGTTCGACGGAATGCTGGCGATGATCTCGGCCTTGTAATGCTCGCCGAGGTTCTTGAAGAACGCGACCGCCTCGTCGCGCGGCATCTCGCGCCGCTCGACCGGCAGGTCGGCCGCGACGATCTCGGCCATCTTCGCCTCGATCGCCACGAGATCTTCGGGCGTGAACGGGCGCTTGTAGGCGAAGTCGTAGTAGAAGCCATCCTCAATGACCGGGCCGATCGTGACCTGTGCCTCGGGGAACAGCGACTGCACGGCCTGCGCGAGCAGGTGGGCCGTGGAATGGCGGAGGATTTCGAGCGCCGCCGGGTGCCTGTCGGTGACGATCTCGAGGTTCGCATCGCCCGCGATGACGAACGAGGTGTCGACGAGCTTGCCGTCGACACGGCCCGCGAGCGCAGCCTTGCGCAGCCCGGCGCCGATGCTCGCGGCGACGGCATCCACGCTGACGGATTGCTCGAAACTGCGCTGGCTGCCGTCGGGCAGCGTAATCACCGGCATCGCGGCGGGTCTCCAGGCAAAGATGCCCTTGAAACGAACCAGGGCGCATCGAAAAAAGGGCGCTTCCGCATTGCGAAAGCGCCCTTCGGGGGACTGGTAGGCGCGAGTGGGATCGAACCACCGACCACCACCATGTCAAGGTGATGCTCTACCACTGAGCTACGCGCCTGTCGGCCCGAGTGCCTCGCCGCGGCTGCGGAGAAGCACAGGGGCGGCGAAAGATACCGGAGCCGCCGCCGGCCGGCAACTGAAACCGTGGCATTCCAACGACTTAGATGCCGGGTCAACCCGCCTTTTGCGCAGGAAGTCCCAGTTCGGTCCGTTTCAGGGATTCGATCTGGTCGCGCAGCCGGGCGGCCTCCTCGAACTCGAGGTTGCGTGCCTTGCGGAACATCTCGCCTTCCAGCTGCTTGATCCGCCTGACGATCTGCTCGGGGCGCAGTGCGATCGCACCTTCCCCGGATCCCGCCCCTGCCTCGCCCTGCCGCGCGGCCGCGCCACGCCTTGAACCGGGTCGGCCGGGCGCATTGCTGCGACCGCTGGCGGCGTCGTTTCGCGCTCCTTCCATCACGTCGGTGACCCCCTTCGAGATGCCCCTCGGGGTGATGCCGTGCTCGAGGTTGAAGGCCACCTGCTTCTCGCGCCGGCGCCGGGTCTCGTCCATCGCGTGCTGCATCGAGCCGGTGATGCGGTCGGCGTAGAGGATCGCACGGCCAGTGAGA
>Ga0315287_10006817_pt1 | contig 11405 bp, 9 predicted proteins | sample YL17G11_0_MG_FD_205037 | JGI IMG/M metagenome (GOLD analysis project Ga0315287, IMG submission 205037) | Sediment microbial communities from Yellowstone Lake, YNP, Wyoming, USA - YL17G11_0 | ecosystem: Environmental > Aquatic > Freshwater > Lake > Sediment | place: USA: Wyoming | collected...
TTGGTCATTCGCGCCAGCAGCCGGTTGCGCGCCGGCCGCGTCAGTTTGCCGGACTCCATCAGCGGGGCGAACAGGATTTTCAGGTTGACCTCGACGTCCGAGCAGTTGACGCCCCCGGAGTTGTCTGTGAAGTCCGTGTTGATGCGCCCGCCGGCGATCGCGTATTCGATGCGCCCGCGTTGCGAGAGCCCGAGGTTGCCGCCTTCGCCGACCACGCGGCAGCGCAGTTCGTGACCGTCAACGCGCAGCGCGTCGTTGGTACGGTCACCAATCTCGGCGTGGGTCTCTTCGCTCGACTTGACGTAGGTGCCGATGCCGCCGCTCCACAGCAGGTCAACAGACATCCTGAGGATCGCGCGAATGATCTCGACAGGTGGCGCTGAGGCTGCCGCGATGCCAAGCATCGCGCGTTCCTGCGGTGACAGCACGATCGACTTGCTCTGGCGCGAATGAATCCCGCCACCCTTTGACAGCACCTTCGTGCCGTAGTCGTCCCAGCCGGATCGCGTCAGGTCGAACAGGCGCCGGCGCTCGGCGAAGCTGTGCGCCGGGTCGGGGGACGGATCGAGGAAGATGTGCTGGTGATTGAATGCAGCGAGCAGCCGGATGTGCGGGGACAGCAACATCGCGTTGCCGAACACATCGCCGGACATGTCGCCAATGCCGGCCACCGTGAAATCCTGCGACTGGATGTCCATGCCGAGTTCGCGGAAGTGACGCCGGACCGATTCCCAGCCGCCACGGGCGGTGATAGCCATCTTCTTGTGGTCATAGCCGGCCGAGCCGCCCGAGGCGAAGGCATCATCCAGCCAGAAGCCGTACTCCGCGGATATTCCATTGGCGACATCGGAGAAAGTCGCCGTTCCCTTGTCAGCCGCCACCACCAGGTAGGGATCGTCGCCGTCCTGGCGCACCACCGCGGCCGGTGGCACGACCTTGCCGGACACGACGTTGTCAGTGATGTCGAGCAGCGCCCGGATAAACGTGCGGTAACACTCCGTGCCCTCACGCTGTGCCTCGTCGCGCGTTGCTGGCAGGCGTCGCGGCACGAAGCCGCCCTTGGCGCCGACCGGAACGATCACGGTGTTCTTGACGTTCTGCGCCTTCATCAGCCCGAGAATCTCGGTGCGGAAATCCTCGCGACGGTCCGACCAGCGCAGGCCGCCACGCGCGACACGACCCATGCGCAGGTGCACGCCCTCAAGCTGCGGCGAATGCACGAAGATCTCGAACATCGGCTTTGGTAGCGGGACTTCAGCGACCTTGCGCGGGTCGAGCTTGATGGAAAGATAAGATTTTGGCTGGCCGTCAGCCGCCACCTGGAAATAGTTCGTGCGCAGCGTCGCGTCGATCGCGGCGAGGAATGCGCGCAGGATGCGGTCATCGTCGATGCGTGTGACCTGCGCGAGCAGCTTATCGAGCGCACGGCGCTGGCTTGCCTCGGCGCGTCGCCGGTCGGCGCTCTTTATCTGCGGGTCGAACCTGGCCTTGAACAGGCGCAGCAACCGGCCCGCGGCGGTGGCATTGGTCGCGAGCGCGTCTTCCACATAGGACTGCGAGAGCGGCAGGCCAAGTTGCCCGAACCAGCGCGCGTAGGTCCTGAGCACCATCGCCTCGCGCCACTCCAGGTCCGCTGCCAGAACCAGGCGATTGAAGCCGTCATTGTCCGCGCGTCCAAGCCATACACTCGCGAATGTCGCCTGGAATCGCGGCCCGTCGCTGGCAAGGTCGATGCGCACACCACGCGGGTGCTCGAGCTCGAAATCCTGGATCCAGAAATTACCCGCGGCCGCCTTGATTTCGTAGGGCCGCTCGCTGATCAGCTTGAGGCCCAGGTTCTCGATGGTCGGCAGCACGTCGGAGATCGGTATCGGCCGATTGCGGCGGAACAGCTTGAACTGCACCTTGTGTGGCGGCTGGCCCTCGGGGCGATAGAGGTCCATGCGCAGGCCGGTGGGCTCGGCGACGAGCGCTTCCAGGCAGGCGATGTCGCCGATGGCAGCTTCGCCAGTCGTGTCTTCCTGATAAGCGGCCGGGAAGGCGTCACCCCAGTCACGCAGAAGGCGCAGTGACTCCGTTTCTTCGTGGGTCTCGCGCAGTGCTTCCTTCAGGTGGTCCAGCCAGGTCCGCACGGATTCCATGATCTGGCGCTCGAGCCCGGCTGCGTCGACTTGCCGGCTCCCATCCAGCGGCGTGCGTACGAGCAGGTGGAGCCTTGCGAGCACCGACTCGGAGAGCTGCACCTGCGACTCGATGGCCTGACCCCCGAAGGCCTCCATCGCGAGCGCCTCGATACGTTCGAGCACCTGTGGGTTGTAACGGTCGCGCGGCACGAACACCAGGCAGGAGTAGAAACGCCGGAACGCATCGCGGCGCTCGAACAGCCGTACTTGGGCGCGTTCGTACAGATTGACGACGCCGCGCACAATCCTGACCAGTTCGGGGACGCTTGCCTGGAACAACTCATCGCGCGGAAATGTCTCGAGCACGTGCACGACGGCCTTGTTGTCGTGGCTCGAGGGGTTCAGGCCGAAATGGTCAATGACGCTTTGCACCTTGTGTCGCAACACCGGAATGTCGCGCGGACTGTGGCTGTAAGCGGACGATGTCCACAGTCCGATGAACCGTCGCTCGCCGGTTACATTGCCGGCGGCGTCGAAAGTCTTGACGCCGACGTAATCGAGGTAGGTCAAGCGGTGTACGGTTGAGACCGTATTGGCCTTGGTAATGATCAGCGCGTCACTGGAGCGCGCAAAGTCGCGCACGTCTCCCTTCAGTACGACAGATCGCGCCTTGCGATGGCGGCTCGCGCGCATCAGGCCGAGGCCGGACTTGGTGACTGGCTGCAGGAGATCGCGGTGCGGCCCGCGCCGCAGGCGGTACTCGCGATATCCAAGAAACGTGAAATGCTGGTCCGCCATCCACTCGAGCAGCGCCTTTGCCTCCCCGAATTCATTCGCGTGCAACCGAGCTCGCCGTTGGCCGAGTTCCACCGCGACCTCGCGGGCGGCCTTGCGCATGCGCTGCCAGTCGGCCGTTGCGCAGCGCACGTCGTCGAGCGTGGCGCGGATGCGCTTCTCGAGCGCCCCCAGCCGCTTTGGGTCGTTCTCACGATCGACCTCGATCAACTGCCAGGATTCGAGTCTTGCGCCAGGTGGGGCGTTGCCGAGCAGCAGGTCGGTCAGGCGGCCACGCCGGTCGCGCACGACGCCGAAGACCGGGTGCGCGATCAGGTGTATCGCAAGCCTTTCCTGCGTGCAGACGATGCCGAGCGAATCGACGAGAAACGGCATGTCGTCGGTGATGACGGCGATGACGGTATGCGAGGAGGAGAAGCCATCACGTGCGGCATCCGGATTGAACACCCGGACGATCGGCCGGCCGGGCCGCCGGACACGCCCCATCGTGAGCTGTGCGAGTGCCGCACCGGCGAGGTCGCTGTCTCCGCGCTGCACGAGGTCGAGTTCCGAGACGCCATTGTAGAAACACCGCGCGAAGCGGTCCGCCGGCACCGGCGTGCTGCGGCGGCCGGCGCGGCGTGCGCGGGCAGCAATACGGTCGATGATTTCCTGACGGGCGGCCGGGATCTTGCCTAGCATTAATGCGAATTATACACGCGCCGCACCAGCCGGGCCGAGCAGGCCCGCGCGTTTCTGCAGACGGGTCAATACGGTCGCGAAAAGAGACTGTTCCGACAGTGCGAGCTCGGCCAACAGGCGCCGCTCATACTCGAGCGCGTAGGGGACGATGCGCGTGTAGACTTCGCGCCCGCGCGCTGTCAACGTCAGCACCGAACGGCGCCGGTCGTTTTGGTCGAGCGCACGCCGTACGCGGCCGGAGCGCACCAGACCGGCCAGCGCGCGGCTGACCGCGACTTTGTCCATCGCCGTACGCTCAGCGACGGCCGCGGCTGAAAGCCCGGGTGTGCGCGCGAGAACGGCAATCACGCGCCACTGCGGGATCGACAGGCCGAAGCGCCGCGCATAGGCTCCGGCCAGAGCCGTCGAGACGGTGTTGGAAAGCACCGACAGCCGATAGGGCAGGAAGTGCTCCAGGTCCAGGATCGCGCTCGCTGGTACGGACATGGACGGTTCCTTGCTGGCCACGGGCCGATTATAGTTACAATTGTAACTAACCCGGGAGCGGATCATGAGCGACCTGTTCGAAAACCCGATGGGTACCGACGGCTTTGAGTTCGTCGAGTACACGGCCGGGGACCCGGAGCAGTTGCGGGCCCTGTTTGCACGCATGGGATTCCCGGTCGTGGCCCGGCATCGCAGCAAGAACGTCACGCTGCACCGCCAGGGCGACATCAATTTCATCATCAATGCCGAGCCCCAGGGTTTTGGCCAGCAGTTTGCCCGCGCGCACGGGCCGTCTGCCTGTGCCATGGCCTTCCGCGTCAAGGACGCCGCCTACGCCCTGCGCCGGGCGGTCGAGTTGGGTGCGAAGCGGGTCGAGAGCAGCGTGGGCCCCATGGAGCTGCAGATCCCGGCGATCGAGGGTATCGGCGGCAGCATCATCTATCTGGTAGATCGTTACGGCGACCGGACGATCTACGACGTGGATTTCCTGCCCGTTCGGGACCCCCAGCAGCCGGTGCGCGATGCCGGACTGACATTGATCGATCACCTGACGCACAATGTCCAACGCGGCAACATGAACGTCTGGTCCGGCTTCTACGAGCGGCTGTTCAACTTCCGCGAGATCCGTTACTTCGACATCGAAGGCAAGAAGACCGGCCTCTTCAGCCGCGCGATGACGAGCCCTTGCGGCAAGATCCGCATCCCGATCAACGAATCGCAGGATGACAAGAGCCAGATCGAGGAATATATCCGCGAGTATCAGGGCGAGGGCATCCAGCACATCGCGCTGTTTACGAACGACATTTACCGCAGTGTTGATGCACTGCGCGCCAATGGCATCGAGTTCCAGGACACGCCGGACACTTATTACGAGGGCGTCGAAGCGCGGGTGACCGGCCACCAGGAGTCGCAGGTGCGCATGAAGGAACGGCGCATCCTGATTGACGGTAGCGCCAAGGATGGCATCCTGCTGCAGATCTTCACCAAGAACGTGATCGGCCCGATCTTCTTCGAGATCATCCAGCGCAAGGGCAATGAAGGCTTCGGCGAGGGTAATTTCCGCGCATTGTTCGAGTCCATTGAGCTGGACCAGGAACGACGCGGCGTGATTTGATGCGACGAGCACGAGGTCAGGCAATGATCGAAAAATCAGGTCTGCAGCATCACCGCTGGACCGACATGCCGGAGGAACCCCTGAAGGGCACCATCACCCGTCGGCTGATAGCGGCCGAGCGCATGATGATCGCGCAGATTGTCCTGAAGAAGGGCGACGATGTCCCGCGGCATTCGCATCACAATGAGCAGATCACCTACGTCCTCACCGGCAAGCTGCGCATGCTGCTCGGTGAGCACGGCGAGCGCGAAATCATCGTGGCTGCGGGCGAGGTGCTGGTGATTCCACCGAACGTGCCTCACGCAGCGGTAGCGCTCGAGGATACGCTCGATGTCGATGTGTTTTCGCCGCCTCGCGAGGACTGGCTGAACAAATCGGACGCCTACCTGCGTAACGACACCTGAGTTGTTCGCAGGCCGGTCAGGGCGCGCCCGGGGCCTTGATTTCCCGTCTGCTCCATCTGCCGCATGCAGTCACGAACACCGCCCCGGCGATCGGCGCCGTGTGCCAGTCGCGCAGCCAGGCGGCGTTTTGCTGGACCCAATCGGCGATCACCGGGTCGGTCACCATGATATCGCCCGCTATCCAGCCGAGCAGTGCCGCGCCGAGCACAATGATGATCGGAAACCGCTCCATGACCTTCAGCATCAAGACGCTTCCGAAAATGACGATCGGGATGCTGATCGCGAGGCCCAGGATCAGCAGCACGTACTTCATGTTCTCGAGATCGGGGGTGGAGGCCGCCGAATTCGCCGCTGCGGCGACGGCGATCACATTGTCCAGGCTCATGATCAGGTCGGCGATCAGGATCGTCCTGATTGCCAACCACAGCTTGTCGTGCGCCGAGAATTCGACATCATCCTTTCTCGGCGCCAGGAGCTTTACGCCGATCCAGAGGAGCAGCGCGCCACCAATGAGTTTCAACCAGGGCAGGGTCAGCAGCGCGACTGCAAAAATTGTGAGGATCACGCGCAGGATCACCGCCGCCATGCTGCCCCAGAACACTGCCAACTTCTGCTGCTGTGGGGGAAGCGATCGCGCCGCGAGTGCAATCATCACCGCGTTGTCACCCGAAACCAGGAGATTGATCCAGATGATCGCGCCCAGCTCGACCCAGAAGACGGGCAGACTCAGCATCTCCATGGGCGGATTGTAGCTTGCGCACGCTGCGGCGCAGGGGTGTAGCCGTTAGGCGACGCCTGTCGCAGTGCGCCCGGTGAGTCTGAGCCTAGGATGATCGTAGCTTCCGGGTTATAACGAGCGTTCCGTTGTCTACCGCAAAGGTATTCACACTGCCGGTGGCCGACAAAGATGTAGTCGAGGCGCAGCCCGTTTTGTTCGAGCGGCTGCTCCGACCACACTTTGCGCGGATGTACCGCCTGGCATTTCAATTCACCAGGTCAATTCCGGATGCCGAAGATCTGGTGCAGGACGTGCTCGTCTCGCTCTATCAGCGTTGCGACGAGCTGACCCGGATTTCCGACCTGCAGCCCTGGCTCGCCCGGGTGATCTACAATCGGTTTGTCGATCAACGACGTTCCTTTCTGCGCCGACGCCTCACTTCGGCGTTCAGGTCAAACACGTCCGGGGACGAGGAATCCATACTCGAGCTGATCCCGAGCGATGGGCCTGGCCCCGAGGAATTGGCGGCGCTTGCGTCCCAATTAAGTCAACTCGGCGATGCCCTGCGCCACCTCAACGAAGAGCAGCGGGTCGTGGTGCTGCTCCACGACAAAGAAGGCTGTTCCCTCGAGGAAATCGAGCAGATGACGGGCACACCGCTCGGTACTGTCAAATCGCGCCTGCATCGGGGACGGGCAAGATTGAGGGCCTTGCTCGGGCAGGGAACCTTTTTCACCTGAGCAGCGTGTATGGCATTGAAAGGTGAATGAGATGGACTGCAGTCAACTGGCCCGCTGCCTGAACGAGTACATGGATCGCGAGATCCCTGACGCGGACCGGGTCGTGCTGGATCAACACATCCAGGGTTGCGCCCCCTGCCAGGGCCTGCTGGCACGCGAACAGCGATTGCGGCAGGCCTTGCACCAGATTCCGGTGGCTGGGCCGAGCGACGATTTCTACGGCCATGCGATGGCGCGCGCCGTGCAACCCGTGCGTCCGGCGCGCCTGGCGCACTGGAAAGCCGCGGCGACCGCCGCGCTCGCCGCGAGTGTCGCCACCTGGTTCATCACCGCTCACTATTCTCTCATCACGACGCCGCAGGCCACATCACCCGTGGCCACGATCACCATGGCAATGGACGAGACCCGTACGATCAACCTGGTCTTCAATTCGGAAAGCGCGATTGATGATGCGCGGCTGAGCCTGCGATTGCCCCCGGGCGTCGAACTTGCGACGTATCGCGATCGTCAGGAGTTCCGCTGGAAGACCCATTTGCATGCCGGCAACAACATGCTGCCTCTGGATCTCGTCGTGCGCGACGGGGCCGGAGGCGATCTCATTGCGCGCCTGTCCCATGCGGGTGATCACAAGACATTTCGTGTCAGAGTCACGGTTCTTACGAGGAGCAACATCACATGAAACGACCGATGCTATTAGGGCTCTCAGCGCTCGCTACCGTCTTGCTGGCGGGCACGGCGCTGGCTCAGCCCGGTATTGATGACCTGGAAGTCACCATGACCGTTGCTGACTCCGACGCCCAGTCGGACAGCAACAATATGGACCTGACTGAAGAAGACAGCGTTAACGATGTGGATGATGGCCAGGCAGACGGCGTCGACAATGATGGGTCTGATGACGTCGACGACGATGATGGGTCTGACGACGTTGACGACACTGATGATGCCGATGAAGGCAACGTCGACGACAATCAAGATGGTCAGGACGAGGATGCCGAAGATGGCGAGACCGATGAAGGTGACGCCGACGACGATGATGGTGACACGGACCCCGCTGACGACGGCAGTATCTGATCGCCGCAGCAGCAACTAGCAGCCAGGCCTTCTCACGACGTGGGTCGTGGGGAGGTCTTGGTTCTTCCCGGATGGCAGGGCTCCGCCAGGAAATCAATGTGATGTCGACGTGCTTTTGGCGTCGGCTATTGCCTGCGCTCGTCCTTCTCGCGCTGATTCCGAGCGTCGAAGCATGGGCCGATGCCACTGACACCACGGTCGGCGCAGCGGCCATCAGCGAAGGAAACAGGGCGTTTCGTAGTGGTGACTATAGAGCGGCCATTTCCTCGTATCTCGCCTCCAGGCGGCAAGGCGGCGAGAGCGCAGTCGTCAGTTTCAACCTCGGCGTCGCGTACTATCGGGTGGGAGAGTATGCGGAGGCGGAACAATGGCTGGGGCGCGCAGCGCGGGATTCCCATTATTCATCGCGGGCACGCTATAACCTCGGCCTGGTGTACTGGGCAAGCGGCGATACGCGGAGCGCGAAGAGCGAGTTCAAGGCGGTCGAGCAGGTGGCCAGCAGTCGCGAGCTGCGATCGTTGTCCCATCGCGCATTGGCAGAACTGCGCCGTGGCGCTGATTCGCCTGCGCTGCGCCGCTCAAGATCCGTCGGCATCGACGAAGGTTTTTCGATCCTGACCAGCGTCAAGCTTGGGACAGACGACAATATTTATCGCTCGCCCGACGCGCCCTATGTGGATCTGGCCCAGGTGGGCCAGCCACTGGTGACTCCCGTGCCCGTGTCCAGCACATTCCTCGAAACGGGGCTCACTGCGCAAAATATCCTTTGGGGCGGCCGCCATGTCCTCCTGCGTGCCGCCTACGAGTTCGACGGCCACTACTACACGGACCGGCAGTTCAGTATCGCTGACGAGTCCTCGCATCGTCTTGCGATAACGGCAAAGAAAGCACTCGGGCCGCGCCTGGACCGGACACTGTTCATTGGCATGTATCTGGGCCATCACGACGAGATCAATTTCGATCCTGATAGTGGTCAGGAACGGGTCGTCGCGGGCGAGGATATCTCCAATCGCTTCAAGTACTGGAGTGCCGTCACAATCGCTGACTATGAGCGGCCCATCGGGCCGGTTGTGATGGGTGTCCGCGGAATGACTGAGCTCCGGGACTACGGCAAGGTCGTGTCTGTGAGCGAATACGACAATCGATTCTTTCTCGCCGGTGCGAGTGCGAGAATTCCGATACTGCGACGGACCCAGCTGAAGATTGGCTACGATCGGTACCTTCGCAAGTACGAAGACCGGCTGGCCCTGGACGCGAACGGGGCGCTCAATGTCGCTAATCCGACTCTCGAGTACCAGTACGACGCGCTGACATTGATGGCACAGTTCGATCTTGGGAGCGCGGAAATAGAGGTCGGGTACGCGCTGACGAACCGCGATGATTCGTTCGCTGGATACAACGATTATCAGCGCGGGGCGATTCACCTGAGGGGCAGCTGGCAGCCGATGAGGCGCCTGCGACTGGAATTTTGGGGCGTATCGGAATCGTACGACTACCCAAATGCATTTGCCTTTGATACGCCTCAAGGCGGGCCCAAGACGCTTGACGACATCGAAGCGGAAATGAGCGCGCGCTTCTCGGTTACCCGTCATCTCAAGTTATGGGCAGAGGCCCGCTACCGGAATGTTGACTCTTCTGATCCCCGCTACGCTTACTCCCGGGTTCAGATCCCTGTCGGCCTGTCGTGGGCGCAGCGTTTCTGACGCCAGTGCGCCGTGCGGGCTGCGCGGCACCCGGTTCTTTCGGATAAAGTACCTGGGTGGCATCAAATGACAGGGGCACAACGCTCTGGTCGTCACGCTTTGCCTTCTATCTGAGCGCGGTCGGCGCCGCGGTCGGACTGGGCAGTATCTGGCGATTTCCCTACCTGGTCGGCAGCAGCGGCGGCAGCGCGTTCATATTCGTGTTCGTGCTCGCCTGCCTGCTGATCGCTGTGCCCCTGCTGGCAGCCGAATTCGCGATCGGGCGCCAGTCACGGCGCAGCCCGCCGCAGGCGGCGGGCGTCGTCGCACAGGCTTCGGGTTTGTCCACCCGTTGGAATGCCATCGGCGTGCTGGGCACGCTGGCGACATTCATGATCATGTCGTATTACACGGTCATCGCTGGTTGGGTGCTCGCTTATACCTGGAAAGTTGGTGCCGGTGCACTCACGGGGCTCGAACGCCCCGAGGTCGCCTTGCTGTGGCGCGAATTCCTTTCCCGACCCTGGGAAGTCGGCGCCTGGCACCTGACGTTCATCATCCTGGTGGCTTTCATATCCGCGCGCGGCGTCGGCCGCGGCATCGAAACCGCGAACAAGATACGCGCGCCGGCACTGCTGACACTGCTGCTGATCCTGGTCGTGTACTCGCTTGCCACGGGTGACGTGAAGAACGGGCTCGCGTTCGCATTCGCTCCAAACTTCGGCGCGATTACTCCGCAAGTGGTGCTCGCAGCGATCGGGCAGGCTTTCTTCGCAACCGGCGTCGGCATGGCGATGATGCTGGCCTATGGCTCTTACGTTGAGCGCGGCACTTCGCTGCTGCGCTGCGCGCTCATCATCGTCGGGTCGATCCTGCTGGTCTCGCTGCTGGCGACATTGATGATTTTTCCGCTGGTGTTCGCCTATGGCATGAATCCCGCGCAGGGCACGGAACTGGTCTTCGAGGTGCTGCCGACCCTGTTCGCAGAAATGCCCGGTGGACGCGCGATCGGCACATTGTTCTTTCTGCTGCTGATATTCGCTGCGCTGACACCGTCGCTCGCGGGCATCGAGCCATTGGTGGCCTGGCTGGAACAGCGGCGCGGATTCAGCCGACCCATGGCGGCCGTGATCGCCTGTGGAGCCAGCTGGCTGCTCGGCATCGGCTCGGTGCTTTCGTTCAACGTCTGGTCCGGATGGCGGCCGCTCGGCGCCATCCCGGCGTTCGCCCATTCGACATTCTTCGACGTGATGGACTATGTGTCCTCCAACGTGTTGCTGCCAATCGGCGCGCTGTTGATCAGCGTGTTCGTCGGGTGGCGCGTCAGCCGGACCATTGTCGCGGAACAACTCGAGGAAACCACGCCAACGGGAAGACGCCTCGTCGTGTGGTTGCTCCGTTATGTGTGTCCGGCCGCGCTGGCCATCATTCTTGCGACGGCGATTGCCTGAATCAGAGCCGCAGCATCCGGAATTATCCGACGCCGGCAGCTGCATCCACCAGCCAATCCTGTAGGTACTGGGCTGCCGAGCGATCGACAACGAGTTCGAATCGCGAGGCCGCTGGCCTCCGGATCAGCACGGGCAACTGG
>Ga0315287_10006818_pt1 | contig 11405 bp, 6 predicted proteins | sample YL17G11_0_MG_FD_205037 | JGI IMG/M metagenome (GOLD analysis project Ga0315287, IMG submission 205037) | Sediment microbial communities from Yellowstone Lake, YNP, Wyoming, USA - YL17G11_0 | ecosystem: Environmental > Aquatic > Freshwater > Lake > Sediment | place: USA: Wyoming | collected...
TAGCATGGGTGATGCCTGTGACAACTGTCCCACTGTAACCAACCCCACTCAGGCTGATACTGACGGCGACGGCAAAGGCGATGCCTGTGACAACTGTCCCACCGTGTCCAACCCGACTCAGGCCGATGGCGACAGCGATGGCAAAGGTGACGTCTGTGATAACTGTCCGACCATAGCCAACCCGACTCAGATCGACACTGATAGCGACGGCAGAGGTGATGCCTGCGACAATTGTCCGACCGTAGCCAATCCGACTCAGACCGACACCGATGGTGACGGCAAAGGCGACGCTTGCGACAACTGCCCAAGCGTCCCCAATTCCAATCAGGCCGATGGCGACGGTGATGGCGTCGGCAACGTCTGTGACAACTGTCCCACCGTATCCAATTCGACTCAGACGGATACCGACAGCGACGGCAAAGGTGATGCCTGCGACAACTGTCCGACCGTGGCCAATCCCACTCAGAGCAACGCCGATGGTGACAGTATGGGTGATGCCTGCGATCCCTGCACCGACACCGACGGCGACGGCTTCGGCAACCCCGGCTTCCCGGCCAACACCTGCGCCACCGACAATTGCCCCGACGATTACAATCCGGGCCAGCAGGACAGCGACGGCAACGGCATCGGTGACGCCTGCGAGTGGATCTGTGGCGACGCCAACAACGACGAGATGATCAACGTCGCGGACGCGGTGTTCCTTATCAATTACATATTCAAGGGCGGCCCTGCCCCCGTGTTCTATGAGGCAGGGGATGTGAATAATGACACCGACATAGACCTCGCCGACATTGTCCATGTGGTAGCCTACGTCTTCCTGAACGGCCCGGCGCTAGACTGCAACTGATAACGCCGTTTGAAGTTTCTAAAAGACGGGTCGGCCGTGAACGCCGGCCCGTTTTTCGTTCTGCACCCGTGCCGACGGGTCTTCTGCTGAAACCGACCTTGTCATTGTTCCCTTAACGGACTCCCCCCCTCTTCCGTTTCCTCTCCCGCCAAATGACGGCAAATCTCCGTATATCTTGGATTGAATTATTGAGCGAGAAGTATTATACTTGGGTGCCGGAATTGTTGATCGCAGGTGATGACCATGCTCAAGTTGATTGGAAATGACGCCCTTCGGTTTTACGCCTGGGATATCGGCCCGGGCAGTTATCTGGTCGGACGCAAGACGGAGCGGTCGGAATGCGACTTTCTCATCACCGACATGACCGTGTCCCGGCGGCATGCCCGCCTCGAGGTTACCTCCGACGGCGCCCACCTCTATGTGACCGACCTGGAAAGCCATAACGGGACGATGATCAACGACCGGCGCGTCACCGAAAAAACCATCGTCAGCGCCGGCGACCACGTGCGCTTCGGAAACGCCGAATTCAAAGTGATTGACGATTCCGTCCCGTCGGAAAAGCCGTCGCAACCGTCAAAAGCCGAATTGACCGACAGCGGCGCCGAACGATCGGTGCTCTTATCGCTCGACGAAATCCGCAAGCCGCTTCCTCCCCGGGTTACCGACCTGCCCGATCTCCTCCCGACGCTGTTCGACATGGCCAAGATGCTGGTCTTGCCAGAGCCAAAGGAAATCATGCTGGAACGGTCACTGGCGATGGTGACCAAGATCATTCCTGCCGACCGGCTGGCGGTATTCTTCACGTCCGAGGATCAGCAGGAAATCTACACCGGCGCTCTGCTCCTGCCGAAGGCGAAGGAATCGGGCGCCTTCACGCTGTCGCGCGCCATCATCAAAGAAGTCCTGACCAACAAGAATGCCATCCTGATCGACAACCCCCGGCAGGATCCCCGGTTCGCCGATCAACAATCCATCGTGCAGTCCAACATGAGATCGGCCATGGCGGCGCCGCTGCTCGATGAAAATAGGGTGTTGGGGATTCTTTATGCCGACACGACCAGCCCGATGATTCAGTACAATGAAGATTACCTGCGCCTTTTTGCCACCATCGGCAATATCATCTCCTCGCGGCTGACCAACTATGTGCTGCTTCAGGAGCGGCACGAGAAGGAAGTCTATGAAGCCGAGCTCAGTCGGGCATCAATGATCCAGAACGCGCTCTTGCCCCGGGTTGTCCCGCAGGTCCCGAATTACTCGATCGAGGCCTTCCAAAAGCAATGCCGGGCGGTCGGGGGTGATTTGTACGACCTCGCCGTGCTCCCCGACGGACGCATTCTTTTCTTGATCGCCGACGTCAGCGGCAAGGGTCTGGGCGCGGCGCTGTTGATGTCGAACATTTTGGCCTCCTTCCGCATTTTGTACAATGATGAGCGTTTTGACTTGACCAGAGCCGTGACTCAGGTCTCGACCGAATTGTACAAGTACAGCAACCCGGAGACGTTTGCCACCCTGTTCATCGGCGTGCTTGATCCCTGTACCCATAGGCTCAGCTTTGTCAACGCCGGCCACAATCCGCCGCTGGTGGTCCGCGGCGAGGGCAGCCTGGAACACCTTGAGGCATCCGGCATCATGATCGGCGCTTTTGACTTCGCCGGCTGGTCGGAAGAAACTATCGCGCTGGCGCCGGGCGACCTGCTGGTGGCGTTCACCGACGGCGTCACCGAGGCCGAAAAAGGCGAGGACAATTATTCTGATGAACGCCTGGAGCAGTTAGTGGTGGCCTGGCGCGACCGGGCGCCCTGCGAGATGGCGGCTGCGATTGTCAAGGACGTGGAGACATTCGTCGAGGGATCTCCCCGGTCCGATGATATCACCATGTTGATTGTGAAAAGGGATTCTTGATGCTTCAGTCCGGTCAAACTCTGGCGCAATTTCGGGTCATCAACCGCCTTGGGATCGGCGGTATGGGCGAGGTCTACCTTGCCGAGGACACCAAACTCGGACGCAAGGTGGCCCTCAAAATCATGCAGGCCGATTTCTTTGAAGATCAGGAACGGCGAGAACGGTTTTACCGCGAGGCCAAAAGCGCCGCCGGGATCTCCCACCCCAACATCATGGCCATTCACGATATCGGCAGCGCTGCCGACCCGTCGACCGGCAAGGACATCGACTTTATCGTCATGGAATACATCAACGGCACCCCCCTATCAGAACAAATCGCGACCCTGGGGCAGGATATCAAAACCGTCATCCGCCTCGCCGAGCAGATTGCCGCCGGATTGGCCGCCGCCCACAAGGTGCATATCGTCCACCGCGATATCAAGGCGGAGAACGTCATGATCGACGCCGAGGGTTCACCCAAAATCCTCGATTTCGGTCTGGCCAAGGCGGTCGCCCCTTATCAGACGACAGGCGACGGCAAGACGGAAACGATCACCCAGGAATTGACCAAAGCCGGAACCATCGTCGGCACCGTCACCTACATGTCGCCGGAACAGATCCGAGGTGAATCGGTCGATTCGCGTTCGGACGTCTTTTCATTCGGGATTCTCCTGTACCGGATGGCCACCGGCATACCGCCCTTCGAGGGCAAGACCCAGGTCTCGACTTTGGCCAGAATACTCGAATCCCAGCCCGAGCCTCCGCACGTGAGAAATGACCAGGTGCCGTCCGAGTTGGAACGGATCATCGACAAATGCCTTCAGAAGGACCCCAACGATCGCTATCAAGACACCCGTGACTTGGTCGTCGATTTGCGCAACCTGCGACGGCAGTATGACAGCGGCGTTTCCACGCTGACATCCGGCGTCGGTGAGGCGGCCCGAGTCGCAGTCGGCAGGAGAAAACACCGGTGGATCGCGATGACTGCCATCGGAGCGGTGGCCATAATCATCGCCGGTTTGCTGTGGCAATTCCGTTTCAACACTACTGCTTCGTCGGGGGTAGCCGGAGCCTCCGACACCGACGCTTTGGCCATCCTCGGTTTCGAGAACAAAACCGAAGAGGATTCGTTGGGCTGGCTCCAGACCGGTCTGCCGGAAATACTTTTGACCGACCTGTCCCAGAGCGAATCGCTGCCCATAATCAGCCGGGACCGCATCATCGATCGCCTTGAAGGCAGTCGGGAATCCGGGGATGCCCAGTTTACACACACCGAGTATCTGAACGCCGCCCGGGGACTCGGCGCCCGGCACGCCCTGTCGGGCGCGTATTACCGGGTAAGCAACAATTACCGCATCGACGCCCGGCTGGAGGATATCGCCACCGGCCGTATTATTCTTACGGAGAAGGTCGTCGGCGACAACTGGTTCGCCATGGTTGACAGCCTGACCGAGAAAATCGCCCGTTCACTCAAGATCGGCGCCGAACATGCCGCCGCCCCCAGCGTCACCACCTATACCTCCTCGTCGCCGGACGCCTACAAAAAGTACTCGATGGGCGTGGGAAAGTTCGAAAAGGAACTGTACGACGAGGCGATCAAGGAATTCAAGGAAGCCATTGCCTACGACTCGACCTTTGCCCTCCCTTATATGCGGATCGGCATGTCCCATGCCTTCCAGGGTCGGCAGCAGGAGGGCGCGCGCTGGTTCTCACAGGCGCTCCAGTACCGGCACCGGTTGCCGAACTGGGAAGCCACCTTGCTTGACATCTATGCCAATCTCTGGTTTGACCGGAAATTCGACGACGCCTTCGTCAAGATGGAATTGCTGGTCGAGAATTACCCCAATGATAAGGAAAGTCGTTTCGTCTACGCCCTCCTCATCCATACCTTCACGCAGGATACTGCCCGGACGTTTGCGCAACTGGATACGGCCCTCCAGCTCGACCCCAAATTTCTTTTTGCCCTCACCGAATATGCCAACCTGTACGCGGCAGGAGCTGACTATCCGAAAGCCATCGAGTACGCGCTCAAAGCCCGCAAGTATCATCCCGATTCACCCGTGCCCTACCTCCTGCTGGGCATGATATATACCAATCAGGACGAGCTCGATCGCGCCATCGGTGAATATCAGGAAACGCTCAGATCATTCCCCGGAAATGTCGCTGCCCTCAGGCAGTTGAGCGCGACGTATATCCACAAGCGCGATTTTGATGCCGCCAGACGGTACGCGGAACAACTGGCGCAGTACCACGGCGACGATCCGTACATCATGCGCGCCTATTACGATATTCTGGCGAACCTCGCCGATTGGGGGGGACGGTTCCGAACCAGCGCCGACCGGCGCCTTGACGGTTTGCGTCAGATTCTCATTACCGGCGACAGTGCGCTTATCGCTGCCACCTATATCGAATTATCCGGCCATTTTCAGACGATCGGACTGCCCGACAGCGCCGTCCACTACAGCCGCCTGGGATATAAATGGGCGACGAACTTCCAGAAACCCAATTACCCGTTGACTCTCGTGGCCCTCGACACGTCCGCCGCCGACAGTGCCCGGCCGATGTTCGAGAACGCCATCGCCGAATTCAAAGCGCGTATACCATCCGAAATGTGGCCGCTGGCGGCGGCTCTCCAGGACGTGTTTAGCGGTTATGCCGGAGGTGATACGGTGGCCGTTATCAATGCCTTGTTGAGAATTGCCGACCTCAACCCAGGGTCGGACGAGGCCAACAAAATGGAGGCCGGGCAATTGGCGGTTCTTGCCGGGCAGTTCGAGCGTGGTCGTGATATCCTTATGAAATACACCGCCGGTGAGTATATGCCTGCGAACGGTCTTGCCTATATGCTTGTTCACTACCATCTGGGTCGTGCCGAGGAGGGACTGGGACATCCCACACAAGCGGCGGCTCACTATCAGGAGGTGCTCAAGTATTGGGGCAAACCGGAAATCGAGATCAAACAGATCAAGGACGCCCGGCAACGCCTGGCGCGATTGACAAGCTGAGAGAGATGGTGAACTCGGCACAAGACACCTTCAACAATAGTAACGAGGTACAACGATGACGAAATACGCAACGCCCGAAATAGCGACCGGCATTTATGCCGTCGGCGTCAAGGACTGGAACCGACGTATATTTGACGCCATCGCGCCGACCCCCATGGGAACAACGTATAACAGCTACCTGGTCAAAGGCGCCGCCAAGATCGCCCTCATCGATACCGTCCACGCGGGATTCGAGGACGAGTTTTCCGGTAAGATCGAGCAGGTTCTCGGTTCGCATGCCATCGACTACCTCATCATGAACCACGCCGAGCCCGATCATGCCGGCTTGATCCCCTATATTCTCGCCAAGTCCAGGGCGACGCTGGTGGCCACGGAAAAAGGCGTGAAGCTGGCACAGCTGTATTATAAGGTCCCCGACGACCGTCTTCGTGTTGTCGCCGACAGCGACACCATCGATCTCGGCGGAAAAACCGTCCGGTTCATTCACGCACCCCATCTGCATTGGCCGGAGACCATGTTCACCTATATTCCCGAAGATCGGCTGCTTTTCTCCTGCGATTTTTTCGGCTCTCATAATACCACCGGCCTGTACGACGATGAGGCCGAGGACGTGATCATGTGGGCCAAAAAATATTTCGGCGAGATTATGATGCCTCTGGCCAAAATGGGTCAGAGGGGGATGGAGAAAGTCCGCGCCTTGGACGTCGCCATGATCGCGCCCAGTCACGGGCCGATCTACCGTCATCCCGAAACCATCCTCGCCCCTTACACGCGGTGGACCGACGGCGAGACCCAACCCAAGGCCCTGCTCGTCTACGTCAGCATGTACCATACCGTAGAGCGCATGGTCCTGGCTTTCGCCGAAATTCTTATGGCCGAGGGAGTCGAAGTTCGCCTGGCCAATCTGGTTCACACCGATCCTCGGGAATTGGCCGGAGACCTGGTCGACGCCCGGGCCCTCGTGCTGGGGACGCCGACCCTTTTGGGCAATATTCATCCTCTCGCCCAGTACGCCCTCACCATTATCAAGACTCTTCGTCCGCCGATGAAGCACGGCGTTTTGATAAATTCCTACGGTTGGGGCAAGGGCGCGATCAACAAAGGCCTCGAAATGCTCAAAGAAGCGAAAGTTGAGCCGATCGGCACGATCGAGGTCAACGGCTCGCCGAATGACGAGGACTTTGAGCATATCCGCGCCCTGGCAAGACAACTGGCCGGCGTCATCCTGGCCGACGGCAAATGAAACTCCGGTGACCGGTCAAAATGCCAGCCGCGCGGGCCGCCGGCCAAAAACCGGCGGCTTTAACCTCAGATAACGCCTTTGCTCGCAGCCGATTATTCGAAACCCAGATAATTATGTCTATCGTCCGCGATAAAACCGTTATAAGACCACTTTCGTCGTGAATGCGTTCTTATTATCAGATTTTACTTGCGGAGTAGGCCGTCTTTAAACCATATTACCCTGCGAATGATATCGCACCGGGCAATTGATGCATGAAACGTTCTGAACAAACACTCACAATCATTATATCCCTTGATGGAGTAGATTAATGGCTACACTGCGAACTATCGCGTGGTCTTCGGTGGCCAAGAAGCTCATCAACGGCGTCACGGGTCTGTGTCTGTGCGGGTTTATCGTCATCCATCTCGCCGGAAACCTGACCCTGTTGACCGGCAACGCTGAGAAATTCAACGCCTACGCGCACTTCCTTCTCAGCACCGGCGTTCTGCTCTACCTAGCGGAGGCGGGCCTATTGGCCTTCTTCCTCTTTCACGCCCTCACCGCGGTCACCGTCTGGTGGGGGGAGCAGGTCGCCCGGCCGGTAGGCTATAAGAAAACGGCCAAGGCCGGAGACCCCAGTAAAAAGAGTCTCTCGTCACGCACCATGATTTACACCGGGGCCATCATGTTCCTGTTCACCGCCTGGCACCTGATCACGTTCAAGTACGGACCCGGCGTCGACGAAGGTTACGTCATGAATATCGACGGCGTCGTGGTCAGGGATTTGTATCGGCTGACCGTTGAGGTCTTTGCCAAGCCGGTGTACGTTTTCAGCTACGTCGTCATCATGGCCCTTCTGGGCTTTCATCTCCGGCACGGCTTCTGGAGCGCCTTCCAGTCGCTGGGAGCGATGCATCCGCGGTTCACGCCGTTTATGTACGGCATCGCCTTCATATTTGCCGTGGTGATGGCCTTCGGTTTTCTCGCCATTCCAATCGTCATTTATCTGAAAGGGGGTGCTGCATGAAGCTCGATGCCAAAATCCCCGGCGGCGCCCTTGAAACCAAGTGGCAGTCGTACAAAAGCGGGATCAAGCTGGTCAATCCGTCCAATAAGCGCAAGTACAACCTTTTGATCGTGGGCACCGGTTTGGCGGGAGCCTCCGCCGCCGCCACGCTGGGCGAACTGGGTTATAACGTCAAGATTTTCTGCATCCAGGATACTCCCCGGCGCGCCCACAGTATCGCCGCGCAGGGCGGCATTAACGCCTCCAAGAACTACATGAACGACGGCGACAGCGTCTGGCGGCTCTATCATGACACCATCAAAGGCGGCGATTTCCGTGCCCGAGAGGCGAACACGTATCGGCTGGCCGAACTCAGCACCGCTATTATCGACCAATGCGTCGCCCAGGGCGTCCCCTTCGCCCGCGACTACGGCGGCCTTCTTGCCAACCGTTCCTTCGGCGGCGCGCAGGTGTCACGCACGTTTTACGCCCGCGGCCAAACCGGCCAGCAGCTTCTGCTGGGCGCCTACGGCTCCATGATGCGCCAGGTTAACGCCGGCACGGTGCAGTCGTTCCCGCGCCGCGAAATGCTCGACCTGGTTGTCATCGACGGCAGGGCCCGCGGTATCATCTGCCGCAACCTGATCAGCGGCGAAATCGAATCGTACTCCGGAGACGCCGTGCTTCTCTGCACTGGCGGATATGCCCCGGTTTATTATCTGTCCACTAACGCCGTCAACTGCAACGCCGGCGCCATTTGGCGCTGCTACAAACGCGGCGCTCTGTTTGCCAACCCCTGCTTCACGCAGATTCATCCGACCTGCATCCCGCAGGAAGGCGAGCACCAGTCCAAGCTGACGCTCATGAGCGAATCGCTGCGCAACGACGGCCGCGTCTGGGTGCCGAAGAAAGCCGGCGACACGCGTCGGGCGGATCAGATTCCCGAGGACGAACGCGACTATTTCCTCGAACGCAAGTATCCCAGCTTCGGCAACCTCGTGCCGCGCGATATTGCCTCGCGCAACGCCAAAGAGGTGTGCGACGAGGGACGCGGCGTCGGTTCGACCGGAAAGGCCGTCTATCTCGACTTTAGGGATTCGATCAAACGCCTCGGCAAGCAGGTGATCGCCGACCGTTACGGCAACCTTTTCGACATGTACCTCAACCTCACCGGAGAAAACCCCTACGAGGTGCCCATGCGGATATATCCCGCCCCGCATTACACCATGGGCGGGCTGTGGGTCGACTACAATCTCATGAGCACCATTCCCGGCCTGCACGTTTTGGGTGAGGCCAATTTCTCCGATCATGGCGCCAACCGGCTTGGCGCCAGCGCCCTCATGCAGGGTCTGGCCGACGGTTACTTCATCATTCCCTACACCATCGGCGCCTACCTGGCCGGGACGCAACTCCCGAAGGTCAACACCGACCATGCGGCCTTCAAGGAAGCCAAAGACGGCATTCAGAAGGAAGTCGACAGACTCCTGTCAATCAAAGGCTCCAAGACCGTCCGGGAATTGCACATGCAACTGGGCGAGATCATGATCGAAAAAGTCGGCATGTTGCGATCGGCGGCCGGCCTCAAGGAAACGCTTCAGGAAATTCCCAAGCTGCGCGAGGAATTCTGGCGCAACGTCAATGTCCCCGGCAGCGGCAGCGACCTGAATAAGAACCTTGAGATGGCCGCGCGATTGGCCGACTTCCTGGAGTTAGGCGAACTGATAGCCCGCGACGCCTTGCAGCGCGAGGAATCCTGCGGCGGACATTTCCGCGAGGAGCACCAGACGGAAGAAGGCGAGGCGCTTCGCGACGACGAGAAATTTACCTTCGTCGCCGCCTGGGAGTATCAGGGTCCCGATAAACCGCCGGTGATGCACAAAGAAGAGCTGGTCTTCGACCGGGTCAAACCGAGCCAGCGAAGTTACAAGTGAGGTGGCTATGACTGAAAAAAAGAAAATCACGGTTAACCTCAGGATATGGCGGCAGGGCCAAAAGGAAAAGTCGGGCCGGTTCGTCAATTATTCCATTGGCAATATCTCCCCCGACAGTTCCTTTTTGGAAATGCTCGACCTGCTCAACGAGGATCTGATAAAAAAGGGCGAACTGCCGATCGAGTTCGACAGCGACTGCCGTGAGGGTATCTGCGGCACCTGCGGCCTGGTTATCGACGGCGTCGCGCACAGCAAGCAGAAGGCCATCGCCACCTGTCAGCTGCACATGCGACGCTATAATGACGGCGACACCATCACCGTCGAACCGTTCCGCGCCAGAGCGTTTCCGCTCGTCAAAGATTTGGTCGCGGACAAAAGCGCCCTCGACAAGATCATCGCCAAGGGCGGTTACGTTTCGGCCAACGTCGGATCGGCGGTCGATGCCAACGCGCTGCCGATCCCCAAGGAGAAGGCCGACTTGTCGATGGACGCTGCGGCCTGTATTGGCTGCGGCGCCTGCGTAGCGGCCTGCCCCAATGCCTCGGCGTCGCTTTTCGTCAGCGCCAAGGTTTCCCAGTATGCGCTGTTGCCGCAGGGAAAACCGGAGGCATTCCCGCGCGCTTTGGATATGGTGGCTCAGATGGACCTGGAGGGATTCGGCAATTGCTCCAATCACGGTGAATGCGAGGCGGTTTGTCCCAAGGAGATTTCAATTTCCAACATCGCCCGCATGCGCCGGGAATTTTTCAAGGCCGTCCTTCACGGACAGCCGAAGGTCGCCGCCGGCGGGGGTGGCTAACTGCCCTGCCTGAGCACCGTTTATTGGTCTGAGCTTTTTGCCAGGTATCCCGGGAGCTCCGTGCTCCCGGGATGATTTTCCTTCCTGTCACCTACACTCGTGTAGAGATCTCTGTCTGTAGCCCCGTATCCCGCGATCCCGCCGAATCGCTGACCTTGATAGACGTGGGGGCGAGTGACCATTCGCCCGTCCCAACCGCGAGCCGGTATTCCGAGCAAAATCGATGGAAGTTCTGTGTACCAAAATCGGGAAAATTCCCGGCAAGTGACGGTCGGTAAGCGCGTTACAGGGAAATGGGTTCGTTTTGTCGTTTTTTTATTTTTCGGTGACCGCCCGCCTCGTGAAGGTGTCTTGCCATTTCCCGATTCACGATTACTTGTCTTTCATTGATGGACATATTCCTCCCATGATATTCTCTGCTAATAGGGACGAACGGGGGAAAACCATTGATTTAGGAGTGATTTTGTGTTTCGTACGCGGCAAGCGTCCGCGCCATCCCGCTTCGCGGGACCGCGATCAGAGATCGCGGCCACCCGCTGTGTAGATACGGTATCGAGCAGTGACGCCTAAGCGGGAACCCACCGCGAGCGGCGGGGCACCCAGGTCCCGCGCTGGGAGAAAGTCAGCACACCGGGTTCCTTTTAAGATTCTCCTTCCAGAATGCGTTGCGCTCGATCACCTCGGCCGGCAATTGATAGATGTAGAGACTTTGTT
>Ga0315287_10006819_pt1 | contig 11404 bp, 8 predicted proteins | sample YL17G11_0_MG_FD_205037 | JGI IMG/M metagenome (GOLD analysis project Ga0315287, IMG submission 205037) | Sediment microbial communities from Yellowstone Lake, YNP, Wyoming, USA - YL17G11_0 | ecosystem: Environmental > Aquatic > Freshwater > Lake > Sediment | place: USA: Wyoming | collected...
ATACAGCAGGCCGCCCCATGACTCGACCGCGGTCCCGTCGGGAAGAAAAATGGTGTCGCGGTTGATGGTCCCGACCACGCCGATTCTAAACTGCGATAAGCTCCTGCGCGGCATCCGCCACCTCTTCGACCGTGATCAGTTTCATGCATCGCATAAGATCATCCCCCGACTTGGGGCAGACGTTTTTGACGCACCGGATGCACTCGATGTCCTTGATGATGACCGCCTTTCTCTCGCCTAAAGGTGACGTCTCGTCGGGATCATCCGGCCCCGATAGCACTATCAGCGGGCAGTCCACGGCGGCGGCCACGTGCGCCAGACCGGAATCATTCCCGACAAACAATTTCGCGAAGGAAATGATCGCCGCCGCCGCCAACAGGTCGGTCAGGCCGCAGAGGTTCACGACCGAATTGGGCGCATAATGCCGAACGTCATCACCTGTGGAAGCGTCTCTTCCCGTCCCGATCAAAACCACCCGGCAGGCGTGCTTTTCGGCCAGGCTCAACGCAAGCTTGCCGTAGTTGTCTGTCCCCCAGCGGCGCGACGGCGCTACCGCCTGAGGAGCGATGACCACGTACCGATCATCGTAGGTCAGTCCATGGGCGCGAAGGATATCATTCCCCCCCGCGACGTCCTCGTCCGATAGATGAAGGTGCGGATGATGGAAAAGTGGCCCCCGGCCCGTCAGCTGCTCCAGCAAATACAGGTATTGCCGGGCGCGGTGCAATTTGTCTTTGGGCGGTTTGATTGCCCGGCTGAGAAGCCATGAACGACTGTCGCCGGGGAACCCGATCCGCTCCTTCACCCCACCCAGTCGGAAAATCAATGCTGACGAGAATGACGGCGGGAAGATAACGCCGACGTCGTACCGGTCTTCCCTGATTAGTTTTGCTGCCCCGAAGGGACCCCGTACGCGGGATATCCGATCGTCGATGACGATCACGCGGTCAATCTGCGGACGATTGGCAAAAAGCGGCGCCGTGGCCGGCCGGGCCATTACGGCCAGGAGATCGGCGCCGGTCATCTCCCGCGCGGCATCGACGGCCGGTATGGCCATGACGGCATCGCCCACCCAATTGGGCGCTCGGAGTATCAGCTTCATGTCACGGGAGATTGATCTTCTCCAGCTCGGCCGAGTCGAGGTAGTAGTTTTTCAGCGTCGTCAGATAACTCTTGCGCGCTTCCAGGTAGAAGATGCGATTCTCCAGAAGTGTCGCATCGGAGATCATCCCCTCGCCGAAGCGCCCTTCGGCCTCGCGCAGTTTCTTTTCCGCCAGCCCCACTTCCTGCTCCAGAAGACCCAGCTTGGAGTCATTGATTTCTATCCGCCTGAGGAGGATTTCCATGTTGTTCTGGCCGCTCCGCTGAGCGGCCAGATATTCCAGGCGCGACGACTCATAGGCCAGTTCCTGGGAATGCAGGTTGGCCTGCGACGCCCCGCCGTCCCAGATCGGATAAGAAAGCTCCACAGACACCCGCCAGTCTTTGGTGTTGACATCATCATTGAACGACGTATCCGGTCGGTTCTGCTCGACATTGCCGCGGCCGATGGAAAACGCCGCGCTCAGGGTCCCGTTAATGCCAAGCGCACCTCTGGTCTTTTGCAGATCTCGTTCGGCTATGGCCATATTGATCCGGGCCAGTTCCGTCTCGGCCGACTGTTCAACGTTGGCCATAAGCGCCCGGGCACGGGTTTCATCCGGCTTGGAAGGAACCACCGGGATTTCCAGCGTCGGTCGTGGATCCGACGGCAGGTCCAGAAGATGCGTAAAGGTATTGGCCTTTTCTTCCAGCGTCGCTTCGGCATCGTATAACGCCAAGTGCTTTTCGAGCCGTCCCGACTTGCTTTCGATCCAGGCTTCCTCGGTAATCACGCCCCGCTCGTATTTCACCGAATCCCACTGCGCCTTGTACCCGGCCGACTGGCGCTGGTCGTCAGCAATTTGCTTGTCGAGGTCGGCCGTCAGCAGATCGAAATAGGCGGTAATCCCTTCCTTTTTCAAATTCGCCCGATTGATCCGCCATTCGATTTCGGCCTTGTCCATGTTGTCCCGCGCCTGAAAGTAGGAAGAACGGGTCGCCGACGTCTGGAATAACGGCTGGTTGAACTGCAACAGCAGGTCCCCCAGACGCCATTTGGTCAAACCCCGCCGGTATTCGATAATGTCCGACGTCCCGACCCGTGTGCCGACGGGGAATTCCTCGTTGCGGATGTCAAACCCGGTTTGCAAAGTCAAATCGCCCCCGGTAATCACTTTCTGCCTCATGCGGATGTTGCCCGCGGACGAGATGTTGGTCTGTTTGAACAAGATGGGGTTGGCATATCCCGCATAGGTGTCGTAGTTCTCCCGCTGCCGGTAAGCCGGCAGGGTGGTGTTGAACGAAATTTCCGGAATATAGTAGCCGATTTTTTCCGCGTCGAATTTGTCCTTGGATACCTGATGCTGGCCCCCGATAATTCGCCCGCGCGTGGTGGCCTCAAGCAACCGGTCGATGACCGTCTGAAGCGTGATGGTTTCGGCGAGCGCCGCCGTTGAGCCGATCGATAACACCAAAGCCATGACTATCGCTTTTCTCATGCCGTCTCCCGTTTACTCATATCGCAATGCGTCAATCGGATCAAGCAGGGCGGCCTTGCGGGCCGGGAAAAATCCGAAAATCAGCCCCACCGCGGTCGATACCCCGACCGCCAGGAAGATGGAAAAGACCGAAATGATGGTGCGCCAGTCGGCATAGGTGGAGATTCCTTTGGCCAGACCCAACCCGGCGGAAACGCCGATGGCGCAGCCAATCATGCAGATCGTCACCGACTCGATCAGAAATTGACTCATGATGTCCCGGCGGGTGGCGCCGACCGCCCGGCGGACGCCGATCTCCCGCGTGCGTTCCAGCACCGACGCGAGCATGATGTTCATGATGCCGATCCCGCCCACCAAGAGCGAAATCCCGGCGATCGCGCCCATGACGATGTTGAAAATCCGCTGCGTCCTCTGACTTTGCGCCAGAAGCGCCTCCGGCACAATGACGTTGAAATCGGGCACTTCCCGATGGCGCCGCGTCATGACTCGTTCCACCAGCGAGGCCACCGTGGGCACGTGCTGTTCCTCCCGCACCTGAAGGATAATCTGATCGATCTCATCCATGTTGAACTGCAGACGCGAGTCCTCCCCACCGTCGGATTGCGAGGCTGCATAGTCGGTCAATCGATTGATTTTTTTCAGCGCCGTCGTCAAGGGGATATACATATTGTCGTTGACATTTTTCAGATTCACCCCCTGAAACTCCTCCGCCGCCATCGTCTTCTCGCCGATAACCCCGATGACCGTGTAGTACAAATCCTGGAAACGAATCTGCTTGCCGATGGGATCGGCAAAAGCAAACAGGTTACGCTTGATACCGGCGCCGATGACGCACACCTGGCTGAAATCGTCGATGTCCTCCGGTCGGAGAAACGTTCCCCGCTGGATCGCCAGATTCATAACCGGCAAATACGACGGCGTCGTGGCCACGACGGTGGCGGCAGCCTCGGCGTCGGCGTAATAGACCTTGCCGCCCTCGATAATCTGGCAGGTGACGACGTCGGTGAAAACATTATCCATCTCGCGAAGATTCGCGGCGTCCGCCAGGGTCAGCCCCGGGCTGCGTCCGCCGATGATGTCCGACCCCTGTTCCTCACCCGGGATGGCGCCCTCGACGATAATATTGCGGATGCCCAGAAGTTCGATCTGCTCCAGCGCGTCCTGCTTGGCGCCCTCGCCGATCGACAGCATGGCGATCACCGCCGCCACGCCGAAAATGATGCCCAGCATAGTCAGGAAGGTGCGGAATTTGTGCGTCAATAACGCTTCAAATGAGACTAATGTTATACGCCGATAATCCACGCTTCATCCCCCGATAATGATCATATCGGCTCCACCCTGCCGGGGAGCGCCCCGTTTCGGCGATTTGTCCTTCTTATCCGCCGGCATAGTCTCGACGTCGTCTGCCTTCCGGGTCGGATCGATCAGAGAAATCTCATCGCCCTCGTTCAAACCCGAGGTGACGATGACGGCGCGATCGTTGCGTGCGCCGAGCGCCACCGGGATCTTTTTGCCGCCGCTGCTATAAACGACGGTCGTGTCCTCGCTCTCAAAAACCGCCTCGATCGGCACCGATAGCACGCTGTCGTACACTTCGGTGACTATGTCCGCCTTGGCCGACATGCCCGGTTTGAGCCGTTCGTCGACGGAATCGATCTGAACCTCCACCTCGAAGACGTTGATCTGCGATCCGCGGCTTTTGGGCTGCGCCAAGGTGCCGACGTCGGTCACCTCGCCGGCAAACACCGGCCCAGGGACAGCGTCCAGCCGAATCTCAACCTTTTGTCCTTTCTTGACCTTGGACACGTCCACCTCGGATACGGTCGTCTCGACAATCATCGACGACAGGTCGGGAAGGTTGATCAAACCCATGCCGGGCCAGGGATTGTCGCCTTCCTGGATCTTGGACATCGAGCTGCCCTTCCAGGTTTCCAGGTACACGACCAGCCCCGGAATCGGCGCCGTCAACGTCATCTTCTCCAGGTCGCGCGTCGCCTGGTCCTTCTTGTCGCGGGCTTTGCCGACCTCGACCTCCGTCTTTTCGATCTCCGCCTGCAGGGATTTCTTGCGGTTGTCGTAGTTGAGGCGGGCAATATCGAGTTCTAGTTCCCCTTCCTTTCTGATGACGGGCGCCTCGGACAGTTTTTCCGCCGAGGTGCGTTCGGCCTTCTTCAGTTCCAGTTCCAGCTGTTTGAGATCCATCTCGTACTGCGCTTTAGCCTTCTCGAGGTTGGCCTCGGCAATTCTGAGCTCCGCCTTGGCGTCGCGAAGCGTCGTCTCTTGTTCGGTCGGGTCGAACTGGACCAGAAAATCGCCTTGATTGGCCAGCGTGCCCTCTTCCACCAGCTTGACGATTTGGAGGCTGCCCCGGATGCGCGGCGCCGAGACGGTCATCGACCGTTTGGCCGCCAGACGGCCGTTTTCGGATAGGGCGACCACGAACTCGCCTTTGGTCACTTTGGCCGTCGGAATCTTGCGCGATGCCACGCCGAAACCGGACAGCTTGAAGGCCACCAGAACAACAATAATAACGGCACCGATAATAATATACTTTTTCAATTTACCCTCGCCGGCGCTTGGTGGTTAATCGAATGCCTCCTTTCGGAGATCGCCTTACCTGTTTCTCCTCCCGCCCCGCAACATAGCACAGATCACCCCGGAGCGCAAACCAAATTCCAATAGATTCATTCTACGTACGAGCCTTCGATTGGTTTCGCGCCGCCCACCGGCTTGAACCGCCGGTGCGTCCAGAGCCACAAATCGGGACGAGAGCGGATCACCGCCTCGATCCGCGACGTGAACAGTTTCGTCAGACGAAAAATCTCCTCTTTCTCGTCCGCGTCGGTTCGCGGGTACTCAGGTTTCTGAAAAACACAGTAATGCGTGTCGTCGGGGCGGCGATAGATACAGCCGGTAATGATCGGCGCGCCGGTCCTGACGGCCAGCGTCGCCGGCGCCCGAGGCACCGAAACCAGACGTCCAAAGAATTCCACCAGGATGCCGCCTGATCCCGCGTGCTGGTCGGAGACTATCGCCACCTGCCGATTCTCCCTTAGCGCCCGGATGACCTCTCTCATGCCGCGTTCGGAATGGATCACCCGCACGTTCAGACAGCGCCTCAGGTACGTCAGGTAGCGGTCGACCAGCGGATTGTGCTGTCCCCGGACGACGAAGTCAACGGGATACCCCAGCGCATTGACGTACGCCCCTGACAATTCCCAGTTTCCGAAATGGCACCCGGTCAGCACCGCCCCCCGGCCGTAGTCGAGCGCCTCGCGGAAGGCATCCTCGCCCTCGGAGTCAACCATGCCAAGAATCAGATCGCGGTTGATTTTCGGGAATCGACTGACTTCGGCCATGGTCTTGCCGAGATTGCCGAAAACATTTCGCGCAAGCTCTCTTCGCTGGTTCTCGCTGAGCGAATCCCCGAAGGCAATTTCAAGATTCTTCAGGATCACCCAATGTCGGGCCGTCCAGACCACGTCGGCCGCCCGGCCGAAACGTTCGCCCAGGGCAACCGCCTGCCGGTGAGGAAGCGCCCGAAACAACCCGGCCAGGACGCGGACGGCGGCGTACTCAATCCCATGGCTTATCTTCATCAGGCTTTTCCACCTCGCCGTAATCGAAATCGGTCGAATGGTACTTGTCGTACTCGTCGAATTCGCGCAGCCTTTTCCTCCGGCGAAGCCGGTTTAGGATGAAGCCGACGACGATCATCAGCGCCAGCAGAACCCACAGGATGTCGCTGCTGAAAATAAGAGTTATCACGTTGTATCTCCCGTGCACAAAGGCGGAAAACTCGCGTTCGAACGTCCCGGCGGTGCTCCCGGTGGCGGCCACGAAGGCATAATCGAGATCATGTCCGGAGCCCAATTCATAGAGGAGAATGGCCAGCCCCGAACGGCCGTAGGTGTCCAGAAAATACGTGAACGCGAGATAGGATTGCGAATAGGCCACCTCCGCCTGGTCGCCCTGAAACCGGTTCAGCTTCTCGATCTCGGACAACGGTATGATATTGCCCGAGATCACCGCCCACCCCATGGCCAGGTTGTCCTCCCAGCCCCATTCGGCCGAGGCGTACATGGCCAGCCCCTCGTCCAGCCACCGCGGCGCCGGACGGTAATGCATCGCCCGCGCCAGGGCGATATGCGAAAACTCGTGCGCCACTAATTCTCCCAGCGACTTTTCACCGGGTAAAATCAAGGGCGATTTGATGACGATACGGTACTCCCCCGGTATCGCCACCGCCGCGCCCCAGTCGGGAATGGAGGGTCCGGCCAGGCTGTCAAACGCCTTTATTCTGGTGACAATGTAGACGTCGAGGGAATCCGCGGGGATCGGCCCGATCAGATTGGACAAACGCCCCGTCGTGAGGCGAATCACCGAATCGGCATAGACGGCATCGGCGGCGATATCGGCGATGATCCGGTACGACGCTTGGGCGGGCGCCGCCCATGCAATCATCAGCAGCGCTGATACGGCGGCAAAACGGACCATGGCTTAGGGGCCGGTTTTGGCGCCGACCCAGAACCCCCGTTCAATGACGGTTTGATTTCCGCAGCGGTCGTAAACCTCAATGCGCAGCTTATGCCGCCCGCCGGTGAGCCTCCAGTGCGGCGTGGCGACACACGTCCGCCGTTCCGGATCATATTCTGGAACCATCCATTCGCCGTCGATGGTGAGGTTGAAACTGCGGTCGTCCTCGATGCCGGATAAGTCGTCGGTCAGGGTGAACCGCACCGTCGGATGGCTGATCTTTACCTGCTCACCTTGGTCGATATTGAGAGCGGATATGACCGGCGCGGCGGTATCGGCGAGCGCCGCGAAAATCCCCGTGCCCGCCAGCGCCGCCTTCAGACTCTGCGACGACGAATCATATATCCCGCCCCACCACGACCAACTGCTGCCGCCGTTATACAGACACATCCCTATTTTCGACGGCTCGATTCGCAAATCGGGAATAGCGACCTGTACGTCGGCTCCGGCCGCGAATGATAACCCTTTCGGGCCAAGCGCCCAGGGTCCGGCGACGAAAAAACCTTTCGGGGACGCCGGCAGGACGGTGTCGGCGACGGTCAACAGAGCGTCGTCAAACAAATCGTTCTCGCGGAAAACTATCCGGCCTCCCCCCGTGAGTTCCAACTCCGACGTTGTGCCCGCTGGGATATGACGGATATTCAACGGCAGGGTGTCGGGCCTAAGGCCGACCGGTCCCCTTATGACGATCGACTCGATCAGGTTCACCTCCCGCCCCGGTCGGTAGAAAAGTGAGAACTTCCGACCGCCGGTGGTTCGGAAAAACGATTGCGTGGTCGTTTGATCCGCCCGGATTTCCGCCGTCAGCCAATTGATACTGCTGACCGATGACCGCGCCGTCAATAAAATCCCGCCGTCGACGATGACCGCATAGGCAGTGTCCACCGTCCTGCGGCCGTTCGGCGTCACGGGTCGCGTCGAAAAATAATATGGCGGGCAGGCCGCCCCGCGATGCCAGAACCGCAGCTGATAACTCAGCGGTTGCCGGAAGTCGCCCCGCAGACGGACCGCCGTCTCATCCACCGTTATCTTCGGATACAAGGCCACCGGGAGAGTATCATGGCCGGATGATTCGCCCGACAGATGCAGCGACACGGAATCGAACCGCCTCCGATTGTCATCGACCGCCAGGTAAAGGGTAATCAGGGAATCCGAGAAATCGGCCCGGTTTAACGGCGCCAGGATATCGTTGCCGGGCGAATAGTAAAATGCGACCGTCAGGCGGCTGGTGTTGCCGCGCGGATCGGACGCCTCAATCACGGCGGTATGCAAAGCCGTCACGGTATCGGAAAACGATCCGTCTCCAAACGATTCCGATCCATAGAGGGAAAGCTTGTTGCCGTTTTTTCGGTAAAGGTTAAACACCCGCTTGAAGCTTGCCTTGGCCGGGTCAAAATCACGGTCCAAGACACTGTATTTATCCTCGGCGAAATCAAGGCGACCGTAGTCGACTTCATGATAGAGTCTGCCGTCGATCAACAGGCGTATTCGTGACGGTCCCATCACAAATGACCCTGGGGAGGCCCGATCCTCAACAGCCGCCTTGAATACAAATCGTCCGGTGAGCGTCAGGGTATCTTTAAGGCGGTAAGACCCGGTTGCTTTGTCGAAGATAGGATCCAGTTTCACCTCACGCAGGCCGCCGGCGAAAAGCGAGGCGTCGTCCAAATAAGCCAGCCAGACGGCCTCGAACTTCGGCGGGCTGGTGTCCTGGTAATCAACCGCGTAATCGAGTGGATTGGTCGGGCGGTCGTCGGGATCGCGCACCTCGAAATGCAGATGTGGCGCACCCGCACCGGTTTGACCGGTCCGCGCGAAAAACTGGCCTCGTTTCACCGGAAACCGGGCTGCTCCGGGGTCAAGGTCCTGATAGTACCGGCGGGACGTGGTCTGTTTGTCCCGAAGGAAGTTGCCGATGTCTTTGTTATATCTTTGGAGATGATAAAAAACGTAGATTCGCCCCGATATTCCCTTAAGGTAGAGAGCTTTGCCGTATCCTCGATAGGACGTTTTTATTCTCCAGACGTAGCCGTCCTCGGGCGCATAAACCATGGCTCCTTCCTTGCCGCCCGTGCGCAGGTCAATACCTTTGTGAAAGCGGCCGGAACGGGAATCTCCAAACCCCGACGAAAACTGCTTGTCCAGCTTCAACGGCCATAGGTAGGTATCGGAAAAACGGCTTCCCGCGCCGGCCGCAAGGCTGGATAGAAACAGAGCGACAACCGATATCAGTACAGAGCGTAACACTGCCGCCAAGGTAACACATCTATGCCCCGGAGCAATATTTTTTTAGGAACCGTTTGGCGGCGAAGAGGATAAAAAGGGCTTGCGGACGGCGCGGTTTTGTCTATATTGTTTAGCTGGATTGGTTCCGGGTACGCCGTCGGTTTTCGACCGGAAACCGTGGCTGTGGTTGAGGCGTTTATTTGGCTTGAAGGAGTTATGCTGATATGCTGAGCACATTCCGTAAGTACACGAAGGCCTTTATTTGGGTGGTGGTTATCGCTTTCGTCGGCACTATCATTTTTGCCTGGGGTATGGACATCACCAGGTCCAAGACCCAGAAAGACATCGTCGGCACGATTGCCGGCAAAGACATCGACTATCGGCTCTATCAGCCCTATCTTGACCGGCTGTACAAGCAGGAGCAGGCCAACTCCGACGCCGATCTCAGCATCACCGTGCTTAATCGGATCCGCCAGCAGGCTTGGGACAACTTGGTCGCCGATTATGTAATCAACCGTGAGGTCGAGGCCCGCAAGATCGGCGTTACCAACGAGGAATTCTATCAGTTCTTGAAATACCAGCCGCCTCAGGAAATCCGGCAGGGCGAGGCCTTTCAGACCAATGGCCAGTTTGACTATCAGAAATACGTGGCGGCAATGGCCGATCCCCGATTCGCCTCTTTTTGGGCCCAGGTTGAAACGGTGTACCGACCCGAGCTGAAAAAACTCAAACTACAGGACCAGATCATTTCCACCGCCCGCGTCAGCGAGGAGGAAATCCGCGACTACTACGTCAACACCAATGAGCGCGCCGTGTTCAATGTCATCGACGCCCCTGTAGTCAAGTTCAGCAATCCCAATCTTGAGGTCAGTGAACAGGACGCCCGGGCGTACTACGAAAGCCATAAGGATGATTACAAGACCGAGGAGCGCGCCTCGCTTGATTACGTGGCCTTCTCCAAGGAACCGACCGATAAAGACTGGGACCTGATCAGGTTGGAGATCGTGGAGGTCAAGCGCCTGGTCGATCAGGGTGAGGATTTCGCCGATCTGGCCAAGGGATATTCCGAGGACAACACGGCCCAAAACGGCGGTGACCTTGGCTGGTTCGAACGGGGACGGATGGTGCCGGAATTTGATGCCGCCGCCTTTGCGCTTCAGCCGGGCCAGGTTTCCGAGCCGGTGCGCACCAAGTTCGGCTGGCACCTCATCAAAGTCGAGGGAAGGAAAATGGAAAAGGGCGTCGAGCAGATCAACGCCCGGCACATCCTGCTGAAAATAAAAGCCTCTACCGAAACGGTCGACCTGGCCTTCCGTAACGCCAACGCCCTGCTCAATTCCATCAAGGGGTCTGATCTCGCCACCGCCGCATCAGAGAACGGAGGCGTCGTAAAAAACACGGGTCTGTTCGAGAATACCGGCGCCATTGCCGGCATCGGCAACGACCGCATCATCAGCCGGTTTGCGTTCAATAATCCGGTCGGCGCTATTTCGCCGGTCTATGAGACCGACGCCCTGGTGCTGGTCGCCAAAGTGGCGAAACGGGTTCCCGCCGGCGTCGCCCTATACGAGGATGTCAAAGACCCCGTGCGCCGTGACTATATCGATTCCCTGGCCAAACTGAAATGTCAACAGGAGATCACCCGGGTTTGGACGCAGATTCAAGGCGGCACTCCCTTCGATCAGGCCGCCAAGGACAACGGGTATGAGATCACCACCAGTAAGCCAATCACTCGCGAGGATTATTTTGTCGGCATCGGCGGCGACCCGACGCTGATCGGCGCCGCGTTCGCCCTCAAAAATCCGGGTGATATGACCGGGCCGATTGAATACCGAAAGGGATGGGCCATCGTCAAAATGACCGAACGGCAAAGCGCCGATCTGTCCCAATTCAGCCAGATGCACGATTCGTTGGCGCAGACGATCCTGTATGACAAACAGAGCGAAATCTATGGCGCCTGGTACTTGGACCTGATCGCCTCCGCCAAAATTCAGGATTACCTCGACAAGTACTTTGCCAAAGAGTAAATGGTTCAAATCACTCGGCGAAAAACCCCGACCTCA
>Ga0315287_10006820_pt1 | contig 11403 bp, 8 predicted proteins | sample YL17G11_0_MG_FD_205037 | JGI IMG/M metagenome (GOLD analysis project Ga0315287, IMG submission 205037) | Sediment microbial communities from Yellowstone Lake, YNP, Wyoming, USA - YL17G11_0 | ecosystem: Environmental > Aquatic > Freshwater > Lake > Sediment | place: USA: Wyoming | collected...
GGGCGGCGAGGGCGGCGACAAAATCCGGCTGTTCGAGCGGTTCGCCACCGGTGATGCTCACGGCGCGCACCGGATCGTCGGGTCCCCGGAGCGCGAGGACTTCTTTCAAAACCCGGCCCGCGGTCACAGGGTTCTCGATCGTCCGTCTTTCCTCGCCGTGGACGACCCAGTACGGCCGCCTCTTCTTGCCCGGTACCGTATCGCACCAGTAACACGCCGCCGAGCACCCCGCGGTGCGAACAAAAATCTGGCGCTCGCCGACGTGGATCCCTTCTCCTTGAATCGAGGTGAAGAGCTCGAACAGGTATCCTTTTGTTTCCTTCAATCCGATTCGACCTGCCGGGTGAACATTCCGTGATGACCAGACGGAAAGCGCGCGCGACGAGCGGTTTTCACCCGCGCGCCGAGCCTGCCCTTGACCTATGGGACCTCGCGGACCTTGCCCGTGGCGTGACGGACCGATGCCATCTCTTGCCGGTACGCATCGAGAAGCTCCGCGAGGAGATCCACCGGGCGGATATTCATTTCCGCGAGTCCCACCGCGGGCACCGGCGCGCCCCCGGGATCGACGTTGATCCCCAAATGGATCAGCGTGGACCGGGGTCCCGGCGCCGCGATCGACACGGTGAGCTTCCTGCCGTCATAGAAGACGTCGTCCCCGCTTCGCTCGATCTCGAAACCCTTTTCCCCAAGGATCTCGCACAGAAGACACACGAGGAGACGTTGCCGCAGCACCGCGGTCTCGAGATCGCGCCCGGCGTGCTCGATGATCACGTGCGCCATCGTCGCCGCCTTTATGAACTCTCCCGCGCGCGCGTCGTCGAGGTCGACTAGGTCCTCGTTCGCCACGTGGCAGCCCCCCACGAACCCCACCCCGGTGTCTCCCTCGTATCCCGTGCGTTCGCGGACCCATCCGCTCCGCAGCTCCCGCCCCGTGTAGGCGATCTCATCTTCGAGTATTCTGTAATCGAATCCGCGCATCGTTACCCGGCGAAACGAATGGGAGGTTTCTTTTCCGCGGGGAGCGCATCGACGGCCGCCTTGAGCCGCCGGCACGACGGGCAACGGCCGCACATCTCCTCCCCTCCATCGTAGCAGCTCCACACGAGCGAAAGGGGCGCCTTGAGCTCGATCCCGAGCGCGACGATCTCCCGTTTGTCGAGGTCTTGCGTGTAGCTCACCACGCGCACCCCGTTTCGCGTCGAAAGCTCGAACGAGCGGTTCACCATGGCGACGTACTCGACGCGGTTATCGGGGAAGTCGACGGCCTCCTCGCGGTTGAAACCGGTCACGACGATCCCGCACCGGTAGCTCTCGGCGAACGCGGCGGCCACGTTCAAGAGTACGCCGTTTCGATTCGGGATCCACACGTCGTCGATCGTCTCGAGAAGCGGAGCCGACGGGTCCCGCGACGCGCCGGAACGCATTCCCACGGGGGAAAGAGAACGGAGCCACGCAAGATCCACTTCCCTGAAGGGAAGCTGGTAAAACGTCGCCACGCCGATCACCGCCGCGCGCTCGCGCTCGACCGACCTCTGTCCGTAATCGGCGAAGAGCACGAGGCGAACGTCGGCTTCATCGCGCGCTTTCGCGAGAGAGACGACCGAGTCGAGCCCACCGCTCACCAGCGCCACCGCTCGGTCTCCACCGAGACTCATTCGCCCGCCCTTTCTTTCTTTTTCACCAAGGTATCGCACCCGATACTGACACGGGTCAAGCTGACCTTCGACGGTGTCGAGACCTATTGTTCTTATATCGAACGCAAACTCTCGTTCGGTCTTTCCTGCATCGACGCATGTAACATTAACGGGGCCGTCCGCGGGACGCAACTTCCATCGGCCGCGGGCTTTGCCTCTCGCGCCGCGTGCAATTTGCAAGTCCTCGCCGACCCCGCGTCCCGGCGCCCGGCGCGCCTCCGCCCGCCGTTACCACAACCGCATGTCAAGAAACGCTCTTAGGCCGTCCCTCGCCCCGCCGTTTTTTTGAGCCGCGCCTGGTATGCGATTCGCTCCAAACAGCACGGGCCACAACTACGCCCAACTCAAGACACCGAAAGAGTCGTCCCGATGAATCCAAAAGCATCCGCCACACTGGAAAAAGCGTGCGAAGACCGCCATCGCTCCCACTTCAAGAAGGCCCTCGACCGTCTCGAGGAAGGCGTCGAGAAGTTCCCCGGCGAGTTTCCTCTCTACACAGAGGCGATCGACGTCGGGATGGAAGCCGGCGAATCGCTACGGGCGATCCAAATTTTCAAGAAAGCCCAACTCAAATTCCGCGATGAGGCATTCGAGATCTGGACATTCACGGCGGAAAAGGTGGGGACGTACAACGATTCCATCATGGGTCGTTTTCTTCTCGAACATGCCGTCAAGAACGGCGATCTCGCCGCCGCCTCGTCGATACTCGAGAATCTCAAGGACCACGCCGTCTCGGAGCTCGTCGAGCGAATCCGAACCAAAAAACAGACCATGAGCGTCGCTCTCGGCTCCGGTCCGGCCGCCCGCGAGGAAATCGCCTTGTTTACCCTGACCGAGGCGCTGCTCTCATTGAGGCTCGGCTGTCTCCCGGCGGCGATGGACGGGTTTGTCGAGGCACTCGAAGAGAGCCCCGGCGCCGCTAAGAAAATCGAACCGTTTCTCGCGGATTTCGAAAGCCGTCACGACGAGAGCGGCGAAATGAGCTTTGCGTTGGGTTGTTGTCTCGTCGCCCGCGCGGATTACTCGCAGGGGCTCGCGAAGCTCGCGCGTGCCACCCGGAGCACTCCGTCGCTCGCGCCCCGGGTGATCGAGCGGATCGAGTCGCTCGAGGAGTCCCCGGACCTTTCTCCGGATCTCCGGGATTTGACGCTCGCCCAGCTGTACATGGGCCAAGGAGATCGGGCGCGCGCGTCGCAGATTCTCAAGAAAATCGTCGAACGCACCCCGGGCAGGGCCGCCGACGCCGTCGACCTGTTGCGGACCGCCGTCGAACAGATCGACGAGGACCTGGAGACGCATTTCATCTTTGTCGAGGCGGCCTTCACCGCGTCGCGACGCGAAATCGCCATCGGCCACCTCAGAAAGATATACAAAGACAAGAGACACACAAACCGCCTCGTCGAGTGGCTCGAATCGAGAACGAAGTCGCAGAGCGGTTCGACGGAGGTCCAGCTTTTCTTTGCCGAGACGGCGCTCAACGAAGGGCTTTACGGCAAAGCGATCGAGATCTTCAAGGAGATCCTGTCGCGCGGACCCCAGGAAGACCCGATGATCCGGGAGCTTCTCTCGAAACACCAGTCCGTCCCCGGCGTCCGCGCCTTTTACAACGAGAGGTTCGGCGCGTCGCCCGCGCGGGAGAAAGAAAGCGCGTTCGAATTGGAGCGGTACGAAACTAACGGTTTCCCGCCACGCGCGGCCGACCCGGAGACGGAGAAAGAACCGAAAACTCACCAACCCGACGGCGCCTTGCCCTCCGGGAGCGACACGTCTTTCCGGCCGGTGGAATCACCGTTCGACCGCGCGGCATCCGGTCCGCGCCAAAGCGGCGAGGGTTCGTCGCCCGATTTCGAGAATCACGACTTCTCCCTGAGCATGCACGACGCCGCGCCCCACCGAACCGCGGAGAAGCCGGCCCGCGACGGCGGCCGTGGAGATACCGGAGCGGTTCGTGAAGAAAACGACCGGGGCCAAGGAGAGAACGACGGCGGAGAAGGCTACGACCTGTTCGAGTACCTCAAACGTAGTTTTACAAAGAAGGATGAGCGAGGCGCGGAGGATACTCCCGTGCCGGTCGGCATGACACCCCCGGTCGAAGCGGTTCCTCCCGCGGACACCGCGGGTCCGGCCGACGCGATTTTTTCTTTCGACGCGGCCGCGGCGAGCGATGAACACGCCGCGGACGAAGACGCCCCCGAACCGGAAGCACCGGCACCGGACGAAGCGGACCTCGCGCCAACAGACGTTGAGATACTCCGAAATCCGGCGGCGGATGAGATCACGCCGGAAGAGCCCGCGACGGAGGAGCCCCGGGATTTCGACTCCCTCTACCGGGCGTTTCTGGACGGCCGTCTCGACCACAACCGCATCCTCGAAGTCGCCGAACGGGCGTTCGACCAGAACCGGATGGACGAAATGAAACGTCTGCTCGCCTTCGAACCGGCGAACCTCGGGGAGGACATCGCACGCAAGTTTCAGCTCGCCCGCTACTATCTGGCCGAGGATCAGCCGCTCCCGGCCCTGGTCGCCCTGAGAGCGGTCCACCTCAATTCGCTCGGCAGGGATGAAAGAAAAGACTTCATGCTTCGGATCGCGGAGTGCTACGGGGCTCTCCATAATTTCGACGCCGCCCACGGCGTGTATCTGAGGATCATGACCGAGCACCCCGGGCTCCCCGATGTGGAACACATGGCCCGATCGAATTACGCGCGATACATCGAAACCGCTGCGGGGATCCCCGCAGCGCTCGAAAAAACGACGACTCTTTGACACCCGACAAGGAAAGAGGAGGCACGACGCCATGACAATCTGTCCGTTTATTTCTCATCTGCTCGGAGAGGGTAACTCCAGGACTCTCGCCATCGGCGCGAGGGTATCCGACGGTCACGCGAGCGGCGCGAACGAGGATGTCGTCACCCTCGGTTACGACAACGACGACGCCCGCACCGCGGTCCAAACCCAGGTCATGACGGAAACGGAGAGCAAGCCGGAGGCGGCGGGGCATCTCCACTGTCTCAGGGAATCGTGCCGTTTTTTTGAGAAATCGTCGTCGGAGTGCCGGTTCGATGTCATCCATGCAAAGCTCAATACCCTCGAGACGGCGAGGGAAGCCACCAACGAGCGCGAGATCGCGCGGGACATCGACAAGATCTGGAAGTTCCAGACCAAGGGTGTAACGGAGATCGTCGAAAGCCTCGCGGACAACGAGAAGAAACAATCGGAGACGATCGACGGTCTCAAACGGGAGTTCGCCGCGAAGCTCGATGAGATTGCCGGAGCCATGCCCCGGACTTCTCTCGAATCGGTGCAGAGCGAGTTTCGCACGCTTCGCGACAAGATCGAGGGTCGAGAAGAAGGATTCGAGAGCCTCTCCACGACCGTCTCCGATTTCGTCACGAGCCTCGAGGAGAATTCCAAGGGCACCGACGAAATGCTCTCCGCGTGGAAAGACGAACTCGCCGAGAAGATCGGCCTAATTGCCGCGCGGCAGGACGCCTGGGAGAAGAGGTTCGAGGAATTCGTCCAACAACAGAAGCGTATCTCCGATTACCTCGAGACGGGGACGAAACACCGCGAGGAAGAACAGGACAGACGGACAAAGAAGGAATCGAGGAAGTACAACAACCTCGGTGTGACCAGCTTTCACAACGGCGCCTACGAGATGGCCCGCGACCAGTTCCTCCAGGCGGTGAAGTTCGACCCCGAGCTCGCCGAGGCGTACAACAATCTGGGGCTCGCCCACACCGAGCTCAACGACGAGGAGAAAGCGACCGACGCGTTCAAGAAAGCGGTCGAGCTCAACCCGTCGCTCCACGCCGCCTACAACAACCTCGGCTACATCATGTACAAACGGGGGAACTACGAACAGGCGATCGAGATGTACAACGAGGCCCTGGGGAGAAGCACGCGCAACGGCCCCGCGTATGCCAACCTGGGAAACGCCTACTACAAACTGAACCGAATCGACGACGCCCGCGCCGCTTGGATGAAGGCCATCGAGCTCGATCCGGGTAACGAAAAGGCGAAACGGAATCTACAGCGGCTCGAACAAGACCGCAAATAACAAACCGGCGGCGCCGGCCGGGAGGTTCTATTGCGTCATCCTCTCCTTGCGAGTGACCTTTGTGGCCTCGAGTCCTTTCGCACCCTCTCTGAGCTCGAACTCGACGAGATCGCCCTCGGTGAGGGTGCGAAACCCGTCCTCTTGGATCTCCGAATAGTGAACGAAGATGTCCTTGCCTGAGTCCTGTTTGATGAAACCGTAACCCTTGGACTCGTTGAACCACTTCACTTTTCCGATAGTGCGCAAACGACGACACCCCCCTCCGACAAAAAAACCACCGGGAACTGCGGCATCCCAATGGCTTTCATCGAAGCAAACTAATGACGAACTCTCATCGAATCTTTTCCGGAGTTTTGCCCCACAAGACGCCTTAATTTTACACCAGAGCACGCTCCGATTCAAGCCAAATCGCAACGCATCGCAACGCATCGCATCCGTGACTGCCGCGATCGAATCGGCAACGACGAGCAGCAACGCGGACGATCGGGGAAGAAACGGAAGCACCGCCGTCTCGGGACTCCCACCGCGGGAGCGCTTTGCGCCCGACGCCGCGCGAAAGCGTCTCGCTCTCTCGCCGAGCGGCGAGCGCCGAGACCGCCTTCGCAATCGTTTTTACCGCATGGGGATGCGACTTTTCGCTCGCGTGCGGCGCGCCGCGCCCTGGCATATTTCTTGCCCGTTTGCCCTTGCGAGCGGAGGGCAACGAGTGTTTCTCGCCAAGGATGTGGAGACCGTGAAGACGAGGCTTCCCTACAACAGAATCCGCAAACAATACGACTGCGTTTCGCACGAAGCGCTCAGCGGCGTGTTGCGCGAGAGTCTGGATTCGAGCCGCGATCGCCCCGCGTACCTGGAAGTCACCGGCGGAGGGCCGCACTGCTTCGCCTTCTTCCGCAACGGACAGATCTACGGCGCCGGGACGCTGAGAAACGGCCAGTTCGCCGAAACGACCATCAAGGAATTCATCCTCGCCGCGACAAGGGCCGAACCGGCCCGGGTCACGTGTTACGAGGTCGACAGCAAGATACTCCACTCGCTCCTCATACTCTTTCAGAAGAAGCCGGCGCTCAAGCTTCTCACTTCCCTCGTCGATCTCGATCAGGTGCTCGACAAGATCGAGGAAGAGGGCAAGAGCTGTATCGTGGCGGCGGGTCAGGACGAGTTTTTCGCGATTCTCAGATACGAGAAAGGAAGAGTGACGGCGTTCTGCCACGAGCAGACGTCGCCGGCCCCCCGCGAACGGTCGTTCCGCGAAGAATTTCTCGTCAAGATTTACACGCTTTCCGCGGAGCACCCTCTCACGATCAGCGTTTACGAGGACCTCCTCGTAAGATACGCCTCCGACGCCCGGGTCATCGACGCCGCCTACAAGGGGAGCATCGTCGACCTCTTCGCGTCGAAGCCACCCGTCCTCACGCTGCTTTTCAAGGACAAGGAGATCGGCCACTGGGCGCTCGACAAACCCCTCTTCAGAATCGGAAGAACGCCGGACAACGACATCGTCATCGACAACCTCGCCGTGTCGCGGATCCACTCGGTGATCGAAGACGACAAGGGCGGCTATTATATCAGGGACTGCGACAGTCTGAACGGGACGATCGTCAACGGTAGACGCGTGGGGAGAGCGCTCCTCAAGAACGCCGACGAAATGCAGATCGGCAAGCACAAGCTCGTTTTCCAGACCAGCGGCTCGAAACCGATTTCCCCCGGTCCGGCGCCCGACGGGTTCGATCAAACGGTGATCATGCACGCCGACAAGCGTCTTGCCTCCCACCCATATCCGGCCACCCGGACGGACACCCCCGCCGGCGCGGCTCCCGTCGCCGTCGGAGAGCACGAGCCGGCGATGGCGCGGCCCCGTCTCGTACAAAGACTCGACGACGACGAACGCGTATTCGAGATCGGCGAATCCAGTCTGACGATGGGGAAAGACGAGAAAGCCGATGTCGCGATCGGCGGATTCCTCGTGGCCGCGAGACACGCGGAGATCACAAGGGAGGACGGGCGCTACGTCATTCGGCACCTGTCGGGGATGCGAAGGGTCACGGTCGACGGCGAGCCCGTCAAGGAGAGAATTCTGAAAAACAACGACCGCATCCGGATCGCAAAGAAAGAATTCGTTTTTGAGGAATAAAACCGCCGTCACGAACGGAGGGCGACATGCGCTACGTCTTGATTTCCGACATCCACGGCAACTTCGAAGCCCTTCAAGCGGTGCTCGAGTTCGTGCGGAAGCTCGGAACTCACCAGTTGTACTGTCTCGGCGATGTCGTGGGCTACGGCGCCGACCCCCAGCCCTGTCTCCACACCCTCCAGAACGAGGCGAATCTCATCCTGGCGGGCAACCACGATCTCGCCGTTGCCGGCGTCATCGGATCGGAGGACTTCAACCCGATCGCGAGCGAGGTCGTCGGGTGGACCCGGAGGGCAATGGACGAAGAGGACCTGGACCTGCTCTCCAATATGCCTCTCGTGTACATCGACGGCGATTATCTTTTCACCCACGCCTCTCCGATCGAACCGATGGAGTTTCGTTACGTACGCACGCTCGAGGACGTGGCGGAGGTGTTTGCGGCGATCGGCCAGCGATTCTGTTTCGTCGGACACACCCATCTGCCCGTACTCGTCACGATGCACGAGAAAACGAGCGCCATGGAGATCGTGAGAGATAACCGAGTGACGATCAAGAAGGGCTACCGTTACTTCGTAAACGTGGGAAGCGCCGGCCAGCCGAGGGACAGCAACCCCGACGCGTGCGTCGTCGTGTTGGACGAGGAGAGCGGGACGATCGAGTTTCTCCGCATCCCGTACGACATTTCCTCGTGTCAAAACAAGATTCTCTCAGAGGGACTTCCTTCGTATCTGGCCGAACGACTGATGCTGGCGAGGTGAGCTGGGCGTGGCCGAAGGCAGCAAGAACTATCAGATCATGGAACTCGTCGCGACCGGCGGGACCGCCGTGCTCTACCGGGCGGTTCAGACGTCATTGGACCGCGTCGTCGCCGTAAAAAAGCTCCACCATCATCTCACCACCGACGAAAACTTCACCCGCAGGTTCATCCTCGAGGCCAAGGCCGCCGCTTCCCTCGACCACGAGAACATCGTGAAAATCATCGATTTCGGCGTGGAAGACGGGACCTACATGATGGTGATGGAGTTTATTGACGGCGCGAGCTTGAGGGAGATCCTCGACAAGTGGAAGCAGATCCCGCTGAACCTCGCGTTCGCCCTCGTCCATCAGATCTGCATGGGTCTCGAACACGCGCACGCGAAGGGCATCGTCCACAGGGACATCAAACCCGGCAATATCATGTTGACGCGATCGGGGAGGGCCAAGATCACCGACTTCGGGCTCGCCAAGCTCGCGCAGGGCCAGACCCAACAGACGGCGGCGAATTCGATCCTGGGGACCCCGCTCTACATGTCGCCCGAGCAGGCCTTCGGCGAAAGCGTCGATCAGAGGAGCGATTTGTTCTCGCTCGGAACGGTGCTCTACGAGTGTCTCACCGGACACCAGCCGTTTCACGGCGAGAGCTACATGGGGGTAATCCAGAACATCATCCACCAACACGCCCCGCACCCGTCGAAGTACGGTGTCGAGCTCCCGGCGGCGTCCGAGGGGATCGTGCTCAAATCGATGCACAAAAACCGCGAGGGCCGTTTTCAGAGCGCCCGCGAGTTCCGGCAGGCAGTCGAGAAGTTTCTCGGACTCTCCGCGCTCAAGGAAGCGAACGAAAACCTCAAGAGCCTGCTTGCCACCGACGGCGCGACGGTCGTGCTCCCGCGGACCGAGCGGGTGCGCACCAAAAAGCGGCGTGTGCGAAAGGGCGTCACCGCGGCGTTTTCTCTCGCCGCGGCCGCGCTAGTCGGCGCTCTCGGGTTTTTCTACGCGCCCGACACGATTCGCAAACCGATCGCCGGTCTCGTCGCCCGCTCGGGGACGGGCACGGCGGTGGAGTCGCCCGCGCTCGTCGAACGGACGGGGCATCGAGACGTTTTTTCGGCGGGGCTCAGCGGTGGTCTGGGCGCGACAGCGCCCGCCGACACCGCGGCGGCTCTCCAGCGCGGCGCGAAGAACACGGTCGCGCGGGATGATTCGATGGCGAGCCGCGAGGACTTGAGCGTCGCTCGGGAACATCCGGTCGCACGCGAGGTGCCCTCGCCGGACACGCTGGAAACGCCATCCTCGGATGCGCGCGGCGCCGAAGAACCTGCGGAGAGGACGGCGGAAACGGTCAAGAAGGGCTGGCTTACCATCACGGGCGAACCGGCGGCCGAAGTGTACGTGGACGGCGTTTATCGCGGTGACACTCCTTTGCCCCGGTTGGAGCTCCTGAGCGGCAGGCACGCGCTCGAGTGCAAGAGCCCGAAGCATGAGACTTACCAGGAAACGGTGAGTATCACCGCGGGCGAACTCTCGTCGCGGAACATCGTGCTGCACAGACTCGCGGGAAGGCTCAGCCTCTCGACGATCGAGGGCGCCGAGGTTCATCTCGACGGCGTTCTCATCGGCGTTACCCCGCTCGCCGGGCCCGTGGAGCTCGACGCCGGGAACCACCAGCTCACCGTCAAGAAGGCCGGGTACCACGTGTGGAACAACGCGGTCTCGATCGAAGCCAGGCAGATCCTACCGCTCAAGATCATTCTCAGCCCGATCTACTAGCCGAATCGCGCTCAACGCCCTATCGACGACGGTCTCGACATCGAGCCGCCGGAGGTCTCCGTTCTCGGCACGGATCACGGAGAGGTTCTTGCAGCGCGGAGCCCACCTTTCGGGATCCGTAGGGCCGAACACGGCAAGCGTGTTGGCCCCCACGGCGCAGGAAACGTGCATGATCCCCGTATCGTTGCAGAGAACGAGGTCGCTCTCGCGCAGTACGGCGGCGACGTCTCCGATGGAGCGCCCCTCGAGAACGGTGTACGGCGCCCTCACCGAGCGGCCGAATTCCTCCACCTGGCGCGCGTCGCGCGGTCCCTTGACGGCGCAGAAATTCGCTTCGATCAAACCGTCCAGGCGATTGACGACTTCGCCGAATCTCTCCGGCGGCCAGACGTTCTCCGTCTTGCCCGCCCCCGGATGGACCACGATACGCTTTCTCCCCGGCTTCGTCGTCCGCTCGATGAACTCGTGGGCGAAAGACACGCTCTCCGCCGTCGGAACGATGAGCGGGCTCAAGTCCTTCGTGTCGATCCCCAGGACACGGAGCGGGTAGAGGTTGTGCTCGGCCTCGTTCATCCGCGGGAGTTCTGCCTCCGAAGGCAGCGGGAGCTCGAGATGATAGAACGCCTCACCGAGCGCGTGTCCGAAGGGGTCAGACGTGGATCCGACCCGGATGCCGGCGCCCGAAAAAAGCCCGATGAGAGCGCTGGTAAAGGAGAAGGAAACCGTGTGGAGCACGATCACGAGGTCGTAGCGCTCCCGCCGGATGTCCCGGATCATACGTGCCGTGCCGACGAGATCGCGGTTGTTGTAAGTGAAAACGTGATCGACGAACGGGTTGTTGACAAGAACGTCGCGATTGATCCGCGCGCTGACGACGCCGACCACCGGGTCTCCGAGCGATTCCTTGATCGCGCGATACGCGGGGGTGGCAAGCAGCATGTCCCCCATCTGGTTTTGCTGGCGCACGACGAGGATCCGCCGGG
>Ga0315287_10006821_pt1 | contig 11403 bp, 11 predicted proteins | sample YL17G11_0_MG_FD_205037 | JGI IMG/M metagenome (GOLD analysis project Ga0315287, IMG submission 205037) | Sediment microbial communities from Yellowstone Lake, YNP, Wyoming, USA - YL17G11_0 | ecosystem: Environmental > Aquatic > Freshwater > Lake > Sediment | place: USA: Wyoming | collected...
GTCGCGCGCGCCAATCCGGCCTGGGAGACAACCTTCGTCCAGCACCTTCCCCTGTGGTGGGGCCCCACCAGTGAGCTGGCGCGAAGTGGCTTCTTCCTGGGCAAGTCCCACGTTCCCTGGGGAGAGTGGGGGCTGCCCATGGCCGCCTGGGGCTCGTTCATGATCTCCCTTTTCACCGCCACGCTCTGCTTGCTGGCGCTCCTGCAACGCCAGTGGATCACACACGAACGCATCGCCTTCCCCCTCGCCCAGGTGCCGTTGGAAACCGTGTGCGAGGCCGCGCCGAAAGAGGGCGGGCGGGCGGTCCGTCTGCCGAAGAGCCGGCTCTTCTGGATTGGCCTCGCGCTCTCCGGCTCCATCGGGATGACCAACGCCCTTGCGGCGAGGTACCCCATGATCCCCTCCATTCCGACCGCCTGGTTTCCTCTACTGCGATGGCAGAAGGTAGGACCGCTGGCCGGGGTGGGCGAAATCCTTCTGAACCTCTGGCCCTGGTTCATGGGCCTGATCTACCTGCTGCCGAAGGAGGTGCTGTTCTCCTGCTGGTTCTTCTTCGTCCTCCGCATCGCGCTCCACGTGGCGGCCGTTGCCGCCGGCGCCACTCCTCAGCAGCCCGACGACTGGTATGCAAGCACCTTTCCTGCGCCCTACCATCAGGCCACCGGGGCGACGATGGCCCTTGGGGTTTGGGCGCTGTGGACGGCGCGCGTGCATCTGCAGCATGTGCTGCGCGCGGCGTTCCGACCCGGCCGGATCCCGGGGGACCGAGAAGAGCCACTCTCATACCGCGGGGCGGTGGTCGCGCTGGCGCTGTCTGTCGCTTGGATGGTGCTGTTCTGCTGGTGGTCGGGCTGCCGTCCTCTTTTCGGGATCGCCTTTGTCGCCATGCTGGTCGGGTCTTACGTGGTCTATGCCCGGGTGCGAGCCGAGACCTCGCTCATGCCCTCAGTGCTGGACCAGAGTTCGGTGATGACCATGGTCGGCGGCAGCGCCATACTCAAGCCCCAAGAGATTGTCACCCTCCTCACTATGCGCTGGGCCACCTTCCAGTCGCCAAGTGCCACCTTCGCAGCCTGCCCCATCAACGCGCTCGACTCCTATAAGATCGCGGACGGGGCGCGGCTCGACAAGAGAGGGCTGACCCGCGCGCTCGGTGTCATGTTCCTCCTCGCGCTCATCGTCGGGATCGTCGTGTTCCTGACCGGCATCTACCGCGTCGGGTACTTCGACACCGCGGCCGGAGCGGCGAACTACTGGCCCTCGCTGCAAAGTCGGGTGGGCGACCCGGGGACCATCTACACCTGGATCACTGCCCCCACCTCGACGGATGCCGCCGGGGCCGCCTCCACCGTCGCCGGCGCCACGATCTGCTTGCTGCTCGGGCTACTGCGGCTCCGCTTCTGGTGGTGGCCCTTCCACCCGATTGGCTACATCGTGGCCAACGGCTGGGGCGTGAGCTGGTACCTCGTTCCCTTCTTCGTTGGCTGGGCGGTGAAGTCGCTGGTTATCCGGTATGGAGGTCTGCGTCTCTACCGGGCGACCGTGCCGCTCGCTATTGGTCTGATCGTCGGGGATATGCTGAACCGCGGCCTCTGGTCCGTGATCAACTTGGTGACGCGAGGGTGAACCCGCGCGGCAAGAGTAGCAGGAGAGACGGCATGGATGTCCACGAGGCGATACGCACTCGTCGCAGTGTGCGGAACTACCAACCCGATCCCATCCCGGATGATGTAGTGGCGCCGGGCTCCGAGGTGATACCGGTCGCTGTCGGCGAAAAGGTCAGGCCGCGAGTCGGTAAGCGGTGATCTGGGTGTCGGCGAAGACGCGGCGCGCGAACGGGTCGCCGCGCTGTGCCACGGCCAGACCTTCGTCGCGACCGCGCGCTTGGTCGTCATCGCCTGCGCCCCTGAGACCAGGTCCGGCTACAGCCGGGGCGGCTGGATGGGAACGTACTCGGTGCTCATCGACGCCGCCATCGCGGTCGATCACCTCACCCTCGCGGCCCGGGCGGAAGGCCTCGGCACCTGCTGGATCGGCTCCTTCGACAACGCTGGGCTGCGGGAGTTCTTGGGCCTGCCTGAGGGTGTCAATGTGGCCGCGGTGACTCCGCTCGGGTACCCAGACGGCGAGGAGTTCGTGGAGTCACAGGACCGACGGCGTCTGACCACAGAGGAACTGGTGCAGTGGGGTCGTCGGGAGTGAGGCCCAGTGCGCGCCGCGGCCGGCGGCTGTGATGTTAGCTCGCGAGCGTAGTCTCGGCCTTGGCCTTCGTCGCGGCCGGTGCCGCCGCGTACGCCGCAACTCAACACCAGGAGAGCAGCATGAGCAAGAAGGTCATCGAATGCGGGCAGGACATCCCCTCGCCCTCGTATGTGCAGCAGCACCTGCGCACGATGGAGCAGCGCCCCTTCGACGGGGTGGTGATGCGCCTCTCGCCGGAGGCGGGCGCGGGCAACGTCTTCGATGTGGTGGCGTGGGACGCCACGGCGGAGGGGCGGTCCGAGCGACAGCGCCAGGAACTGGAGACGCTTTCCTCCATCGGCTGGGGCGAGCGCTTCACCGACAACTTCGTCATCATCTACGCACGCTCGACCATGGACTGGTTCTCCGATGCGGACTGGGCGAAGGTGCTAGAGAATGTGAGCTTCTGCGCCCGCGCCGCACAGGCCGGGCACTGCAAGGGAGTGCTCTGGGATCCGGAGCCGTATGGGGCCACCAATCCGTGGGTGTGGGAGCAGCAGCCCGGCCATGAGGGCCGCAGCTTCGCGGACTATGAGGCGATCATCCGCAGGCGAGGAGCCGAGTTCATGCGGGCTTTGCAGGAGGAGTTCTCTGGGCTGCACGTGCTCTCCATGCGGATCCTGAGCGACTTCGCCGAGGGATCCCCATTTTGCGCCCCGCTGCTTCGCCTGCGTGACCCGCGGCGCACAGAGCGGCTGGCCCCCGCCTACTACGGGCTGCATCCGGCCTTCTTCAACGGGATGCTCGACGCGGTCGCTCCGGAGGTGGCCATCACCGACGCGAATGAAGACGCCTACTTCTACGCCTCTGCGCTGGAGTACTTCCGCGCCTACAAGGTGCTGCGCCAGGACGCGCTCGCCTTGGTAGCGCCGGAGAACCATCGGACCTACCGCTCCCAGGTGCGCATCGGGCACGCCGCCTCCGTAGACTACGTGGTGGGGCGGTGGGCCGGGGGCCTGAGCGGCTTCCCGCGGGCGCTGACCTACCAGGGGCTGGAGCTGACCCCGGAGCAGCAAGCCCAGTGGTTTGAGCATAACCTCTACTACGCGCTCGAGACCACGGATGAGTACGTGTGGGTGTGGACGGAGAGGCCTCTTAACTGGTGGACAGGGGAAGGGATTCCGCCGAAGATCGAGGAAGCGATGCGGTCCGCCAAGGATAAGCATGCGCGAGGCGAACCGCTGGGCTTTGCCGTAGAGGAAATGCTCGCGCAGGCGCGAAAACGCGCGGCCCGGGGAGAGTGACCATGCTGCGAGTCGGGATCGCCGGAATCCACCGTGGGCAGGCTTTCCTGGAGGCGATACGATGGTCGGAGCACACGGAACCGGTGGCCATCTGTGACACTAACCCGGCGGTGCTGGAGCAGCGCGGACCGGCCTTCGGGGAGGTGGCCCGCTTCACCGACTATGAGCAGATGCTGGATCATGGGCTGGACCTGGCCATCATCTCCAGCCCCGCCCACGTGCACGTCCCCCAGGCCATCGCCGCGCTCGACCGCGGGGTGCACGTCTTCTCCGAGGTTCCCGCCGCCACGTCCTTCGAGCAGTGCGCCGACCTGGTGAAGGCGGTCCGCCGCGCCCCCGGCAAGTACATGATGGCCGAGAACTGCTGCTACATGAAGCCGCACATGGTGGTGGCGAACATGGCCCGCGCCGGCCTCTTCGGTGGCCTTTACTACGCCGAGGGGTGCTATGTGCACTCCATCCGCTACCTCGATCCGCCCGGCGGCTGGCGAGACGAGTACCTGTTCGGTCGCCGCGGCGGCACCTACCTCACGCACGCGCTCGGACCTATCCTCGACTGGCTGGACGACCGGATCGTCACCGTCAACTGCGTCGGTACCGGCTCCCATGTCGAGCCCCGGCTGGGCGGCGACGACTCCAGCACACTGCTGTGCCGCACCGCCAAGGGAAGGTTGGTTGAGTTGCGCAATGACATGAGTTCGCCCCGGCCGGCACGCGCCTACGCCGGCCTGCAGGGCACCAAAGGCGCCTACGAGCCCGATTGGGGGTTCGACGGCAAGCTCGGGCATCGCGTCTGCTTCTATCCCGCCGACCGCAGTCACGCCGAGCTGGAGTGGGAGCCGCTGGAGAAGTACGAGGAGCCGTTCCTGCCGGAGCTGTGGCAGAACCGGCCGGCGGCGCTGGAGAGCCAGGTACATGGCGGCGCGGACGGGCTCACCTTCCTGGACTTCGTGGACGCAATCGTGCGCGACAGGCCCTCTCCCATCGATGTCTATCGGGCGCTGGACATGACGGTGCCCGGGCTCGTATCTGAGATCTCCGCGCACCAGGGCGGCGCGCCGGTGGCCGTGCCGAGCTTCCGGCATCAGTGAAGGAGCGTCACGTGACCACCCGGCCGAGAAGAGCAGCACCGCACGCCCTCCCCCCGCTCGACGCCCTGCTGGAGATAGTCTACCAGGGCGTCGATGTCGTGCGCATCTGGCGGTCCGACCGGTGGATGACGACGTCGGCCTGGCGGCGCACTGCCCGCTATGTGGCGGCGGACCTGGCAAAGTCTGGGGCCAGGGAGGTGGAGATCTACCCCTGCCCAGCCGACGGCGAGACCGTGTGCTATGGCCAGCGCATGTGGCCCGAGTGGAACGTCCGCGGCGCTATCCTGGAGATAGTGCACCCGCGGCGTGAAGTGCTCGGGCATTACCGCACTCAGCCGCGGTCACTGATGACGCACAGCGCCCCCACCCCGCGCGGCGGCCTTGAGGCGGACCTCGTGTGAGCGGATGACGGGCGCCAGGAGAAGGACTACCGCGGCCTCGACGTGGCCGGGCGGATCGTCTTCACCCGCCAGCACGGGGGCGAGGTGGTTGGGGTCGCGGCGAAGCTGGGGGCGATGGGGGTGCTGTCGGACTTCCTCGTGAGCCGGGAGTCTGCCTATCTGTCGCAGTGGCTCCCGAAGCTGTCGCCGCCGGAGCTGCTGCCGGACCCGCCGGACTGGAAGCAACACCTGCAATGGATGCACCTCTTCCGCGTGCATGAACACGGGTTGTCCGGCTTCGCCGTTTCACCGGCCGCGGGGGAACGGCTACGCTGGCGTCTGGCGCGAGGGCCGGTGCGGGTGCATGCGGTGGTGGACAGCCGCTTCGCCAAGGGCACGTGCCCCTCCGTCACAGGCGTCATCCCCGGCGCCGGCGAGGAGCAGGTGCTGGTGCTCTCGCACCTGTTCGAGCAGGGCGCGAATGACAACGCCTCGGGGTGCGCGGTGGCGCTGGAGGTGGCCTTCTGTCTGAACGCACTGATCGCCGACGGGAGGCTGCCCCAGCCCCGGAGCTGGGAGTGGTGTCCTATCTCAGTTCTGCCGACGGAGAGATGGCGGGGCGAGGCGTTGCTCGCCGACCCGAGCGTACATCGGTTTCCTTCGCGGCTGTCACGCTCTTAGCAAGTAGGCCGACCGCGGCGGCATGATCGTTTCCTCGCGCACTCGGACGCGCTGGCCCGTCCACACATCCACGCCTCTCGATGGGATATCGATGCCCGGAGGGACGACGATCGGCTCTGGCTCATCGCCCCAGTTGAACACGCCGAGATGTGCGCGCCGGCCCTCCTGCGCCAGCCAGAACCGCGGCGGGGAGTTGAGGAACAGGTCCAGCGGCCGCGCCGCGCGGGAGAGCCGTGGGAAGAGCTTCCCAAGGGCAGAGAGGCCGGCGCCGTTCAGCCGGGCGATGGAATCCGACAGGAACAGATCGCCGCCGGCCAGGTGAGCGACCGTGAGCCACACCTTCAGCTCCTCGAACGAGGCCTCCGGGCCAGCCATCCAGAACTGGTTCCGCTCCGTCCAGGGGTGGCGCTGATAGAGGTAGTTCGGGAACGGATCATCGCTGGTCGCCGCGGAGCGGACAACGGCGAAGTCCGGATCGATGTTCCAGAGCCGCCCGTTCTCCCATAGGTGACAGGCGATCTCCTGCGCGTTATTCCAGATGTGAGACCAGAAGGTGTGGATATCGGTGCAGATGCGGGAGGCGTCAGTGATGCCGATGGCGCACTCCCGCGCGGCGCCGCAGTTCAGGATGTAGGCGTCCTCACCTACCGCATCGCGGATCGTCCTCAGGCCTTTGCGGATGACCGCGAGGGGGCCCGTCGAGGTGTCTGCGCGTCCGATCATCTGCTGCACCGCGTCGGTGTAGATGTAGTCGAGCTTGAAGTAGCGGAAGCCTGCCTTGCGCATGGCCGCGAACTGATCGTGCAGGATCCGGAGGACCTCCGGCTGGCTCCAGTCCAGGAGCCCCTGTCCTCCCGACATCACCGGGCCACCCTCCGGGGCACGCACGAGTAGGTCCTGACGGTGCCTGCCCAGGTGCGTCCAGGGCGAACACTGGAGCGGCGCGTGCCAGATGCCCGGCACGAAGCCGGCCTGCTCGATCTCCTTCGCGATCGCGCGGAATGTCGCGGGGAATCGGCGGTTCGGCTGCACGTCACCCCAGTCCGTCCACCAGCCCATGTCGATGACGAAGTGGGTGAGCTTGTCGCTGAGGGGTGACGACTTGATGGCCGCCATCTCCTGGCGCAGGTCGTCCATGGTGACCGCCGCGCCGTAGTAATCCCAGGAGTTCCAGCCGGCCACTGAAGGCCTTCTAGGCCGGGCGAAGCGGCTCAGATAGCAGCCGTAGTCGTCCAGCAGATCGAGCGGATCACCCCCTAACCCCAGGACTAGTACGTACTCTGTCTCCTGTTCCAGGACCCGACCCGGTTCATAGCCGGCCTCCAGCGCGCCGTCTGCGACGCGGAAGAACGAGAAGTCCTCCGAGGGCTGGCCCACGCCGGCGAGCAGCGCGCCGCCCTCTCCTTCCAGGACGGTGAGGAAGCGCGACGTGACAGTGCGGCCTCTGCCCAGGGACACGGCGCCCTTCTCGGAGAACGGGCCTTCTGGTGTCCCAAGAACGCGTGTCCGCGACGAAGTGAGCGCGGGAACGCGGCTGCGGCCGCCCGCCAGGCGCAGGACGATCCGTCGCAGTGCGCGTTCCGCTACTGGTGCGAGGATCAACCGCACGACGTCGAAGACGCCTTCGCACCCCAGGTCCATTCGGACGGGCCAAGGGCCAGCCTTGCCGCGCAGCGGGTCTCGGACCGTGCCCCGGTAGAAGTGGCAGCCACGCGCGTCTTCGACGATCAGCTCCCCCTGCCAGAGAGGGCTGCCCCCGTCATCGCGTGCCTGGATGGTCTGGCTGCTGATATCGTAGGAAAGCATGATCGGGTCCTCCGCACGGGCTGCGCCGCGTTCCCCAGATCGAGCATTCGCCGGGGCTACCTATGAGCAGCAGGGAGCCCAGCATCTCAGGCCGCGTAGGCGGAGAGTACATTCTCGATCGCCGCGCCAATCATCTCCATGTGCTCGATCTCGTAGGCCGGATGGCATGGCACGAAGAACGTCCGCTCCTCCAGCCAGGCCGCATTCGGGCAGTGCACCTTGTCGTACTGCACGGCCTCCTTGCGAGCGTTCGGGTCCCCGAACGGGTACTTCAGCCGGCCGAACCCGTTGTGCTCCTGGTACGCGCGCTCCCGGTAACACTGCGGCCACATTACCGGCCCCGCTGGCACCCCCTCTCTCTCGATCGCCTTCACTACCTCGCCTATCATCTTGCCCTTGAGCTGCTCGATGTCCACCACGATCGGGAACATCCAGAAGGCATTGCGCCGCTCCGCGGTATCAAGGGGCAGGTGCGTGATCTGCTTCACCGCCGCCAGCCGCTTCGTCAGATACTCGCCGTTGCGCCGGCGTGTCGGCAGGTTCCACGAGCCGAAGCGCGCCAGCTCTCGCAGCCCGATCGCGGACTGCACCTCGGTCATCCGGTAGTTGAAGCCCACCATGTTGTGGATGTAGGGAAGCTTCGCCTCCAGCTCCAGCAGCCGCAGCCGCTCCTTCACATCATAGCCGTGGTCTCGGAACGAGCGGCACTGCCAGGCCACCTCTTCATCGTCGGTGATCACCGCGCCACCCTCCCCGCCGGTGGTGAAGTGCTTGCTCTGGCAGAAGCTGAAGGCCCCGACATCGCCGATCGTGCCGGCATTCTTCCCCTGGTACTGCCCACCATGGGCCTGGGCGCAGTCCTCCACGATCTTGAGCTGGTGCTTCTTAGCGATCTCGAGCAGCGGACCCATGTTCGCGATGACCCCATATAGGTGCACCGGCATGATCGCCGCAGTTCTTGGGGAGATCTTCGCCTCCACATCCTTGGGGTCCAGCGTGTGGCTGTCCTTCTCTACGTCCGCGAAGACCGGCACCGCGCCCGCCTGGCAGATCGAGAATGAGCTGGCGATGAAGGTGTACGATGGCACGATCACCTCATCGCCCGGCCCGATGCCCAACCCGGCGAGCGAGGTGTGCAGCGCGCTGGTGCCGTTGCTCGTGGAAATGCCGTACTTCGCGCCACACCATTTCGCCCACGCCTCCTCGAACTCCATCCCTACTGGGCCCGTCCAGTAGTTCACCTTGCCGGTCTCGAGGATCCGCCTGACGTCGTCCAGCACCGCCAGATCGAACTGCGGCCACGCCGGGAACGGCTTCGCGTTGACAGGCATCCCGCCCTGAATCGCCAGTCGCTTAGCCTTGCGCCTCATCGGTCGCCTCCTCACGTCAGCATTTCGCCACCGCACGCCGGCTGCTGGCTGCGGGCCGCGTCACCTCGGGCGGGGTGGGCACCGCCAGCCATACTCCCCCCTGCCCGGCCGATTCCGCGGCGATCAGCCCAGGGACAGTCAGATCCCACGCCCGCACCTCGTCCAGCCACGGCTTCTCGCCGGTCCCAAGCGCGTGGAGGAAAGCCGCGAATGTCCCGTAGTCGCAGGTCCCGTGCCCGCCCAGCGTCGCCCACTCCGGCGCGGACGCGTCGAGCTCTGGCCACGCCACGACCTCCGCGTGCGGCATCTCCCCCTGGAGATAGAGCAGGCCCTGCTGCCCATCGGCGCTGAAGCCGGCCCCCCGGCGGTCGGTTTCCACGAAGCCCTTCGTGCCCTGGAGGTTGTAGTAGTGGATAGGCCGGTGCCGGGGCGCGACCTGAGTGCGCGTCATCTTGATGATGGCGCCCTTCGCGGTCTCGAAGGCCGCCAGTTGGATGTCGATGGCGCCAGCGCCGACGCCAGGCAGAATGCGCTCGTTGCTTCCGATACCCATCGCCCGCACGATGCGATCCTGCATCAGGTACAGCAGTGGCCCGAGGGAATGCGAGCAGTAGTGCACCGGCGGCCGGTCGGCTCGCCAGTAGCGCTCTCCAGTCTCCTTGTTGATGAGCAACTCCGGGATCGGGTGGAGGTAATCGGCTTCGCCGTAGATGATCTCGCCGAGCTTCCCTTCCCAGACGAGCCGCTCCCACTCCCGAAAGAGCGGCCGGTAGATGGTGTTCTCGGCGAGCATGTAAACCTTGCCGGACCGCGACGCAGCCTCGATGATGCTCGCGCAGCCCTCGACCGTGTTGGAGGCGGTCACCTCCGACATCACGTGAAGGCCTGCCTCCAGGGCGAGCACGGACTGCTCTGCGTGGGCCGAGATCGGCGTCCCGATCACAACCGCGTCGAGCCGCGCCTCCATCCCCAGCAGATCCTCATAGGCCAGGAAGCACTGCGCATCCGGCAGTTTCAGCTCGCGCTGGTGACGCGCCAGCGTCCTCTCGTCCGAATCGCAGATGCCCAGGATATCGCAGCTCGGGTGGCGATATGCCAGGTTCCCATACGACGATCCCCGACTGCAGCCGACCAGCCCTATTCTCCACTTTCGCTCCATGTCGTCCCTCCGTATCGGTGTCACATGAGAACGCTCCGCAGGCGCGCTCTCGTCCTGTCACTTCGCAAGCTGTGCCAGCAGTCCTACCGCGGACTCCACCATCGCCGGCGCCGTGCCGGTCGCGGTTAGGGAATTAAGTGTCTCATACGAGCCCTCCGAGAACGCCTTGTCCGTCGGGATGTAACCAAAGCTATCGTTCGCAAGTTCCACCACCAGCGTGCGTGCGAACGGCGAGCGCCGCTTGATCTCCAGGCCCACCTCCACGAACATCTCGCTCGGAAGCCCGACTAGCGCAAGATCCCCGATGCGGATGGCCTGGATCTGCGTCTGGCGCTGTGGGCCGTACTCCGCAACACGCGTCATCGCGCGGGCATGTACGCGGTCCAGCCACTGCTGGTCTCCGAAGCTGTCCGGCTCTGGCTGGGCGAGCACCTGCTCCGCCCACTCCCGCTGCTCAGGCGTGACCTCCCGATGGCGCAGGACGAACCAGTCGTTCACCACCGCGAGCGGCCCGGCAGTTTGCCAGCTGGAGCGCCGGAGGCTCCGCCATACCCGGTACACCTCGGCAGCGACGACATCGGAAACGCGCTCCATATTCCATCTCGGGTGGGGTTGCGCGGGCTTCGGCGCACCCAGGTAGTCCGCGTTATTCACATCACCACAGGTACCGTTCATGAGCATGCCAACGAAGTCGCAGCCGGCCATGCGCTGAAGCGCTTGCTCGAACTGGCCGAAATAGTTGGCGCTGATGCAGTCGTAGTCCGGCGTGTCGACATAGTGCAGCGCGTAGTTCGCGAGCACCGCCAAGGGGCTCTCCTCATAGTCCATTACGACGAGCACGCCTACTTCCGGATCGGTGGGCCCGGCCGGTCCCACGATGTCTTCGCGTCGCCACACATCGCGGTATGACCCGTCTTCCGTGCGATAGCGGCAGTCCAGCGGGTTGAACACCACACTGCCGTCTTTCATCCAGTAGCGCCGGTTGAACACCTCGCCAGGGACGGCACCGACGCCGTGGGCTAGCTTCGCCGGTCGGAGCCGGTTCTGGGCAAGCTTCACGGCGTCGGCGATGCGACCGGCAAGCCACTGAAAGTAGACCCGGCCGTGTTCGCTGCGGTCGCCCCCCACGGCGTATAGTGGGTGTGGGTTGCAGCGATCAGGATGTGCTCCTTCGGGATCCCTGTGATCGCCTCGGCGAGTTCCTTGGCGGGCTCGGTGTCCGCCTTGGTGACGCTCCCCAGATCGCACAGTACGATGGCGACGCCAACGCCGCCTTCTTCCAGCACGAGGGCCTTGGCATACAGGTCGTCATGCACATCGCGGTGCGCCCACCCGCCAATAGTGGGAGTGATGACGCCGCGTGCTGCTCCTGGCTTCAGGTCAGTCATCGTACGGGTCCCTCCTTGCCCACGCGCTGCCGGTAATGCTGCT
>Ga0315287_10006822_pt1 | contig 11403 bp, 10 predicted proteins | sample YL17G11_0_MG_FD_205037 | JGI IMG/M metagenome (GOLD analysis project Ga0315287, IMG submission 205037) | Sediment microbial communities from Yellowstone Lake, YNP, Wyoming, USA - YL17G11_0 | ecosystem: Environmental > Aquatic > Freshwater > Lake > Sediment | place: USA: Wyoming | collected...
CGGTCGAGAAGCTGGTCGCGAAGCTGGCGTCGCCGTCGGGGGCGCAGCGCGAATCCGCGCTCGTCGCCCTGCAGGACAAGCCCGCGGCGTTCGTGGTCCCGGAGATCGTGCGGCTCCTGCTCGTGGACTCATCGTCCGAGGTGCACGCCGCGTGCCTGGATCTGCTCGAGCGGTTCGGCGCGGCGATCGATCTCAAGGCGGCCCGCGCGGACGATTGGTTCGACCGGATCGGCGATCAGGTCGACGGGTTCAAGGCGATCAGCGACCTGATGGGCGCGCGCTTCCTCGCCTACGCGATGATCCTCGGGCTCCAGATCCGTTCCTTAAGCCGGGATCCGCACGTGCCGGCCAACACGACCGTGGAGTACGAGAGCGGCGACGGCGAGCCGCAGGCCCTCATGCTCGGGGAGTTCAGGCTCCGTGTGGTCCAGGCGATCCTGCGGCGACGGCACGATCCTCCGATCGCGGAGCTGCCGCTCGAAGACGAGGACGCGGTGCGCCTCCTCGGCCCCACGGCGCTCCTGGTCGCGCCGCTGTTCGATCTCAGGCTCGAGACGCTCATCGTGTCGCCCGAGGCGCCGCAGCGGCTGATCGTCGGCTTCGTGTCGTCGGTCGGGATGAGCTACCTCGAGTGGCCCGCGTTCGAGGCGCTGATCCGGCAGCTCGTCGTGGGCGATCTGCGCGGCGTACAGGGCGAGCCGTTCCAGCTCGATCTGAGCGCGGTCGAGGCGGCGCGCCGAGCCGCGGGCCGGGGCGACCACCTGGGCGTGATCCGGGTGCTCGAGAACTGGCCCGGCCTGCTCGCCGCCCTGCAGCGCACTCCGGTGGTCAAGCAGCTCACGCCGCAGCAGCTCCTGCTCATCGGCGAGGGGCTCCTCCTGCTCGGCGACGCCTTCGAGGTCCAGGGCCGGCGCGTCTGGTCCGAGGAGCTGTACCGCCTGGGGCTGCAGATCGTGCGCGAGGAGAGCCCGTCGGGCGAGCTGTTCTTCCGCCTCGGCGCGCTGCTCATGTCCGGGGAGCGGTACGGCGAGGCGATCGGCCTGCTCAGGAGGGCCCACGCTCTCGGGATCGGCGAGGAGCGGGTGCTGCCGCAGCTCGGTCGCGCGCTCCTGCGCCGCGGCAAGAAGGTGTCGGCAGCGCTGCTCCTCGCGAAGCTCAGCGCCGCCGGCGTCACGGCGCCCGGGCTCGCGGACGATCTCGCCGAGGTGCGCCGCGCGATCGAGTCGAACGACGCCGGGTGGCTGCTCACGCTGACGTGATGGCGCTCTTTCGTCGCCGCTAGCCTCGGCGTGCAGGATCGCGTAGATCTTTCTGTCTAGGAGGACGGATGAAAAAGAACTTCGTACTCGACACCAATGTCCTGCTCCACGATCCGAACGCGATCTTCGGTTTCGAAGACAACCAAGTCGTCATCCCAATTTACGTCGTGGAGGAGATCGACAATTTCAAAAAGGATCTGTCCGAGCTCGGCCGCAACGCGCGCCAGATCTCCCGGATCCTCGACCGGCTGCGCGAGGGCGGCGAGAAGCTGTCCGACGGCGTGCCCATCGAGGGGACGAACGGCGGTATCCTGCGCGTGGCGTTCGCCCGCGAGGAGCTCCCGCACGAGTTCAGGCTCGCCGGGCACGGCGCGGACAACCGGATCCTCGCGACCGCCCTGAGCCTCCAGAAGGACGATCCGAACACGCCGCTCATCTTCATCAGCAAGGACATCAACCTGCGCATCCGGGCCGCCGCGCTCGGCTTCCAGGTGATGGACTACACCACCGAGCGCGCGGACATCTCGGAGCTGTACAGCGGCATCATCGAGCTCGCGGTGTCGGACGAGGCGATCAGCGCGCTGTACCAGTCCGGCGAGGCGCTCGTCGAGTCCATGATCCAGCCCGCCGAGGACGACGACGAGGGCGCGCCGCCGCCCAACTCGTTCCTCGTGCTGTCCGGGGTCGGCGGCAAGGGATCCGCGATCGCGCGCGTGCAGCCCGACGGCAAGACGATGCGGCTCATAAAAGGCCAAGGCCCCACCGTGTGGGGGATCAGGCCCCGGAACAAGGAGCAGCACTTCGCGTTCGAGCTCCTGCTCGACCAGAACATCCGGCTCGTGACGCTCGTCGGTCGGGCCGGGACCGGCAAGACGCTGCTCGCGCTCGCGGCCGGCCTGCAGAAGACCGTGGAGGAGCAGGTCTACCAGCGGCTGCTCGTGTCGCGCCCGGTGTTCCCGCTCGGCCGGGACATCGGGTTCCTGCCCGGCGACGTCAACGAGAAGCTGCGCCCGTGGATGCAGCCGGTGCACGACAACCTCGAGCTCCTGCTCGGCCTCACGCCCGCGGAGAAGCGCAAGGGCCGCTCGAGCGAGGAGATCTTCGACATGGACCTCGTGCACATCGAGCCCTTGACGTACATCCGCGGCCGCTCCATCCCGCGGCAGTTCATCCTCGTCGACGAGGCGCAGAACCTCACGCCGCACGAGGTGAAGACGATCATCACGCGGGCCGGCGACGACACCAAGATCGTGCTCACGGGCGATCCGTACCAGATCGACAACCCGTTCCTCGATGCCACGAACAACGGCCTCGTCCACGTCGTCGGCAAGTTCCGCAACGAGCCGATCGCGGGGCACATGACGCTCACCAAGGGCGAGCGCTCGGATCTGGCCGAGCGCGCGGCGCAGCTGCTGTGATGCTCGGCCCGCGCCCTTCGAGACGGCCTTCGGCCTCCTCAGGAGCGCGGGCAGGAGCCGCGTTCGTGAGGAGCCGACATCCGATCGAGGCGTCTCGAACGGCGCGGCTCTGCCCCGTCGTCGCCGTTCTGGCGGTGGCGGCGATCGCGTGCAGTCCGAGCCCTCCCGCGCCAACCCCCCCCGCACCGAAGCCCGTCGCGGCGAAGCCCGAGGTGAAAAAGACCGCGCCGGAGGATCCCGTGGCGCGCGCCCGACGCATCCACCGGGAGGCGCTCGTGCTCGACGCCCACTGCGACGCGCTGATGCGGGTGGTCGACGACGGGATCGACCTCACCGTGCGCAACGCCGAGGGCCACGTCGACCTCCAGAAGCTCCACGACGGCGGCGTCGACGCGCAGATGTTCGCCCTGTGGGCCGATCCGGACGAGTGGAAGGGCAAATACCGGCAGCGGCTCGACGCCATGATCGGCGCGTACGACGCCATGATCGCGAAGAGCGGAGGGGGGCTCGTGCGCGCCACGACCGCGTCGGACGCAGAGCGGGCGGCGCGGGACGGGAAGATCGCCGCGTTCCTCGGCCTCGAGGGCGCCTACGCGATTGACGGCGATCCGGCCGCGCTCGGCGATCTGTACGACCGGGGCGTGCGCTACGTGACGCTCACGTGGTGGCACAACACGTCGTTCGCGGACGGCTCCGGGGACAAGCCGAGATGGCACGGGCTCAACGACCGGGGCCGGCAGCTCGTCCGCGAGATGAACCGCCTCGGGATGATCGTCGATGTGTCGCACGCCTCGGACGAGACCTTCTTCGACGTGCTCGAGACGACGTCGGCGCCGGTCATCGCCTCCCACTCGGGTGCGCGCGCGATCGCGGAGCACCACCGCAACCTCTCGGACGACATGCTCCGGGCCCTCGCGAAGAACGGCGGGGTCGTGGGCGTGAACTTCGTCGCCGGGTTCCTCGACGCCGAGTGGGGAAAGCGGGCGGAGGCGCTCCGCGAGGCGCTCAAGCCGCAATACGCGATTATCGACAAGCGCTACGCCAAGGAGCCGGGCCGCGCCCGCAAGGCGCAGTGGGCCCTGTTCGGCGAGGAGTCGAAGAAGTTCCCGCCCGTGCCGCTCGCGAAGCTCGTGGATCACATCGAGCACGCGGTCCGCGTTGCCGGCGTGGACCACGTGGGGATCGGCTCGGACTTCGACGGGTTCGGGGTCGGGCCGGTCGGGATTTCGAGCGCCGCGGATCTGCCGCGGCTCACCGAGGCGCTCGCCGCACGCGGGTTCGAGGACGGTGATATCGTCAAGATCCTGGGCGGCAACTTCCTGCGCGTGTTCCGCGAGGTCGTCGACGCCGCGCCGCGAGGAGGGCACGCGGACGGGGGCGTCGCGGGGAGATGAGCCGCGCACGACAGCTCTGCGCGATCGCCTTCGTTTCGTTCCTCGCGGCGTCCTGCTCCGTCCTCCCGCCTCCCAGGCCGATCGACGAGGTGACCCTCGAGGAGGAGGAGGTGATCCTCGAGGGGCTCGACGACGCCCCGGCGGCCGGCGGCGATCCGATAGCCAAGCTCATCTCGGCGCTCGAGGCGCCGGAGGGAGGCGCGCGCTCGGGGGAGCCTGCCGCGGCCGTGCTGCCGCACGACGACGTCGACACCGGGACTCGCGCCGCTTCGGCGACCGCCCCGGGCTCGCCGATCGAGAACGCGGACACGGCGTTCGACGTCTGGTCGATGACGGACGACGCGTGCCGCGAGGCGCTCGCCGCGGCGGGCATCGCGGTGTCGCGGCCCGACTTCGAGACGCCCTTCGTCAAGCAGCCGCTGCTCCTCGACGGCCCGATCGACGGCGTGGCGATCCGCCCGAAGTGGCGCCGCGCGATCCGCACGAACGAGGTAATGGACTGCCGCCTGATCGCCGCGCTGCGCGGCGTCGCCCGGGTGGCGCGCGAGCTCGGGTTCTCGGAGATCCTGTTCTACTCGACCTACCGGCCGTTGAGGGACAAGGCCAAGACGGGCAAGGCGAGCATGCACCGCCGCGGACTCGCGGTGGACGTCGGCTGGCTGACGACGGCGGAGGGGGCCGCGGTGGAGGTGCTCGAGGGCTACGAACGCCATTCGGACGAGCCGCCGTGCGACGCGGCCGCCGAAACCGACGTGGGCCGCCGGCTGCGCGACTTCGCGTGCGCCCTGCACGCGCGGAAGATCTTCAACGTCGTGCTCACGCCGAACGCCAACAAGGCGCACCACAACCACTTCCATTTCGACGTCACGCCGGACGCGCGCTGGTACATCATCCGGTGATCGGGAAGGCCCGGCGGCCTACTGCTTGTCGCCCTCCGGGAACTGGTAGATCGATTCGTCCGGCCCCACCATGCCGAGCTCGTCGCGCGCCACCTTCTCGATGTACTCCGGGTCCGAGTGGAACGCCCGGATCTGGAGCCGCAGCGACTCGTTCTCGCGGTCGAGCGCGCGGTTCGTCTCCTCGATCTGCGCGAGATCCCGCTCGAGCTTCTCGACACGCTCGAAGCCGCGCTGATCGAAGAGCTTGATCGGCACGAAGATCGCGGCGGCGAGGAGGAGCGCCGCGGGGATCGCGATCCGCGCGAACCTGGCGATCGTGCCCATGAGCTTCTCATAGCGCCTGCCGCGCGCCATGGTCAACAAACGCGCCGTCCTCCGAGCCCGGCGGCTGTCGGTTGACGCGTTTTCCGCCCCGGAATATAGTCCCCCACCGCCGCGACATCCTTTGACGTGCGCGGCATTGGACACGAGAGGAGCTCGCTCGCCGTGGCACGCAAAAAGATATCGGTAAAGACGGACCGAAAAGACGATCTCGATCCGATGAAGGACAAGTTCATCACGAAATCCGCGGCGATCTTCACGTGGATCGTGGACCGGAAGCAGCCGATCGGGATCGGCGCGATCGCGGCGCTCCTGATCATCGTCGGGACCATCGCGGTGAGCGCGATCATCGACACCGATCGCGCCGAGGCGTCGGCGCTCCTCGGCGCCGGGTTCGAGGCGTACCTCGCGCCCGTCATCCCGGCGGCCGAGGTGCCGAAGGACATCAAGAAGAAGGCTCCCGACCTGGTCTACTACGAGACGCGGAAGGCGCGTGCGGAAGAGGCTCAGAAGCGCTTCGACAAGGCGGTGACCGAGGAGGCGGGAACGCCGATCGGCGCGATCGCCCGGCTCGGGGTGGCGGCGTCGCAGTACGATCTCGGCGCGTTCGACAAGGCCGCGGCCGAGTACGAGAAGTTCCTCGGCGAGGCCGGCGACGGCGGCGCCTGGCTGAAGGCCAACGCGCTCGAGGGGCTCGGCCAGGCGCTCGAGGCGCAGGGCAAGATCGACGAGGCCCGCAAGCGGTACAAGGAGCTCGGCGATCTCGGCGCCGGCGCCTCCTCCCAGATCGGACGCTACCACGAGGCGCGGATCGCCATCCAGAAGGGCGAGACCGACGTTGCGAAGAAGCTCCTGAAGGAGGTCGTCGACGCGGTCAAGGAGAGCGGGCAGATCGACGCGCTCAACTACGCGTTCATCGCCTCGCGCGAGCTGCTCCTCTCCATCGATCCCAAGGCGGACGTCCCGGGCCTGCCGAGCGCCGGCCTGAGCGGGCTCGACGGGATCGACCCCGAGATGCTCGAACAGCTCATCCGCGCCCGGCAGGCCGCCGGTGGAGCCGAGGCGCAGTGAACCGGACGCGCCTCGCCGTCCTCGCGCTCGCCGCATGGGTGGGCACCGCGTCGTGCAGCAACGCGCCGTTCACGGATCCGAAGTGGAGCTCCCACGCCGGCGTCCAGGTGCTGCGCCTCAGGTGGGTCAAGAACCTCGCGCCTTCGCTCCCGAACTTCTACATCCCGGAGATGATCGAGCAGCACGACAGGTTCAAGCCGGTCGAGACCGGCGGCGCGGCGTTCGACACCGACAAGGGCCGGGCGTTCGTCGGCGCGGCGATAGGCGGCCTCTCCTGCCTCGATCTCCGCGACGGCGAGACGATGTGGCGCTACTCCATCGACGATCCGGTCGGCTCGACGCCCCTGTACGACGCCGCGCGAAAGCGGGTCTATTTCGGCGCCGACGACGGGCTCCTGTACGCCGTCCACGCGCGCTCGGGCCGCCTCCTGTGGTCCACGGACACCGGCGCCGAGATCCAGAGGTCCATCATCATGCGCGACGACACCTTGTATGTCGCCAACGCCGACAACACCGTCTACGCCATCGACCCGAACGGCGGCGAGGTCGTGTGGCGGTACCGCAAACCGCCGGTCGAGGGGTTCTCGGCCAACGGGTACTCGGACGTCCTCCACACCGGCACCGCGGTGATCGCCGCCTTCGCGGACGGGACCGTGTCGTCCCTGGACGCGATCACCGGCGCGGAAAACTGGTCCAGCGATCTCGCGGCCGAGGTCGTCGCCGCCACCGGCGAGGGGCAGATCAACCTGGTCGACGCGGACGCGACGCCCGCCCTCGTCGGCTCTACACTCGCGTCGGCGTCCGTCAGCGGCGGCCTCTGGGGGCTCGACGTCGCCACCGGCAACGTGATCTGGACGCGGCCGGATCTCGTGGGGATCACCGGGCTCGCGGCGGCGAACGGCATGTTCTTCGCGGCGTTCGCGGGCGGCAAGGGGTTGTGCGCGATCTCGAAGGAACGGGGGGAGACGTCGTGGTGCTCGGCGTTCGGCAGCGGCGTGCTCCGCGACCCGGTGCTCTACGAAGACGTCTTTCTGATTTCCGATAGCGAAGAGGGGCTGTTCGTGGTCGCGACGAGCACCGGCAAGGTCCTCGAGCGGCTCAATCCCAAGAACGGGCTCTTCTCGCAGCCCGTGGAGTACGGCGGCTACCTCGTCGTCATGGGAAACCGCTCGACCGTGTACGCGCTCTCGATCCTGTAGCTCATCTCGCCATCCGAAGCATCGCAACCAAATCTGGTCGAATTGCGCTTTCGTGAAATTTCTGGCAAGATCAACGTGTTGGCACGAATGTGTACGCTTTGAAGGGAGTGCCCGGCAGAAGGATGCGGCGAAAGGTTTCCATAGCGGCAGTCTGCATCGCGGCGATCGCCCTCGCCGCGGCCGTCAGCGGTGCGGACGCCCGATCCGCGAGCGCCAGGGCCGCCGCCAAGCTGGCGACCCAGCTCGGCCTCGGCACGCGGATGGCCGCGACGCTGCTCCTGAACGGCGGTTTCCCGTCCAGCTGGACCGACGCGGCCGGCGGGGACACGGCGCCGGCTCGACTGGAGTGGCCTTTGCCCGGCAGGAGGCTCGGCCGGGGCTTTGGCACGGACGGCGGCCGCCACGAGGCGGTCGACATCACCGCGCCCGCGGGCTCGGAGGTGCGGGCCATGGCGCCGGGCATCGTGGGCTACGCCGGCAAGGAGCTCAAGGGGTACGGCAACGTCATGCTCGTGCTCCACTCCGGCGGTTGGGTGACGCTGTACGCTCACTTGTCCGAGTTCGAGGCGCGGCCCGGTCAGCGGCTGGTCACGGGCGAGGTGCTCGGCGAGGTGGGGAGCACCGGCATCTCGAAGGGACCGCACCTCCACTTCGAGCTCCTGGCGCGCGGAGTCCGCGTCGATCCGATGAAGCACATGCACGGCGCTCCGGACAGCGTCATCCGCATCTCGCGCAACGACTACTGGACGGTGAACCCGATCTCGGCCAGCGTCTCGCCGGCGACGACCGCCACGACCTTGTAGGGACCGGGCTCGAAGCCGCCGTCCGGCTGGGGCCATTCCGCTCCCATCGTACCCGAACCGCCGCCCGGAACCGCGCTCTTGGTCGTGTACATCAGCATAGGATCGCCGCCCTCGGCCACGGCGAACCACTGGACCGCGATCTCGGAGCCGGCCGGGAGATCCAGGAACCGGAGACCGCACCGGATCGCGTCGTCGCCGCGGGTGAAGACGGTCACGGCGATCTCGGGCAGATTGTCGTCGCCCAGCGCATGCCCGAGCTCGAGGCGGTCCACGCGCGGCCCGCCTCCCGGGTCGCCCACGGTGAACCCCGCCGAGATCTCTTGTGCGCCGGCGAGGACCACCTCCACGGTGTACGAACCGTCCGGGAGCCCGTCCGGCGCCTCGAGCTCCGCGCCGAAACGCCCCTCGGGATCGATTTCGATCTCCTGCTCTTGGAACGCCGCGCCTCTGCGCTGCCAGACGACGGTCGCGCTCGATCCCTCCTGCACACCGTCGACCCGGAACGTCGCGTACAGCCTCTTCGTGCCGGAGTCGAACTTGTCGCTGGGTCGCTTGGGCTTCATCCTGAAACCGACCGTGGCCGACACCGCGAGCTCGCTCGCCCTCGGCCCCTCTTCCGTCGGCGGCGTGCCGGTCACCGTGAACGGGGCGCCTCCGACCTCCCGATCGTCGACGAAGATCCGCGCGGTGTACGGCCCCGAGATGAACGCCGGGCCCACCGGGCTGAGCGACGCGACGAAGGAGTACGTGTCCGAGCCCTCGGTCTCGGAGACGAGCATCGGCTTGGGATCCGCGTCGCGGAACCAGCGCACCTCGATGCGCGCCCCGGTGGGCACGCGCTTGAGCTTGCCCACGAGGAAGATCTGCGGCTCCTCCGGTGGGAACTCGGTGCGCGGCGCGGCGGCGGCGACGTACCGCTCCTCGTCCACGGCGGTCGTGAGCTGTGCGGAGTCGAGCACGGCGCGCGGCGCGACATCCTCGGCCGAGACCTCCGCGCCGTCGTCCGCGGCCGCGACCGATGCGCCCTTGAGGCTCCCCTTGGCGCCGCCGCACCCCGTAAAGAGCGCGAGCGCCGGGATCGCGATCAGCGCGAGGACGAAGGCCGCGCAGGCCGTCGACAAGAGGCTCTTGGATGCGTCGAAACGAGATCTCGCGTTCATGGTGCTTCTCGCCGTCGATCGGCTCACTTGCCGCCGTCGACTCCCGCGTCGCCCGAGCCCTCGTAGAGCTCGAGCTCGATGTCGCCCACGTCCACGGTGCCCGAGGCCGGGATCACGATCGCCGTCGGGGACGAGCCCACCCAGTCGATGCCCTCCTCCGGCGTGGTCGTGCCGCCGCCCTCGACGTAGAGGGCTACCATCATGTAGTAGGTGCCGTCCGCAATCTGGTCGCCCGTCATGAGCGCGTACGCCTGGGTCGAAAGCTCGTAGGGTGTTCCCGGCCCGATCACCGGTGGCGCGACCTCGTCGCCGACGCCCAACGGCATCCCGCCCGCCGGCGGGTACTCGTCATAGAAGACCGGCATGATCTTGACCGGCACGGCGGCGAAGTCGGACGGCACGGTGACCGTCGCCGTGATCTCGTAGTCGGGGCCGCCGTCCGCGTCCGTGTCCGTGTCCGTATCGGTGTCCGTGTCCGTGCCGCCGTCGCCCGAGCTGTCGTCGTCTCCGCAGCCGAACGTCGCGAGGCCCGAGAACAACGCCCAGGCGCAAGCCAACAAGACGATTCTATTGACCTTCATCTAGCTCTTCTCCTCTTTCGCTCCCTCGCCGTCGGCTGCGGGAGTTAGCTCTTTACGGGCGAAATGCCCGATCAGGGCGTCGTGCAGGTGGTGGACGGCGTCCTCGATGACGCGGCTCTCGATCATCCACCGGATGTAGTCCGGCTCCTCGCGGGCGAGCCACCGGAGGGTGCGCCCCTTGTGCCTCCCGAAGTTTATCGCAACCTCGCCGTCGATCCACCGGAGCTTTCCGCGGCGGTCCACCTCCTCCGGATCCCGGACCGCGCCGTCCAGCTCGAGCGGAGTCTCCGGCAGATCCGGGTACCTGTTCAGCTGGGCCTCGATCACGGCGACCGTGGCCCGCACGTCGCCCGCCGCGGAGTGCGCGTCGGCGTGCTCGTGGCCGAGGTAGAACCGCACCGCGCCCGAGAGGTTGCGCGGCTCGCGGCGCGTGAAGATGCGGAACGCGTCGATCACCGCGACGCCGGTCACGTCCAGGCGCTCGCCGGCGCGCTCGAGCTCGGCCGAGAGCATCGGGATGTCGAAGTTGATGACGTTGTACCCGGCGAGATCGCACCCGGTGAAGTACGCGGCGATCCCCTTGGGCCCCCGCGCAACCTTGTCGAACGGCGGCTCGTTGCGCACGTCCTCGTCGGTGATGCCGTGGATCGCGGTCGCCTCCTTGGGGATCGGCATGCCCGGGTTGAAGCGACGCACCTTCTCGTCGCTGCGGCCGTCGGGCCAGATCTTGACCGCCGCCATCTCGATGACGCGATCGCGCTGGGGATCCGTTCCCGTCGTCTCGAGGTCGAAGACGACGAGCGGTCGTGACAATTTCAGCCGCATGGTCGAACGACGGTACGGGCGTCGTCAACCTCGGGTCAACGCTGAACGCAAAGCCAGTAGGGGAGAGGCTTGCCTCGCCCTTCGGCATCTTGAGTGAGCCGCCCGAGGGGTCGGGCATACGCCCCTACAGCAGATCCTTCCGCCCGCGGGCGCGCAGGACATCGAGCACGGGCTTGACGTCCTGCGCCCTGTCCTTGTTGCAGACGAGGATCGCGTCGCCTGTGTCGATCACGACGAGATCCTCGACGCCCACGAGCGCAACGAGCACGTCGGACGGCGCCCGGACGAGGCAGCCCCGCGCATCGATGGCGACCACGTCCGCCCGGAAGGCGTTACCGTCCGAGTCCTTGGCCGAGAGCTCGTGCGCCGCGGACCAGGAGCCGAGATCCGACCAGCCGAAGTCCACGGGCACGCACGAAATCTCGGCCGCGCCCTCCATGACGCCGTAGTCGATCGACTGGGCGGGCAGCCCC
>Ga0315287_10006824_pt1 | contig 11402 bp, 9 predicted proteins | sample YL17G11_0_MG_FD_205037 | JGI IMG/M metagenome (GOLD analysis project Ga0315287, IMG submission 205037) | Sediment microbial communities from Yellowstone Lake, YNP, Wyoming, USA - YL17G11_0 | ecosystem: Environmental > Aquatic > Freshwater > Lake > Sediment | place: USA: Wyoming | collected...
ACCTGATCCCCCGATGACAAATTGGGCCTTCGCGCCACCACCCACCATACGCCTGGCTATCTCCAGGAAGACCTGTACGCCTTTGGCCTTGATGAATCTACCGGCATATACGATCACCGGGCGATCCGGGGTCAGGCCAAGGCCCTGTCTGTAGGCACTACGGTCGAGGGCTGTGGCCTTTACCACGATGTCGTTGTATGGTATCCCCACCGTATGGAGGAAATGGACCTGTCTCTTAGGGCCGCCCAGTTTGTACTTGGTGGCCATACGGAAGTCGTAGCTGTTGAGCACGATAATCCCATCGGTCCAGAGGTTGAGCACCCGTTCCAGTTGCAGGGCGATCAGTCTCGCGGTCCGGCTGCGGGTCAGATAGCATGGAAGGCCGTGTGAGGCATAGACCATTCGACCGGGCCGGCCTGTCAGGGCAAACGCGATCCGTGCTGCTGCTCCTACCAAGGCCATATGGGCCACGATCACGTCATACTCACCCTGGCTAATGATTCGCCTAATGCCCTGGATCGCCTGGACAAGGCGGTCTGGCCGGATAGACCGATCGATGGGGTATTGGTGCACGGGCACACCGAAATCGAGGGATTCGTTGGAGAATCGGCCAAAGGCCAATTCCACGTGGTGTCCCCTGGCCTGGTGTTCGGCCAACAACGGACGGAGGAAGGTATCCACGGTCAGGGCCGTGCGTGTAATGTGGAGGACTCTCAAAGACATTCTAAGGAATCCATAATCCGGAAGCCAGAAGCCACAATCAGTGGAGCACGGTGTCCCAGAATGCTCGGCGGGCGGCCTCCAGGTTGGCGGGACAAAGGGTCTGGGCTGTTGCAAAGTTTTTGCTCGACATGGCGGCCAATTGCCCTGGGTTGTCGATCAGAGCCAGGGCCTTGTCGGCAATCGCACCGGGATTGGCAGGTTCAAATAGGGCATCTGCAGACAGGTACTCCGGCACACCGCCCACGGCAGAGGCCAGACACGGAAGCCCCCTGGCCATGGCCTCGATGAGTCCCCTGCCCATGCCCTCGGTCAGGGAAGGCAACACGTAGAGATGGGCCTTATCCAGCATGGAGAAGAGATCTGGCCCGTGGTTGACAAATCCGTGGAAAAGGACCTTGTCTGCAATACCAAGCCGCTGACTTGCCTGCTCCAGTGCAGACCGCTCGGGACCATCGCCGAGGATGTGGAGCTCTACGGACCGGAGGGTATTCCGACAGACCCGGGCAAAGGCCTCAACCAAATGGATGTGTCCCTTCTCAGGCGAGAGGCGGCCTGCGGAGATGATCCGAAAGGGACTGCCCTTGAAAAACTCCATCGGTCTTGGGCTGCCTATGCCATCGTCGGTCAACTGGGCAGAACAGATGATCCACTGGCGATCCGGCCTTGGATTGGGATATCGCGATTGCAGGTATCGGCTGATGTAGGTCACGGCCGCTGCCCGCCTGATCAGGAATCCGGTCAAGCCGTCCAATATCCCAGCGGCCAGGCGGACCCAGGGTCCGCGGCCCTTGGCCAATATGATTCCTTGCCTGCAGTCCGCCACCACCTCCACGGCGTAGCGCCTCCGAGCGGCCCACAGGTACAGCCCCACCATGGTAGCGGTGGCGTCCGGCAGCTTGAGATGGTAGTGGTCGCAGGTCTTGGCCGCCCGGCGGATCCGGCAGAGCATCGAGGGGATCGAGACAATCGCCGCAGGCAACGACGCGGGGTCCGGTAGGGGGACGACGTTTACGCCCCTACCATCGACTTGCAGCCATCGCCGCTCCAGCGTCTGGGCCTTTCTGGACCGGACCAGGACCGTCACCGTGTCGGCGTAGCGGAGGACGTGCTGCATGTACGCGCAGCCTATAAGGGCATCACTACGGTTGTAGTAGTGGCCGTTGTGCTCTACGACGTGGATCTGGTTGGTGGTCAGTAGATGCATTTACCGCTTCGCCGACGTCACTGCCGTGCTCCTGGCCACCAAGTCCTGGGTGTAGTCCTGGAGGGCCTTGGCCACCTTGAGGCTGTCCGGTCCGCTGCTGTACAGGAATAGGCCCTGCTTGCTGGACCAGATCTGCGAGCGGTTGAACAGATCCTCGGCCATAAAACATGACCGGCCTGACGATGCAAAGCTCCACTTACGCGGGCTGACATGTGCGCCGAAGATCTCGAAAGGGTAGGGGACTGGCCTTACGGTCCCGCTGTCCTGGTAGTAGGTGCTCTCAGAGATGCGTCTCGTGCCCAGGCTGCTGAGCAGGTTGTACGGATGGTCCTTTTGAAGACTGCCAGCCGGCAGCACAAACTCCACCTGTCCCACCTCTTGGATCGCGGCCTGGATCGCCTGGGCCATGGCATTCAGGTCCCGGCGGCTGAGCTTGAGACCAGACTTGAAAAGGGATTTGAGCGGCGAATGCCCATAGGGTTCTACGTCGAGCGCCACGCAGTCGGCCTTCATGGCCTGCCCCTCTGCGCGGAGGGAGCGGATCTCCTGCACGTAGTAATTCGGATCTGCAAGCACCCCTTCGCCGATGCCCTTGTTCTTATAGTAGGGCCACAGGTCCCTGCACCAGATCAGCCTGGCCCCGGACTGCCTGACCACCTCGATCGCCTCCATGGCCTCCCGGCTCTTCTGCCAGTCCGCATCGCGCCGGTGCATGTACGAGATCATCACGTGGTTGGGCAACCGGCTGGATAACGCCACGCGCAGGGACTGGATGGAATTGGACTTGACTGGGTGAAACCAGATGATCGCCGGCGGTCCCGACGGGACCGGTTCCTGGGGCGCCTGGGCTACCCGACCTAATCCACTCAAGGACTGCACCGTCACAGACCAGCCCGCCTGCGACCCCAAGGCCGCCACGCAGGCCAATGCCAACACAACATCTCTCTTGCCTAATCGCCTCATAAGACACCTCCTACCTCGTTTGCTTTAACGCTACCTGCAGGGTATCTCGTTGTCTGTTAGTTGAAAACTTCGAACGGATCTGGCTGGCGGCGTTGTGCACGATCCGCCTGCGCAGGGCCTCATCCCTCCACAATCGCTCGACGGCCTCAGCCAAGGCAAGGCCGTCGTCCACAGGGACCAACAGACCGGTCTGTCCGTCTTCGATAAGGTCCGTGACACCGCCCGCCGGTGTGGAGACGACCGGCCGCTCCAGGATCTGGGCCTCCCACACGGCCCTGGGCAGGCCTTCGCTGTGGGTCGGCAGGATGACGCTGTCCGCCAGTCGCATCAAGGCCGGGACGTCGGTCCGATGGCCCAACAGAATAACGCGGTCCTGGAGACCCCGCCGGGCAATGTCCCGAACGAGGTCCTCATGGTACCGCTGATCGGAACCCATCTTCACGTCACCGGCCAGCCACATCACAAAGTCCAGACCCCTGTCCTTCAAGAATCCCGCTGCCTCCACGGCCGTGTGCTGTCCCTTGGCCCGGTGTAGTTGGGCGGGCAGCAATATCCGACACGGGGCGTCCGCGCGTGGCGGTCTGTCCGTGAGCGGGGCCCGGCTGTTTCGTTCGAACTCATCAGGATCGATGAGGGTGTAGACCACGTGAATCCTTTCCTCGGGAACACCCCAATCCTGTAGGGCCGTTGCAGTGGCCTTGGAGACCGCCAGTATGCAGTGGGCCCTGCGGATCATCCACCGGCCCAGCGCAGGGACCTGGTGACACTGGTACCAGCCGCGGGCATAGAACACGACGCGGTATCGACCGAACGCCCCAGCGGTCCACAGAAGGGCCAGCGCCTTAGTGCTGTTGGTAAGGATCAGATCCGGCTTGATCCGGCCAAGGGCCTGGCGCATACGCCGACGGATCTCCATCTGCTCAGGAATCTGGTCCAACAGCCCGACGATCCGCCTCAAGGCCCGGCCTTCGTGGCCGATGAACCATCGCTTGGACTGCGGCAGCAAGACCCGCACGTGGATCCGGGCCTCATTGACCGCCTGTAACCATTCCCGACAAACACCGTAGGGATCGAGCACGTGGACGTCATAGGTCGAGGCCAGGTCCTTGCAGAGCGCAACGGTTGACTGCTGCGCGCCGCCAAAGTGGGTGACGTAGTCAAAGAAGACGAGTCTCTGTCTTGGAACCGATGGGGCCGGATCGGTCATCAGCATGTCCCTCCGAGGCCATGCCTGGCTTGCAGGAGCTTCACCAACGTCTCGACGCGGAGATTGCACAGCTTGTTCCTGCAAAAGTCGCCTTCCTCAAATCGCCAGTCGTCGATGCCCGTGTCATATACCAGCCGGCCCGGTCTGCCGTCGACAATGGGAAGTCCTTCGGCCACGTGCAGGCCAAAGGTCGTCTGCATCTCATTGACCAGACACCGACCGTCGGACGTGACAAAACAATCCAAGGCCATACTCAGAAAGCCCCCTTTATCGGTGACCTTCTTGGTCTGACGCAACAGGTCCGTGGGAGGCCGGCCATAATGAAACACATGGGAGCCGCTGTGGAAGTCGCCCTTCTTGACCTTCTGGTAGCCGAAGTAGGAATCGCCTACGCGGATCATCCGCCACTCCGTGACGTCCGGCAGAAACTCTTGAAACAAGACCGACCCCCACTGCCGATCCCGCTGGTCTGCGCCGGTCTTGCGGAATCCTTTCCTGAAACATGTGTCAATCAGCCGCCGCAGGCCCGGACGGTCCCGCACGATCCTTACGCCCATAGAGCCTGATCCGAAATCGGCCTTGAATACGAGGGGCATTGCGGCCTGTTCCGCAAAGGCAAGGGCCCCGCGCCGATCGTAGAAGACCCATGTCTGCGGATGCGGGACCTTGTTGGCAGCCAGCCAGTAATGCATGCGGCGCTTGCTCTCGTAGAACCAGATCTCATCATAGCCGGGAAAGAGGATCTTGCCCAGGTCCTGCACCATGATGCGGAGTCGCTCGTCGTACATTTGCTTCCAGACCGTGATCTGACCGGATGGGCGGACCAGGAAGGCGTCGCATCCGGATCGCTCGATCCGTTCGATCCAGTCAGGTCCTGAGATGTCCACCACGCAGTAGGGCACGCCCAATTCCCGGCAGGCCCCGATGTAGTAGCCATGAATCCGCGTGAATTCCTTGATGATGCCAAGCCGCAGATCCACTCTGGCCGGATATGAAGACACCTCCTCTGCACCTGCGTACGGGTCCTCTGCCAGCCACTTGGCAGGATCGTAGTCTTCCAGGGGCAGGAGCCGTCGTCCCATACGCTTGAGCCAGATCGGAATCCGCGCCTTGAGGCCCCTGGCCCTGGCCAAGGCCCATAAAGGACCGGAGGGTTTGGGATCGGTATTAGTCATAATATTTGATCTTTGTTATCGTATCGGCGGCCGGAGTCCTCGGCCCAGCGGGGCTTGATCACCCTGGCAGGCACACCCGCGGCGATCATGTTGTCTGGGATATCCCTGGTCACCACGGCGTTTGCGCCGATGACGCAGTTGGAGCCGATCCGCACAGGGCCTATGATCACCGCGCCTGCTCCGACCGAGACGTTGTCACCCAGGATGGGGCTTTGGCGGCCGTCAGGACTGGTTTTGTGAAAGTTGGCGCCGAAGGTCGTGTTCTGACGTACGTCGCAGTTGGTGCCGATGATGGTCTTGCCGCCAATGACCAGCCCGGTGCAGTGGGCGATCTTCAGGCCCCCTCCGATCTCGGTGTAAGTCCCGATCCAGCACAGGCACAGGTGGCGCATCATCCGCTCGCACAGTCCAGCCAGGATGTTCAATCGACGCACCCTGCACCAGCGGCCCATCCGGTACAAGACCATGGCCCGAAAGCCCGCGTCTTGCAAGGCCTTGAAGAGGAAGAGCGGAAGGTTGCCTTCCCCTTTACTGTACCTGCGGTAATCCGTCTTGAGGTTCTCGAACATGACTGCCGTTCCAGTGCAACTGTTTGATGATGCCTCGGCAATCCTTAATGGTCAGCCATAGACACCGGCCCAACCTGACGCCAAACCGGCTCCTGAGTGTCGCCATCAGGGACACCAACAGTATCAGGTTCCCCACCGTCGAGGCCACTGCTGCGCCATTGATCCCCATGCGGGGAATGAGGAACCAACTGAGCATTGCATTCACAACGGCTCCCACGACGAGCATCACGGTTGAAAGCTCTGGCAGACCGCGACTGCCAAGGAACTGGGTCGCCACCTTGCTCAGCAAGAAGAACATCGTGCCCGGCAAAAGGATCATCATGGGACCAACCGCCGGCAGGAATGGCCGGCCGTAGAGCACCAAGACAAGGGGCTTGGAACCCACTGCCAGTACCGCGATCAGGCCCACGCTGAAGGTCGCCAGGAATCGCATCACCAGCTCCAAGTTCAGGGTCGCATGCTCGGCGGCCAGGGCGGCCCATCTGCTAAAGAGAAGCGGCAACACCGCCTGGCTGGTCATCACCACTGCCATTGCGAGCTGCTGGCCCCGGCTGAAGTACCCGAGGTCTTCGAAGTTAGGGTTGAGGGCCTTTAGGAGCATGATGCTGAATGTGGAGTTGAGCAGGAACATCACGTCCACCCCACTGAGTCGCACGCCCATCCAGGCAAGCTTGCCGATCAGGTCCCTACTGGGCCGGATCTGGAAATCCACCTCGTTGCGCATCCACCACCACCCCAAGGCGGATCGCACCAGCGGAGTCACTGTAAAACACAGCAGGCCGGTCGTGACATCCAGGCGATCCACAGTTGCCAACACGGCAACCAGTGCCAAAGGGACCGCCATGGAGCCGACCGCCATGAGGCTCAGCTTGCGGGCGGCTATGTCACACAGGAGGTTGTTTCGTGTGATCCCGCTCAGCGGCGTGGCCAGCACGTACAACGCACCGACCCCGCACGCCAGCCAGGACAACGGGCCAAAGTAACCGGAATAGGTCTTGGTCGCCAGGCCCAAGACCCCTGTGCCGGCCAGTCCCAACACGGCCGTGGCCCATAGGCCGTTGACGGTATAGGCCTTGCGGTTGGCCTGGTCGTGCTGGCAGTAGTAAAGGAGCGAAACCGGGAGGCCCAGCGTGAATAATTGTGCACTGAGCATGAGGGCCGACGTGACCAGCGAGTACTGCCCAATCCCGGCCGGTCCCAGGATCCGCGTCAGGAGCACGGTCTGGGCCAGGTGAATCACCAGACCCACGAACGTTGCGCCATTTACCAGGATGGCTTTTCTGAAGAAGGCCATGTGGGCACCAACCCGATATCACGACTTGGTCGTGACCTGGGTGACCGGCTCAAACGGTTGCATCTGCTCTTCCAGGGCCTGGTCCCAGTAGGCATTTGCCAGGGCCGTTTCATTCGCTATCGCACTGGCACGGTCTACAAGGACCACCATGTAGAGCAAGAGATATCGCGGGTACTGTGAACTGATTGCATCGGAGGTCGCGGCATAGATCGCCCAGGCCACAAAGGCCCACAGACAGCCGCTCTTGACAATTGCCGTCAGCGGCTCTTCGTCATCCGGGCCGGTACGGGCCTTGCGCCAGAATCCGATCAACGACACGATCCCCCAAACCAGGCCGCTGACTCCGTACACGGTCAACGCAGACACGTACGCGCTGTGGCTCTCGGCGCCATTGCGGGTGATGCCGCCGCGCTGGCCCTGGCCCAGCAGGTACACCTGGGGCGTGGCGGTCTGGAAGTAACGCTGCCAGGTCTCTGTGCGACCGGCCAGGTTCTTGTCCCAGGTCTTGACCGTGGGGTCGTAGATCCTGACGACTCGTTCCTGGAAGGCCTGACGTACGCCGCCAAATGCTGCTACCAGGATGGCGATAGCAAGGATAGTCCAGGCAATTCGCCTGTTCCGGCCCATCAATGCCATCAGGCCAAAGGACCCGGCCAGGGCAACGAGGCCGGATCGGGATTGAGTCGCTGAAATCCCCAACAGCAGGACCACACAGGATAGGCCCAACAGGCCCTTGGAGAACCAAGTGCCCTGAATCTGAATGGCCGTCACGACCAGGACCAGTGAGCAGGCCAGCACGCACGCCGCCCCGTTGGGATTGAGAAAGGCCCCGCTTGCGCGGCCGGTGACCTCTTCGATATCCAGGAACGAGGGATTCGACCAGTCATGCATCCGGCCTGGGAAGAAGTGATGGAGGACTACGAGTACACCGCCCGCCATTGCAGCCACCGCGAACATCGCGAACTGGCGCCGCAGGTCGTCCGCGTCGTCGATACAATGCAGGACGGCATAGAACATGCCCCAATACACGTACAGCTTGAGGATATCCTTCAAGTACAAGAGTCGCTCGAACGGAGCATCCATAGCGCCCGAGATGTTTGCGACCGTGGCCACTAGGACAAAGGTCGTGATCACCCAGAAGGCATACCCAAATCGTATGGAGATCCGTGCAAAGATATTGCGACGGACCACCACGATCGCGAACAGGAGGATGCAGAACAGGTCGTCCATACCGATGTTGAGCGGCAGGACCTGATGATTGAACCACCAGTTGTGCGGGTAGGTAAAGAGGACCAGCCAGATCAGCCCGCATCCCCACTTGGGCCGCACAAAGGTCAGCACAAGCGCCACTGCCGTGACCGATAGGATCAAAAGCGTCAGCATGAATCTTTTCCTTCTACGCGAGTCTTGGCCTGGTTAGCTACCCCTGATCCTGACCTGCCAAAGCAGGCCCGCCTGAACCAGGTCATAGCCCTCTCGCACAAATGCAGGGCAGTAGCCGGGATTCCTCGACACCACGTACACCGGCCCGGCCTGCAATAGCCCAGGCAAGGACTGGGCATTGAATAACGGTGCGCCAGGGCTATGGATCGCTGGGCTGACGATCGCTACGTCAGACCGAAACGCCGCTGCCTGTTGGGTCACCAGCAGCGGCCCTACGGTAGTCAGATCCGCATAGATGACCGCACCAGGACCAACTGCCGTGAGTGCCTCCACAGCAAACCGCCCTGCGCCGGCATATCCGGTCTTCCAGGGCGTGAGGAAGAACCGAAGGTCATCCCGGTAGGGGACGTCGCCCCTGGTCCGGATGTCGAGCCCGGCCTGCCTGGTAGCCCGAGGCGCAGCCGCGTATACACCGACCGGCAGTAGCACGCAAGCCATCATAGCAACGGCCAAGAACCCGCCCCTGGCCTGGGACAATACCCTATGTGCGCCACACCCTATAAGGATCGAGACCATGCAATAGAAAGGGATGAAGAAGGCGTAGCGATCCGGCACTGTGTACCGAAATGCAAAGACCAGAAAAAGGACGACCATTGCCAACACCAACCATCCGAAGGCGTCTCGCCTGGCGGCCTTGGTCACCGCAATCGTACCGATAAATGCCAGGACTGCATTGGGCGTGGGGAAGTTCAGCACCCACAGCAGGAGGTTTTCCTTCACCAGTTGCCCCGAGATCGCGGCGTTGAGGACCTCGCCTTTCCAGCGGTTTCCAAATAGGGCCGACGACAAGGCGCCTATAATGTTGCCGCTATCGATCATGTTCCGCACGATCAGATACTCGTACGGCAGACAACCTACCATCCAAAACAGGACCATCATACCCACATCCTTGCCTGCAAGGGCACGCCTCTTCCAGAGAAGGCCCACATAGACGACGTATACCGCAAGGGGTATGACCGCCAACATGTGTACGGCAGCAGCCAGGCCATTGAGAAGACCAAGCCCATAGAGATATCCAGTCCGCCGGGTCTTGGTGTACTGAAGCACCACGATCAGCTCCGCTGTGAACAGGGCCGCCCACAGCGTGTAGGTCTCCGCCATACTGGCGTGCTGCCAAAAGGTGTGCGACAGGGCCAGTGTCCCTGCGCCCAGTATCGCGGCAAGGGACCTTCCGGTCCAGAGGCGAATGAAAAGGAACAGATTTGCCACCGCAATTGCCCCAGCCAATGCGGATAGCAGATTCACCTTGTATACAACCTCCGCCCACGGGATGGCCTTTGTGCAGATCGCAAGGAGATAAAACAGGGGATGCGATAGTGCAAGTCCCAGAAAGCCTTGGATATCATTATTGATTGTGCGGTACTGAATCAGACCGCTATCCTGCCACAACAATCCGGGCGCACAACTGAACCCGTACAGGATCATTGCCGCCACAAGCACAGTCCCGTATTGGCAGGGGAGTCTGAAGCCGGGTTTGGCCACAGCTAAGGACCTACTACGACGCTGGGCGTCGTCTTTCATCCTCAATGATCATCCGAAGGGTCTGTTCGAGCGAGGTGTGAGGCTCCCAGCCGATGGTCGCCTTGATGCGGTCGATGCACGGGACGCGCCGCATCAGGTCCTCAATGGGCCGGGTATAGGCGATCTCATAGGGGACGTGCTTCTTTCTGCTTTTGCTGGCAGTCTGCTCGATGATCTTGTCCGCCAGGTCCTCTATGGCAATCTCGTCACAGGAGCCTATATTGAAGACCTTGCCGGCAGCGTCCGGGCATTCGACCAATCCCAGCAATGCGTCCACCACGTCGCCGACGTAGCAAAAACACCGCGTCTGCCTTCCTGTCCCATATATCTGGATCGGTTCATTGCGCAGTGCCCACTGGACAAACCTGGGAACGACCATGCCGTATCGTCCGGTCTGGCGAGGCCCGATCGTGTTGAAGAACCTGCCGATCACCACTGGCAGGCCGTACTGCTGGTAATAGGCCTGGCCCAGGAATTCATCGATGGCCTTGCTGCACGCATACGACCAACGCGAAAAGCCGGTGCTGCCCAGGACCAGGTCGTCGTCCTCACTGAAAGGGACGGCCTCGCTCTTGCCGTATACCTCGCTCGTGGACGCGATAAATACCTTCTTGCCAAACTTGTTGGCCTGACTGAGCACCACCTCAGTACCGCCGATGTTGGTCTCTATGGTTCGTACCGGGTCCTCGGCGATCAACTGGACGCCTACGGCGGCAGCCAAATGGAAGACAACATCGCAGTCCCCTATCAGGAGCTGAACCAGATATGCATCACGAATGTCGCCTCTGACGAAGGTAAGGTTCCGGTCGGCACGACAGCTCGCCAGATTCGCCAGACTGCCAGTGCTGAGGTTGTCTATAACGGATACTTTGTGCCTATCACTCAGCAGCCTCTGAACGAGGTGAGAGCCGATGAATCCAGCGCCACCAGTAACCAGTGCATTCATAGCCATCTATTGGTAAGACTCCGTCCCCGTCGGTTGCATAGAAATAGACAAGACGCTGCACGCCGCCCTTGCGCCGTACAACGCATCTGCAACCAAAGAGCCTCACGTACACAACTCCGTCCTGATCTTTCAAACCTAAACATCGGAACACCAAGGGGATAGCTTTAGATCTGTTCCAGGATCAATCGTTTATCGTCTATTTCTCTTTCAATGGGGATTATTATGCCCATCTGCCGCTTCCCCTGCAAATGCTATACGTGTTTGAGGGCACGAACTCATACACGTGTTCATGGCCGCCTGCCGTGAAGTCGATGTCGAATACGCTACGTACCAGGCGCCCATTCACGGCTGTGCTGG
>Ga0315287_10006825_pt1 | contig 11402 bp, 9 predicted proteins | sample YL17G11_0_MG_FD_205037 | JGI IMG/M metagenome (GOLD analysis project Ga0315287, IMG submission 205037) | Sediment microbial communities from Yellowstone Lake, YNP, Wyoming, USA - YL17G11_0 | ecosystem: Environmental > Aquatic > Freshwater > Lake > Sediment | place: USA: Wyoming | collected...
TCGGGGATTCGGGTGGAATGGTGGTGGCGTGCCTGCGTGTTCGGCCTGCTCTCTGTGTTCCATCTCTGCTGCCATTACCTCATTCCGCGGAGTATCGCTGCAAGGCTGGGCAGATAGCATACGCCACGAGGGAGGCTACACCTACAACGCGCTCAACCTGCTCGACACCGTCTCGAACCCGAACTCAGTGAGCATGAGTTACTCCTATGACAACGGCGGCCGAGCGACCCGCATCACCCGCCCCGGCAGCTACATTGACTTTCAGTACAACGCGCGCAATTGGATCACGGGGGTGCTCAATCGCACCACGGGCGGGAGTACGCTCTACGATGCGAACTACTACTACCAGGATGGCAGTCTCTGGGATCACACCGGCAACCCGCTGAAGCGCGTTGAGAACTTCGGCGCGGGCAACTTCACTACCACGCTGCGCTACGACAACGTCTATCGCATGACCGAGGAGACGAAGCGGGACGCGGGCGGGGTGGTGCAATACACGCTCGGCTATGGGTACGACGCCGTCGGCAATCGCATCTCGCGCGCGCTGGGCGGCGTCACCACCACTTACGTCTACGATGACAATGACAAGCTGACCTCGACCTCGGGCGGAGGTCAATCTGCCACCTTAGGCTACGACGGCAACGGGAACATGACCTCTGTCTCGGGCACGATGTTCGGCGCGAAGACGCTGGTGTATGATGACGAAAACCAGCTTACTTCCCTGCTTTCCGGCGGGGTGACGGATCTCTACTACTACAGCGCGCTGGGCCAGCGCTACCGGGCGAGACTCGGCGGCACGTACTGGCGGTATGTGTATAACGGGGACCGGGTCCTGGAGGAGACGAACGATAGTGGCACGGTTCAGTCGCGTTACACCACGGCCGACCCCTCCCTCTTCTCGCCCTTGCTGCACATGTGGCGCACCTCCAGCACCTCGCGCTTCCCGCTCTACGATTTGACCGGCAGCGCGCGCGAACTCGTAGACGCAAATGGCGCGGTTACCGACACGTACACCCTCGACGCCTTTGGGCGCACCATCTCTTCGACCGGCTCTACCACGAACCCCTACAAGTACGACGCGGCCTGGGGGTATATCACCGACCCGTCTGGGTTCCAGCAGTTGGGGGCGCGGTTCTATTGGCCGGAGGTGGGGAGGTTCGTGCAGCAGGACCCGATCGGGAGCGGGATGAATTGGTATGCGTATGTAGGGGGCAATCCGGTCGTGTTCGTGGATCCCCCAGGGACCGGCGAGGTGAGCGACGCATTCCTGGGCATGTTCGACTGGCACAATTGGGCAGATGGAATGCGCGCCGGCATCAATAGTGGGTACTACGCGGGCTGGGGGAAGGACATGGCCAAGCGGCAATTCCCATATACACCCGAAAACTACGCAAAGGGCAAGGCGGCGAAAGCGGCGGCGACCGGATATGCTCGGGGCTACTTCGGCCTCAAGTACCCTGACAAGTTCAAGGCTTGGGGGAAGTACTCGAAGAAGATGGTCCCTGAACTTGCGGGAAAGGCTGCGGCCGCTTACGCTGTAGGAGATGCCTTCAAGGACATGATACAAGCCATAGGCGACTGCGCTCCTCTCTTGAACGGGCAGTTCAACGGGGATTTCGATAATGCTCCGTTCCCGTGGCCGTGGTGAGGTCGCGCAGAGCGTGTCCCAGGGGTGCCAGAGCCTTGTGGACGATAGGTGCCTAAGCTATGAGATCATTTCTCCCCCGCGAGATATGGTTTGGCGCTCCGATAGTCCTGTGGTTGGCTCTCACGCGCCTGTCAGAGCTGGCCTTTGTCGAGAGTGCCATCGCCCGCCTGCCGTACTGGGTGTCTGTCGTGGTTACGCTGTGCGGTGTCGCGTCCTATTCCGTCGCGAAGGTGATGGATATTTACAGTCTGCCAACAAAGGGGCGCCTAGAGACAACACTCCTGGCCCTGGCGCTTCTCGCCACGCCGTTTGCCATCCATTGCACACGCATTCCCACGCCAGCCTTCGCCTGGCTGGGGTGGGTATTCCTTCCGGTGTGGCTCGGGCTCAACCTCTGGGCGGCTACGCGTGTCGCGGCTAAGGCGGAGGCAGAGGAGGAGACCTGAGTCACGTCTTGCCCAATAGACGGAGCCGATCGATCCGAACAGACACCCACAGAAGAAGAAGAGATGATCAATCGCTTCCTGAGTCTAGGTCTTGGGCTGTGCCTTCTGGGAATGTTGGCAGGGTGCGGACAGGCCGTGCGCAAGTCTGACCTGCCCGGAACTTATGTGGCCGACTACGTCTTCGCGAAGGAGACGCTGGACATGACAGAAGACGGCCACTTTACCCAGACTGTGGCAGTCAAGGCAACAGGAAAGGTGGTAGTCGCTCACGGAACCTGGGAATTCGATCCGAAGGCCCAGTACCTCCGCTTCAGCGAAGAGTTCCTCGTAGTGGTGGACGGGTACGGAGCTATGATACCCAACTTCGATCACCCAAAGGAGAGAGGCCTCTCAGTTCTGCCGGTTATGGTAGTGCTTGGGAAGCTGGAGATTGGCGGCGATCCTGGTATCACCTATCAGAAACAGGCGAACCGTCAACACAGATCACGTGCGCGCCCGTGATCTGTGTGGTGGCGGCGTCACCACCACCTACACCTACGATGACAACGACAAACTGATCTCCGCCTCCGGCGGAAGGCAGAGCGCCAACTTCTACTACACTGATCCGTATCCCACTGGGCCGATAGGCGGCAATATCACCAAGACCACGGGACTCTGTACGGAGCGTGGACGATGGCCTACGACGATGAGAACCAGCTCACCTCGCTGATCTATCCCCCCGGTGGGGGCTCGGCCACGAACGCCTACTACTACAACGCTTTCGGCCAGCGCTACCGCGCCCGACTCGGCGGCACGTACTGGCGGTATGTGTATAACGGGGACCGGGTCCTGGAGGAGACGAACGATAGTGGCACGGTTCAGTCGCGTTACACCACGGCCGACCCCTCCCTCTTCTCGCCGCTGCTGCACATGTGGCGGTCGAGCAGTACGTCTCGCTTCCCGCTCTACGACATGACCGGGAGCGCGCGCGAACTCGTGGACGCGACCGGCGCAGTCACTGACACCTACACCCTCGACGCGTTCGGGCGACAGATCAGCAGCACGGGTTCCACCACGAACCCGTACAAGTACGACGCGGCCTGGGGGTATATCTCTGATCCGTCGGGGTTCCAGCAGTTGGGCGCGAGATTCTACTGGCCGGAGGTGGGGAGGTTCGTGCAGCAGGACCCGATCGGGAGCGGGGTGAACTGGTATGCGTACGCGGGGGATAATCCGGTGAACGGCATAGACCCGGAGGGGCTGTGGGCGGTCGGTGGGGGCGGCTCCGCCTATGCCGAGGCGGGTGTGATAGCAGGCGCTGCTGCGAACCTCTTTGGAGGATACGGCTGGTTCTCGGGTAGTGGCTGGGGCGGGTTTGCCGGTGGGGGCGGCTTCTCAGGGGCCCCGGGACATGTTCGCACCTGGCCTCCCGGTGGCTGGCCCTATCCTTTCGTGCTCGGCGGTTACGCGGGGGCCGGCCTGAACGGGTGGTTCAGCAATGCCGACAGGCCCAGCGATCTCGGAGGCCGCTTCCACCAGATGAGCCTCAACATAGGCGCCCCCTTCGCACCGTGGATTCGAGCTGGTGCTGCGGTTGCGTGGGGCAACGGGAAATTCGTGGTCAGCCTGAGTCCGCCGTTTCTCGGGCTGGGCGCTGGGGCATCATTCAGCGAGTATGATACCGTGACACCCTGCACCTCTGGCACACGATGATGATCCCCCCCGGCCTTGCCGAGATTCGTGGACTTGTGCTGTGGGTCGGTGCGGCGACAGCGGCAGCGGTTATGCTTGCCTGGTTGTTGGTTATCGTATTCCCAACCTACCGCTACTCGGTCGCGGATCGAGTCCTGACCGTCCAGAGGCTGGTGCTAGGGCGGGTGCTACTAGGAGGCTTGGCGATCCGACTGGACGATTTGGAGGCATACGAGTCCTCTGGCTTCGGCTGGGTGCCTCCTACGGCCCTGCCCTATGGAAGGCCCTTGGCCCGTCAGGGTGTGCTGCTCACTGTCCGGAGCCACAAGCGCAGACGCAAGATTTATATCACCCCGGAACACTCGAGTGCGTTCGTGGCAGAGATCGAGTCGCTTACCGGCATCGCCCCCCGGACGGGCGCGATGCGCGTGAGAACTCCCCTGGAGTATCTCCCGCTCTGGGTGGCAGACTGCCTGGCTCTGCTCTCGGCCATTTGCACTCCGGCTATTCTCGGGTTCTCCCCGGAGCTTGGGGAGAGTTCTCTGGGTAGTGCTGTCGTGCTGGTCGGGGCTGTCCTGATGCTGACCATGGTGCTGCTCATGATGCTCGACTGCTATCGTGGGATCCCGTTCTCAAGGGAAGACGGCGCCACCTTCTGGCTCGTTGCGGTCATCTTCTTCTTTCCGTCCGCTTGGCTCTACTACGCACTCATATGCCGCCCGCGGCGGCTGGGGCGCGGCTCGAATCTGCGCAGATGACGGCAGACCGGACGCTGGTGTATGACGACGAAAACCAGCTTACTTCCCTGCTTTCCGGTGGAGTGACGGATCTGTACCACTACAACGCCCTCGGCCAGCGCTACCGCGCGACACTCGGCGGCACGTACGGGCGCTATGTCTACAACGGCGACCGCGTGCTCGAAGAGACGAACGACTCTGGTACCGTCCAAGCGCGCTATACCACAGAAAGCCCTAGCCTATTCGCACCGCTACTCCACATGTGGCGGTCGAGCAGCACGTCTCGTTTCCCACTGTATGACATGACAGGCTCCGCCAGGGAGCTGATGGACGCGAATGGAGCAGTCACCGACACTTACACCCTCGACGCCTTCGGCCGACAGATCAGCAGCACCGGCAGTACTACCAACCCCTACAAGTACGACGCGGCTTGGGGGTATATCACCGACCCATCGGGGTTCCAGCAGTTGGGGGCGAGGTTCTATTGGCCGGAGGTGGGGAGGTTCGTGCAGCAGGACCCGGTTGGGGAGGGGAAGAATTGGTATGCGTACGCGGGAAACGGTCCAGTGCGGTTCATTGATCCGATGGGCCTCTGGCGATTCTCCCTCGAAGGCTATTTCAGATACGGTGGAGGGATCAACTTCGGAGTCAATCCAGATGGGGGATGGTTCTTCGGCATTCGTGGCGGTGTGGGCATCGGCGGGGGCTTCGACTTCGATCCGAAAGGGACCAGCCCCGGATGGAAGCCTGGCGGCGCCCCTGGGCTGGGGGGATTCCTGGGCGGCTCCGCAAGTGCTGGGGCCTCGCTAGGACCCCTGAACTTGGGATTGCTCGGCGCAGCAGGCGGAGTCAGGTTTCCACCTGGGCGCTCACCGGACCCATACGGCAACATATCAGGGCCGAGCGCCTCGTGGAGCTTGCCGAACGCGTTCAGACTGAGTGTCGGCGCTAACGCGGGTATTGATGTGGGCTTTGTCGAGCATCCCTGTCCCCTCTGAAAGGCGTCTGCCAACATGTCTACCCCGAGAGTGGCAATACTAGTGCTCGGTGTGCTTGCACTCGTGGCGTTCCTGGGAGCATGGCTGGAGGTGGTTCTCATGTACACGTTCGACCGTCGCTACTTCCGCCGGGGCCCAGCGCTTCGCCGCTTTAACGCGGACCTTGCCACCGCACTGACGCTAACAGATATGGTCTCGGCCCTGGCGGGGCTTCCCTATCTCGCTATGCAAACGGTCGCGCCGTCAACTCTGCTGATCCGCCGACGTCTTTCCAAGGGTCCACTTCACCTCGACCTACCTCCTATCTGGTCCGCCCGAATGTGTGCGGAGCTACACGAGCGTAACAGGCGCATCTCCTTGTCCTTGGAGCTTAGGCATCCCATATGCTGGCCGGTTATGGCGAGCGTACCGGTGATCGGTTTCCTGACCGCTCTGGCCATCAGCCCGTCCGTCTGGTTGCTGCTGCCTCTCCTCTTGTGGACTGCCCTTGCCGCCGCACTCTTGTCGATTTCGATCAAGAGTGCTTACCGTGACGCGGACTGTGTGTGGCACGTGCTGACAAATGCCGGCAGTTGAGACAAGTTAGCTGGTGGCCCACGTGTTCTCGCCCACCCTGAACCTTGACAACCGCATACTCACCTCCGGCGGCTACCCCGACGGGACCTACCGCCCGGCCGGGGTGGTGACGCGGGATCAGATGGCGGTGTTCGTGCAGAGGGCGTTCGCGCTGCCGCTGTGACGGGTCTCCGAAGAAGGCGGCTCCGCTGCCCGCGAAGAGGATCGTCTGATACGTAGCACGAACTAGAGGGACTGTCCCTCTACACTGGGTCAGGAGGTGCAGCGATGCGACGTATCGTCTTCGGAGTGAGCATTCTCGTGGCGCTGGCGGGCCTGGCCTCAGGGCCGGCAATGGCCGGCCTGCGCTCAGTATGGGCGGTGGATGACGGCGAGAAGATCTACCAGGACGACACCGCCAATCCCTTGAAGAATGGCGAGGGCAACGCGGTGTGGGACGGGGCTTCGGTGTCCCTGTTCTCCGCCCGCAACGAGATCGTGGCCTTCCAGGTGATACTCGAGGCCGACGCCGCCGGCGCGCAGAACGTCAACGTGACGGTGTCGGACCTCACCAACGGCGCCTCCTCCATCCGCGGCAGCCATCCCCTCCCGGCCCCGAACGACTACGTCGGCGTAGGGGTGGAGTTGTTCACCGAGCACTACCTCAACGTCTTCGACTCCTCGGGGTCTCCGACCGGCGGGTACTTCAACTGGAGCGCCGCCGCCTGCCCGAACTTGACCGGCCTGATGCCGGACGCGCTGGTTCCCTTCTCCGCCGCGGTGGGCAAAGGGGGCGCGCCGTTCGACATCGCCGCGAACCTGAACCAGGGAGTATGGGTGGACATCTACGTCGCCAAGGGGCTGCCGGCCGGCCTCTACACCGGCAACCTTGTGGTCAGTTTGGGCGGGCTCACCCACAGCGTGGTCCCGCTGAAGCTGGAGGTGCTGGACTTCGATCTCCCGGATGAGAACCACTACAAGAGCATGATCTTCTACAGTGGTTACGATAACATCCGGCGCAAACACAACCTGACCTGTTGTGGGTCAGACATGTGGCAGACGATCCTGGACTACAACCGGATGGCGCATCGGCACCGGCTGGAACTGATCGGGTCCGGCACCTGGGCTGAGATCACCTACATGCCCGGCCTCCTGACCGGCGACGCCTACACGCCCGCGAAGAACTACGCGGGGCCGGGGGAGGGGGTGGGCAACACGCTCTTCTCTATCTCCACGTACGGGGTGAGCTGGCCGGACACGGAGGCGGATTACTGGACCGAATCCGACGCGTGGGAGAATTGGTTCACGGCCAACGCGCCGAGCGTAACGCGCTTCCTGTACATGATAGATGAACCCCCGCCCGACATGTACAGTTGGATCCAAACCCGCGCCTCGTGGGTCCACGATAACCCGGGGCCCGGGGGGAACCTGCCGGTGTTCGTTACGAAACACCCCACCGATGCCTTAGTCGGTTCGGTGGACATCTGGAGCGATCCCACCGCCTCCTACGACGTGGACGTCACCGCGGCGGCGCGGGCGCGCGGGGAGGAGGTGTGGCCCTACGCGGCCTATCGGCCCAAGACCACGTCGGATGTGATTGACGACTGGGGCATCGCCTATCGCCTCAAGCCCTGGATCGCCCACAAGTGCGACATCTCTCGCTGGTTCACCTGGGAGAGCACTCACTGGAGCGGGAATGGGAATGAGCTCGACCCGGGAGGGCCGAAGAACGTCTGGGCCTATCCGTTCACGTTCGAGACCAGTTCGCCAGAGAACAACGGGAACGGAGACGGCACACTGTTCTATCCCGGCCGCGACTACGACTTCCCGGAGGAGGACCGCCAGTTCGACGGGCCCATCAGCTCCTACCGGATGAAGATGTACCGCCGCGGCGCGCAAGACGTGGAGTACATGTGGCTCGCGGAGCAAGCCGGGAAGAGCGGTGATGTCCAGAACGTGCTCCAAAGCCTACTCCCGCATGTCATGAACGAGGCCCTGACCACTCCCGACTGGTCGAACCACGATCTCCCGTATGAGCAAGGGCGGCGCGACCTGGCCGATTTGGTGACCGGCCCGCGCGCGCCGTCGTCACGGTTCCAGGCCTCTCCCAGCCGGGGCGGAGGGCCGCTTACCGTCACCTTCACCGACTGCTCCCTGTTCAGCCCCACCTCCTGGGCGTGGGACTTCGGCGACGGCAGCACCTCCACTGCGCAGCATCCCACCCACGTCTATAGCGGCCTGGGCGGGTACACGGTGAGCCTCACCGCCACTAACGCGCAGGGGTCGAATACCGCGGTGAAGGGCAACTGCGTGGTGGTGGTCAACGAGGTGATCGTCTACCCTGACTCCTGGGAAACGCAGGTCGGCTGGGCCGAGGCCACGCTGGTGTCCGGCAGCCTCGCCGATGTTCACGATGACGACGGCGTGTATATGGTGACCAGTTGTGACCCCACCAATCAGCAGCATGCTATCATGTACTACGCCAGCACGGGCTACACACCCGACCAAGTCGCCCGCGTCACCATCGAGTACCAGGGGAAGAGCTCTCGCAGCGATAACCCCGGCTACTTCCAGGTGTTCGTGCGCCCGAGCGACGAAAACTGGCACAACGGCTCCGTGGGGACCTGGTCCTCGACGACCACCGATAGCTGGTACACCTTCGAGACGACGGACGTGGCTGGGATCATGGCGGCCGACGGCACCCTCGGCTTCGAGCTGTGCGGGTGTCCGGCCACCACGAACAACTACAACATCTCCACAGACGTAATGCGCTTCCGGCTCGAGCTGACGGGAGGAGGGCCGATGGCGCCGGTGGCGGCATTCTCCGGCGTTCCCGCCATGGGACCGCCGCCCCTGAACGTGAGCTTCACCGACGAGTCCGCGAACAGCCCCGCCTCCTGGTCCTGGGACTTCGGCGACGGCGGAACCTCCACCGCCCAGAACCCCAGCCACACCTTTATTACCGCGGGTCGCCACACCGTGGCCCTAACCGCTACCAATGCGCGCGGCAGCGATACCATCAGCCGGACTAACTACGTGATGGCAACCTTCGTGGATCTCCCCCTGACCTACTGGGCCTGGGCCTATGTCGAAGCCTGCCGGGCGGCGGGGATCGTGGGCGGCTACGGCGACGGCAGCTACTGCCCCGCGCTCGCGGTCACCCGCGACCAGATGGCCGTCTTCATCTCCCGCGCCTTGGCCGGTGGCGACGGCGGCGTACCCCCCGGCCCCGGCACGGCCACCTTCTCCGACGTGCCGACGAGCTACTGGGCCTACAAGTACGTGGAATACGCCAAGTCCCAAGGCGTGGTGGGCGGCTACCCCGACGGCACCTACCAGCCCACAGTTGCCGTGGATCGCGCGCAGATGGCGGCGTTCGTGGCGCGGGCGATGGTGGGCGGAGATGCCTTCGTCCCCGCCGGTCCGAGTACGGCCTATTTCCCGGACGTGCCCACCGACTACTGGGCCTTCAAGTACGTCGAGTACATCAAGAGTCAGAGCGTCACCGGCGGCTACCCAGATGGCACGTATCGGCCGACGCTGGCGGTGACGCGAGACCAGATGGCGGTATACGTGCAGCGAGCGTTTGCGCTGCCGATGTGAGCAACCGCGAGGTGAGGGATGCACCCCGTCAGAGTGAGTGACAACGGCCGGCACTTCGTGGACCAGGAGGGCCGTCCCGTCTTCTGGTTGGGAACTACGCAGTGGCAGCTCTTCCGCGAGTACACGGTGGAGGAAGCCGAGGCGATTCTCGAGAGCGCCAGGAGCCACGGGTTCGCGTTCGCGCAGGTCATGCTCATGGGCGTGGGGGATGGCACCCAGGCCAACCTCCATGGGGAGAAGCCGTGGAAAGACGACAACCCTCTCACTCCCAATGAAGCGTACTTTCAGAACGTAGATGCCGTCGTCGAGATTGCCCGCCGCAAGGATGTGGCTATCTCCATGACGGTCTACCACCAGCGCTACCGGGAGCACATCACGGTGGAGAACGCGCGCGCCTGGGCGGCCTGGATCGCGCGGCGCTATCGCGACGTGCCGACCCTCGTCTGGTCCATGACGCCCGAGGCCCTCCCGTGGTCCGCTCCCGTGCTGCGCGAGCTGGCCGCCGGCCTACAAGAAGGCGACAACGGACGGCATCTGGTGACCCTGAAACCGGATCCCGCGCCGCACGCGCCGGGCTTCCTCCATGCGGAGAAGTGGCTCGACTTCACATGTATGCAGACCTGGAAGTGGGTGGAGTCCATCTACCCGATGGTGACCGAAGAGTATCAGCTCGCGCCGACCAAGCCCGTCGTCATGGCGGAGGGCGCGTACGAAGAAGGCTCCGAGTATGGCTTCCCGGTCACCCCGCTCTGGATCCGCCGGCAGGCCTACTACTCCTACCTGGCCGGCGCGCATCACACCTACGGGCACAACGACAGTTGGCGGGTCCTGCCTACCTGGCGGCAAGCGTTGGACGCGCCCGGCGCCGGGCACCTGAGCCTGCTCAAGCGGATCTTCCTCGACCGGAAGGAGTGGTGGCGGCTCGTCCCGGATCAGACCGTTCTCGCCACCGGCGGCCAGACCGAGGGCCAGGTGCTGAACCTGGCCGCCCGCCACCAGGATGGTTACTGGGTCATGGTGTACTGCGGAGCGGAGGCGTCCTTCACGGTTGACCTGAGCAAGCTCCGCGGGGCGGAGGCGGAGGCCTTCTGGGTTGACCCGAGGACCGCCGAGCCGTTGGCGCTCGGCCGTTTCGCGACCATCGGCGTGCAGCCGTTCTCGACCCCTCGCGGATGGGAGGACGCGCTGCTGATCCTCGAAGCGGTGGGCTGACCGCGACCGACACCGTTTGGCCCAGGCCCGATGACCTGGCCTACAACACCGCACTCAGCAGGCCTCGCCGGCGACGAACCCATCTCGAGGCGGGACGGTGAGGAGAGCGGCCGGATCGGGTTCGTGGAGCTGGCGATAGGAACCCTCCCTCGCGGCAACGAACGGTGACCAGCAACTCACCGAGGAGTCAGCCATGCAACGCCTCCAGTTCTCCCTCTCCGGCGGCCTCTCGCCGCGGCAACTCGCCACCCTCCACGACGCGGTGCTCAAGATCCTGGACGAGATCGGCCTGGAGTGCGCGCACGCGCGGACGGTAGAAGTGGTCACGGCCGGCGAGGGGGTGCGCTACGAAGGGGGCCGGCTCAGGTTCTCCCCTGACCTGGTGAACATGACGATCGAGCAAGCGCGCTTGGCAGGGAAGCAATGGCCCAAGACCGAGCGCGTCAAGGTCACCGCTCCCTGGAACTGCTTCAACGTGATTGACCTGGAGACCGACGCGGTCCGCGCCTCCACCGCCGCGGACTGCGTGGAA
>Ga0315287_10006826_pt1 | contig 11400 bp, 12 predicted proteins | sample YL17G11_0_MG_FD_205037 | JGI IMG/M metagenome (GOLD analysis project Ga0315287, IMG submission 205037) | Sediment microbial communities from Yellowstone Lake, YNP, Wyoming, USA - YL17G11_0 | ecosystem: Environmental > Aquatic > Freshwater > Lake > Sediment | place: USA: Wyoming | collected...
CCCCTGCCCTCCCCTCCGAATCCCCTTGACATCCCCAATCCCCGCAAAAAACGCGGGAATCTTGCGCCTTGCGCATCCGGCCCGAGCGTGTAGGATGCGCCCGTCGCTGGCCGTTGGACGGCAGGACACGGACAAACGGCCCGTTGCGGGCCACCACAAAGGAGCTTGTTATGTGTGAGTTAAGCAAACGCCTATCTCTCGCAAGGGCCAAAGGTATCCCCCTTATTCGGGTGTCCACATCGGACCAACCCGCAGCCGAGCAGACGATAATCCAGCTAGGCGATCGGGAAAATGTACCGGTTGTGGGCTGGAATCGCGCTACAGGCTGGAGCGGACTGAACCAGTCCGGGCAGGATTGTTGCGCCACCATGTTGGACGGCGCAAGCCCGCTGTCCGCTCTCGACCCGGTCGAAGCGATTCCCATGCTCCAAAAGGCGCAATCGGCTGGCGACGATCGAGGGGGAACGATCGCGGTATTTCTCGCAGGGGACAGGGTGCTGGCCGATCCGATTTCAGCAGTCGCGATCCTAAGACTCCGCACCTACCTCGAAGCGTCTGGGATCACACTAATAACACTGGGATCAACCGGGATTTCGCCATGTTCCGAGATAGGCGCCGATGCATGGCCAATTGACGATCCAAGCCCGGACGCTGATAGGCGCGCAGCGCTTATCACCACACTGTGCGCCGATACTGGCGCGGAGCTATCGCCCGACGATATGCGCGTAGCGGTACAGTATACGCGCGGTCTGTCCGCATTTGGGACACGCCAAGCGCTTGCGCCATCGCTTAAGCGAAGCGGAATTGACCGCGATTTGCTCCGATCTACTTGGCGCGCAGCGATTGACAGTGTACCGGGCCTGCGCGTCGTATCAGAGGGCGAAGGGCTATCCGGCGTCGCTGGCCTTTCCGAGCTTCGGGCGCACGCTACAAGCCTGTTCACGGGCCGTACGCGTCCGGATGCGATAGTGTGGGTTGACGAGGTAGAGAAGGCACTAGCAGGCAGCACGGGCGGTGATTTGTCGGGCGCCAGCTCCGCAATACTCGGAACGATCCTGACCGAGCTAGAAGACTCAGGCGCCGAAGGGGCGATCCTAGTCGGACCGCCCGGCACAGGGAAAAGCCTCATGGCTTGCGCGGTAGGCGCGGCCGGTTCGGTGCCCACAATCCAGCTTGACCTTGGACGCCTCAAAGGCGGATTAGTCGGACAGACAGAAGCGCAAGCGGCGCAAGCGATGCGCGTTTTGCGTGCGCTTGCTGGCCGTGCGTATTGGATCGCGACTTCGAACGGTCTAGCGTCAATCCCTACGGAATTGCGGCGCCGATTCACGGACGGAATTTGGATGTGCGACCTTCCGAACCGCGACGAGCGGTCGGCAATTTGGGAATTGCACGCAAGCCAATTCGAGCTTGCAGGGGATGTTGGATTGCCCCCCACGGACGATCGATCGTACAGTGGAGCGGATATCCGCAACGTATGCCGATCGGCGTGGCGCACGATGCGATCGGTGCGTGACGTTGCGGCAAGCTACGTTCCGAGCACCCTATCTGCTCGCGAGCAGATCGAAACGCTCCGACGCAATGCAAGCGGGACGTACCGATCGGCGAGCTACCCTGGCCCGTACAGGATGCCAGAGCAGGAAGCCGCGCCAAGCGTCGCAACAGGCGCAAGGCGCGTGCAACTAGACGACAGCAAGGCGTCGAAAGCGAGGGCTTGACCATGGCGTGCTGGGGTAGCTACAGGTATTCCGTTCCAGCTCCGTCCGTTGTGAGCTGGGGTACGACGGCGCCGAACCTTGATAGGATGGCTGCGGTGTTATCGTCCACGGGTTGGACAGTCGCACTATCCGCCGATCGGGTCACGCTAACAGCCAAACGGGGCGCGATGGCAGTCACATTTACCCGTGGTCGGGCCACGCTTGAGACAAGGGGCATCGCTGCGGACGCAGTAACACTCACCCAACTCCGTCAATCCTACTCCGCGCGAACGGTCGCCGATTCGGCCGCACGCTATGGGTACCGCGTGACGGATCAACAAACCATGGTAGACGGCCGCGTTCGGCTGGAAATGAGGCGATAACATGTGCGGGAACGACAATCCAGGCAACGCGCCAGCGAGCAACACGATCACGGCCTTCATTCTCCCGAACGGTGACGTCGTGCTTGAAACGGGCATACATGAGGGGGCCAAACACGCTTCGGTCAACGGGATAGTTAACACGCTTGCGAGCGAGCTAGGTGCTACCTCGCGAGCCGATCGCAAGCTTGCGCACTCGCACGCTCACGAGCACCAACACGACCACGAGCACGTCAAGCAAGGCCACTAACACGCAACCCAAGGGCGCCGATCGTTGTCGGTTGGCGCCCCTTTCATCGCGCTTTGGAGCGCAATTCAGGAGCATCATCATGCAATCATTCGAGCTAGTCACCCCTTCGAGCCGACGCACCCCTACCCCCACCCCGAGCAATCCCCCGCGACCCACGCCAGAACGCCAGCCAGTGCCGGTGCTGCCGCTATCTGGACGCAACGCAGATACACTCGCCCAGTCTTGTTTTGCGATACAAATAAGCATCGGCGCCCCCTGTGAAAAAAGGAGCGTTGCGGATAGTGCTGCTGATATTGTGGACACGTCCACGGGCGATCGGGTGAGTGCTGAAACGCGAGCGGCAAGCCAGGTTTCTGTGCGTATATTCGGTGCCGGACCGCGCAAGATTCGAGACGGGGAAGCCTGCAATCCAGCGGCTCAAGCTATGTCACGGATAACCGCTTTGGACGATCGGATCCGTACCTGGCTTAAGACGAAATGTGTGGCGTATCCCCTGGCCGACGCTGTCTATTTGGTGCCGCGCCCGATACTTTCGGAGGTGGACGATCGCCTAGATCAATATGAGGACGAACGAAAACAAGCCATAGGTGAGCTTGCTAGAGTGTATTTGTGGGGATGTGACCAGGCGAAGGTTGACTTAGGGCCACTGCACCGAGCGGAATGGTACCCAAGCACGGCGGAGCAATTCTGTGCCCGCTACTACGTCACGCGCGGCTTTATCCCGCTATGGGTGCCCGACGATCGATTGAAGGAAGAAGCTGGCGACCTATACCAACGCGAGCAAGAAAGGTGCAGGGAGCGCATTAGTAGAGCAGCGGATGAAATTGTGTTGGGCATGCGCGCAAGCTTGCTCACACTCACGCAAGAGCTACAGGACGCGCTAACCCGCAAGGATGAAGCAGGACGGCCCAAGTCCTTCAAGTCCACAACGCTTGAAAAGGTGCGCGAATGGATCGAAACGTTCCGCTATCGCAACGTGACAGGCGATCAAGAGCTTGCAAGGGTAGTCGAACAAGCCCGCGAAGCGTTGAAAGGCGTTGACGCCAGCGCCATCAAATCGAGCAACGCGACGCGCGCGGCTGTAGTTGCCACGATGGCAACCGTCACGTCCACGCTCGCGAGCCTGGCCTCGGCGAAGCCAACCCGACGCATCAGATTTGACGTGGACGCCGCCGATTGATGTTGACGCCAGCAATCACCTAAATTACTCGCGCCAGCGCGATCGTTAGGTGAGATTAAAGCGACTCGAAAGGGTCGCTTTTTTCTTGCCCGCAATTCCCCGCACGCGCTATCACCGCTCCTGCCTGACGTTGGACGGCGGGCAAACAAGGGCGGCAGTGGTCGCCAAGGGGTTGAATCATGGGTAGGGTGCGCGTATTGATCGCATGGGATCCTGAAACGGGCGATTGCACCATAGGGGCAGCCGACGCTTCCACCGCGCCAAGCATGGTGCTTGCCGCATTGGATGCAGGGGCCCGGACCGCTTTCCTGGCTCGCAAACAAATCGAGCGGGAAGTCGCGCAACACGCCGTGCATGCGGACGATCGCGCGTTCTCGTGTACGATCCCTCGCACAAGTTTCGATGCACGTGGGGGCGAGTCATGAGCAAGTCCGTATTCACGGGTTGGCGCACCATCACACCTGGGAAATGCTTGGCTTGCGGGTTTGATGATGCCTGGGAATGTGACGGTCGGGGAACGGTGTACTGCGAATGCCAGAATTGCTCCGAGTGCGGAACGTTCGACGGTCACACGCCACAGTGTCAGACAGGAAGGGACGAAGCATGAAGTACGACGCACGCAAGGACCTAATCAAGCGGGCCAAGCTGGCCCTGGAGCAGGAAACCGAGACCTTCAAGGCATGGGTTTTGGTCAACGCCGTTCAGGTGGCGGATACGCTGGGTGTGCCGCTTGGATCCGTCGAAACCGGGGGATTGGAGCACGCAATCGATAAAGCCCAAGATGACGACCATTTGGCGCAGAGCATCCTGGCGCATTTCAAAAGGCATGATGCAGAGGCGAGGGATGCGCACGTTCCGGGCGACGATCCTAAGTGGCAGGAAGCCTGCCAGGCGCTTGTGGCCAAATCCGCACCCGACGCAACCCGCGTGCATGTGCCGCTTCCCTCGCCGCCTGACGCCTATCGGGTTGCGACCGCGACGTGCCCTGACACGATGGCTCAAAACGATGTGGTGCCCGAGGACGCTCCAAGCGTGGTCGAGCCCTCGAAGGAAGTCTTGACGTCTGCACCCGTGCAGGCGATTGCAATCCTACCTCGCGATGTCGCGAGCGATTACATGCCAGCTTTGGCTGGCGAAAGGACGGATAAGAACATGAGCAAGATCGAAACGCAGGGGATGGCACAATGGCTGGCAGGCGACCTGAGCAAGGGAGCGAGCATGCAAGCGTTCCGTCGAAAGTCGGGCGGTGTGATGGTGGTTCTGTGGAGCGCGGACAAGCGAAAAGCGACAGCCCTGGACGACGGGCTGGACGGCGGCGCGGTCGAGCGGGCTTATTGCAAAGCTCGCACCGAACTGGGCCTGACGCAGGAAGAGGTGACGTCGTGAGCCGGTCAAGCGCAGCTTGCAAGCCCGAGCGTGGGCCAGACGCGGAGGAGATCCTGAGCATGCAGGAAGACATGCTCGACCAGGGGTACTCATTCGACACGCTCATTCCCAAGAGCGGCAAGAGCGCAGGCAAGCGGACCGTCCGGGTGTATTTCCAGCCCGAAACACAGCGTGGGAGCAGGAAGCCCCCAAAGCGAGAGTATGTGGGCACCGTGTGCGCCGAGAGCGCGTCCTCCCGATGGGCGAAGGTCGACGATCTTATCGCGGACTTCGAAGGTGACGAGGCAGAAGGGGATGACGATGACGCATCCCTGGACGAAGAGGATGGGGAAGAGGACGACGAAGGGGATGATGAGGACGACGACGAATAGTCGTCTCGCGTGAGAGTGCCTGGTCGCTGGCCACGCAGCCGGCGATCGGGCTTGTGCTGGGCAAGGATTCCGGAGGTGCCAGGATGCTGACGCTGATTAGCTCGCCAGTGTGCGAGAGTGTACCTACGTGTTTGGAGCCGGGTGATGTGGTTGGGCCGTGCTCGGAAAGGGCTTGTCACGGCAGGCTTATCCTAACCAGTCCTGATGCACGGGCCTCGACCGTGTGCTGCGACAGGTGCGGCAAGCTTCATAAGCTTCCGAACCGAAAGGCTCGACCAGGCGACGAGGCAGACACTCGACCCGCCACCCATGCTGAAACGATGGCAGCGGTGCGCACCATCGAGGCGGCGCTTGAGGGAGAGGAAACCCAAGAGCCAACACCTGCTGCCAAGCGCAAGGGGTGGCGCAAGGCAAGCCAACGTGAACGGTTGGGCATGAGCCCAGAGGAATGGATAAGGTTTGGCGAAATGAGCGTGTAGGAACCGATCAGGGCGGGGCGCTTGATGCGCTCCGCTCTTGCCTTTGGAGGCGCAAATGGACGTGAATGATGCAATCAAAATGGGTGTGCGGGCCTTCGAAATCACGAGCGTCATGCTCGCCAGCGCCAAGCGCCAAAAGGAGGTGGGCATACTCGACACGCTCGCAATCGAACTGGCAACGCTCGCGGACACGCACGCAAGGCAGGTGGCCGACCTGCCAGATGAACCCAAGCTGGCGCGGCACGACTGTAAAAAGGGATGCTCGTACTGCTGTCACCTGAGCGTGGCGCTTACGGTACCCGAGCTCTACAGCTTGTGGCTCAACATCCCTGCCCCACTACGCAAAGGGGTAGGTGAGCTCGCCAAGGATCGCAAACGCATGGGGGAAGTTGAGCGATGCCGGCAGAAAATGCCGTGCATGCTCCTAGATACCCTCATGGGCATGAGCGAATACGAACCCGCTCGCCTACGCCAAGGGCCCTCGTGGCAAGCCAACTGCACGATTTACAAACACCGGCCTTTGGCTTGCCGAGCCATGTATGCAGTAAGCGCAGACCGCTGCCAGCTTGCATTCGGAAAAGCTCACGCCAACATCGTTCGTCCCATGCATCCGATCGTTCGTCCCATGCATCCGACGCTCGGGATTCAGGGGGTAGGGGTGGGGGCTATGGGAGCCATCGCGGAAATGGGTTGCAATCCGCATGTGGTCGCAATGGATCATGCCTTGGCCTTGCTTGCCTCGGTTCCGAGCCCGGAGCTTGTTTTCCAGGAATGGTTGCTAGGCCACGAACAAATTCTCACCAAAGCCAGGCTCAAATCAGCTCCTGCTCCCAAAGCACTTGCGAAGGTTTGTGAATCGATGAGGGCGACATGCGAGTCCATCAAGTAGGGCCCTTGTGGCTCGTTGGCTTGTCTCGCGAAGAAACGCATCTCAAGCAAGGCTTGAAGGACGTGGGCTTCCGTTTCCACTGGGAGGCAGGAAGCGACAAATGCCCGCGCAATTGCCTTGCTTGCCAGCACACCCCTGCCGAAAGGTTCGTTTGGTTTACGGGCAATTCAGAAGCTGGAAAGGCTGTTGCCGAGCAGGCTACACGCAAAACAGAGCCAGCGGCCGAGCAGGAAGTTGACTGGGGCGAAGTCCACCAGGCAGCCGATCCAAGTCGAGCGGTGGACGCTGACATCCAAGTTCCTTGCCCGCCGGGGCTTGCCTACCGAGGCTTTCAAAAGGCCGCGATTCAGTACGCCAGATCGCACAAAAACGTGCTGATTGGCGACGAAATGGGGCTTGGCAAAACCATCGAAGTCATGGGCATTATCAACGACACGGGTGCCAAGAGGGTGCTCGTTATCTGTCCCGCTACCCTTCGAGGAAACTGGCGAAACGAGCTCGACCTTTGGCTTGTGGAGCGCAGACCGATCTACTTGCCCGATCATGTAGACGATCTACCTTCCTACGGCCTTCCCGATTCATGCGTGTGCGTAGTCAACGCTGAGAAGCTCATAGCCAGCAAGATGACGACGGACACAGGAGAAAAGGGGACAAAAGAGCGTGCCGGTGGGCTGTTCCAGGCCTTGTACAACGTTCAATGGGACGTGCTTGTGATTGACGAAGCCAACCGAGTAAAAAACGCGCAGGCTGCGCTTACCCGACGCGTGATCGGTTGCCACACGAGCAAAAAGAAAGAGGCGTATGGCCTGGCCGACCGAGCGTCGCGCTTGCTGTTCCTGACAGGCACGCCTTTGCCCAACCGGCCCAAAGAACTTTGGGTGATTCTCAACGCTCTTGCGCCAGCCGAGTTTGACAAGGAATTCCCGTTCCTGATTCGCTACTGCGACGCTCACAAGGAAACGATCTTTGTGAGGGGCAGGCCTGGTGCGCCAGCCGAGCCCAAAGAGATCTGGAAAACGGATGGATGTTCCAACCTGCCCGAGCTCCAGCGGCGCATGCGGGCCTCGGTCATGATTCGTCGGCTCAAGGCCAACGTGTTGAAGGAGCTGCCACCTAAGGTGAGGCAGGTGCTTCCCGTGACCTTGCCCGATGGGAAGGTGTCCGCTTCGGCAGAGCAGGAATTTTTCGCTGATAACCCCGAGTTTTCCGAGGCGGCTGCTGAGCTTCAGCTTGCGGAGGCTTTGGGCGATCCAATCACCCTGGCTAAAGCAAGGGAAGATCTAGAGCATGAAACGGCCAAGCTCCAGGTGTGGCAAATCGCCAAGCTTAGGCAGGAAATAGCCATCGCGAAGCTTCCCGTGGTCGTCGAGCATATCAAGGCTTTGCAAGAGGATGGTGCGGGTAAGGTGGTGGTGATGGCTCACCACAAAGCTGTCCTTGAAGGTCTCATGCAGGCCTTTGGAGACAAAGCGGTGGGTATCTGGGGCGACACGAAGCAAGGCGATCGGGAAGGTATCGTGCGCCGCTTCCAAACGGATGCGAACGTGACCGTTTTCGTCGGCGGCATTCTTGCAGCGGGGGTTGGAATCACGCTCACCGCTGCCCAGACCATGGTTTTCGCTGAGATCGACTGGGTGCCAGGCAATTTGTGGCAAGCCGAGGACAGGATCCATCGCATCGGGCAGGTGGGAAGCGCGCTAATTCAGTACCTCGTGGTCGATGGAAGTATCGAAACCAACATCCTTTCGACCGTGCTGGCGAAGGATAGGACAGCCGCTGCTGCGCTCGACACGCTGGGCAAGCGCTACGACCCGGCAACGCCCGGGGAGCGTGAGAGGATGGCTTGTGCCCTGGCGGAGCTGGTTGACCATTTGAAGGACAAGAAGCTCTGCAAGTTGCCACCGGTTCCCAGGCGCATCCTTCGAGACCTGGCTACCAGGCAAGCAATCACGGACGGGCAGGTTTGGTTAGCTACAAGCATGTTTCGGAAACACCGCAAGCTTCTACCCAAGGGTGGGGCATGGGTCTTTTGTGTGGGAGAAATCAAATGATGGTCAGCAAAAGCTTCACGTTCGCGACTGAAAAATTGATCGAGGAACATCGCGTGGTCGAGTGGCTGCAAAAGCATGGGCCTCTCGCGTCCACCTTGTGTTGTGTTATCGCGGGAACTTTGGAGGAATGGCAGGCTTGTGGAGCCAAGATTCGGGTCAATGGGGAGGTCGTACCGCCCGATTGGTTTGGGAAGAAATGCGTTGCCCCAACGCTTGCCGAGCATCTTTGGGATGGAGGGTACACGAGCGGCTCGGTTGGAAGGCTGAGTTCGGACAAGGCCTTTTCTCAGCTGTGTTTGCTTCGAGGGCGCCGGCAGGCCGAGATTGAGTACGCAGCCGAGCTCTCGCAAAAAGAAGTCGAGACGCAGGCGGTCATTGAATGCGAGGAGTACGCTCGGAAGGTTGGCGGGCACCTGGGAGAATTGGCTTTGGAAGGTCTTGATTGCCGCGGGGCCGTCATGGGATGGTTCGCCAAAACCCTAGCTGAACGAATGGAGACGACGCCGATTGTGACCACCAATCAGGTGGAGGCCTACCAGATCCGAGAAAGAGGATCTCCTCCCCCGAGCGCTCTCGCGGTTCTGCGGAGGTTGAAATCGAGCGTGGTCAGCCTCCAACCCGCTTTACCGTCATGCGTGGAGGTAAAGGTCGGACCCATCGGGCGAGTGACCCAGCACTGCGGCTTGGGCAGCTCGAAGTTGCCTGAGGTTTGGAGTGGCATTCCGCTGGAGATTCGCATCCCCGGGATGAACCCGGTGCTGACTATCTGGAGCACCGACGACCGCGACCTCAAGGGTTGACATCGGCGAACAAGCGGCTTGACAATGCGCCCATGCAACACCCAGAGGGCGCGGCGATTCGCCGTCACGTAGACACGAGGCTGGTTTCCTACGCCATCGTGCTCTCGAAGGACGAACAGATCCGGCCGGCAATGGTGGAAGCCACCAGGGTATGCACCACCGCAATCTTGCTGGCGGCAGGCGGGATGGAAGGTCTCATCCGAGCTTGCCGAGGCGCCTCCAGTTCCGATCACCTAAAACGATTCGAGGCTACCCAAAGAAGGTACTTTCAAGCCCTTTTCGGGTCTATTGCTGACAGTCTCGAGGAGTCATGGAAGGCCGAGATCCGCCAGTTGATGGAGCTCGTGCTCCTCACGGGGGCAAACATCACGCCAGACGACGAGGAAGCGCACTACTGGCTGACGATGGCTCAGACGGTGGGCATGGATACCCGGCCGTTTGCCATGCACGAAGACGACGTGAAGGTGTCCCAAAACGAGCGAATGGTAGAGGATGACGAGCCAGTTCAGCCCAGGAGAAAGCGAAAGCGGTCGCGAAGTTCGAAGGAAATCTACCAAAAGGAGCGCTTCGACAACCTGGTAGCCCGCTGCATTTCGCTTGGTATCGGAACGATAAGGGCGATGATTAGCAACGGGCATGTATACATCGTCGGGGTGGGAGCTAAAGGTACGGAAAAGCTCGTGAAGTTGCGCGGCGACATGGCCGAAGCCCACAAGCTGTGTGAAAGTGTCAACAAAGAGATCAAGAGTTTCGGGGCTGGCGAGCCGAAGTTTTGTGATAATCTTCGCGCATGAGCGAAAAAGCCCTCGAAAAAGACGCCGACACCGTTCGCTATTATCAAACAATTAAGCTGGTCGACGGCAAGCCAACCGTTGCGATGACCAGGTACGAAAAGGCCCTGGATCATGTGCTCGTTCAGTTGATCCGGAGAGCCAGGCCCCTGGACCCGGCAAGGCTTCGGGGCAAGCGCCGAACCAAGCGTGTGGGGCTTATCGCGCAGTCCAATAGCGCTCGAGCGTATCTGACCTGTGTGCAGCAATTTTCGATCTACTCCGTGCTGCGCTACGGCGAAGAGCTGGACGCTCGGATGATCGATTCGGTGGTGGCTTCCGACTACGCTGAGTGGTTGAGGGGTAGCGATCCCAACCAAAGCGAGCTGGACATTCGCCCCTGGCTGATCTTTGTGCACGATCAAGACCTGGGAGAGCTGTTTTACCACGTCATTCGCGTCTTGAAAGACGAGGAGATAGGCATCGCCCAACTCGCCCGAAGGCTACCCCAAGAGATGCAAAAGCGCTGGCTCAATCTCGAAGAAATACACGGCAGCCCAGCGTACTACGCCAAATTGCACCATGGTCTGTGTCCGCTCATCAAACCCCACCGAGCGCTTCATCGGTTGCCCACAACGGAACAGATGCGCAAAGAAAGCGGGCATGTTCGGCCTGACATAGAGATGAATCCTTTGACTTACCGCTACAAATTGCCCGCTATCGCCAGGACACTCAGTGCCCGATCGGTGTCCGTGAACATGGGGAACTTGTCGGCCGTTTGGGGCGTCATGTGCAAGTTCAGCCACGTGAACGAAAACCAAGCTCCCCTTGCATTCAACCCTTGGAAAGGGTTGTATTCTCAGTGGTTCGCAAGCGCCAAGAGACAGAAAAGCGAAGAAGTTGCGATGCAGGGATCTACCATCCCTTCCAATCAGCTCGTGCAAGCCATCTTGAACGCATCCAAGGGGCCAGGAGTCGAGGGCAGGCGCAACTACCTGGTCATGTGCCTGCTAGTTTACCTGGGCCTTCGAGCGGAAGAGGTGTGCGGGCTGCTGAGAAAAGACGTCATCGTGGTCGATGGAGTCACCAAGCTTGCGGTCACCGGCAAGGGTACCAAAACCAGAGTCTTGCCTTTGATTGATGCTCT